>Ga0214919_10002149_pt1 | contig 31342 bp, 23 predicted proteins | sample LL1503_MetaG_FD_177994 | JGI IMG/M metagenome (GOLD analysis project Ga0214919, IMG submission 177994) | Freshwater microbial communities from Lake Lanier, Atlanta, Georgia, United States - LL-1503 | ecosystem: Environmental > Aquatic > Freshwater > Lake | place: USA: Georgia | collected... | reverse complement strand
TTTGCAACACTTTACCTGGCCTTGAGCTCGATTTCGTGCATTCGCATGAAGATCGACTTCACCAAGGACCCTGCCCCGTTGCCCGTTGGCGTTGAAGCCATCTCCAAGCTCGGCGATACGCTGCGGAGTTTTCCCTTGGCACCCGCAGTGCGCACCCAGTCCGAGCAGCGGCTCGCAGGAGGGCAGTGGGGCGCGTTTGGCTACCTCGCTGCGGAAGTAGAACTTGCACGCAAGCGGTAAGTGATTCGCGCCGCCACGCCAGCCGATGTTCCTGCGCTCACCGTGCTCATCCAGCGCTCGGCGCGCGAGTTGAGTCGCGGATTTTACACAGACCGCGAAACCGAATCCGCGATCACTCATGTGTTCGGCGTCGACTCGTCGCTCGTGGCGGACGGTACCTATTACATCGTGGAATCGGCTGACACGTTCGCGGCCTGCGGCGGCTGGAGCCGGCGACGCACGCTCTACGGCGGTGATCAGCGTCCGGTGGGCGAGCCCGCGGAGCTGCTCAACCCGGCGAACGATGCCGCGCGCATTCGCGCGTTCTTCGTCGCGCCGGAGTTCGCGCGGAAGGGGATGGGCCGGCTCCTGCTCACGCATTGTTCGGCCGCCGCAGTCGCGGCGGGATTCACGGCCCTGGAACTGATGGCCACACTCCCAGGCGTGCCGTTCTATGCCGCACTCGGATTCCGTGAAGTCGAAGCCGTGCGCGACATCCTTCCTGATGGGGTTGCATTGCCATTCGTCCGAATGGCCCGGCGCCTTGATGGCACGACGTTCGAGTCCGATGCCACGGGAGCACACGCATGAGCGTTATCGTCGAAACACAGCGGCTCGCTATTCGCCGCCTCACGCTGGACGACGCGGCATTCGTCTGGGAGCTGCTCAATGACGCCGATTTCCTGACGTTCATCGGCGATCGCGGCGTCCGCACGGTGGACGATGCCATCGAGTATCTGAACCAGGGACCGCTCGAGATGTACGAACGCCTCGGCTTCGGGCTTTGGTGCGTCGAACTCCGCGTCACGCAAACACCGATGGGCATTTGCGGGCTGCTCAAACGCGAGTGGCTCGATGACGTGGATATCGGATTTGCGTTCTTGCCGGAGTTCCGGGGGAAGGGATATGCGTTCGAAGCGTCACGCGCCGTGATCGCGCACGCGATCGATGTGCTCGGCATCCAGCGGCTGGCGGCGATCGTGGCACCGGCGAATGCCAGGTCGCAGTCGCTGCTTGGCCGGTTGGGCATGCGCTATCGCACCCTGGTACGCGCGCCGAATGGTGACCACGATGTGCAGCTGTTTACGAGCGGCATTGGAGAGACATGAAACCGATTGTGCCGGCGCTCGCACCGTCGCGCGTCGCTCTCACCTGACTACCTCATGTTTCTTGCTGCGGTATTCCTGGTGGCAGTGGTCAGCGGCGCCACGGCCTCGATCGCCGGGTTTGGAATCGGCAGCCTTCTCACCCCCCTGCTCGCCACACAGTTTGGAATGGAAACCGCCGTCGCGGCCGTTGCAGTTCCCCACGCGGCCGCCACCACGCTCAGGTGGTGGAGATTGCGACACGCCGTGGACCGCGCCGTGATCCGCCGATTCGGATTACTGAGCGCCGCGGGCGGGCTCGCCGGGGCGCTCCTCTACGCACGGTTCTCCGGGCGAACCATCACACTCATTCTTGGCCTGTTGCTGATCGTGACCAGCGTGGCGGCGATCACCGAATGGAACACGCGCTGGACGCCGCATGGCTGGGTGGTGAGCGGTACTGGATTGCTCTCCGGCCTCTTTGGTGGCCTTGCGGGAAACCAGGGCGGCCTGCGCGCAGCAGCGATGCTCTCGTTCTCACTCACGCCTATCGCCTACGTCGCGACCTCCACCGCCACGGGACTGCTTGTGGACGTCGCCCGCACGCCGATCTACCTCTGGCGCGCGGGGCCCGAACTGCTCGGACTCTACCAACCGCTTGGTGTCGCCACCGTCGGCGTGCTCATCGGGACGCTGCTCGGTGAGCGCGTGCTCCTCGGCATTCCGCCAAAGCGCTTTCGCATGATTGTCGGCGCGGTCATCGGGGCGCTTGGCGTGTGGATTGTTGCGCAGGCGGTCAGTTCGGCGACATAGTTACACCATGACACTCTCGCAGATGCCCGACTGGGACCGCCGCGCGTTCCTTGGATTCCTTGCGGCCAGCCCCCTCGCCGGTGGACTCCCGGAAGTCGCTCGCACGATTCTCGCTGCGCCACCGCAGCAACAGCGCGCGCTGATTACCGAAGCAGGGCAGGCGCTCGAGGTGATGGACTTCGAGCCCGTTGCCAGGGAGAAGCTCCCGCCGGCACACTGGGGCTACATCGCCACCGGCGTGGACAACGAGGACACACTACGCGCCAACCGCGAGGGGTTTCAGCGCTTCGCTCTCCGCGCACGCCGACTGATCGATGTGTCGAAGGTCGATATGAGCACCACGATCTTCGGGCAGCAGTTCGACAGCCCGATTTTCATCTGCCCCACGGGCAGTAACAAGCTCGCGCACCCGCTCGGCGAAATTGCTGTGTCGCGCGCCGCAAAGACGAAGAACTCGCTGCAGATGCTCTCGACCGTTGCAACAACTTCCATTGAAGACGCCATCGCGGCGCGCGGCGCTCCGGTCTGGTATCAGCTCTATCCACCGCGCGACTGGGAGGCGTGCAAGAAGATGGTGAAACGCGCCGAAGCGGCGGGATCGCCAGTGCTCGTGATCACGGCGGATCTGAATCCCGGTAGTGACCGCATTACGCTCGAGCGCGGCAAGCTGGCGGACACGCGCAAGTGCGAGACCTGTCACGAGACGTCGAGCGGCGGCAGCGGCGGCGGCACGGGCGACATGAAGCGCAAGCCGATGTTTGACGGTCTCGGACCGGACATGTTGCCCTACACCTATCCGTCGGTGACCTGGGACCTGATCCAGAAGTTGCGCGACACGGTGAAGATGAAGCTCGTCGTGAAGGGCCTCGCTACGCGCGAAGATGCCGAACTCTCGCTCAAGCACGGACTCGACGGCATCCACGTTTCGAATCATGGCGGCCGCGCGGACGATGGCGGCCGATCGTCGATTGAATCACTGCCGGAGATTGTTGCTGCGGTGAACGGAAAGATTCCGGTACTCTTCGACAGCGGCGTGCGCCGCGGTACGGATGTCGTGAAGGCGCTCGCGCTTGGAGCGAACGCGGTCGGCATCGGACGCCCGTATCTCTGGGCACTCGCGGCGTTTGGTCAACCGGGCGTGGAAAAGGTGATCGATCTGCTGCGCGCCGAGACGCTGACGGCGATGCGGCACATCGGTGCGACGAGCGTGAAGGGCATCCCGAAGTCAGCAGTGGTTGCAGCCGGACGTTCGTGACGCGCTATGCGGCGTACCTGCGCGGCCTGAACCTGGGCAAGCGCAACGTGAAGATGGACGATCTCAAGAAGATTTTCGTGCAGCTCGGTTTCAAGAACGTCGAGAGTTTTATCGCGAGCGGGAACATCGTATTCGAGACCGCTGCAAAGGCCGACGCCACGCTCGAGAAGAAGATCGCGGTCGCGCTCGACAAGACGCTGGGCTATGACGTCGCCACGTTCGTACGCGACTTCGACGAGCTCGCTCGCGTGGCCAAGGCCATGCCGTTCAAGGGCATCGTTGACGCGCCGACGTATCTCGTGGGCTTTCTGCATGCGCCGCTCGACGCCGCGGGAAAGAAGCGGTTCATGACGCTGGCGTCGAAACACGACCAGTTCGCCGTGACCGGACGCGAGGTGTGGTGGCATTCCGTCATCAGCCAGGCCGACTCGAAGTTCAACGCGAACATGTTCGACAAGGCGCTTGGCGTGACCAGCACCTGGCGCAACCTCCGGACCGTTCGAAAAATGGTCGCGAAGTGGGGTGCTGTTTAACGTTTTCGCGCCGCCGTAATAATCGTCTCGATGTCCTTGGCGTTCTTCGGTGCAATCGCTGAGAGATTCTCGCGCCCCGTGGGCGTCACGAGAATCATGTCTTCGATCATGATCGCGATCTGCTTGTCGGGGATATAGATCTTCGGCTCGATGGTCACCACCATTCCGGCCACGAGCGGCCCTGACCAGTCGCGACTGTCGGTGGCGTCGAGGCCCACATGGTGACCGATGTCCCGCACACCGGCGCCGTAGCGTGTGTACTTCGTGATTCCCGCGCCGCGGTTGATGTAGTGCGTGGGCGAGGGCATCACGCCCCAGACGCTGCCCGCACCCATCACGCTGGGATTCTCGAACTTGTCGAGCCCGTATTTCTTGAACACGCGAGCGGCGGCCTTGATCACGTCGAGCATCATCACGCCGGGCTTCACCGCGGCGATGGCCGCCTCCTGCGCCTCGAGGACGATGTCGTAGTACTTCCGCTGGTCGGGCGTGAACTTGCCCGAGACCGGGAAGGTGCGGCAAATGTCGGAGCCGTAGGTACGGTATTCTGCGGCGCCATAGTCCACGAAGAGCAGATCGCCGTCGGCCATCTTCCGGTTCACGGCTTCATAGTTCTCGCCCATCACGGTGAAGAACGACATCGAGTTCGGGCCGGATCCGATAATCGGCGCAAACGACGTGCGCTGGGACCCGCGCTTCTTCCATTCATACTCAAGCAGGCCGGCAGCCTCGAGATCATTCATCCCCGGCTTGATGGCGCCCATCAGGGCGAGCATGGAAAGTGCGCTGATCTTTGCGGCTTCACGTAACGCGGCTACTTCGAACGAATCTTTCACGAGCCGCATCTTTTTGATGAGCGGCGTCACGTCTTTCAGTGCGCGGTCGCCGAGCACGTCGCCGATGGATTTGGACATCTGTTCTTCGACGGAGCGCGGGCGGAGCATTCCGATTGGCGCATAGAGCGAATCGAAGCCCATAGGCAGGTAAACGCTTTTCGCCTTGCCGACGATATCGCTGAGTCGCGACGCGAGTTGGTCAATGCGATAGACCTCGCTGATGCCGGTGGAGGCAACGGCACGATCGCCTGGAAAAACGCGTTGGCGCGGATTGTTCCAGGGCGCAAATCGAAAGAGGGAATCGGCGTGCGGGAACTGCGCGCCGGCAAACTGGAACGAATCCGGCACGAAGAGCGCCGTGCGCATGGCGCCTTTTGCGGCGCCTGCGCGCGAGTCCGGCGCGATGACGAGCACCGCGTACGGCGATTCGACGCCCGTCAGGTACCAGAAGTTGGCATCCTGCTTGGGTAGCTCGTGCATCCCAACGAGGTAGCGGCCCGGCACGACAACCGCGGCGCCAGCGGCCTGGGCGGCAAGACTTTCGCGACGAGCAGCGTACACCTGCCTCGGGAACGCGACGGGGCTCTGTGCGACAGCGGCGGCGCTCCCGATTGAGAGCGCCGCCGCTATTGCAACACATTCTGCCGTGCGAACTACACGCACATTGGACTCCTAGGGGACGACGTTACAAGTCTGGCCCGTCGCGCACGGCGGCGCAATTGTCGGAAGCCCCAGCCGGCGGAGTTCGGCGTTGAACGCCGTCAGGTCGGTGGTGATGACTTTCGAGAATCGCCCCGTCTGCACGCTGAGGAGTTTCTTGTACTCTTCAAAGAGCGCCGGAAGGTTTCCGGTGGGCGCACCGTCGCCGCGCTGGACGATGGAAAGCAGATTCGCCATACGGTTGTTGATCCGGATGGGGAAGTTCAGCGGGTCCTGACCGCTCTGGTTCTTCACCTGATAGATGTCGTCTTCCACATCACTCAGGTTGAACGTCAGCTTGTCGCCGGAGGCCTTGAGTTGCGGATCGGCATTCTTCTTGATGCGGTCATCGGCCTCAGTCTTGATGCGCCGTGCGTCGATGACGGCCTGGTTCGCCTCGCTCACCTTGTCGCGTACCTGGATCGCCAGATTGAACTGGGCGCGGAGGTCAGCGTCGGTCACGTCCTTGAACATCGGATTGCGGACGACGCGGAAGTTCTGCGTTTGCGTGGAGCCATCGGCCGTGAGCCGTACCTTGTACAAACCCGGCGCGGCAACAGGACCGGCCGTGCTTGCACCCCAGAGAATCATGGCGGGAAAGGTTGTCGCCGGCGCGTACCGCAGATCCCAGGTGTAGCGATTGAGTCCAGACTGAATCGCAACCGGCGGGGTGAATCCACCGCCACGCCCGCCTCGGCCGCCGGTCGGTGCGGAATCGCTCGAGCTGAACGACCGAACCACCTTGTTGGCTGAATCGAGGATGTCGAGCGTCACGCGACCCGCCGGCTTCTTCAGCCAGTAGGTGAAGTTGCCGACACTCGCCGAGCGAATCGCGTTGTTCGGTGCGAAGAGCCATGCCGTTGGTGCGGCGGCAACTTCGGCGTTGTACTGCCTGAGGGGCCCGATGTTATCCAGCACATAGAAGCCGCGGCCGTGCGTCGAGATCACGAGGTCGTTGGCTTCCACGACGATGTCCGAGACCGGCACATCGGGCAGATTCAGCGAGAGGGACTCCCAGCTGTCGCCATCGTTGAACGAGACGTACATGCCGTCCTGGCCAGCGGCATAGAGCAGGCCCTTTCGCGTGGGATCTTCGCGAATGGCATGCATCCATTCGTTGCCCCGGACGCCGGTGACAATCTTCGTCCACGACTTGCCGAAATCGTGTGTGCGATAGAGGTAGGGCGACTTGTCGTCCATGAGCGGACGCCGCGCCGAGAAATACATGGTGCCGTCGTCGAACATCGATGCGTCGATCTGGGTAACGCGCGAGAACTCCGGCAAATCCTTCGGCGTGACATTCGTCCAGACCTTGCCGCCATCCTTGGTGACATGGATCAGTCCGTCGTCCGAACCGGTCCAGATGACGTTGGTGTTCTTCTTGCCCGGTCCAACGGAGAAAATGACGCCGTACACTTCAGGACCATTCATGTCGCCCGTGATCGGGCCACCCGATGGGCCCTGCGTGATGGGATCATGGCGCGTGAGGTCGCCGCTGATCGCGGTCCAGTTCTGGCCGCCGTTCGTCGTCTTCCAGAGCCGCTGCGATGATGCGAAAAGAAGCTTCGGATCAGCCTTGGAGAAGATGATCGGATAGGTCCACTGCCAGCGCTCCGGAATGTCGCGCGACGGTTCACCGGAATAGAACCAGGGATAGGGATTCACCTCGCGGCTCGAGCCTGTGCGGCGATTGAGCTTTTCGAGATAGCCACCATTGTTCGTGCCGGAGAAGTACTGATCCTGGTCGAGCGGATCGGGCGCGATGTAACCCGGCTCACCACCGCCGGCCTGATATGCCACGGCCATTCCGCCTGCGGTCGGATCGGCTGGCGCGCCGCCGCGGCCGCCGCGACCACCTCCGCCGCCACCTCCGCCGCCACCTCCGCGTCCAACGCCGCCGCCAAGATTCCAGTTACTCGGTACACAGAGCGTGGAATTGTCCTGCTGCGCGCCGCAGACGTGATATGGGATGTGCGCCGTTGTCGCGACGTGATACCACTGTTCCGTGGGAAAATCCTGATCGGTCCAGGACTGCGCGGTGTTCGTGGTGACCGCGCCACCGCCGTCGTTTGCGACGACCATGTGCGCGGCGTTGTCCGGATCAATCCACAGATCGTGGAAATCGCCGTGCGTGCCGTTGTCCACGCTCGCCATCGTCTTGCCGCCGTCGGCAGAGCGATAGGTGGAGGTGTTCTGCATGTAAACCACGTCCACGTTCTTCGTGTCGGCAAACACGTGTGTGTAGTAGAACGCACGCTGGCGAACGTTGCGATTGGTATTGGTCAGCTTCCAGGTTTTTGCCGCATCGTCGGAGACGAAGAGTCCGCCATTCTCATTCTCGACGAGCGCATACACCCGATTCGGGTTTACCGGCGACACCGCCACCCCGATCCTGCCGATCATGCCCGATGGCATGCCGGGCGCGCGCGTGATCTCGGTCCACGTTTCACCAGCGTCGGTGGACTTGAACAGTCCCGACCCTGCGCCACCCGACGACATGGTGTATTCCTTGCGGAACGCTTCCCACATCGCCGCGTACATCACGTTCGGATTGGTGCGGTCAATCGTGATGTCAATCGCGGCGGTCTTGTCGTCGCGATAGAGCACCTTTTTCCAGGTCTTGCCACCATCGGAGCTTTTGTATACACCCCGGTCGGCATTGGGCACGCTCATTTTTCCGAACGCCGCGACAAAAACAATATCGGGGTTCAGTGGATGAATGCGGATCTTTGAAATGTTCTCGCTTGACGCGAACCCGATGTTGGTCCATGTCTTGCCGGCGTCGGTGCTCTTGTAGACGCCGTCACCGGACATGATGTTGCCGCGAATGCAGGTCTCGCCCATTCCGATGTAGACAATGTCGGGGTTGGTTTCGGACACGGCCACGGCACCGACGGACGAACTCTTGAGCTGTCCGTCGGTGACCGGCGCCCAGTTGGTGCCACCATCACTGGTCTTCCAGAGACCGCCGCCTACAGCGCCGAAGTACGCCTCGTTCGGCCGTCCCCGGACGCCACTGGCTGCGATTGAACGTCCGCCGCGATCGGGGCCAATCGCGCGCCACCGATAGCTGCGGAGGATCACGGAATCCACGAAAGCGCGTGCGGGAGCCGCACCAGTCAAACCAGTGGCTCCACGAGCTTCTGCGGTACGAATGGCGATATCGCCGCGCCACGCCGCCGTGACCGTGAGAAGACCGGCCACGACGAGCGCGGGCACGAGCATGGTGCGAGAGCGCATCTCCTTCTCCTCAAATCTGTGAATCAATCCGCGACGGCGAGCCTTACTTGATGGCTGGCGGCACGGTGAGTGTGACGTTGTGTGACTTCAATGTATTGCTCATCGCCGTTGCTTTGGCGATGAAAGCGTTCGCATCAGCAATTGCCTTGGGCAGCGCCCCTTTCGCGTCCTCATACTGCTTCATCGTCGATGCGCTCGGGTTTTCCCAGAACGCCGCCACCGACGACTTCGCAGCGCCAATCTTCGCGACGACGTTGTCCGGATCCGGTGCGGCACCACGACCGCCACCGCCGCCACGACCCGCTGCCGGCGCCGGTGCACCAACGCCGAACTTGCGGCGAACGCCTTCCCATTCCTTGTTGAAGGCGTCGTACTTCGACTTCACGTCAGCCGGAATCGCCGTACCGTCGCGAACGAGCGGAGTGGCCGTGTTGATCTGTCGGTTGAGCGCGCTCAACGCCGTCTGCACCGTCGTCGCACGACGCTGCAGCTCATGCAGTTCCGTGGCAATCGCGTTGTAGCGATTGCGCTCGCCGTCGGCGAGACGGACGGCCGGGTCGCCAACAATACGAAGCGGCTTTGCATCAAGGACCGTTCCGTTTGCTACGAGCTGCACCGTGTACGTGCCGGGCACCACGTGCGGGCCGGCATTTCCAAGACCGGTGAAGAAACCAAAGCCACCGCTACCGTCTTCTTCCGCGCCGCTCGCGCACGGATTCTGCGGGAGATATCCCGGCGATGGCATCGGAGTCGGGATGCCCGGAACGGCCTGAACAGCCGGTGCGCCGCCGCGACCGCCGCGACCACCACCGCCCCGTCCGCCGAGTCCGGCGAGCGCGGTCGTGTCGCCAACGATCGGCTCAACACGCTGGTCCCAGCACGCAACCTGGATACCGGCCGCGTTGCGCGAAGCCGGAATGCTGATTGAACGCACCGTGCGCCCGCCGTCGGTGATACGGATGCCGAGTCCCGGGATGTTCTTTTTCAGGTTGTAGCTGATGACCGCGTCGAGCGGCGGGTTCTCACCCATGAAGAACTGGTGACCCCAGAACTCATCGTTGCGATTGTCCATGCTCTTCCACTGCAATGCCGGACTGGGCGTGAAGAGCTTGGCATCGGCGGCGTTGGCCGCCGCGTATTCCTGAATCGGCGAGAGGTCGTCGAGCACCCAGAGCGAGCGTCCATGCGACGCCACGAGGAGGGCGTTATCGCGCGGCATGATCGTGAGCTCGTCCACACGCACCGTGGGGAAGTTCCCCTTCAGCCGGCGCCAGTTCTGGCCGCGGTCGAGCGTGAGGAAGATTCCGGTTTCCGTGCCGATGTACAGCACGTCGGCATTCTTGACGTCTTCGGTAAGCGTGCGCGTGACTTCTCCGGCGAGGCCGTTGGTCATGCGGGTGAAGCTGGCGCCAAAGTCCCTGCTCACCCAGGCATGTGGCCCGTAGTCGTTTTCGCGGTGGTTGTCGACGGTCACGTACACCGTGGCCGCGTCAAACCGAGACGGCACGACGCGCGAGACGAATGCGCCTGCCGGGAACCCCGGCAGTCGGCTGGTGATGTTCGTCCACGATTTGCCATTGTCCCGCGTCATCTGGACGTTGCCGTCATCGGTACCGGCGTAGTAGACACCCGCCTGCTTCGGCGACTCGCCGAGGGCGACAATCGTCGGCCACTGCGACACGCCGTCGTTGCGCGAAATGGTGATGTCGCTGCCCTTGAGCCCCATCGTGACAATGGTGTCGCGGTTCGCGTTGGTCGTGAGGTCGGGACTGATCGCCGTCCACGAGTCGCCACGATCGGTGGAACGGAAGACGCGGTTCGCCGCGACGAGCAGCTGGCCCGGGTCGTTTGGCGAGTGCATCAGCGGCGTATCCCAATGGAAGCGGTAGGCCGGTTCGCCCGCCGTCGGGTTGACCACGTTCGCCGGTGAGGGGCGGATGCTCTTCGACTCGCCCGTCACCTTGTTCTTGCGCGTGACGTTTCCGTCCTGCGACTCCGTGTAGATGATCCGCGAGTCGCGCAAATCTGGAATCGCCACGAATCCGTCGCCGCCCTGAATCTGGAACCAGTCGTAGTTCATGATGCCCGCGGTGTGACGCGAGCGGCTGGGTCCGCACCAGTTGTAGTTGTCCTGCATACCGCCGCAGATGTTGTACGGCGTCTCCATGTCGTAGCCGACATGGTAGAAGAGTCCGACGGGAAGATTGGGCAGGAAGTTCCAGGTCCTCGCGCCGTCGTACGAGATCGCGATGCCGCCGTCATTGCCCTGCATCATGTGATCGGAGTTGTTCGGATCGATCCAGAGCGCATGCATGTCGTCGTGAATCATGAGCGACGCATCAGTCTCCCAGAGGCGTCCGCCATCCGTGGACATCTGGAGCCCGACGCCACCCATGAAGATGCGATCGGAGCTGTTCGGATCGATGCGCACCTGGCTGAAGTACATCGGACGCGGATTGTTCGTGCTCGTCCGGCGCCAAGTGACGCCGCCGTCGTCGGAGCGATATGTGCCCCCGCCCTGCGCCGGTGCGTCCGGCGACCCTTCGGTTGGCGGTGCCGCACCGCGGCCGCCGCTGCTTGCCCCTTCCACGCTCACGAAGATCATACCCGACGAGCGGCGGAACACATCGAGCCCGACGCGGCCAAGTGCGCCAGACGGGAATCCGGGGACTGCGAGTCGCGCCCACGTTTCACCACCGTCCGTGGACTTGTAGACGCCTGAGCCCGGGCCGCCGCCGTTCATGCAGCAGGTCGAGCGGCGGCGCTGGTACATCGCGGCGTACATGATCTTCGAATCCGCATGCGCGATCACGACATCGTTGGCACCCGTGTCCTGATTGCCAGGGAGCACGTTCCGCCAGGTGCGACCACCGTCGGTCGACTTGAAGATTCCGCGATCGCCGCCAGGTCCGTACAGCGGACCCGCCGCCGCGACGAAGACCGTCTGGTCGTTGTTCGGATCGAGGACGATCCGGCCGATGTGCTTGGAATTCACGAGACCAATGCTGGCCCACGTCTTCCCGCCATCGCTCGACTTCCACATGCCGTCGCCCCACGAGCCGCTCTGGCGATTGTTCGATTCACCGGAACCCACGTAGACGAGGTCCGGGTTGCGCTGCGACATCGCAACCGCGCCAGTCGAGAGCAGCCCCTTGTCCTGCGCCAGCGGTATCATCAGCGCGCCGTTGCTGGTCGTCTTCCACACGCCGCCGTGCGCAGTCGCCACATACCAAATGGCGGTGTTGGCTTCGTACACGGAAATGTCGGCCACTCGGCCCGACATCGTGGCCGGTCCGATCGAGCGGAAGTGGAGCTTCTCGAATTCCGTTGCGACCTGGCTTTGGGCGGCCAGCGAAGCGGAACAGAGCAGCGTGATCGCGGCAACGGCTCGAATAAATCGGGTGGGGACCATCATCTATCCTCCGGCGGGTTCATTACATATTCATAAACAAGGTCCAGTCGGACCAATGAGATAATACTGCTGGGTTACGGTGACGGCGAACCTTCCGTTCATGGTACCTTCGACCCGTGACGACACCGCCCATTCGCACGATCGCTGAACTCGAGCTCGCGCTGTCGGAGCCGCGAGACGCCACGGCTCGTGCGCTCGCCGCCTGCCCTGGCGACCTGCTGATCCTCGGCGCGGGCGGAAAGATGGGACCGACGCTGGCGCGGATGGCCGCTCGCGCGGTGGCCCATGCCGGTGGTCCGCGCCCGCGCCGGGTGATTGCCGTTTCGCGATTCTCCTCATCGGAGGCCGAGCGCAGTCTTAATGAAGTAGGCGTCGAGACGATTCGGTGCGACCTGCTTGATCGCACGGCCGTCTCGCGTCTCCCAGACGCGCCGAATATCGTCTTCATGGCCGGCCAAAAGTTCGGGACGACGGACGCGCCCGAACGAACGTGGCAGATGAACGTTGTCGTCCCGGAGATTTGCACCGAGCGTTTCGCCGGTGCGCGCTTTGTCGCGTTTTCGACAGGCAATGTGTATCCACTCACGCCGGCAACATCATTGGGTTCGCGCGAGACTGATGCAACGGGGCCGATTGGCGAGTACGCCGCATCCTGTCTCGGCCGTGAGCGAGTTTTTGAGGGCGCTGCGGCACGCGGGGCCCGTGTTGCGATCGTACGACTCAACTACGCGATTGACCTGCGCTACGGTGTGCTCGCCGATCTCGCGACGCGAATCCAGAATGGCGCGCCTATCTCGCTCGCGATGGGGCATGTGAATGTCATCTGGCAAGGTGATGCGAATCGCGCGGCGCTCGAGCTGCTTACGCATGCGGCGTCGCCGGCTCGTATCGTGAACGTGACTGGTCTGGAGCGGCTAAGTGTCCGCTGGCTCGCGACCGAACTCGGCGCGCGACTTGGACGTGCGCCAGTATTCGACGGAACTGAAGCCGCCGATGCACTGTTGAGTAACGCATCGCTGATGAAATCGCTCGTTGGTGCTCCGGAGGTAACGATCACGACCATGCTCGATTGGACCGCCGAGTGGACCAGGATTGGCGGTGCGCGTTTGGCCAAACCCACGCATTTCGACGTGCGGGACGGAAAGTTCTGATGAACAACGAGGCGCGCGCACTTCTCGACGCCGGCTGTGTGATTCCGGCGCATCCGCTCGCGCTTACGGCGGGGCGCACGCTCGACGAGCGCCGGCAACGCGCCCTCACGCGCTACTATATAGATGCGGGCGCCGGGGGCGTGGCCGTTGGGGTGCATACGACGCAATTCGCGATTCGCGAGCGCGGCTTGTACGAGCCCGTGCTGGCGCTTGCCGCGGCGACGGTTGATGAGCAGCTCGCGCGTGAGCCGAGGCCGTTTCTCAAGATTGGCGGCGTAATTGGCCAAACCGCGCAGGCGGTGCGCGAAGCCGGCATCGTTCGCCATCTCGGATACGACTGTGCGCTACTCAGCCTCGGCGCACTCAAGACCGCCACGACCGCGGAGCTCATCGCACACTGTCGCGCGGTTGCAGAGGTCATGCCGGTATTCGGGTTCTATCTGCAACCGGCCGTCGGTGGGCGCGTGCTGAGCTACGAGTTCTGGCGTGCGTTTGCTGAAATTGAAAACGTCGTCGCCGTGAAGATTGCGCCGTTCAACCGGTATCAGACGCTCGATGTCGTTCGTGCGGTAATCGACTCCGGGCGGGATGACATTGCGCTGTACACCGGCAATGACGACAGCATCCTGAATGACCTCGTCACGCCCTGGCGCGTCGGTGATCGCACGCGCTGGATCGTTGGCGGTCTGCTCGGCCAGTGGGCCGTATGGACTCAGCGCGCGGTCGCAATGCTGGAACGCGCCAAAGCTGCGCGCGTTGCAGGTGCCGTGCCCGGCCCGCTTGTGGCAGAAGGTGCGGCACTCACCGATGCGAACGCGGCGCTCTTTGATGTGAAGCACGGCTTCGCCGGCTGCATCGCCGGCATTCACGAGGTGCTGCGACGACAGGGATTGTTCGCCGGCACCTGGTGCATTGATCCGAACGAAGGGTTGTCGGCGGGCCAGGCCGATGAGATTACGCGAGTGCTGGCAGAACACCCCGAGCTCACCGACGATCGATTTGTGCTGGAAAATCTGGATCGGTGGATGCGGTAGCGCCGACCAGCTAGAGCTGCGCCGTGAGCCCGTGGGGATCGAGCGCGAAGTCGAGAATCTCGCCGAGCGGCTCGATGGCGCGTCGTACCTCGCGTGCGTTGCCTGCGCCCGCCAGTACGAGCACACACCCGCCACCTGACGCACCCATCGCCTTCCAGCCGATCGCGCCGGCCGACTGCGCGCGCATGACGATTTCATCAATGCGCGCCGTAGAAATCGCCGGATGCAGCGACCGCTGAAAGCCCCAGTGCTCGGCGAGCAGCGCTCCGAGCCAATCGAGGTCACCAGTTTCAAGCGCGTCGGCCATCTGGCGCGCGAGGCCTTTCATCCCTGCGAGCGCGGTGAGCACCTGCGACTCACGCGCGCGATACGCGTCGAGCACGGCCTGCACCGTGCTCCCCGAGATTCTCGACTCACCTGTGTAGATGAGGAGCGCGCGCGCCTCGAATGCCGCGCGCGTCTCCGCCGACAGCCGAAGTCGGCGCACCGCCACCCGGTCAGTGAAGGTGATCGCCAGCGCACCCCCGTGCGTGGCGGCATAGTGATCCTGCCGTCCACCGGAGATGCCAAGGTCTTCAACTTCGATGCGACGGCCCTCTTCGGCGATTTCGGCGAGGTTTAGGTGGCTGCCCTGCCAGGTGCACAGCGCGCCGAGCACCGCCGCGCTCGCCGACGATGATCCACCCAGTCCGGCGGCCAACGGAAAATCGCTCGCCACGCTGACACGCAGGCCGGCAATACCGGAACGCCGCACCGCTGCCGCAATCAGCGGATTGTCGAGCGAAGACGATGCCGGCACCGCGGTGCCGCGATACGTTTCGGCTGCGGCAACGGTCGCGACGGCGTATCGATTGATCGCGAGGTTGCAGACAAAACCGCCAAGCTCACCGCAGTACGGAGGGACGTCGGTCCAGCCACCGCCCAGATCGATTCGGGTGGGCGCGCGAACGATGACCGTCCGGTTGGATGAAGTGGTTGGAGATTCCACGCGAGAGAAAAGTTATCGTGTCACATGAGACGCAGTTGGATAGCCAGCGCGAAGGTGGAGCGACCGCCCCGGTGGCGGTGCACGTTGTGTCGCACACGCACTGGGACCGCGAGTGGTATCTGCCGGCTGCCCGCTTCCGTCAGCAGCTCGTCGCGTTAGTCGATGACTTGTTGGACGATCCGCCGGCTCCGGGGTCGAGCTTTCTGCTCGACGGCCAGATGAGCGTCATCGAGGATTACCTCGCCGTGAAGCCCGAACGAACGTTCGAGCTCGTTGCGCTCCTCGAACGCGGAGCCATCGAAGCCGGACCCTGGTATGTGCTCGCCGATGAGCTTATTCCGTCCGGCGAAGCGCTCGTGCGAAATTTGCTCGCGGGCCGGCAGGTGCTGGGCCGTCTCGGCGCCAAGGCGCCGCCCGTGCTCTACTGCCCCGATTCGTTTGGACACCCGGCGGCGCTGCCGACGCTCGCCGCTGGGTTCGGACTCGAGGTGATCATTCTTTCGCGCGGATTTGGAAGTTCGCGCTGGCCGTCCGGCGATGCGTTCCGTTGGACTGCGCCGAGTGGTGAGGAGGCGTACCTCTATCACCTTTCGAAAAAGGGCTACGACATCGGCGAAAACCTTCCGGCCAATCCGGCCATTGCGCGCGAACGGTGGGCGTCGATTTGTGAGGATATCGTTACCCGCGCGCGACTCGGTGTGGTGTTGCTCCCCAACGGCGCCGACCATCATGCGCGACAACGGCATCTCGACGAGGCGCTTGTCGCACTCGAAGCCGCCGCGAAGCCACATCATGCGATGGGAAGTTCGCTCGGAGCGTTCGCCAAGAGCTGGGTGAGTCAGGCGGCCGTGGCAACACTGCCGGTTGTTCGCGGCGAGCTGCGTGATTCGTACGGATACATGTGGACGCTGCAGGGGACGTTTGCCACGCGCGCGCACCAGAAGCGGCGCAACGCCTCGGTCGAACGGATGCTGACGCGCGACGCCGAGCCCTGGGTGGCCCTCGCCCGTCGCTCACACGGGGTCAATCGCGACGCGCTGGTGTCGTTCGCCTGGAAGTCGTTGCTGCTCTGCCATCCGCATGACACCGTGTGCGGCTGTTCAACCGACGAAGTCGCACGCGCGATGGATGTGCGACTGGACGAAGCGGAGACGCAGGCCGCGGGGCTGCGCGGCGATGCGTTGCACGATTTGATCGGTCACGCACCTGACGCTGCGCGCGAGCGGAGCGATGCGTGGAAAGCAGTAGCGGTAGTGAGGAATCCTGCGGCACGTGCGCGCAGTGGCGTGGCCGTGGTTCGACTGACGTCGTTCGTGAGCGATGTGAAGGTCGGCGCGAATGCTTCGCCTGGTGCAGTGCGCGCCGCGCCGGCGACTGTACCTGCGCTCAGTGGCATTGGTGCACTGCAGGTGTTGAGCAAGACGCTCACGAATGAACGCACCGAAGCGCCGCGTCACTATCCCGACAGCGACATTGTGCTGGCGACCGAGGCGGCGGTCTGGGTTCCAGAAGTGCCGGCATACGGCGTACGCGTGCTTGCGCACCAGTCGCGCGCGAAACGCGTGGCTCCTCCGAATCCTGCGAGCGTTGCCGATGGTGTGATCGGAAACGGATTGCTTTCGATAGGTGTCGCCAATGATGGACGTGTGTCGTTCACCGACCATCGCGCGAAACGCACGATCGCTGATCTGCTCGTCTGGGAGAGCAGGACAGACCTCGGCGATCTCTACACGCCGTCCATTCGCGATGCGAAGCTCGAACCGCGCTTCCGTGGGGCCAAAGTGGTCCACAAGGGTTCGGTGCGCGCGGCTATTGAGACGCGATGGTCGTTTGGTCCGGCGCGCGGTGGCATCGAAGCGCGCGTGACACTGATCGTTGACGCGAACGCACCATTCGTTCGTGTTCAAGTCACGGGGGCGAACGCCGCGTCGGACCACCGGCTGCGACTCGGCTTTGCGACCGAACTTCGCGACGCGCACGTCTGGGCGGATGCGATGTTTGGTCCGGTTGAGCGAACGTCGATCTCGGTAACGCCGGCCGAAGCCACGATGGAGATTCCGCCGCGCACTGATCCCCTGCACCGCTACGTGTCGGCGTTCGGACCGACGAGCGGTGCTACGATTTTCTCCGACGGGCTTGGCGAATACGAGATCGATGCGAGCGGCACGATGTTCGTGACGCTTGTGCGATCCGTGGACGAGCTCTCGCGCAACGATCTACCCGAACGCTCTGGTCATGCCGGTTGGCCGACCCACACGCCCGAGGCGCAGTGCCACGGTCCATTTGGCGCCGAGCTTGCATTCATGGTCCATGCTGCGCGAAGCAGCGCGGTGATTGACGAGATCGAGCGCGCTGCAGACGATGTACTCCTTCCGCTGACGGGTGCGTCGCTTCGATCTGCGCTGACCATTTCGCCGCCGGTGCACGGCGTCGCGCTGAGTGGAACGGGCCTGGCCTGCTCTGCCGTAACAACGAGCCAGGATGGGGCGTGGATGGTGCTGCGGTGCGTGAACCTCACCGATGAGTCTCAGCGCGGTGGCTGGACCGTCGGCTTCGGGATCACCGAAGCGCAAATGGCGCGCCTCGACGAGACGTACCTCGGCAGTCTCGCTGGACATGGGAACCGCGTGGAGTTTGTCGCGCCGGCGCGCGCCGTGGTCACGGTGCTGATTCGTTGAAGCTCCACCGCTTGCCAGCGCCCGCCGGCGCAACGCACCTTTCGCTCCACTTGAGATTGATCGCCCCCGCCAGGAGTCGCTGATGGTTCGAGATTTCCCTTCCGTGCGCCGCGTGATGTTCGCTCTCGCGACCGTTGCCGTCCTCGGTGTTGTTGTCTTGACCGCAGCGCCGGCACAGGCGCCGGCACAGGCGCCGGCCAAGTCGCCGTACTATCCCCCAGCCGGATCATGGGACCATAAGAAGCCCGATCAGGTTGGGCTCACCGCGAAGGCGGTCGATAGCGCCGTGGCCATCGCGATGGGTTCCGAGAACAAGACGCCACACAACTTGCTCGAAGCGCAGCGCATCACATTCGGGCGTGAACCGTTCGGTGAAGCGATTGGACCATTTCGCGATCGCAGCGGAGTTGGCGGTCTGATCATCAAGAACGGGTACGTCATCGCCGAGTGGGGCGACCCCGATCGCGTGGAAACCACGCACAGCGTGACGAAGAGTTTCGTCACGACCACCGTCGGCCTCGCGTTTGATCGGAAAATGATTCGCGACATCAAGGATCCGGTGCGCGGCTACATGGCGCCCATCGTCGCGCTCAAGGGTCCGCCGGGAGGCGGCGCGGCACTCGTTCCCGTGCCGCCGTTGTCAGCGTCGTGGGTTGATTCGGCGAACACACCGCCAAAACGGGGCGCCGCGTTCAGTGCGTTCGAGATGATCGAGCCGTTCGAATCCGAGCACAATCGCAAAATCACGTGGGAGCATTTGCTCCGGCAGACGAGCGACTGGCAGGGCACGCTGTGGGGGAAGCCGGACTGGGCCGACCGGTTTCGCCTTCCGCAGGGGAGTACCGACACCAATGCGGTGATCAACCGCGCGCGCACTGAGCCCGGCACGGTGTTCGTCTACAACGACGTGCGCGTCAACATGATGGCGCTCGCCTCACTCAACGTCTGGCGCCGTCCGCTGCCGCAGGTATTGAAGGAACTCGTGATGGATCCCATCGGCGCGTCGAATAGCTGGCGCTGGTACGGCTACGACAACTCGTGGGTGCTGATGGACGGCGCGCTCGTGCAGTCGGTGGCCGGTGGCGGCCACTGGGGTGGCGGCATGATGATCAACGCGCGCGACATGGCGCGCTTTGGCTATCTCACGCTGCGCGGCGGCAAGTGGGCCGGCAAGCAGATCATCTCCACCGATTGGGTGAAGATGTCGCGGTCACCGGGCCCGGCGAACAAGAATTACGGATTCGCTAACTATTATCTCAACACTGGGAAGACATCACTGCCGAGCGCGCCGGAATCCGCGTTCTATCACCTCGGCAACGGCAGCAACATCGTCTATGTGGACGAGGTGAACGACCTCGTGATCGTGGCACGGTGGATCAACAGCAATCGATCGCTCGACGCGATGATCAAAGTCCTCACGACCAAGCCGTAGACGGCCTACCACATTGCCTACGCCCGCTCGGAGAGAATCCGGGCGGGCGTTGTGCTGGTTGTTGTCGTGAGCCGGTCGCGCCAACTGTCGCCGAGAATCGTAGCGGAGACCACCGTCACGATCACTGCGAGTCCCGGCGCGAGAGACACCCATGGCGCGGAAACAATCAACTCGCGGCCACCAGCAATCATGTTGCCCCAACTCGGCGCGGGCGGCTGGATGCCGAGTCCAAGGAATGAGAGTCCACTCTCGAGCATCACCGCGCTGCCGATGCCGAGCGTGGTTGCGACCACCGCGGGTCCCAGTGCGTTTGGCAGCACATGGCGCCAGAGCGTTCGCGCGGGGGACACACCGAGCGCGCTCGCCGCATCCACGTACGGAAGCACTCGCGCGCCGGCGACTTCGGCGCGGATCAAACGTGCCACGCCCATCCATCCGGTGGCGGCAAGAACGATGACTACCGTTGTCGTGCCCGGTTGCCAGAGTGCAGCGCACACGAGGAGCAGTACGAGGCGTGGAACGGCGAGTACGGTGTCGGCCGCCGCCATCGCGATGCGATCGACAATTCCGCCGCTCCATCCCGCGAGTGCGCCGATTCCCGTGCCGAGCCCGGCGGCGAGCAACGAACCGAGCACGCCAACGGCAAGCGAGATGCGGCCGGCGAGCATCATGCGGACAAAGAGATCACGCCCGAATCGATCGGTGCCGAGCAGGTGAAAGCCGCCGGCGTCATCGCGTGAGAACGGAGGCACGAGCTTGCGCGCCATCAGGTCGCCAATCGCGAGCGGGTCCGACGACGCGAGCACCGGAACGAGCATCGCGCCGATCGCAAGAACGATGAGTGCAATGAGTGCCGCACGCCCGCTGCGGTCGAGGGACTTCCAGAACGCGCGGAGCGCATTCATGCTCTGCCCCGGCGCCGCGGGTCGAGTAGCGGCAACAGAAGATCAGCAACCAGATTCGCGATGATCACAGCAGCGGCGTAGCAGAGGCCGGCGCCGAGCACCACAGGATAGTCGCGCGCGGCAATCGCAGAGAGCGTGAGCCGTCCGAGGCCTGGCCAGGCGAAGACTGACTCGACGAAGACTGAACCGGCCACAACGCCGGGAAGCGTCAGTGCAAACAGCACGACCAGCGACGGCATCGCGTTTACAATCGCATGACGCGATAACACTCGGCTGCGCGATGCACCGCGGGCGCGCGCCGCGCGAATGAAATCGAGCGAGAGCACGTCCACGAAGTTCGACCGCGCGTACCGCGCAACACCGGCCGCGCCGACCGCCGTGAGGGTGACACGGGCAGGATGGCGTGACGCAGCATGTCCATGACGTCCGGCCATCCGGACAGTTCGGCTCCGGGCGTACGTACGCCGAGCGCCGGAAGTCGCATGCTCGCCGGAATCCCGAGTGTCGCTGCACCGTAGGTGAAGAAGGCGACCAGGGCGAGTGCAATCCAGAAGGTGGGCGCGGCGAAGGCCGCTGCCGTGAGTGTCGTCAGTGCCCGATCAGGCAATCGGCCGCGCCACGACGCTTGCGTGAGTCCCACCGGCACTCCGATCAGGAACGTCAGCGCCAGCGACGCCAACCCGAGCGCGAGCGAAACCGGTGCGGCATCCTCCAGCGCGCGCGCGACAGGAATGTGGAGCGCAAAACTGTCGCCGAGGTTGCCACGCAGCAACGCTCCAGCCCAGAGTGCATATTGGACGGCCACTGGTTGATCGAGCCCGAATTCGGCGCGCAGTCGCTGGACGTCGTCCGCCGTCGCGGTCGGCGACACCAGCAGCGTGGCGGGATCGCCAGGAGCAAGTCGCACGAGCGCGAAGATGAGCGTAACGACCAGCCAGAAGAGGACGGCCGCCCCGGCGATGCGACGCACAATCAGCGCAATGGACACCCGTTGAAAATGAGCCATGGCGGGCGTGTCTGCACTCACCCTGTGGTCGCCGGCGTACGCCGCCTGGCCTTAGGCGCGGTGCTGGCGACCGCGCTCGCGGCAGCGTTCGCGGCCGCCGCCTGCACCGCACCAGCCCGACCACCAGGGGTGCTCGTCTTTGCCTCCGGTGCCGATCTCGAGTCGGCGAACCCGCTCGTCACCGTGCACGGACTCTCAAGGCAGATCCAGCGGTTTGCACTGTTCACTACGCTCGCGCGGTACGACTCCACGCTCACGCCAGCGCCCTACCTCGCCCGCGAGTGGAAGTGGTCATCAGACCGCACTCGCCTCACCCTGACCATCGCCGCCGGCGTCACCTGGCATGACAGCGTCCCGACCACATCGAAGGATGTGGCTTTTACGCTCATCGCCGCGCGCGACCCACGTACCGGCTACGCGCGATCTGCGGACCTGGCCGCGATCGACACCGTAACGACTCCTGACGACAGCACCGTCGTGATTGAGTTCGCATATCCACAGCCGTCGTTCCCGCTGGTGCTCTGCGAACTGCCGATCTTGCCGGCACATCTTTTGAAAACGGTGCCGCGGGGTGAGATGCGGCACGCGGCGTTCAATTCGGCGCCGATCGGCAATGGCCCGTTCAAGTTTGCCGAACGGATTCCCGGCCAGCGCTGGTCATTCACACGAAATGCCTCGTTCCCTGCCGAACTTGGTGGACCGCCGGCCATCGAAAAGCTCGTGATTGCCGTCGTGGACGAACCGACCACCAAGCTTGCCGGCCTCACGAGCGGTGATCTCGACTTCGCCGGCATCGCGCCCACGATGGCGGCCCTCGCCGCGCGCGACCCTACGGTTCGTGTGATGGACTACCCGATTCTGCTCTCGTCGGCGCTCATCTTCAATTCACACCAGCCGCCTTTCGACGACGCACGTGTGCGACTTGCCGTGAACGCGTCGCTCGACCGCGACCGCATCGTGCGCGCGGCGCTCGCCGGGTACGGAAAGCCGGCCACAGGTCCTGTACCGCCGGAGAGTCCGCGCGCGCTTGCAGCAGCCCCGATTCACGACACGCACCTCGCCGATTCCCTGCTTGACGCCGCCGGCTGGAAGCGGGGCACGGATGGTCGTCGCTCACGCGAAGGCAAACCGCTCAAAGCCGAACTGCTCACCGTCGGCAGCGGCGACAATGCGGTGGAACAACTCATCCAGGCCGACCTCGCCGAACGTGGAATGACAATCGAGATCCGCCAACTCGAAATGGGCGCCTTTCTCACCCGCGCGCGCAGTCGGCCCAAGGCCTTCGATCTGCTCGTCACCGGAATCCCCGGCGACCTCTCGCTCTCGTACCTGGGCGCGATGTACGAGTCACGCCAGCGGGGCGGCGCGCTCGACTACGCAGACTTTCACACCACTGAACTCGATTCGCTCTTTGTGCGCGCGCGCCGGGCGAATGAAGCTGACGCGCCGGCCGCATGGCGCGCCATCCAGACGGTACTCGCGCGCGAAGTGCCCGCCGCCTGGATCTACCACTCGCGCGGCCTGCAGGGCGTGTCGCGACGAGTGCAGAATGTCACGTTCGACTTGCGGGGCGAACTTGAGTCGGTCGTACGGTGGCGGCTGGCGCCAAAATGAAGCTCCTCCTTACCGACAACCAACTCGAGGACCGGCGCATAATTGTGCGCGGGCCACTCGCGCCACTCGCGCCACTCGCGGACTCGCTCTCCGCTGACCTCGAGCCGCTGCTCGGCCGCGCGCCGTACATCCCTACCCAGAAAGCGCTGCTCTCGAAAGTCGGTGGCCGCTGCGAAACCGACGGCACTGATCTCGAGTTTGACCCGTTGTCGCCGCACGCGCACCGCTGCCTGCAATGCGGACGCACGCACACCGGTGAATACCACGACCGGTGGTGGCTCTATCCGTATCAGTTGTGGCTCGCCGAACGTGCCGTGCATGCCGCAACACTCGGCGCGCTGCGCGGCGATGCGCGGCATGCGGCCTTCGCGCGCGACGTCCTCACCGGCTACGCCGATCGTTACCTCGCCTATCCAAATCGCGACAACGTCCTTGGCCCGTCGCGACTCTTCTTCAGCACCTATCTCGAGTCGCTCTGGCTGCTGCATGTCTGCATTGCCGCTGATGCGCTCGAAGGCGCCGGTGACCACGCGACGGCCGACGATGTGCGCGAGCGCATTGTGCTCCCCGCCGTGGAGCTGATAGAGGAGTACGACGAAGGGCTCTCGAATCGTCAGGTGTGGAACAGCGCGGCGATCATTGCGGCACGACTCTTCCTTGGAGGGCGAGTTGACTCCGAGCCGGTCTCGCGCGGCTTCGCCGGAATCGAGACCTGCCTGATGCACGCCGTGGGCGACGATGGCAGCTGGTACGAGGGCGACAACTATCATCAGTTCGCCCATCGCGGCCTCTGGTACGGCGTCGCGCTCGGCGAACGCGCGGGGTACGAGTTCGATCGCGAGTCACTCGATCGGTTCGACGCCGGATTTGCCGCGCCATTTCGATCGGCGCTGCCGGACTTCACCTATCCGGCGCGGAAGGACTCTCGCTACGCGGCATCGCTCCGCCAGTGGCGATTCGCAGAGTCATGCGAGCTGGGTATCGCGCGGCGGGACGATCCTGTGCTTTCATGGGCACTCTCACGGATGTATGCCGCCGATGTCGCGCCCGGTGATACAGGCCGCGCTCGCTCGAGCGGCGAGGCCGAACGGCATGTGCCACCGGTTCGACTCACGCGCGCGGACCTTGGGTGGCGCTCGTTGCTCTTTGCGAAGGCCGCACTCCCTGTGATTGCTGCAGAAGCGCCGACGTCGCTCACGATTGCTTCACAGGGCCTGACCATCCATCGTCGTGAGAATGGCGCGCTGTACGTCGCGCTCGACTGGGGGGAGAGTGGTGGTGGGCACGGCCATCCGGATCGGCTGAACCTGCTGTTCTCGCATGGCGCCCGCCGCTGGCTCGATGACCTTGGAACCGGTTCGTACGTGGACGATTCGCTGCACTGGTACCGGAGCACGCTCGCGCATAACGCGCCGCTGATTGACGGCCGTTCGCAAGTGCGCATTAACGGCGAATGTGTTGGCGATGAACGGGCGGACGGCTTCGACTTTGTGTCCGCGCGCGCGGATGCACTCGCGCCCGGCGTGAGCGTCACGCGCACGATTGTGACTGGCGACGGATATTTCGTTGACGAAGTGCGGTGGACCGCTGACCACAGCATTCGGTTCGAGCTGCCAGTGCATTTTCACGGCGCGTGCGATCTCGAGCTTGCGCCGCAAGCGCTCGAGGACGGAACGGACTTGGAGGACGGCTTCCGTTTCGTGCACGATTCAGTGGCGGCGAAGGTGGGCGCCGGCGTACCTGTCCATCTTCGTGCCGATGGTGCGAGTGCGACCCTCTGGTGTGACCAGGACGTCGCGTTGTACAGAACGACGGCTCCCGGGCAGCCCGCGATCGCGCAACGCTCGTTTTATCTATTGCGGTGCACTGGCACGGGCGGCGTAATCCGTTCGGTATGGAGCTGGGCACCGGCGCCGATTGCGGCGGAGTTCCGCGCTGACGGAATCGCGGTGTCACTTAATGGCGCCGTTCACGATCACGCCATCTCCGATTCAGAGTGGCTCGTGAGCATTGATCGATCAGATGCTGCGCGGTTTGAGCGGGGCTCCAACGAGGCGCCCGACGCTGACTACGAGGATTCGACCGGGGCTGGTGCGCCATTCGCGTCAATGCCGCACGAGCTTCGTATTGGCGCGCAGGAGGGTTGGTTCGACGACCTCTCACCCTCGGAGCAGGCCTCGTGGGCGACGTTCGAACTCGGTGCCGCTCATTACCGTCGCTCCGAGGAGTCATGGACCGACGCGGGTGGTCCCACGGCGCGAGTGGCCGTCGCTGCGGTTGAAAATGAAATCATTGTGGACATCCTCGTGTCCACCGAGAGTCCGGTGTTCACGCCGGCCGACGCCGTCAATTTCTTCGACAACGAGCAGCCTGACCTCAACGGTCATGGCGTGCAGCTCTACATCGCGACCGATGAGGCGAGCGGCGGCTGGGTGCTGGTTCCGGAACTCGGATCAGATGCCGTACGCGTGCGCCGGTTGAATGAGTGGGGCAAGTTTCCGTCGCCTACGGCGACCTGGCGCGAGGTCGCCGGCGGATTTGAGGTACAGGTCCGGCTCCCGTTCAATACCGAAGAGCCGGCGATTTTTGGCCTCGACCTGATCGTCAATGACTCAGCGCCCGGGCGCGAACGGCGTCGCGGTCAACTCGTGATGAGCGGCGCGGATGATGAATTCGTGTACCTGCGCGGCGACCGTCACGACCCTGGCCGTCTGATTCCGTTCGCGATCGAGTAGCCGGAGACCTTGAAGGCCGACGTCCCGGCCCTTCTCTTTCAGGCATGGATTTCGACGATACCGAGGCCGACAACGCGCCCGAGGCGCTTCCGGACGTCAGTTGGGCCGAACGTGCTCGCGCGGTATTACCGATGGGAACATCCACCGGCAGCAAGCGGCCCGAGTCACTCTGGGGGTCGGCCGACGCCGGCGCACCGACGCACTATCTGAGCGCCGAAGGCTGTGTGCTCACCACGACGGATGACGTCGAGCTCATCGATTGCACCATGGCGCTTGGCGCTGTCGCGCTTGGATATGCTGACGAGCGTGTGACGCGATCGGTTGTCGCGGCGGCAGCGCATGGCAACCTGGCCGGCCTTCCACATGCGCTCGAGGTCGAAGTCGCCGAGTTGTTTTGCGAGGCAGTGCCCTGCGCAGAGAAGGTGCAGTTCCTCAAGTCCGGCGCAGAAGCGGTGGCCGCGGCCGTTCGACTCGCGCGTGCCGCGACGGGACGCTCGAAGGTCATCGGCTGCGGCTACTTCGGCTGGCTCGATTGGTGCTCGAGTGAGGCCGGTGTACCTGCATCGCTGCAACGCGACTACACGAAGATTCTATTCGACGACATCGCGGCGCTCGAGGCCGCTGTAGCTACGGCCGGGTCGTCGCTTGCGGCGATTGTACTCGAGCCGATTGTGGAACGACTGCCGTCCGCTGAGTGGATTGCGCGGGCGCGTGCACTCACGACGCAGCAAGGGGCAGTGCTCATCTTCGACGAAGTGAAAACCGGTTTTCGCGTTGCGACCGGTGGATACCAGGAACTCTCGGGCGTGACGCCTGATCTCGCCGCATTCGGCAAGGCGCTCTCCAATGGATACGCGCTCTCTGCCGTCTGCGGCAATGCGGCCCTGATGGACACGGCGCGGTCAACCTGGATTTCATCAACGCTGGCCTGCGACACCACGGCGCTCGCGGCAGCGCGTGCGGTGTTGCACATTCACGCGGAAGAGAAGGTGTGCGACGAACTCGCGCGTATTGGCGGCGAGATGCGCACTGCGGTGTCGAATGCGGTGCGTGCCAGCCGTGTAGGTGGGATTGCAGTCGCCGGCATCGACCCGATGTGGTTCTTCCAGTTCGCCTCGCCGGAACTCGAAACGCAGTTCCTCACGACGGCGGCGGCGCATGGCGTGCTCTTCAAGCGCGGCCCTTACAACTTCGCCGCACTGGCACACGACGGCGCACTGATCAACGAGATCGAGTCGTGCACGAGCAATGCGCTGGTCTCAATGCGCGACGGCGGTGTTGAGTGAATAGCGCGAGCGCGGACAAATCAGAAATCGTGATTGGCGGACCCGGCGTGATCAGTTCGCCATTAATTGACGCGCACGCACACTTTCTGCACGCCGGCTGTGGCCGTTCCGATTGGCGCGAGGTCAACGCCGCGCGCTTTCGTGCCGGCGACCGGATGGGGATCAGCTGCCACGTCGCCTCCATCCTCGGCAGTTACGGCTACTCGTCTCCGACCTACTTCCCGTCGCCCGCCGATGTCACCGCCGGCAACGATGCGATGCTGGAGTTGTGTGCGAAGGAAGGCCGGCGCGTGCGCATGATGATCACCGTCAATCCGAACTACACCGCTCACGCGCTCGGTGAACTCGAACGCTGCGTGAAGCGCGGCGCGATTGGGGTGAAGCTGCTTGCGAGCCGTCGGGCTGACGATCCGTTGCTGGATCCGATTTGCGAATTCGCCACGGCGCATAAACTCCCACTGCTCCACCACATCTGGCAGCGCCGCACGCGCGAATGGCCAAATCAGGAAATCTCCGACGGCGCCGACCTCGGGCGTCTCGCGAAGCGGCATCCGAAAATGACATTCATTCTCGCGCACATCGGCGGCGGCGGTGACTACCGCCACACCTTCGAGGCCATCGGCGGCATCACGAACATTGTCGCCGACATTTCCGGCAGCGGTGTGGATCGCGGCATGCTCGACGGTGCGATCAAGGCGTTGACGCCACAGCGACTGCTCTTCGCCACCGACCTGACGATGGAAACGGGCCTCGCCAAGTTGCGTGCGCTCGAGCCAACCGGCCTCTGCACGGCAAACGACATCGAAGACATTCGTTGGCAAAATGCCGTGCGGATTTTCGGTGCCAACGCATTCGATCTGAGTTAGGCATGGCACCGTCCTCTCCCGCCGGCCTGCTCGACCCTTCCGTCTTCATCGGCGAATATCCCTTTCGCGACGTGCCGCACCCTGAGCCTGACATCTTGGCGAAGGTTATCGCGCGCGAGGGAATCACCCACGCCTGGGTTGGGCACCTGCCCTCTGCCTGGGCAGACGATCCAACCGCCGGCAACGTCGCGCTGTATAGGGCGCTCGAGCCATTTCGCGTGACGCTTTCGCCGGCGCCCACGATTCGCCCAGATCTACCCGGCTGGGAGTCGGCGCTGCACGATGCAGCGAAGGCCGGTGCAGCGGCGATTCGTGCCTATCCACCTCAATGGAAGTTCACGCCGGATAACGCTGCGATGCGCGAACTCGCGCTGGCGTGTGCCGCGCATAAACTGCCGCTAATTCTCACGGTGCGTTTTGAGGATCTCCGCCAGCGCAGTACGCGCGACACCGCCGGCGATCTCACCGGTGCCGCGATTCGCGCGGTTGCCCGCGCTGGCGATGGCGTGCGCGTCATCGTGAGCGCCGCGGGCCGCGATCTCATTGAAGAAGTGCACTGGGGACTCACTCCAGCCGAACAGGCACGCGTCTGCTGGGACATCAGCTGGATCTGGGGCCCCCCTGAAGACCACCTCGCGAAACTCTTCCGGACGATCGGCTCGACCCGATTTGTCTTTGGATCACAGTGGCCACTCAGACTGGTGCAGTCACCCAAGGCCAACCTGGAGCTCCTTCCGCCTGACGTCGCAAACGCACCGCTCGGCGATCCGCGGACGTGGAGCGGAGGTTAGCGGAACTTTCAGGCTAGCCAGCGTTGTCATTCGCTCAGCACTGATGCATCATCATCATCGTGCCGTCCGACCCCCTTCGCGCCATCCGCCTGCAAGTCGAGGGCGGTCAGTATTCACTGACCCCCGACTATCATCGCGCGGTGCTCAAGCGCATCGACGACATGATCACGGGTGTCGATTCCGCCGACCAGGCGATTGAACACCTGGGCCGGCCGGACGCTCCGGCTGCCGCGCGCTACACCGCCAACCTCTTCTATATCAGTGGGCATGGCTGGCGCCGGTTCCTGGCCGACAGCGCCGAGTCGGTGCGAGTAGGAATCGCGATTGGGCTCGCGCTGCGATCGAGTCTTACCTCGGCGCTGGAGCAGCTCGCGGCGATGATTGACGTGACGCGAACGACAATCTCGCGGCAGGGCAACGGCGTCACGCTCACCTGCGCGGTCTGCGATGGCGACGCCGTGACCTTTTCAGTGAGCCGCACAGGGCCAGAGGCGCCGGAACAGATGGTAGTGAGCAGCCTCTCGCCGGTCACAGTGTTCCGGACAATCGCCGGCCCGCCAATGACCGACCTCCTGGCCTTGATGGACGGCGGCGACGCCGCCGAGGTGGTGAAGTACCTCACCGTCACGCAGCCGGCCGGGTGCGACGCCTGCTGCCCCACCTGCGGCGGCGTGTACTGCAAGACGCACACGGCGATCGAAGCACAGTGGACCGGCAGCTGGCACGAGGCGACGTACGCGACGTGCCCGCTGGGTCACGAGCGGGAGATAGAATAGCAAACGGCCGGCACGGTTTCGATGTGCCGGCCGCCAACTGCTTTCGCACGCGCCTCTACGAAACCGGCTTCGCGGTGACGTACCAGTTCACGTCCACGGCAAATCCCTCCAGCGTCGCCACACCGGCCTCGCGCTTCCACTCAGTGGTCGGCTTCAGCGTCACCGAGCCCTTACCCGGAATGGTCACCTGCACCGGCATGTCGAATCCGGCGATGACATTCGTCCACCGATACGCGAGCTGGCCACCGTCAATCTTGTATTCGAGCTCGGGAAGCTTCGTGGTCCGCAGATACTGGTCGAACACCTTCGACAAGTTGATTCCCGATTCCTTCGAGATGTACTGCTCCACCTGCGCACCTGAAATCGTCTGGTGCCGGAAGGTGGACTGCAGCCCACGCAGAATCTGTTTCCACTTGTCGTCGTTGCCCACGAGCTGACGAATGAGATGCAGCATGTTGCCACCCTTGTAGTAGTGGTCATTGCCGCTCCCTTCGTCGTTCACGCCGGGCACGCCTTCAATGGGCCGGTCGTTGCGCACCAGCTCGCGCGTCCCAATCACATACTCGGCGCCGGCCTTCTTGTCGCCAGTCTGACATTCCACATAGAGATTCTCCGCATAGTTCGCGAAGCTCTCATGAATCCACATGTACGCTGCATCCTTGCCGGTGAGGCTGTTGCCCCACCATTCGTGCGCGCTCTCATGGACGATGATGAAGTCCCAGGTGAGGCCGCGGCCCGTTTTGGAGAGGTCGCGCCCGAGGTAGCCGTTCTGGAATCCGTTGCCGTACGCCACTGCGCTCTGGTGTTCCATGCCGAGGTGCGGCGCTTCGACGAGCTTGTAGCCATCGCGGTACCATGGATACGGACCAAACCAGCTCTCAAAGCACTTGAGCATCGGCTTGACCTGCGCCCACTGCTTGCGCGCATCGGCCACGTGATACCGCAGTGCGTAATAGTCGAGTGAGAGCGTCCCGCCCTCGCCCTGGTACACGTCGAAGAATCGTTCGTACGATCCCGCGTTGACGGCGATGTTGTAGTTGTTGATCGGCTCGTTGACGAACCATTCGTACGTCGTGGTGCCGTCGCCGTTGCGCTTGCGGCCGCGCATGCGCCCGTTCGACACGTTGATCATCGAGTCGGGCACGGTGATGGCCACGCGCTGGCTGTCGGGCTCGTCGCCGAAATAGTCCTTGTTCGGCCACCAGACGCTCGCACCGAGTCCTTCGTTGGCGGTGGCAACCCAGGGGTTGCCGAGCGAGTCTGTGCGCCAGATGTAGCCGCCGTCCCAAGGGGGACGCTTGGCCGCCACCGGCTTGCCGTGGTAGTACACGGTCACGGTTTTCGAGTCGCCAACCTTCTGCGCGGCGGTGAGCGCGAGCATCAGCGCGTTGCCGTCGCGGGTGTACCTCACGTCGCGACCATCCTGCCGGATGCTGTCCACGACGAGAGGCGGCTGCAGATCCATCTGCATCGGCTTGCTCGCGCTCAGCACCTTGTACGTGATCGCGTTCCAGCCGCGGATGCTAGAGTCGGCCGGGGTCACGGACACGTTCAAGTCATAGTAGGTCGCGTCCCACCAGGCGCGGCCGGGCCCGTTGCTGCCACGGAGCGAATCGGCGTGCGAATACTTGGGGGCCGATTCGGCTGGCCGAGTACCAGTGGGTGTATTGGTCTGTGCGCCGGCGCTTGCCAGTGCGCTGACCGCGCTGACCGCGGTGAGAACAGCGAAGGTGCGGCGCGAGAACCGCATCATGGCACCGGTCTCTTGCCGATCTCGTAATCCTTCGGCGGCTCAGCGCCGAGGAGGTTCTGCACGAAGTAGTCCCAGCGGCGGCGCATCATATAGTTGGAGGCGTTGCCGTAACCGTGCGCCGCATTCGGGATCATCAACAGGTCGAACGACTTGTTCGCCTTGATGAGCGCGTCCACCACAAGCAGCGTGTTGTCCGGCGGCACGTTGTTGTCCATCGTGCCATGCGCGAGCAGCA
>Ga0214919_10002148_pt1 | contig 31363 bp, 31 predicted proteins | sample LL1503_MetaG_FD_177994 | JGI IMG/M metagenome (GOLD analysis project Ga0214919, IMG submission 177994) | Freshwater microbial communities from Lake Lanier, Atlanta, Georgia, United States - LL-1503 | ecosystem: Environmental > Aquatic > Freshwater > Lake | place: USA: Georgia | collected... | reverse complement strand
ACGCTCCACTGTCCCTTGAACGCCTGGATACTGTGCGGCGAGGGGGCTGCAAAAAGCGGTCGCGATCGCTAAAACGATAAGCCTTGCGTGAGAACTGGTCATTGGATTCAGGGTGCTGGGCTGGAGGATTTCGACAAAGTGGAGTTGTTTCCGGTGGCGACGTCTTGTATCTTGGCCTCCGTGGAAGAAATATCAATCAATTTGAGTTTGGTATTAACGTCGGGCTTGATGGTAAATTCCTCGCCCTTCTGAAGTCGAAATTTTTCGTTGGTCAGGACGTTAAAAAACTCACCAAAAGATGTGGGGTCATTGGTTTCTTTTTTGACCACAAGGACGATCGAAACTTGCGTCTCGGTGTTTTCGACAGTCAGTTCGGAAACATCGACTGGGACGCCATTTTTTTCCGCGTCTTTCTTGACATAATTGATAATTTTATAGGGAGCGCCATCGATTTTCTCCTTGAGCTTCTTGAATTGGGTTCGCGCATTATTAGCGTTGATTTGAAACTCTTGGCCCTCACCATCAGGATTACCCTTGAAAACGAGCATGAAAGGCTTTTGCTCGAATTTGATAAAGCGGAGCTTTGTGTGTTTGGGAGGAGTCGAGGCCTTGTTCTTGGGATCGGTTTTGGCATTATATTCCTCTAAATTTGTAAAGCCGTCTCCGTCGGCATCTTGGTCTTTCACATTCGCATCCGTGTAGTTAAGACCGAATTTAATGAGCCAGTCATTGGGGATGGGCGGGTGAAGTTGTTCCTGGCCCTCGATGGGATCAATGAGTTTATCGCCTTTTAAGATGAAGAGGCGAGAGACAAAAAGATTTCCGCGTTCCTTATTTGATGCCGATTCTTCATTTGATGGGGATTTTTCATTCCATAAAAAAGGCTTTTCGGTAATGACCTTGGCCTCCTCAATGGCAGTCGTTTCTGCCGGGGTGGCCTTGGATTTGTTTGTAGTATTCTCGCTGGCTGTTGGAAGCGAGGAGATGAAGCCAGAACTCTCAAAATACAAAAAAGCAGCATTGAAGACGAAAACCGCCGTGAACACCCCCAATATCAATGTGTCGTAGTTCTTTTTTGCCCAGTCCATGATTATTGTTTTTTAGGGGGCTCGGGTTCCGTGTTGGGAAAGTCCAATATTTCCAGAATCAGGTCGGTTTTTACGGATTCATTCCCAAGGAGGACTTGAAGAGAAGTAGGGCTTTTATCTTTGCTGGGAATAGCTGGGTCTTTTTTCGATGGGGCGGCGGGTTTGGTGTTTTCCATCGTGAGGGAGCGAATGATCAAAAAAGCATCGCTTTTTGGTATCAAATTGATCGCGTCTCGCGTTTTGTCCTGAGAGGCGGTAAAGGAGAGTTTAAATGTTGTTTTGAGGATTGGGGTTTTTGGAGTCGGCGTTGTTTCAACGGATTTCTTGGGAGCAGGGGGGGGCGTGGGAGTCGGCGTTGCAACGGGGAGAGCTTCCCTTTCTAGGCTGTTGATGGTTTCCACGGGGAGGGCAAGTAGACTAATTAGGAGCTTTTGAAGCACCTTGAAGTCGCGATTGAGGGCGGGAGCGGCCTCGGGAGCGGGCAACTGGGATTGGTATTCGTCAAAACCGAAAAAGAATTTTTCAGGCAGTTTGATGTTAGTGCTCTGTGCTGTTTTGCGGAGATCGTTAACGCCTTCGCGAAGTTTGTCCTGAAATTCCTGCGGCGTGATGGGCTCGAGGGGAGTTTCCATTTTGAAAATACGCTCCTTGAGTTCTGAAAGAGCTTCGGCGTATTTTTTTTTGCCCTCTGAGATGATCTTTAGATTGTTAGGGGTGGGGTAGGGCGATTTCTTTTGCAAGGACGAGAAGGAATTGACTTGTGATGTCAATGAATCAAGGGCCGCGCTATAGGTGGAAGAGGCTTCGCTTGCGAAATAAGCGATAGCGATAGCGATCCCAAAGCACACTAGCAATATGGAAGAAAGGATAGGGTTTTCTTTGAACCAATTCATGGCAAAGCGATGGGTTGCTTAAGCGGAAGAACGAGAGTGTACCCGTAAGCCCAATTTTCTCCGGTGGGTGTGGTTCGCTGGGTGATGATCTTCGACTTATCCTGCCCCATAGCAAATGTGGAAGCATCTAGCAGTTTATCATAAAACTCATCAATGACGAGGGCGCCCTTTTCATTGGGAGGATTATCCAAATACAGGCCATTGACTTCTACTGCTGTTATCGCTGAGACGGGCGGTGGCGGAATAGGCGTTGGTGAGCCTTTGACCGACTTCGCGGATTCCTCGGTTGGAGCAAGGGTTCCAATCACAGGCTTGAGTTGAGTGACCCAAATGTAGCGTTTAGGAATTTTATCAGCGAGATTCTCCAAGATTTCGGTCCAAGCTGATCGTTCTCTTGCTGCAACGAGAAGTGGGGAGGCTTCCTCAACAAGGGCTTTCTGTTGATCGGTGACCTTGTCGATATTCGCGGATAGGCTAGTAATTTGAGAGGACTTGTTTTTAAACTCGGAAAGCTTTTTTTCGATGACGGTGCTGGCTTGAGTGAAGTAAAGCCACCAGAGCAGCGGCATGAGAGCCACAAGAATAGCTGACATAACAAGCTTGGGCGCGCGGCGGCCCATGTCTTGGGCTCGGATCGCACTTGGCGAGCGAAGGTTCATTTCGAGTGGGCAGTTGCCCAGCGAGCGGAGGCCGGATCCGACCAACTCGCCAAGCCCTCCTGAGCAGATACCGGTCGTTTGGGCTACAGACTCTTCTGAGGCGATCACATTCTTGATCGGGTGGAAAAAATCGACGGGGACTTGGAGTTTTTCAGTAAAAAATTCGATCGCATAAGGGAGCTCGGCGCAACCGCCACAAAGGTACGTGCGCAGTGGGGAGCTTCCGCCCTGAGTGGTGCGGTAGAAATTAATGGAGCGTGCGATTTCAGCATGAAGTCGCGTCATTGTGTTGCGGATCACTTTTGAGAGCTTGGCCGCAGTCGGATCTTCCGGCTCCGCATAGGCTCCTCCAAGGCCAACGCTGCCCTTTTCGATCTTCAGCATCTCCGCAAGCGTGATGTCTTGGCTGAACTCTTTTGCGATGGCGGAGCTGATGCTATTTCCAGCAATGGGGATGTTTCGGCTAAACATCCTGTCACCCTCACAGAATATCAAGTTGGTTGTGCGCGAGCCAATGTCTATGAGGAGCGAGCAGCCTGATGCATCTGGGTAATTGTACCGAAAGGCATTATAGAGAGCGGTGGGGGCGACATCGATATTCCAAGCGTTCAGGCCTCCTCGGGAGATGGAATCCGCTAACTCCGAAAGCGTGTCGGCTTTGATTGCTAGGAGGGCCAAATCCCAGAAATTATCACGACTCGGTCCCATGATCTGGTAGTCCCAAATCACGTCATCAATAGGGAAGGGAACGTTCTGCTGAGCTTCAAAGGCGATGATCGAAGTCACATCCTCCGGGGTCGTGCCGGGAAGTTTGACAAATCGAGAAAAAACAGCCTGAGACGGGAGGGTGACATGAACGCGTGCGCCCTTCTTGATTTTTAAAGCTTCGCGCAATTCTTTGACCACGGTTTCGATCTGCATCGGTCGCGTGGCGTCCGCAGATGGGTCAACGATGAGGTCGGATTTGCGGAAGGCGAGAAGCTTCAAGCCTCCATTTGGCAATGATTGAAATTCCGCCAAGCTGACGGTCTGCATTCCCAGATTGAGAGCAAAAATACTGTCCCTTCGCGCCATATTGAGACAAAAAACTAGTTGCCGCTTTTCGACTTGGCGGGAAGGTAATAATCCCAGGAGAGAGCCGAAAATGGTGTTCTGTCTTTCGATAGAACGCGGTCTGCGATCGTCGATACAGACTCAAGCTGGGCCTTGTTATCCCACCACCCAGGTTTTCCTTTCATCGTATATTGATCGGCTACGCCCGTATCATCCGAGATCGTCACGCCGACATCTATGATGGCTTGTTGAACGGTTGTGGGAGGTTTGCCTTCAAAGAAAAAGGCGATGGTCTGAGGTGTTACGAAGGCGGCAACATGGAGGCCTTTTTCCATCGGGGCCTCGGTTTGAGTGATGGTGCCTGTGAGCAAGGTGGGCTTACCCTCCTTGGTTGAGGATTTGTTATTGAGAAGAATATAGTAATTAAACGTGAGGTCGCCGGAAAACTTGGGTGCGTCTGCAGCTGTGTCGTGGCGATCGAAAGTGACATCAATTTCCAACCACTGACCCTGTTTGCCGGAGGTTCGCTTGGCGGGGCCACCAGGAATCTGGGGCGAATCAACGAAATCGGCTTCAACTTTTTTTACTGTGTAGTTTTTACCTGGGTTCGCGTGGAGCGGCGGGGTCCAAGCGAACAAACAGAGGCTGCATAGCAAAATTAAGTGGGGGGCGAATTTTTTCATGGCTTAATTGATATACTGTTTAGGTGGTCCATACTGGGCCCAACGAACTGCGATTTATACTTTCCCTCGAAAAAACTCAATAGTTTCTCGGATGCCTTTGTCGAAGTCCACCTTAGGTTCCCAGCCCAGCAAATTACGGGCGCGGGTGATATCAGGTTGACGGACCTTGGGGTCATCGACAGGGAGAGGCTTGTGCTCGATCTGGGACGCTGTGCCTGTGATGCGGCGTATTTCCTCGCCAAACTGACGGATCGTCATTTCGCGCGGGTTGCCAATATTCACGGGCTCGTGAAAGTCACTCATCATGAGACGGAAGATTCCGTCGATGAGATCGGAGACAAAGCAAAAGCTACGAGTCTGACTGCCGTCGCCGAAGATCGTCATGGGCTCACCTGTGAGGGCTTGGCCAATGAAAGCGGGCACCACACGACCATCATTGAGGCGCATCCGGGGACCGTAGGTATTAAAAATACGAACGATGTGCGTGTTCATCTGATGGAAGCGATGGTAGGCCATTGTGATGGCTTCCGCGAAGCGTTTCGCTTCATCGTAAACGCCGCGCGGGCCGATAGGATTCACATTGCCCCAGTAATCTTCTGTTTGCGGGTGAATGAGCGGATCGCCGTAGCATTCCGAAGTGGAAGCCAAAAGAAACGAAGCACCCTTTTCTCGAGCCAGCCCGAGGGCATTATGTGTGCCTAGCGAGCCCACCTTGAGCGTTGGGATCGGGATTCGCAGGTAATCGATCGGGCTGGCCGGACTTGCAAAATGCCAAACGTAATCCACTTTGCCGGGAACAAAAATATATTCCGTGACATCGTGGCGGATGAATTTGAAATCCGGGTTGCCCGCGAGGTGTTCGATATTGGCGACATTCCCAGTAATGAGATTGTCGATGGCTATGACGCGATGTCCCTCTTTGAGCAGGCGATCGCTGAGGTGGGAGCCGAGAAAGCCCGACCCACCGGTGATGACGCTTGTTGGTTTAAGGGATGTATCGGACATAGGTAAGATCCTTAAGAATTGTAAGCTGCTTGAGCGCCCTTGAGATTCTTTTTTTGAATCCATGGCATCAAGGAGCGGAGGCGCTCGCCGGTTTTTTCGATCGGGTGCTTCTCTCCGTCCTTGAGAAGGGAGTTGTAGCGCTTGTAACCGCCTTGGAATTCCTTAATCCATTCTTTCGCAAACTTGCCAGACTGAATGTCTTTAAGGGCCACTTTCATGCGTTTTTTGACAGATGAGTCGATGATTTTTGGTCCTACGCTCACATCGCCCCATTTGGCTGTTTCACTGATCGAGAAGCGCATGCCGGCGATACCGGACTCGTTCATGAGATCCACGATCAATTTCAGCTCATGCAAGCATTCGAAGTAAGCCATCTCGGGAGAGTAACCGGCCTCGATGAGTGTCTCGAATCCAGCTTGGACGAGCGCGGAGCAACCGCCGCAAAGAACGGTTTGTTCACCGAAGAGATCGGTCTCGGTCTCTTCTTTGAAGGTGGTTTCCAAGACGCCGCCACGTGTGCCGCCGATGCCCTTAGCCCAAGCGAGAGCGAGCTTTTTCGCATCTTTACCGGGATTTTGATAGACGGCGATGAGTGTTGGGACGCCCTTGCCCTCGGTGTATTGACGGCGAACGATGTGGCCTGGGCCTTTAGGGGCGACCATGATGACGTTCACTTCTGCTGGCGGAACGATGGTTTTGTAATGGATGCTGAAGCCATGCGAGAAGACGATGGTTTTCCCCTTTTTGAGATTGGGGGCGATGTCCTTCGCGTAAGCGGCTGGTTGCTTGGTATCAGGAATAGCGACCATGATGACGTCGCCAAGGCGAACGGCTTCGTCCGTGTCAAACACCTTGAAACCTTGCTTCTCGGCGACAGCGCGGCTTTTCGATTTAGGATAAAGACCGATGATAACGTTGACTCCGCTTTCCTTGAGGTTAAGAGCGTGGGCATGGCCTTGGGATCCGAATCCCAGAACGGCTACGGTTTTCCCCTTGAGAACTTTCAGGTCGGCGTCTTTATCGGTATAGATTTTGGCGGGCATGGGTTTTAGGTGTGTTAGTTGTATTGTATGGGTTGATTTTTATTCGACGCGAGCAAGAGCGACCTTGCCGGTGCGGGTCACGTCTTCGATACCAAAGGTATCCATGAGGCTAAGAAATTTACTGATCTTCGTTTCCGTTCCAGTGATCTCGATGGCGAGCTTGGTGGGTTGAACGTCGATGATTTTGGCGCGGAAGATGTCGCAGATTTGCATGACCTCGGCGCGGGTTTTAGAGTCCGCACTCACGCGTAGCAGAACCAACTCGCGATCGACATAGTCTTCATCTCGGAAGTCCTGAACCTCGATCACGTCAACCAGCTTCTCGAGCTGCTTGGTGACTTGCTCCAAAACTTTGTCATCCCCACGCGTAACGATCGTCATCCGCGAGGCGGAGGGATCCAGCGTTGGGCCGACATTAAGGGTGTCGATGTTGAATCCGCGACCGCTGAACATGCCCGCAATGCGGGTCAGCACGCCGAATTTATTTTCCACTAGGATCGAGATGGTGTGACGCATGAAATCAAAAAGGAGGCCGATACTGCCGTGCGACCCGCGTGACGTCAATCCGCAATCTCTCCTTCGCACCAAAAAAGATGCGGCGAGCACGGAAGCAAGCGGGACTGCTAAAGCGATGTGCCCATGATGGCGCAGCGTAGTGGAGAGGTCGGGAAGGAAAAGCGCGTGGGCAAAAAAATTGAAGGAAGTCTTGCGACTTCCTTCAATCTGATCCTGCGACAGTGTCGTGAGACAGTGGCGCTGGTTATTTCTTTTTAGCTGCTGGCTTCTTAGCTGGAGCTGCTTTTTTGGCGGCTGGCTTCTTAGCAACGGCTTTTTTAGCTGGAGCTGCCTTAGCTGCTGGCTTTTTGGCTGGAGCTGCTTTTTTGGCGGCTGGCTTCTTAGCAACAGTTTTTTTAGCTGCTGGCTTTTTAGCAACGGCTGCTTTCTTGGCTGGGGCCGCTTTCTTGGTTGTAGGTTTTTTTGCTACTGGCATTTAATATCCCCCCTTTCTCTCCGCATTCGCGGGAAAGTGTTTGTGAAAATGTTGTGAATAACTCACTGCGCAATGTGAATAAGTGCGCAGTGATAAATCGTCAATACCATTTTGAAAAAAAATCATCAGTCGTGAATTTTTTAATGTTTGGGGGGGATTGAATTAAATGAAGAAAAACAGCTGGCTACGCGCGAGCCAAGATTTTAAGCACCTCGGCGGCTATATCTGGTGTATTCCACAAGCGGCCAACGCCTTCATATCCGCAAGCGAGCAATCCTTCTTCAGGACCTAAAAAAGAGACTCCGCGTCCCTTAAGACGCGCGACATTTTCTTGTGTGGCCGCGTGAAGCCACATTTTGCCGTTCATGGCTGGGGCAATAAGGACTGGGCAGGTGACTGCGAGAGCGATGGAAGTGAGGGCGTCGTCGGCAATGCCGTAAGCCAACTTAGCTAGTGTATTAGCGGTCGCTGGGGCGATTAAGAGAAGGTCGGCAGAATCAGCAAGAGCGATGTGACCGGGATGCCATGATTCTTTTTCATCAAAAATACCCGTTGTGACAGGATTGCGCGAAAGAGTCTGAAAGGTCAGAGGGGTGACAAACTCAGTGGCATGGCGGGTCATGACGACTTGGACATGAATGCCGCTCTGGGTGAGATGGCTCGTGAGGTCAGCCGCTTTGTAGCAAGCGATGGAGCCGCTCACACCCAAGATGATCGTTTTTTTCATGAGAAAGAAAGGTTGAGGCGCCGGGTCAGGTAGCGCTCCGCGCGCATGATGCCGCGAAACTTTTCGATGTCCTCTTCCATGGAGCCGCTAATGACCGTGTAGCGATAGTCGCGCCATTTCTGCATTTCGGAAGAGGCGTTGCGAAGGCGCGTGGAGACTTGTTCTTCGGTCTCGGTTCCGCGTCGGCGAAGCCTGCGTGACAGCTCATCGAGGCCGGGCGGCATAATGAAAACATCGGCCAAAGCGGCTTGAATAAAAGAATCGCCGCAGGATCGAATACTCTCAGCGCCAGCCGTGTCCACATCGAGTAAAACATCCACTCCTTTTTCTAGGTGAGCGATCACATTGGATTTGAGTGTTCCGTAAAAGTGACCGTGGACTTCTGCGTGTTCTAGGAAATCACCGAGCGAAACGTGCGAGCGGAATTCCTCCTCGGTCATAAAAAAATAATCTTCACCATGCACTTCACCCGGGCGCGGCAAGCGGGTGGTGCAGGAGACAGAGTAAATGAAATCTCCTTTTTGACGCAGGGAGCTGATGAGTGTGGTCTTGCCCGCACCAGATGGAGCGGAGATGACGAAGAGAATTCCTGTGCGAGTGATGGTGAGGTTATTCAATGTTGGCAAGTTGTTCGCGGATCCGGTCCAGCTCAGTCTTCGCGTCGATCACGAGTCGAGCGATGAGTGTGTCGGCGGATTTAGATCCGATGGTGTTGAATTCACGTCCGAGTTCCTGCGCGAGGAATTCGAGTGTGCGGCCCATTGGCGCAGTGGATGCGAGTTTTTCGTGGAACTGGGCGATGTGGCTGGCGGCACGTTCCAACTCCTCCGTGATATCGCAGCGCTCCGCAAAGAGGGCCACTTCCGCAATGAGGCGCGGATCCTCCGCGAGCAAGCCTAGGTCAGCTCGCTCGATGCGTTTCCAAAGAGTTTGGCGATACTGTGCAGTGACTCTATTCGCTAAAGGGGAGATTTTTTTTGCGATGGCGGCGAGTTGGTTGACGCTTTTACCGAGAACCTTTTGGAGTGTTGCACCCTCTCGGTTGCGGGTTGCGACGAGGCCGTTGAGGGCCTTGTCCAGAGCGGCTAGGACGACTTCGCGAGGCGCCTCGCCTTCGGGCTTTGCGGACGTTTCAAGACCTGCGGCAGCGAGGACGTCGGAGATCGTGATCTCTCCACCGACGCCGAGTTTCTTTTGTAGGCGGCGGGCTTCGCTGACAAAAGCAGCGGCGCGTTGCTCGTCAAAGAAAATACCGGATTTTCCACTGGTGTGGCTCAGAATGAGATTCACCTGCACGCGTCCACGTGAGATGCGTGCCAACACGCGTTCGCGAACAAAAGGTTCCAGCCAGGCGGCGCCTCGCTCGGAGTGGAATACGACTTCCGCTGTCTTGCGATTCACGGAGTAGCATTCGACTGCGGCCGTCCATGTTTTGGTTTTTGCTTCGCCGCTGCCATGGCCGGTCATGCTTGTCATGACAGATTTTTATCGCGGAGCGCGTCTGTCTGTCGAGGCGCATTCCGTCTTCCGCGGGGCTGGTATGTTTTTTTCACCAATCTTCAGTAGGCCTCGAAGCGTGAGGAGAGGATCGACAATGTCAAATAAAGGTTCCCCAGAAGCAATGAGCTCCGCGTCTCCTCCGGTCGCTATGAGATGGGGGCGGGTGAGTGGAAATTTTTCCTCCTGGATTTTTTTAAGAATATTTCTGACCAGTCCGCGATAACCGTGGATGGCTCCCGAGAGCATAGCATCTTTCGTGGAGCGTCCGACGACGCTGCGGGGTTCCCTTAAGCGAATGAGAGGGAGAAGGGCGGTGCGGTCGTGAAGATAGTTTGTCATTGCGCCGAGACCAGGTGCAATCACGCCCCCGATGTAAGAACCCGCGTCGGAAATCACATCAAAGGTCACCGCTGTTCCGAAATCCACGACGATCGCAGGAAAACCATGGTGAGCCACACAGCCAGCGGCATTCGCCAGGCGATCAGCGCCAATGGCGCTGGGGTCAGGGTAATCAATGCCAACACCGAGATCGAGATTCGGAGCGATCACGCAGGCTTGCGGAAAGGTTTTTAGGACAACCTTGTTTTTGGAGGGAACGACCGAAGAAAGAATGACGCCGTCAAAAACTTTGGAAGAGGCAATTTTTTGAAGATCCTGGGCCGCAAGCGTGGGTGTGGGCAGACGGTGAATACGCCCGATCTTTTCGCCATGAGCCACAGCGACCTTTGTGAAGCTGTTACTAATGTCGATAAGGAGAAATCGTTTCATGCCTTTGATGGAAGTGATTCTGGCGAGACCACGGTCGCGATCACGAGATCGCCGGTTACATTCAGTGCTGTGCGGCACATGTCTAGAAATCGGTCGATCCCGAGAATGATAGCGATGGCTTCGGCAGGAACATTGATGGAAAGGAGCACGCCGACCACGAGTGGCAGTGAGCCTCCAGGGACGCCCGCTGTCCCAATACCAGCCATAATGCACATGAGAGCCACAACGACTTGTTGTGTGAGTGACAATTCAACACCGAAGACTTGGGCAAGAAAAAGAACGGTAACTCCCTCGTAGAGGGCCGTGCCATTCTGGTTAGCGCTGGCACCGACGGTGAGGACAAATCGCGCGATGCGCGGAGGGATTTTGAGATCCTGTTCCGCCACGCGCAGCGATACCGGCAGTGTGGCGTTGCTGGAGGATGTGCTGAATGCCGTGACTATGGCCTCCTTGGCTCCACGAAAAAACGCCATCGGAGAGTGACCGGTAAACCTGAGAACGGCTGGATAGACAACGAACTGCTGTAGCGCCAGACCCAGTAAAACCACGCCGGTATAAAATCCCAACGTTCTGAAAAGATCGAATCCCAAGCGCGCGGCCACGGCAAAGCCAAGGCAGGCTACGCCATACGGAGCGAGCCGCAGGGCAAATCCAATGATGACCATCGATATTTCGAACATCCCTTCAAAAAAACCACGCAAAACAAGAGTTTTTTCGCGCGGGGCGACCGTCATCGCAAATCCAACAAAGAGGCTGAAGACCATCACGGCCATCAATCCGCCACCCGTGTTTTCAGGGTTGAACGAGTTGACCGCCTCGGCGAGGGGATTTTCCGGAATGAAGTTCAGAAGCGTGGTGGCTACAGGTTGGCTTCGTGTACCTCGCTCGATGCTGGTGCGGGAGGCGCCACCATAAGTCGAAATCAGAGCCTTTCGACTCGACTCCGGCATAGCTGTTCCAGGGGAGAGAGTGTTGACCAAAGCGAGCGCGATGCCCACGCTCAATGTCGAGAGAAGGAGCGTTAATAGCAGTGTTCGCGTTCCCACGCGGCCAAGCGTGCGAAGGTCGCCCATTTCCATGGTTCCTAGGACGATGGCGGAAAGAATAAGCGGCACGACCACCATAAAGATGATACGCAAAAACACACGACCTGCAGGCTGCACCACCTGATCAATCCACCACGATAGCTGCGGCTGAGAGGATTCCGGAAGGAGACCGCCGGCGATCAAGCCGAGAGCCAGACCAAAGACTAACCCAAAAAGAATGCGGGTGGATCGGGCGTGAGCCGGCGTGGCGTCTTGCCCCATGGATCAGCGCGAAAGGTCTCCTTGGCTCAGGAGATTGAATCCCTCGCCGCGCAAGACGGAGGACGCGCATTCGATGTCGTCCAAATGCAATGCCAGGACGGCGCGCCCGCGTGGACGAACAAGGAGAGGGTAGCTGAAGTGGATATTCACTTCGGCCATGAGCAAAGCGGCGAGGACTCTTGAAAGGTCGCCAGCACCTTCGTCCATCTCGACTACCATCAAAGCGCATTCGCTATGCGGAATGTCGCGCTCATTAAAAAGTTCGCTCGCGCGGTCTGGGTCACTGACGATCATGCGACCGATTGCGGATTCGGAAGATTCCGCGATGCTCAGGGCAAGAACGACGATGTTGTTGTCATCCAGTAGGCGGACGACTTCGAGGAGGGCGCCGACTTTGTTTTGAAGGAAAACGGAAAATTGGCGCACCTGCGGGCTGTGGAGTTTCTCGGCGGTGGCGGATGTCATATTGTTAAGGGTATGGGATCATTTACCACAGAAAGGATCAACTTGTCACCTTTCGTGGTGAGGGTGGAAAAAAGGGGGTTAAGGACGGGGGGTGGGTGCGTTTATATGATTTAGGATGTCGGCCATTGTGGAGGCCAGTTCTTTAATGGCGGAATCTGGGAGTGTGCCGCCCGAAGTTTTTAACATGGTATCCCTAGCGGCAAGGATTCCTTGGACAAGCATGAGGGTGAATTTCCCCTTGCGTATGGGTTCAGGAAGGATGTCAAAACCAGCGAGCAATTCGTCAGCGGCCGAAGGTTGGACCAAAAGGGCGGCCCATTCGGGTTTGGGATTCGCTGTGGCGAGCGCGGCAGCGATGTCGATTTGGCGCATCCAGGAGCCCGCCAGTAGAAAAACAATCAGATCGCGGTCATTCTGCCGCTGCATGCCTTGCATGATATCTTTTTGAGCCGCATTTATTTCAAGTTGCAGTTCATTCCACGACCCCTTATCCGCGAAGTCACTGATGCTCTTATTTCGAGCTAAGATGCTTTGGTCGAGATTGAGCTTTTTGGTGAGGGCGGTGATCTCGTGAGCGGTATTTTTGACACCTTGTCCGTTGTTGGCTTGAATTGCCGCAAAGGCATCTGTCACAAGAACACCGAGTTGAAGAGAAAGGGCTTCCCGAGCGGGGGAACCCGGCGCAGCGGGAGGTTGGACGATTTGAGACCAATTTGGCTGGCATTGTTTGTCGATGGCGTCAAAAAAATCGCCCGCCGATTTGAACTCCGAGGTCGGGGCCAAGGGTGTCTTCGCTGACGATTCCTCGGCAAGGCCCGAAGACGCTTTTCCCGTAAGCAGGAGGACAACCAAAATGAACAACCGAGCTGACATGTTATAAAAGCTACACGCGTGAAAAAGGGGATCAAGTTTCTAAAACGCCAAAGGGACATCAAGGGTTTCTCTTCAGTTGACGCGTTTTTGTGTTTTGCGTAGGTTGACCGCTCCGAAACTGGAATGTCAAAATCGCCTCCCTATAGAATAGAAGACCGCAACGGGCTAAGTGATGCCACCGCGTTTTTCCGTCCACCTTCCGTTGCCGGAGTAAAAATGGAGAACATTGGCGACTTTGAGCCGGCTCATTTTGAAAAAAGCCACGAGGCGATCGTGATTCGGAATGCTGATGGTCTTGTGATTCTTTGGAATACTGGCGCGGAGGCCCTTTACGGGGTGTTGGCATCCGACATTTTGGGCCGACCATTGCCTGCCGGATTCTGTTTGGAAAAAGAGAAGTTAAATCAAGCCGAGCAGATCACGCTTCAAAAAGGCGAGTGGGCTGGGAATCTCCAGCAATCTGCAGCAGACGGTAGAGCGATAGATGTGCAAAGTCGCTGGGTTCTTTTGCCTGCCCAAAAAAGCGAGGGAATGACCATCCTAATCATCAATACAGACACCGCCGACTCCAAGCGAATGGAGGAGGAGCGACTGCGTGCTCAGCGACAGGAATGCATTGGGGAACTCGCCAGCGGGATTGCGCATGACCTTAATAATACACTCCAACCCACTGCGATGGCTATGGATCTCATTCGCGGGAGGCTCCTTGATTCGGACAGCCAAGATTTGCTCCAAGTCGTGGACGCAAACCTCCGGAGGGCCACAGAGTTCGTTCAACAAATTCTGAACTTCACCTTAGGAGGTGGGGGCGGAATGACCGAAATTTCGCTAGGCGAGATTGTTGAAGACATCGCCGGTTTCGTTCAGCACGCCTTCCCCAAATCCATTCAAATCCAGAGCGATCTTGCTGGTGGGGTAAATCCTGTTCAGGCGAATGCCACGCAGATTAAGCAAATTTTACTGAATCTTTGCGTGAACGCGCGTGACGCGATGCCCAAGGGCGGGCTCCTGGCATTGAGGGTCGGCAATATCGATATCGATCAGGAATTTGTTCAAAAAAATTCAACGGCAAAAAAAGGGAAATTTGTCCGCATCAGCGTGAGTGATTCGGGGTCTGGAATCCCTCAATCCGTGCGTGATAAAATCTTCGAGCCTTTTTTTACAACCAAAGGACCAGAAAAAGGCACAGGCATCGGGTTAGCGACGGTCCTAGGAATCGTCCGTGGGCATGGGGGCTTTCTTTTGCTGGAGAGCGTGGAGGGAAGAGGAACGACGTTCGAGATTTACCTTCCTGCCGCCCAAGCGTCGCCGCAAGCGCCCGCTGTATCTGCCCCAGTTGCCCCGTTTAGGGAGTTTGCAGGAAATGGCGAAACGCTGCTTCTTGTGGACGACGAACCGACCGTTCTCAAAGTCATGCAACGCTCACTCGAGCGAGCTGGATATCGTGTGCTCACAGCTTTGGATGGCGAGCAGGGCTTGGATTCCTACATAGCGAACCAAGAAAAAATATCCGTGGTTGTGACAGATGTGTCGATGCCTGGCATGGACGGCGTAGATATGATCAGGCAACTGAGAAAAATATCCCCTTTGGCAAAAGTGATTTTCACCAGCGGCATCAGCATGGCTTCCAATTGCGGGCAGTTCGAATCGCTCGGAGCGGATAAAGTATTGGCCAAGCCATGCAACTCTCGGACTATGCTGGAAGCGATTAGGGATTTATTAGCTGAAGAGCCCAAAAAATGCGCATGATGCCTTAAGGCGTGTAGTGATTTTCGTGCCAAGCACCCCCAAGTCGAATCGGTCGGATCGCTCCTTTTAAACTGTGTCTTATCTCTCGCCCATATACGCCATCCTGACAATTTGCATTGAGGTTGTAGGCATTTTGCTTGCGATGCGGGCGATCTTGATAGCGAGAACCCCTCAGTCCGCGCTCGCTTGGGCGGGTGTCTTGGTGTTTCTGCCATTTATTGGGATTCCTCTATTTCTCGTCTTCGGAGAATCACGTTTTGCAGGCTATACGCGAGCAGGCAAAGATGGGGTAAAAGCGTTGGATGAAGCACTCCATGCGATCGTCCGCTACCTCGATGGATATCGAGTTCTTTTCACCGGAGACTTTGCAGAACCGGAGCGTATGGCGAGAAATCTGACGCGTCTCCCAGCCACGAGTAACAACGATGTGAGGCTTTTGGTGGATGGGCACGCCACATTCGAGGCGATATTTGAAGCGATTGACGCTGCGGAGGAATCGATCTGGATACAATTTTTCATTATACACGATGACCTGCTCGGGCGCACCTTAGCTGAGAAGCTTCTTGCCGCGGCAGGGCGTGGGGTCAAATGCCGAGTGCTTTATGACCAAGTGGGATCAAAGACGCTTCCGGTATCATGGCCGAACCGACTTCGACAGGCTGGCATTGCCGTGGAGGCCTTTGTCACCAACCGGCAATTTGGCCGACGCTTTCAGATCAATTTTCGTAATCATCGCAAACTAGTCATCGTTGATGCCCGAGTGGCCTTTCTCGGTGGGCTAAATGTGGGCGACGAATACATGGGGCATAGTCGGCGCTTTGGTCCCTGGCGTGACACTCATGTCCGCATCGATGGGCCTGCGGTAGCAGGGTTTCAACTCACCTTCTTAGAGGATTGGAACTACGTGACTCGTGAAGTGCCCGAGTATCGACTACGTCCCCCATCGCACACGCCTAGACATTCTGCGTCGGTTTTTCCGGTCGCCACCGGTCCGTCTGAGAGTTGGAGCACCTGCACGGCCGTCTATCTTTCTGCGATCCATTGCGCGACGGAGCGACTCTGGATCGCAAGTCCGTATTTTGTTCCGTCCAGCCCGCTGTTCTATGCGATCTGCCATGCGGCGATTCGCGGGGTGGATGTGCGCATCATCCTCCCAAAAATGGCCGACCACCTACTGCCGTGGTTATCTTCTTTTACTTACTATCCCAAGCTCCGCGAGGCGGGAGTGAAGGTATGGCGCTACCAACCGGGCTTCATGCACCAGAAGGTTCTCCTCGCCGACAATGATGTCACCATCGTGGGATCGATCAATCTGGACTACCGTTCATTCATGTTGAACTTCGAACTCGCGGCCGCCATTCAGGATATAAACTTCGCATCCGATGTGGAGGCCATGTTTCTCGCGGATTTCGATCGCAGTCGGCCAGAGAACCTCCGCGCTTTCGATGATGGTTCGCTCCTTTTCCGCCTCAAATGCCGGGCCGCTGCGCTGATGAGTCCTGAGCAATAGGATTTGTAAAAACGGGAAGCGACCAGTCGGTGAGCGATTAAAATTTCGGTCTATAGATCAGAAGGCGCAGTCCGTTAAGACAAACCAACACGGTGCTTCCTTCATGTCCCACGACACCCATCGGCAAGGGTAAGTGGATACCAAAAGCAGCAACGAGAAGAAGGAGGATCACCGAACTCGCAAAAACCAGATTTTGCCAAAGGACACGTCGAGCGTGACGAGCGATGGCTAGGAGGATCGAGATATTCTCCAGCTTGTCGCCCATTAAAACCACATCAGCCGTCTCCATGGCGATATCGGTCCCCGCTGCGCCCATGGCAACGCCGATGTCTGCGCACGCAAGCGCCGGGGCATCGTTCACTCCATCCCCGACCATTAAAACGCGGCCCTGTTTTTTGAGCTCACGGATCGCGGCGACCTTGCCCTCGGGCAGCAACTCGGCGAGCACCTCGTCCACGCCTGCCTCTTCAGCGATGGCGTGGGCGACCGCTTTTTGATCACCCGTGAGCATGACGATCTTTTTAACACCCAATCGGTGTAGGCTTTCGATGGTGCGAAGGGATTCCGGACGCAATGTATCGGCAAGGGCGAGTACAGCCAAAGCGGCGACTTGATCGCCTTGACGCTCACCAATCCACACGCACGACTTGCCTCGCTCGGCGAGAGGTGTGGAGGCGAGTGAGATCGATTCCATGCCGGATGCGTTGCACTCACGGAAAAGACGTTCACTGCCGATGATGAGGCGTCGGCCTGCGATGGTGGCTTCAGCTCCTTTTCCTGTGGTGGATTGGAAGTCGCTCGCCTCAGGGAGGATCAAACCACGTGAGGCGGCACTCTTCACGATGGCATGAGCCAACGGATGCTCGGATTTCGATTCCAGCGCAGCAGCCTCTGCGAGCAAGTTCGCGAGATGGAGAGGAAGTGTGGCGTCTGGTTTGTGGGAACCACCAGCATCCACAATGTCAGTCACGACAGGCTTCCCTGCTGTGAGGGTACCGGTTTTATCAAAAGCGATGATGTCGATCTGAGCAGTTCGCTCGAGGTGGGATCCTCCTTTTACCAAAATACCCCGCCGTGCCGCACCACCGATAGCAGAGAGGACAGTGGCCGGAGTGCTAATAACAAGAGCACAGGGCGAGGCCACGACCATGACTGTCATGGCCCGGTAAAAGGCGACTGCAAAATGGTCGCCCATGAAAAAGAAGGGGATCAAAAAAACGAGAGCCGTGAAGGCGATAACTCCCGTGGCATAGTATTGTTCGGCTTCCTCAAGGAAGCGTTGGGTGCCTGATTTCTCCGCTTGCGCTTCCTCAACGAGCTTCACCATGCGCGCAAGGGTGGAATCCTCGGCACGTTTGGTTACGGTCAACTCGAGTCCCCCGCTTTGGTTAAGCGTGCCAGCAAAGAGGATGCTACCGATGCTCTTGGTGACAGGCATGGACTCGCCGGTGAGGCTGGATTCATCAACGTGGCTGGAACCTTCGATCACGGTGCCGTCAACGGGAACATGCTCGCCGGGTCGAAGCACAACGATGTCGCCGGTATTAAGTTCCTCAACGCGGACAAGTGTGGTGGTGCCATTGCGTTTCACGAGAGCCTTATCCGGACGGAGTTTGAGGAGGGAGTGGATCGCGCGCTGGGTGCGTTCCAAGGCGTAGCTTTGAAGGACATTCGAGAAACAAAAAAGGAACAATAGCAAAGCGCCCTCGAAGGGTTGACCGACAATGCCCGCGCCAATGGCAGCAAGCACCATCAGCACATCGACATCCAGAGCACCTCCGCGCAACGATGCCACAGCCGAACGCACCCCTTGCTGACCACAGAAAAAGTAAGCGCCGCCGTAGAGAATCCATGTGGCCGTTGCCGCTTTGCCAAGCCAGTGGTCACAAGCGAGAGACGTGAGTAGAAAAAGAAAACCCAAGGCGCAAGAAAGTTCCTCGTTGAGGGACCCAGATCGGACTCGCTGCCAGAGGGATTGTTCTGTCTCGAGGGAAGCGGGTTCGTAGGCGCTCACTTTAGCTCCGGTAGCGCGGATTCCCTCCATGACCGTTTTCTCGTCCGCTAGAGATTCATCAAAGGTGAGGCAGAGGATTTTTCCGATATAAGTCGCCGTCGCCTTGCGGACGCCGGGTAGCTTTTTCATTTTACGCTCGAGGCGGATAGCGCAAGCCTCGCAGGCTTTTCCATCCAGACGTAGAGTCCGTTTTTGCAAGGCTGGACCCATCGGATGACTTTCTGCGATGCGGCGCAAATCCTCCTCACTCAGTGCAGAGGGGTCGAACTCGATTTCGATGGAGGGTTTACCTGGCACGGGATGCACGCTGACCACGCCTTCATGATCTGCAATCGATCGAGTGGTTTGCTTTAGCGATTCTTGGGCATCGTGTTCGGCGCTCATAAAGAGTGAACCCTAAGCTCGCCCACAAAGCCGCGCACGGCAAAAATCAGTCTTTACACCGCCGACGGGCATAGTGAAGGGCGCATTCCCCATCAGAGACCGTGTGTTTTGATAATCGGAAAAATCGCGGTTCGGGTAAAAGTTCGCTCGGCAGCCCAGTGAGCGAGGGCGCAGCAGAACCTCCGAAAATCACAGGTGCAATCGTAAGCCGAATTTCATCCAGAAGATCCTCCAGCGCGAGAGAGCGCAGGAGTTGGCCGCCACCTTCGCAGACGAGACGCTTGACCCCATAGTCGCGACGGAGCATCGCCAAGGCTTTGCGAAGAGGGACAGAAGGTGCATCAAAAAGCAATAGGTCGCAATGCGGCGCTATGGCGTCACGGATATCTTGAGGCATCCGTGAGGTGGAAAGAATAATCAAGGGAGAGGAGGTATAGGAAAATATCTTGGAGGCGGGATTGAAGCGCCCTTCATTGCTAATGACAACACGGAGCGGTTCGGGCGGCAGGCCTTGGAGCACGCGTTCTTCGCGAAGATCGAGGCGGGAGAGGCCCATGCTCATGGTGTCGGCTTCTACCGTTCCGCGGCCTGCGAGAATCGCGTCGTTTGCCGCTCGTATCAAGTGGAGACGGGACTTGTCGGCGGGCGAAGTGAAGCGCGAGGGGGTCAGGTTTTTTGTGCTGATTTTTCCATCAGCGCTCATGGCAAAGTGAGCGCAAACTCGCGGTACTCGGAGGGCGTGGCCCGCGCTCATGAGTCCAATTTATGACCGCTAGCAGCGTTTGCTTCGACCTGATGTTCGAGAGTTTCGACAGCACCCTGCATATCGGCCATGTGAGGGATATCGTGATTGGACGAGCGATAGAGGAGGTAGATGGCTCCGCCAACAAGACTCCAGAAGACGGTCATCATAAAACCGGAAAGGGAGATAAGAGTGGCGATGGATTCAGGGGTAGAATAAAGACCGCCTAGAATTTCGATAAATAGGGTCTCGCGAACCCCAGCTCCACCCACGCTGATCGGAAGAGCGGTGACGGTAGAAACAATCGGCGATACGCAAAAAAGATTAAATAACTCAAGATCAGAACGGAATGCCTTAGCTCCGAAATAAAAGGTAGAAAAGAAAAGAAAATGGGAGGGGATGGAGAGAAGGAATGCATTAGTGACGGATTTCCCTGAGCGCGCATATTCCGCAAAGGCGGCGGCCGCCTCGGCGATTTTGGCGCGCGCCGGAAGCCATTGAGGAAGACGGGTCGTGAGATGGAAGCGATCCACCAACCATGCAACGAAGATGAAGCCCAGTGAACCTCCGAGAATGATCGCGACCGCGACAACGACCCACTTAGTGAACTCATGGGATATCAGCGTATCCCAGTGGAAAAAGATCATTGCGGCCGAGATGGCGGCGAGCGCAAGCAGACCAACAATCCTGTCGATGAAGACACTCAAGAGAGCTCCAGCTTTTTTATGCGGTGCCTCGCGTATGATGAGGAAAATTTTGACGATGTCGCCGCCAGTCGCTCCGATAAGGAAAAGGTTAAAAAACATGCCGACGAGGACAATGCGGAGCGCTCGGGAAAAAGAGACCACGATTCCTTGGACTCTCAGGAGGATTAGCCAGCGCTCGACTTGAATTAATAGCCCGACCCCGATCGCGACCAGTCCGGGAAGAAACCACCACAGATTGGCCGTATCGAGGGCAGCGAGGAGTTTTTTGTTTTGGTCCGGATTTCGGAAAATCCACCACAAAAGCGTTGCGGTGATGAGAAGCTGAATCGCGGTGAGAAGGTGTTTTTTCATTTACGGTTAAAAAGTTTATTCCAAGCGATAGCCGCTTTCTGAATATCGGCGGCTTCGGTGCGCGGGGACATCTCAAAAACGGTGGGGCATGTTTTAGGAAGGAGCGGAACGAGTTTTTCCAACGGAGTGTCACCAGTGAAGGGGGGGCAATGGTCGCGAAAAGGCCAGCGTGTATCGTGGATGTGACAACCGATCAAAAGTGGTGACATCTTTTCGAGCCATTGGAAATGGTCGAGAAGGCCGAGGTTGTGTTTGATCTGAGCGTGGCCGAAATCGTGCCAATAGCCCGCATGTGGAGAGTTGAGCGTTTGAAAAAAAGAGATCATCTCACGCTCTAATGGAGCGGCTTCATAATACTCGCGGTTTTCAATTCCTAAACGGACGCCTTTTTTACCTGCGTATCCAGCCAGCTCACCCAGACAGCCCAGAATCAGGCTATTGTATTTCTCTGAGACCTTTTCACGGGCTTCGATGGCGTCCAGGCGTTTCTTAACAAAGGCTCGGCTCAGGAATTTTCCATCAGAGACCATTTTTTGCAGAGCGGAAGTGAGTTTGAGTTCGCGGATGCGACCTGTGTGAACAACCACAAATGGCGCACCTAACTCTGCAGCCCAGTCGATCGTGATTCGAGAGAGTTTTGTAGCGCGGTCGCGGTCGGCAGCGCGAAGAGAAGTAAACTCATAGCAATCTGGTGAGTCCGTTTGAACCTCAACAGGCGTGGGCAGGAAATTATGAACGCTCGAAATGGCAAACTGGTATTTCTCCCGCGCAGCCAGAATTCCTTCGAGTTGCGAAGAGCGAATGCCGTGGCTGATCTCGATGGTGTCAAATCCAAGGCCCAAGATTTCCTCAACCATCGAGCGACCATCGTGGTGTTTCCAGGAATTCCAGCATGTGGAGAGTGAGAGGCTCATGGGTAAAGAGTCGAGTGATTTAAAATACTATGGGCCGAATCAAGGCCGGAGGAAATCGCAGATTGAATGCTCGCCCCTCCCATCCAATCTCCCGCTGCATAAATGCCATCTGGCAGGTCTGCGAAGGGCTTTCGGTTTGCAAAACTGGGTGGCTGAGAGGGGACGGCATAGGGGACGTGAATCGTCTCCAGATATTCCAGAGAGGCGGAAGCGTTAGGAAAAATGGCGGCGATTTCCATTTTGACTGCGTGTGCAAGCGACTCGTCGGAAAGATCAGAAAAATCCAACACGCTCGCGGTGATTAGGTGAAATCCACGCGGAGCAAATTCGGGTGCCACATTGGTGACTTGAGCAAAATGGCGCACAAGACCAGAACCGCTTTCGGGAAGAACCAAGCAAGGATTGGGATAGATGGATTGACGTGACTTGAAATACACCACGGCCACGCTCCGAGCGCGTTCTGGAGCCGGTCGTTCCAGAAGCTGACAAACAGTAGGTTCGGCGAGCGCGAGAACGATGGAAGAGGCGGCGATGTGTTCACCATTTTCTAAAGTCACACCGCAAGCACGATGGTTTTTCACGTCTAGGGCCATGACCCGAGTTCGTAAGCGAAGAGAGCCTGCGGGTAAGCGAAACGCCATTTGTGTTGGGATCGCAGCGATGCCGGAAGCCGGAAGCCAAGCGCGACCAGTGGTAAATTTTTTAAGATAATAGAGAAAGAGACCGGCACTCGTACCAAGGTCGCCATCCAGAAGAACGCCGCCAAAGAAGGGCTCAGCAAAACGGGAGAGAAAAAAAGGACTAAAGCCAAATTGTTGGAGAAAATCCCGAGTGGAAAGATCCTTAGTGCTTTTGCATCGGAAGAGAAGTGAGGCGTCTCTGGACATAGTCACGCGAGTGACAAGAGTGCTGAGGAGAAACTTGTCTCGGAAAGAAAAGACCGGCGAGGTGAGGTTTTCGAAAAGGGCAAGTGGATGTCGGATTGGATTAGCCAAGTGAGCAAATCGGCCTTCGTGGGCTAGGAGAGCCCCAGATTCAAAGTATCTGGGCTGCAAGGAGGCGATGTCGACCACCTTCGAGACGGCACTGTAAGAACTCAATACAACCTGAAAACCGTGATCCAGAGTGAATCCGTCACGAATGCTTGTGCGGAGGCGTCCGCCGGGGACGTCAGCAGCATCGAGGATGAGGAATGGCTTGCCTTGGCGGTGCAGCTCGGTGGCGCAAGCGAGCCCGGCAAGTCCAGCTCCGACAATAACAATCATGCCAGGAACCTTCTATTTCTGCCGAAGAAACGAAAAACGGATTTCATCAGCCTGCGACCAGATCGAGCCAACACGGATTTTCGATGGCGTGCTCTTGGATTTCACGGAGTATCATTTCCAGCGTGGCTTCGGGTTTCCAGCACCACGTTTTTTCAGCGAGGGAAGAATCGAGGATAGCCCAAGGGATATCGAACGGACGGATGGAATCGGCGTGGGAGAGTAACGCGGGATCGTTATCCGGTGAGGCGGGCCCAGATATGGCCGCACACCAAGAGGAGAGTTCCTTGAGGGACATCGAATTTTCTACTCCGCCAGCAAAGTTAACGATACGAGGCTTATCATTTCCACGATAGTCAATTTGACGAAGACTCACCCCAGCGAGGTCGCGTGGGTGCATGCAGTCACGCACTTGAAGTCCTGATCCGCCGAATCCGATGTAGCGAAGCGGTCGTCCAGCCATCCAACTATGGATCCAATAAGAAAAAATCCCTTGGTCGGCTTTTCCAAATTGACCGGCACCGGCAAGAACACCGCACCGGTTGATCCAGACGGGAAATCCAAAAGCTTCGCCGTATTCTAGCGCGAGCCATTCCGAGCAGAGCTTCGTGCTTCCGTAGAGGCTGATCGGAGGCTGCGTCGAAAAAGCCTCCGTGATACCGGCATGCGACCAACCGGGCCCGCTTGCCGTTGATGGCATCTCAAATCGGTTCGCTGATTTCGATATGGGCAACGCAGCCATGGCGGCGATGGAGTAGACGCGGCTCGTGGACATGAGCGTGAATCCGGCATTCCATTTTTTGCAAAGCTCGAGGAGGTTCACGGTGCCGTAGAGGTTTTGATCCACCAATTCGCGGCTCGATGAGCCATCGACTCCCGCAAGCACGCTGGGATTTGCAGCGCAGTCGATGATCCATTCGCAGGCAGGAAGAGAATCCAAAAGTGCCAAGTCGCGAACATCGCCGATGCGAACATCGCAACCCAGCGTGCGAAGAGGTTCGATGTTGGTTTCGCTTCCCTTGCGAGAAAGGTTGTCGATGCCAATGATCGTCAATCCGGGCCGATGCTCCAAGAGGGTGCGCCCGAGGACGCTGCCAGCAAAACCACAGAGGCCCGTGATGAGGATTCTCATTTTTGAAAAGGGGATGGCCGTATCAGAGGCGAGACTTCCATGCAGAGACAATTTGCTGAATGGTCTCCGGGAGGCTGATCGTGATGTCCCAGTTGGGATAGTGTTCACGCATTTTGCGCAGGTCGCTGTAGTAGCAAATGTGATCGCCGATGCGGTTTTCATCCACATAGGTATGCACTTGTTTTTTTCCAGTGAAGGATTCGGCAATTGAGAAGGCCTCCAGAATCGAGCAGGAATTCGCTTTTCCTCCTCCGAGATTGTACACCTCGGCAATGCGGGGGGCTTTGCAAAACTCCCACATGAAGCGGGCCACGTCTTCGCTGTGAATGTTGTCGCGCACTTGCTTACCCTTATATCCAAAAACCTTGTATTCGCGGCCTTCGAGATTGCATTTCACAAGGTAGCTGAGAAAGCCGTGTAACTCCACACCCGTGTGGTTCGGGCCAGTGAGGCAACCGCCGCGCAGGCAGCAGGTCGGCATATTGAAATAACGGCCGTATTCTTGGACCATCACGTCGGCTGCTACCTTGGATGCGCCGAAGAGCGAGTGCTTCGATTGATCTATGGAGAAGGTCTCGGCAATACCATGTTCGTAGTTGGGATCGGCATAATCCCAACGCGTCTCGAGTTCGCTCAGAGCGATTGTATTTGGACGGTCGCCGTACACTTTGTTCGTGGACATGTGGACAAAGGGCGACTCCGGACAAGCGCGCCGGGCGGCTTCAAGAAGGTTCAACGTTCCCACGGCATTCGTATCGAAGTCATCGAAGGGAATCGCTGCCGCGCGGTCGTGCGAGGGTTGCGCGGCGGTATGAATGATGATGTCGGGCTTCACGCTCGCAACAAGGTCAAGGACGCCTTGGCGGTCGCGTATGTCGAGTTCGTGGTGAATGAAGCTTGGGATCAGATCGGCGAGCCGTTTTTGGTTCCAGCGGGTATCGCCTTGGGGGCCAAAAAAGGTAGCGCGTTGGTTGTTGTCCACCCCGTGAATCGTGCAGCCCTGACGGGCAAAAAACAAAGAGACCTCGGAACCGATCAGGCCGGAGGAGCCAGTGACGAGCGTTTTCATATCAAACCAGAGACTAAATGGGCTGGCCGCAAAGTAAAAAAATAAAATGCGACAAAATGGAGGGAGTTCCGATTATAGGATCTGGATGATCTGAGCGCACGAAGCAACACCGCAACAACTTTTACAGAAAAAGCCCCGCTGGGCGCGCGCTTTTGCCCGCCCCCTGTTGATGAGTTTTTTAAGCGGCCTCGCTCCTCACGAGGCTCCCGCAAGGAAGGTTTTCATCTTCTCTCTTGGGTTCATCCACCCAAGGCACTTCCGTGGCCGGTCGTGGTTGCTTATGGTGGTGATTCGCTGGGGTGAAGTGAGCGGTTTTTTATTTAGAGGAGCCGCTGACTCATTGCAAACAAAACGCAACCGACGGGTGATTCGATACGTCGAAAGACAAAGGTTTTTGATGTTTGCTCTTGCTAGTTAGAAGCGGGTTTTTTATCACCCTCCCATGAGTTTCAATTCAGCCACCTCTTCCGTTCTAGCTACTCAAGAAGCCCCTTTTGTTAATAGCTTGGGCATGCCGTTTGTTCCTGTTCCTCGTTTCAGTGCGCTTTTTTGCGTGTGGCCAGCACGCGTCGGTGACTTCCAAACCTATGCTTCCGAAAAAGGCGCGGCGCTACCGCAGCAGGCGGCTGGCAGCACATCGGATCATCCTGTCGTCAATGTCACATGGCATGAAGCTGGGGCTTTTTGCGAATGGCTCACCCAACGCGAGCGTGCTGCGGGTTCGATTGCCGCAGATATCGAGTACCGCCTACCAGGTGATCTCGAGTGGAGCGCGGCCGTGGGACTACCTGCCGAGCCAGAATCCAACCCCGAAAAACGGAGCGGGCAAGCTGAGGGATATCCATGGGGCTCCGAATGGCCACCAGCACAAAACGCCGGAAACTATTCCCAAGAACTCGGCGTGGATGCCTTTGAGTTCACCTCTCCCGTGGGAAGCTTCCCTGCAAACGCATTGGGAATTTATGATTTGGGCGGCAACGTTTGGGAATGGTGCCAAGACCGCTACGAGCGCACCAGTGATTGCCGGGTGCTTCGTGGAGCTTCGTGGTTCAATGGCTATGCCGACCGCTTGAAGTCCTCTTACCGAAATGACGTGGGTCTCCCAGACTCCCGATTCACGAGCTTTGGATTCCGCGTGGTTTTGGGACCCGCACTTTAAGTATCCGCAGGGCTTGGCAGAATTAGAGCTTCAGTTCGGCAGAGGCTAGAATTTCTAGGAAAGATCTAGGCGTCGTTGAGGCGATGAGTTCTTTCAGGAGTTCTGGGCGACTGCATAGTCTGGCGATGCTGCCGACCACGCGGAGGTATTCGTTATTGAACGCGGTGGGGATGCCAGCCACAAAAACAAAGCGCACTTTTTCCGGGATATCATTCGAGTGGAATCCCTCGCTCAATCTCCCTGCACCCATCACGAGCGCGTTCACCGCATTGGTGCGACCATGGGCAATCACCACGCCGCAACCGCCTGCAGCAACAGCGGGGGCATTGCGCTCCATCACGGAGGTGCGTAGGTCCTCCCAAGCGGGAACCCTCACATCGCCGCGCAGCGAAAAAAGGACTTCTTGAACGGCATCGAGTTGATTTTCTCCCTTGAGAGATAAATGGATGTGCTCGGGCTTAAGAATCTGGGCGATAGAAATCATAGGTTACTTCCGGTCCACTTTAACTTCTGGCGGAGGACTTCGGTGAAGGGTCTTTCGGGCAGCATCGCCAGAGGCAGGACGCGTGCGCTTTTGGATAATTGGAGAGAGTCGCCATCCGTCATCGGAAACCAACCCTGGGCATCGACTGAGACATAGCCGGTCTGGCCGGGTTTGCTCACTTGGATATTCACGACGCTCTCGTCACTCACGACAACCGAGCGGTTCGTCAGCACGTGAGGACAGATCGGTGTCACGACAAGGCATCCGGAGTCTGGCATGAGGATCGGGCCGCCCGCCGAGAGGGAATAGGCTGTCGAGCCCGTAGGCGTCGCAACGACGAGGCCGTCGGCGTTGTAATCCGTGAGGGCGGCACCGCCGAGCGAAACACGGATTTGCACAAGCTGGGAACGCTCGCCCCGACTGACCACAACATCGTTCAAGGCGAAGAGCGTTTGCACTTCACCGTTGGCGAATCGGAGGTCCGCCTTCAAAAGCCCGCGATAGCTGAGAATATAATCCTGAGCACGTATACATTCGACGGCTCGTTGGATTTCTCCCGCACCCAAGCAGGTCAAAAATCCGAGGGTCCCGATGTTGATGCCGAAGATCGGGGGAAGCACATCGGTGAGCTTTTGGACGACTCTCAGGATGGTGCCATCTCCCCCCATCACGACCAAAAGCCGGCACTGGGCCGCGAGAGCGGATTCATCGAGGGCCGAAGATTTCCCGACCAACGGCGCTGTGCCTCGCTCGAGAAGGTAGGACATGTTAAACCGCTCAAGCTCCGCAATAATCGCGGCGACCACCGAGGCGGATGCCGGTTTTTCAGAATGCGCAATGAGTCCGATCATCGGATCTGGTGCTGGAAAATCATGGAACAGGGAGTAATGCAAACCTAGCCACCAAAAGCAACGTCAACCTGCAGGTCTGGAGCGAGGTATCGCTTGCAAGAGCCCTATAGCCACTCGATATTCCGACAATGAATGAGAGACAAGGATCAGCAGGAAATGTGATCGCGGCGCTGTGCAGTTTTTTTGTTCCCGGCTTGGGCCAATTGGTTCAGGGCCGGATTCTTGGGGGGATTGTTTTTTTTCTTGGATCGATCGTTGTGTGGTTCATCAGCTTCGGACTGCTGGGCTGGATCATTCATATCTGGGCGTGCATCAATGCCGCGCTCTGGAAACCGAGGAGTTGAAATGACACTAAAAAATTACATCAACGGAATCTTTGTTCCCGCCCAGAGCCGGGCGGTGAGAATCTACCATAACCCCGCCGATAATTCCGCGCTCGGCGAGGTGGCGGAATCCGCCATCGAGGATGTCGAGGCCGCAATCAAGGCAGCGAGAAAGGCGTTCGATGAGGGACCTTGGCCGCGAACTCCCGCCGTTGAGCGGGCGGCGAAACTCCTTCAGCTGGCGAGTCTCATCGATTCGCGGGCCGAGGAGCTCGCCACCATGGAGACCCGCAACAACGGCAAGCCCCTGAGAGAGGCGCGATTCGATGTCGCGGATGCCGCCGCGTGTTTCCGATACTATGCGGGACTCGCCACGCACCCTTCGGGAGAAACTCTCGAGGTCAGCGACCCGAATATCGTCTGCCAGACCGTTCGCGAACCCATGGGCGTTTGCGGTCAGATTATCCCATGGAACTACCCATTACTGATGGCCGCATGGAAGCTGGCTCCCGGACTCGCTGCGGGTAATTGCTGTATTCTCAAGCCCTCTGAGCTGACCCCGCTTTCGGTCTCGCTTTTATTCGAACTGATCGCTGATGTCGGATTTCCTCCAGGGGTCGTTCAACTTGTTTACGGTCCGGGGGATCCGGTGGGGTCGTGTCTCGCGGCAAGTCCCCTTGTGGATAAAATTGCTTTCACCGGCGGAGGAGTGACTGGCCGTAAAATCCAGATCGCTGCGGCGTCGAATTTCAAAAAGATTTCTCTCGAGTTGGGTGGGAAGAGCCCGAATATCATCTTCGCCGATGCCGATCCCGATGTGGCGCTGGAGTATGCACTTTTCGCTATCTTTGCCGGTCAGGGCGAGGTTTGCAGTGCCGGATCAAGGCTGCTCCTCGATCGTCGCCTCAGTGGAAATTTCCTCCATAATTTGGTCTCCGCCTGCGAGAAGATCGTCGTCGGATCAGGTATGGATGAAACCACCGAGATGGGTCCGCTCATATCACGGGCACACCAGAAAAAAGTGCTCGATTACATCCAAGCTGGTTGTTGCGAGGGCGCAGAAATTATGTGCGGTGGCGGGACCTACAATGACAAACGAAGCACGGGCAACTTCGTGCAGCCGACAATTTTTTCAAATACCAAACCCGGCATGCGCATCGTGCGGGAGGAAATTTTTGGCCCAGTATTGAGCGTGCAATATTTCGACGGTGAAGACGAGGCGGTTCAAATGGCGAACGACACCATCTACGGCCTTGCGGCAGGCGTCTTCACGAGCGATGGATCCCGCGCCCAACGAGTGATCCGCCGACTTCGCGCCGGCATCACTTGGATCAACACCTACCATCCTACCTTCAACGAGGCGCCATGGGGTGGCTACAAGCAAAGCGGAATCGGACGCGAACTCGGCACTTACGGCTACGATGCCTACACCGAAGTTAAGCAGATCAACACCTGCATCCGCCCACAACCGCTTGGCTGGTTTAAGGCCCTCGCAAAAAAATAACTTCCCGTTTTCCCAGCGAATCCTCGACGGGCGCGCGGTGGCCGTGTATCGCGAAGAGGTGATTTTTTCTAACCCATCCCGCAACGCATGAGTGCCGAAAACCGCAAAAAAGTGGTCGTTCTTTGCAGCGGCGGGATGGATTCCGTTGCCGCGCTCTACGATGCGACTCGGAGCTATGAAGTGACGGCAGCGATTTCCTTTCATTACGGCGCTAAGCACAACGACCGCGAGATTCCGTTCGCGAAGTGGCATGCCGAGCGCCTGAGTATCCCTCACATCACGGTGCCTCTCGCTTTTATCGGCGAGCAATTTGAGTCCGATCTTCTCCAAAAAGGCGGTGAAATTCCGAAAGGCCACTACGAGGAAGAGACGATGAAAAAAACCGTCGTTCCCTTCCGCAACGGCATCATGCTCTCGATCGCCGGCGGCTTCGCCGAGAGCAAGGGGGCCCACGGTTTGGTGATCGCCGCCCATTCTGGTGACCACGCGATCTATCCCGACTGTCGCGAGGATTTCTTAAGTGCGATGGCGGATGCCATACGACTCGGAACCTATGCCCGCGTTGAAGTGATGCGACCCTTCGTCACCATGACGAAGACCGAGATCGCCCGGCGTGGACGCGATCTCGGCGTCGATTTTTCACAAACCTGGTCGTGTTACGTTGGAGGAGAGGTGCAATGCGGCGAGTGCGGCACCTGCGTCGAGCGGAGAGAAGCCTTCCTTCTCGCTGGGATATTAGACCCCACGCCCTATCTCGCCACTCCGCCGCTTCCTGCCAAACCTCACTAGCCCCATGCGGATCTCGGAAATCTTTTACTCCATTCAAGGTGAGGGCGAACTCACCGGTGTGCCGTCCGTTTTCATTCGCACTTCGGGCTGCAACCTGCGTTGTCGTTGGTGCGACACCCCGTATGCCTCGTGGAATCCCGAAGGCACCGAGCAGAGCATCGAGAGCATTTTAGAGGAAGTCAAAAAACACCCAGCGCAGCACTGCGTTCTCACCGGCGGAGAACCGATGATCGCGCGAGGAATTCACGAATTGGCCGCCGGCCTCCGCGCCGAGGGCATGCACATCACGATCGAAACGGCCGGCACGATTCCTCCGGCAGATATCGCCTGCGACCTCGCTTCCCTCAGCCCAAAACTTTCGAATTCCACTCCCGAGGCGACGGAAATCGAGGCCACGTGGGTCGATCGCCACGAAAAAACGCGCATTCAACCGGACGTCTTGCGCGAGTGGATTGCAGGCTACCCATTTCAGTTGAAATTCGTCGTTTCTAGCGCGAACGATCTGCCGGAAATCGAAAAAACCATCGCGGAAATCGGCGCGCAAATACTGCCGTCCAAAATCCTTCTCATGCCCGAAGGAACGAGCGACGAGTTGCTCGCATCTCGCCAGAGCGAGGTCATCGCCATCTGCCTAGAGAAGGGCCATCGCTACTGCGATCGGCTCCATATCCATCTTTTTGGAAATACGATGGGCACCTGAGCCCAGTGTTGAGAGTTTAACCCGAAAACGGCTTTTTAAAAAGATCGTTTTGAGCGGAGAGGTAGATGCACCGTAGAAGTGTGAAAAAAACCGACACCGCCAACCCCTCACAAAACAATACGATCAAATTCAGCCCGCTTTTCGCTTCTGGCGTGATAAAATTGAAGAGCACCCTGAAAGCGGTGCCGCCGTTTGCAGAAATGACGTCCTTTTTTGCGTGGCTGAGAGCATTGAGTTTTGAAAAACGTTCCGCAGAGGTGATACCATTCCGGTATGAATCACCCAATGCCATACCACCAAAGCAGCGGTGTTTGTGGGAGGGGCAATAGTGGGACGAAAGGGAAGGGACGTAATGGTGCGGTTCTCCGAAAGTTGGGTAGGTCTTAAAAATCACATCAAATTAATTGAAAAGGCTTTAAAACATGAAAAACTAATCGAGCCGCTTTTGCCTCGCCCTCCATCGAATGACGAGGTTCTGAGTTGTTTGGCTCACGGCAGATGTACTATTTGAGGTCAAACATCGACCAGCTTTTATAGTTCAAAAGCCGTTTTCGGGTTAAACCGCTCTTCATCCATTCCTGTGAATTCTTTAAATTGATTCACTGCGTTCTGCCTTTGGCATTCTTTCTTCGCTCCGCTTCGAATCTGTCATCCTGTCTAAAAA
>Ga0214919_10002147_pt1 | contig 31366 bp, 23 predicted proteins | sample LL1503_MetaG_FD_177994 | JGI IMG/M metagenome (GOLD analysis project Ga0214919, IMG submission 177994) | Freshwater microbial communities from Lake Lanier, Atlanta, Georgia, United States - LL-1503 | ecosystem: Environmental > Aquatic > Freshwater > Lake | place: USA: Georgia | collected... | reverse complement strand
CGACAAGCGCTGCGAAAGCCAGGACATGACAACCGGCCCAGCTGTGCCAAACATGGTTTCGACAAGCCCCATCATGAAACCTGCCAAGTGACGCATCGATGGCCGGAGTTGGACCGCCACTGCAGCACCCTTGAGACCTCGCCAGCCAATGTAGATCACATAGAGTCCCAAGCAAAGAAGCAGGCCATCACCCTGAGTGATGCGCATGAGCACAACGCCAGCGACTGCGCCAAAAATAACCGAAGGCAGCAAAGGCGGCAACTCTTTCCACATGACTTGCCGAAAATTCAAGCCCGTGTGCAAGATGGCTGCAGGCACATCAATCAGAAGCATCAAGGGAACCACCATTGCAAGTGGCCAATCCCATGCCAACAAAGGAACAATGATCAGGGCAGAACCGAACCCTGCAATACCCAGCACAAAATAGCCTACAAAAACGACTGCAAATTGATACAGACCCGCTTCCATTTAGTTCAAAACACCGTGTGCAATGACGCAAGCTGCGTCCACCGTAAAGGCATTGCTGGCAATGGCCTCAACAACTTGCTTGGATGAAAGACACGTCAATTCACTCACCTCACCGTCTTGATTGACAGGCGTCACATCAGGCGGAACAAGCAGGTTGTAAACCCACAATGTTTCATGGTGCCAACCCGTTGCCACTGCACGGCAGGTACTCACATGGCCATGAGAGACCGCAGTCAATGCCAAGGTCTCAGAAAGTCCAGCCTCTTCAGCCATTTCTCTAACAGCGCAGGTTTGAAGTGACTCACCCACTGGTAAACCGCCTGCGGCAACGTTGTCCAGCATGCCAGGGTCTGTAGGCTTGGTTACAGCTCTGCGGCCACACCATAAATGCCCTTCATGTGTGAAGCCATTCACATGCACAGCATGACTGCGCAAACCAAAAAACCTGAAGGCCGATCGCTCCATTTCAAAAGCCGCGCGCAATAGTGACGTAGGCTCTAAACACTGAGGCCCAGTGCCAATGACATGGTCTTCCCAGAAGCTGAATTTTTCATTACGCCAACCCGTTACATAACCCAGGTCGTGCAGTTGCTTGGCAAACTCAGCCAAAGCCCTACTTCGCGAAGCAGGCGTTCTATCTGGAGTATCCCAATGCAAGCCAAGAGGAAGATCAGTCCATTGGCTACTTAAGCTTTGCAGAACTTTGGCATGCGCTGGCATGATGTACCCAGCGGCAGCAGGCGAGCCTCCCAAATACCAAGGGACTGTATCTACTGGCAAGGGCAGCATCGCTTGCTTCAAGCACTGATGCAACACTTGGATTTCTGGAGCGCTGAGAGCGGCCTTGAACTTTTCAATGGCGTTCATGCTGTCTACACATTCAAGTTAGCCCTAGACGCAACGTCAATGCGCCTGATCCCAGTTCAGTCCCACACCCACTTCGGCCAACAAAGGCACTTTGAGTGTGGCTACTTCAGCCATCCATTTTGGCACTGCAACTTTGAGCCACTCAACTTCATCTTCAGGCACTTCAAAAACCAATTCGTCGTGTACCTGCATGATCACTTTGCTTTTGCGTTGTTCTTTGTCAATGCCTGCTTGCACTGCCATCATCGACAGCTTGATCAAATCGGCTGCAGTGCCCTGCATAGGCGCATTGATCGCTGCACGCTCAGCACCCGCACGACGGGGTCCGTTAGGAGAATTGATTTCCGGCAAATACAACCTGCGGCCAAATACAGTTTCAACATAGCCTTGCGATTTGGCTTGCTCGCGCGTTTCGTCCATGTAGCGCTTGACACCTGCAAAGCGTTGGAAGTAACGCTCAATGTAATTTTTAGCAGCGCCATTGTCGATGCCCAAGGCCTTGGCCAAACCAAACGCACTCATGCCGTAAATCAAACCAAAATTAATGGTTTTGGCATAGCGGCGCTGCTCACTCGAAACTTGATCGGGCGTTAAACCAAACACTTCGGCCGCAGTGGCTTTGTGCACGTCCAAGCCTTGATGAAAGGCTTTGAGCAAGGCCTCGTCACCGCTCAAATGCGCCATGATGCGCAACTCAATTTGCGAATAGTCAGCACTGGCAATGAAACTACCAGCAGGTGCCACAAAAGCTTCACGCACTTTGCGGCCCTCTGCCGTGCGAATGGGAATGTTTTGCAAATTTGGATCGTTGCTGGACAAACGGCCTGTGACGGCCACCGCTTGCGCGTAATGCGTATGCACCCTGCCCGTTTTGGGTAAAGCCATTTGCGCCAGCTTGTCGGTGTAAGTACCCTTCAGTTTGGACAAACTGCGGTGCTCCAAAATGCGCGCAGGCAAAGGGTAGTCTTCTGCTAGTTTTTCCAACACTTCTTCATCGGTACTGCGCGCACCCGTGGCGGTTTTTTTAATGACGGGCAAACCCAGTTTGTCAAAAAAGATTTCACCAAGTTGTTTAGGGCTGCTCAAGTTAAAGGGCTGCCCTGCAATTTCATAAGCTTCAGTTTCTAGTTGCAAAATGCGTTGCCCCAAGGCTTGGCTTTGTGCGGCCAGTGTGGGGCCATCAATTAGCACGCCATTGCGCTCAATGCGAAACAAAGCTTCGCTGGTGGCAATTTCGATGTCATAGATGGCACGCAGTTTGGCATCGGCTTGAATGCGGGGCCAGAGCACACCATGCACATCCAAGCATTGGTCTGAATCTTCACAAGAATACTCAGAGGCTTTTTCGACATCAACTTGTGCAAACGAAATTTGATGCACACCTTTGCCGCACATGTCTTCGTAAGTCAAACCGGTACGGCCAACATGTCGCAATGCCAAACTGGTCAGGCTGTGCGGCTTATGGACTTCCAGCACATAACTTTGCAGCATGGTGTCGTGTGCATAGCCACGCACCTCAATGCCTTGATTGGCAAACACATGTCGGTCGTATTTAATGTGCTGACCTACTTTGAGTTTGAGCGGGTTTTCAAGCCAAGCTTTGAGCTTGGCCAGAACTTCCAACAAGGGCAACTGCACAGGTGCGTTGGGCCCTTCGTGGCGCAAAGGCAAATAAGCCGCCTCACCCGGTTTGACACTCCAACTGATACCCACCAAATCGGCGCGCATGGCATCGAGCGATGTGGTCTCGGTGTCGATGGCCACACACTCAGCGGCCTCTAACCTCGGCAGCCATGTGTCGAATTGCGCCCAAGTCAAAATGGTTTCGTACTGCTTGTCGCCAGTAACAGTGACAACCGGCTCCGGCTCAGCAAACAAATCGTCATTGGGCACAAATGCTGTTTTGGCAGAGGGCTTGTTGTTTGCAGACTCAGGGGCGCCTGCACCACGGCTTCTGACCAAACCTTTGAAGCCATACTTTTCATAAAAAGCCAACAAGTCGGCTTCGTTAGGCTGCGCTAACCGAATAGTTTCAAGTGAGGGCAACTCGGGCACGTACTCGTTCAAATCGCAATCGGTGCGAATTTTCAAGAGCTGACGGCCGGTAGGCAACCAATCGACCGCCTTGCGAAGGTTCTCACCCACCACCCCTTTGACTTGATCGGCATTGGCCATCAAGTTATCGAGCGAGCCATATTCAAGCAAAAGTTTGACCGCCGTTTTAGGGCCTACTTTTTGCACGCCTGGCACATTGTCGACCGTGTCACCCACCAAAATTTGATAGTCCAACATGAGGCTGGCGGGCACACCAAATTCTTCTTGAACGCCCGCCAAATCACGGCGCTTTCCATTCATGGTGTCGATGATGGTGATATGTTCATTCACCAATTGGGCCAAGTCTTTGTCGCCACTTGAAACCACCACCTCAATGCCTTGCGATGAACCCACAGCAGACAGTGTGCCGATCACATCATCGGCTTCAACGCCAGGTACGTCCAAGACTTTCCATCCCATCAAACGAACCAACTCATGAATCGGCTGAATTTGCGAACGCAAATCGTCGGGCATGGGACTTCTGTTTTGTTTGTATTCTGGGTAAATTTCATCGCGGAAGGTAGGGCCTTTGGCATCAAAGACACACACCGCAAAGTCTGCGGGAATGTCTTTCCGAAGGCGCTCCATCATGTTGATCATGCCTCGGATGGCACCCGTCGCAGGGCTGGCGGGGTCGCCCGGCACAGCTCTCAAATCAGGCATGGCATGAAAGGCTCGGTAGAGGTAACTGGAACCATCCACCAGCAAAAGTGTTTTCTTGTCGCTCATGCCCCAATTGTGCCTGTCCTGAAGCGGGTTTGCCGAGACAAAGTCTGTCAAATTTGGCGCCAACACCCTCTACAATCCCTGCATGCATTTCGCCATGCCCTCGGGCGCCTATTTCACCCTTTCGAACCCCCGCTAAGCCATGGCTGTTTTTACGCCCGTTACCCAAGAGCAAGCAGCTCTGATGATGTCCCAATTAAGCTTAGGTGAACTGACCGAGTTAAGGGGGATTGAGGGCGGCATCGAAAACACCAACTATTTCGCCACCACCGATTTGGGCGATTACGTCCTGACCTTGTTCGAGCGACTTAATCACGCGCAATTGCCCTTTTATTTGTACCTGATGAAGCACTTGGCAGAAAAAGGCATTCCTGTGCCCAACCCTGCTGCCAATCAAGATGGCGACATTCTGCACACCCTTTGCGACAAACCAGCAGCCGTGGTCAACCGACTGCTTGGCAAAAGCCAACTGGCCCCCGATGCCGTTCACTGCGCGGCGGTCGGTGCCATGATGGCTCGCATGCACTTGGCAGGCGAGGACTTCAACCGCAGCCAACCCAACTTAAGGGGCTTGGCGTGGTGGAACGACACTGTGCCTGTGGTGCTGCCGTACTTGGACACAGACCAATCCAGCCTCTTGCAAAGCGAGTTAGCCTACCAAAATCACATTGCACAGGGTGCCGCTTATCAAGCCCTTCCCAAAGGTCCCGTCCACGCCGACCTTTTCCGCGACAACGTGATGTTCGATGGCGAAAAGCTCACCGGCTTCTTCGACTTTTATTTTGCGGGCAATGACACTTGGTTGTTTGACTTGTCGGTGTGCATGAACGATTGGTGCATCGACTTATACACAGGAGAGCACGCAGTTGACCGGGCCTTGGCCATGCTGAATGCCTACCAAGAAGTGCGCCCACTTCGTTCCGCCGAGAGACGGTTGCTGCCAGCCATGCTGCGCGCCGGCGCATTGCGCTTTTGGATTTCCCGGCTTTGGGACTTCTATTTACCCAGAGAAGCATCTATGCTTAAACCACACGATCCCACCCACTTTGAACGGGTATTGCGTGCTCGTTTAACTTCGCCCTTTAAGCTCTGGCTATGAAGCTTCAAATCGTTCCTGCCAAGCAGGGCCTAGTCTGGGTCAAACAAGGCATCCGTACTTTTTGGCGTCAGCCATTGGCCTTTACAGGCTTGTTCTTTTTGTTCATGGCGTGGGTTTCTGTCTTGTCCATGGTTCCTTTTATTGGCGCGGTCTTGGCCTTGCTCGTTTTGCCGGCCGCGACTTTAGGGCTGATGGTTGCCACTGAACAGGCAGCCTCCGGAAAATTTCCCATGCCTACTGTGATGCTGGTGGCCTTTCGCGCAGGTCAACAGCGGCTGAAGGCCATGGTGCTACTAGGTGTCCTTTATGCCCTGAGTTTTTTAGCAGTCATGGCCATTTCGGCCCTCGTCGATGGCGGCGGGTTTGCCAAGGTCTATCTGGCCAATGCCCCCATCACACCAGAAGTGGTCAACGATACAGACTTTCAGACAGCCATGTGGTTGACCACCATCATGTATGTGCCTTTGTCGATGCTGTTTTGGCACGCGCCGGCTTTGGTTCATTGGCACGGCGTTCCACCCGTCAAAAGCCTGTTTTTCAGCGCCATCGCTTGCTGGCGCAATTTAGGTGCATTTGCTTTGTATTTGTTGGCATGGGCAGGCGTGTTTGTGGCGGGCGCCATGCTCATTCTGCTCATCAGCAGCGCCTTGGGTGGCAACGATTTATCTGCTGCTGTTCTCATGCCGGGCGCATTGCTCATGGCGGCCATGTTTTTCACATCGGTTTACTTTAGCGTGAAAGACTGTTTTGAATTGCCCGAGCCAGGCAGCGAACACCAAGCATAAAAATCAATGGTGATGGCCATGTGCACCATGCACATGGCGATGTTCAATTTCTTCTGGAATGGCCGCGCGCACATCCAGCACATTCAATTGGAATTGCAAAACTTGACCCGCCCAAGGATGGTTGCCATCCAACATCACGGTATCGCCTTTGATTTTCAGCACATTGAAAATGGCTTCACGGCCATCTGGTGTGCGGCCACGCAATTGCCCCCCTACCTTCACGCCAGGCGGGAAATCTTTCTTGGGCATGGTTTGTAGCAGGCTTTCATCGCGCTCACCAAAGGCATCGGCAGCACTCAGCACCAATGTGGTTTGATAGCCCTTGTCTTGGCCATCTAGCGCCTCTTCAATTTTGGGCAAGGTGTTTTCATAGCCGCCATGCAAATAAGCCATGGGCTCTGCTGCAGCTTCTAACAATTTACCTTGCGCATCGGACACTTTGTATTTCAAGGTCACAACGGTGTCTTTTTCAATTTTCATAAAGTTCTCTTCCTTCGGTCGTAAATTATTCCACAGGTGTTAACTTGGCAATCGACAAGGCCAGCCACTTCACACCATGTCTTGGGAAATTCACTTGGGCTCGCGCATCTGCGCCAGCACCCTCCACGGCCAAAACCTGGCCCTCACCAAACTTGGTGTGAAACACTTTCATGGCCACCTTGATGCCATGCGAAGGCTCTGCTTTTTGCACAGGCACAGGCGGGCTTTTGTAAGTTTCTGCCGAGCTCAAACTGCTGTGCCCCCATGCAGGCTTGGCTTGAAAAGCTTGGGCGGGTGAAGTCCAGCCGCCGCCCAACCCAGTCGCAAAGCCAGGGTTCTTAGGCGTGATCCACTTCAAGCATTCCTCAGGCAACTCAACCAAAAAACGGCTCTTTAAGTTATAGCGAGTTTGGCCATGCAGCATGCGCGTTTGAGAATGACTGAGGTATAAACGTTTGCGCGCACGCGTGATGGCCACATACATGAGCCGGCGCTCTTCTTCCAAACCATCGTAGTCGTTCATGGAGTTTTCGTGAGGAAACAAGCCCTCCTCCAAGCCCGAGATAAACACCGCATCAAACTCCAAACCTTTGCTGGCATGCACCGTCATGAGTTGAATGGCATCCTCACCCGCTTGCGCTTGATTGTCACCTGCCTCCAAGGCCGCATGCGTTAAGAAGGCCGCCAAAGGCGACATCACTTCGCCATCTTCTGCATTGGGTGCCATCTCTGAAGCCGTGGCCTCAGCATCGCGACCAAAACCTTCTTGCGTGACAAAGCTTTCTGCGGCGTTGACCAACTCTTCCAAGTTTTCAACCCGATCGGCACCTTCTTTTTCAGTTTTGTAATGCTCGATCAAACCCGTTTGATCGAGCACCAATTCGATGATCTCGCGCAGAGTCATGCCTGGCGTTTGCTCGCGCATCACATCGATCATGGCCACAAAGCCTGCCAGCTTGGCGCCTGCTTTGCCGGCTGTGGTGCTAACGGCATCGTGCAAAGAGCACCCTAAACCTTTGGCTGCATCTTGCAGTTGCTCCACACTGCGAGCGCCAATGCCACGCGGCGGAAAATTCACAATGCGCAGGAAACTGGTGTCGTCGTTGGCATTTTCTAAAATGCGCAAATAGGCCAGTGCATGTTTAATTTCAGCACGCTCGAAGAATCTCAAGCCACCATAAACTTTGTAGGGCACACCCGCATTGAACAAGGCAGTTTCCATGACTCGACTCTGCGCATTGCTTCGATAGAGCACTGCGACTTCTTTGCGCGTCAAACCGTCTCCCTTGACCAATTGTCGAATTTCATCGACCAACCACTGGGCTTCGGCAAAATCGCTGGTGGATTCATACACCCGCACTGGCTCACCTGCACCTTGGTCGGTGCGCAAGTTTTTGCCAAGTCTGTTTTTGTTGTGGCCAATCAGCGCATTGGCCGAATCCAGAATATTGCTATAGCTTCGGTAGTTTTGCTCTAACTTGATTTGGTGCTGTACGCCAAACTCGCGCACAAAGTCGGCCATGTTACCCACTCTTGCACCTCGGAATGCGTAAATACTTTGGTCGTCATCTCCCACTGCCAACACGGCGCTGCCTTGCTCTGCGGGCAAACCTGCAATCATTTTGATCCAAGCGTATTGCAACTTGTTGGTATCTTGAAACTCGTCAATCAACACATGTTTAAAACGCGAGCGGTAATGCAATCGGATCGAGTCGTTGTCACGCAGCAACTCATAGGAGCGCAACATCAACTCACCAAAGTCCACTACGCCCTCGCGCTGGCACTGGTCTTCGTAGAGTTGGTAGATGTCTACTTTGCGGCGAGTTTCATCGTCGCGCACATCCACATCTTTGGGACGCAATCCGTCTTCTTTGCACCCGGCAATGAACCACATCAATTGTTTGGGTGGAAAACGCTCATCGTCGACACCGTGCTGTTTGCACAAACGCTTGATGGCCGACAGCTGATCCTGCGTGTCCAAAATTTGAAACGTTTGTGGCAGATTGGCCATTTTGTAATGGGCCCGCAAAAACCGGTTGCACAGACCATGAAATGTGCCGATCCACATGCCCCGAACATTGACGGGCAACATAGCCTGAAGCCGAAGCATCATCTCTTTGGCGGCCTTGTTGGTGAAGGTCACCGCCAAAACAGCACCCGATCCCACCTGGGAGGTTTGTAATAACCAAGCAATTCGGGTGGTTAATACCCGGGTTTTGCCAGACCCTGCCCCCGCCAAAATGAGGGCCGATTCAGAGGGAAGCGTGACTGCCCTCAATTGCTCTGGGTTCAGATTGCTCAAAAGGGGCGTTTGGTCGTACATCCCCCAATTGTAGAAACTCCTGACGCTTAGTTTTGAAATTGCAAAACAAAACGGGTAGAATCAGCCACCGGGCCCAAGATTCTTGCGCCCGGTTTTTTTTGCCCAAAAAAAGGCACTCAAAACCGGCCAAGCCAAGCGCTCATTCGTTCTTTCAACGATCCTTTTGGAGCTTGGTTAAATGGAAATTTTTGATTACGACAATATCTTGTTGCTGCCCCGCAAATGCCGCGTGGAAAGCCGATCTGAATGCGATGCCAGTGTTGAGTTAGGCGGCCGCAAATTCCGTCTGCCGGTTGTGCCGGCCAACATGAAGACGGTGGTGAACGAAAAGATTTGCACCTGGATGGCGCAAAACGGTTATTTCTATGTCATGCACCGCTTCGATCTGGACAATGTTCAATTCGTGCGTGAAATGCACGCCAAAGGCTTGTTCGCTTCTATTTCGTTGGGCGTCAAAGGCCCCGACTACGACACAGTCAACAAATTGGTGGTCGAAGGCCTGACGCCCGAATACATCACCATCGACATTGCGCACGGCCATGCAGAGAGCGTGCACAAGATGATTCAAACTTTAAAAGAAAAGTTGCCCAAGTCTTTCATCATCGCTGGCAACGTGGGCACCCCTGAAGCTATCATTGATTTGGAAAACTGGGGCGCCGATGCCACCAAAGTGGGCATTGGCCCTGGCAAGGTTTGCATCACCAAGCTCAAAACTGGTTTTGGTACAGGCGGCTGGCAATTGTCAGCGCTTAAATGGTGCGCCCGCGTCGCCACCAAGCCCATCATTGCCGACGGCGGCATCCGTGAGCACGGTGACATTGCCAAAAGCATTCGCTTTGGCGCCACCATGATCATGATTGGCTCGATGTTGGCCGGTCACGAAGAGTCGCCCGGCGCCACTGTCGAGGTGGACGGCAAGCTCTTCAAAGAGTACTACGGCTCGGCCTCAGACTTCAACAAGGGCGAATACAAGCACGTTGAAGGCAAGCGCATTTTGGAGCCTATCAAAGGCCATTTGGCCAACACCCTGATTGAGATGGAACAAGACACCCAAAGCTCGATCAGTTATTCTGGTGGCACCAAGCTCATGGACATTCGCAAAGTCAACTACGTGATTTTGGGCGGCGACAATGCAGGCGAACATTTATTGATGTAATTCAAATCCATGAGATTCCCCAGGGAGCCTGTTGAATCAAAAAAAGGGGCTATTTCCCCTTTTTCATTGAGGTCAACACCTATTAAGACCGCATCAAAACAAGGCACAATTAAACCTATATCTTTACTTACTGAACAGGTTTTTTCATGAAACGTCGTGAACTACTCCAAGCAGGTGCAAGCGCTGCCCTACTTCCTGTACTTGCCCATGCCCAAGACAAGTACCCTAGCAAGCCCATTACTTGGGTTGTGCCCTACGCTGCAGGCGGCAATGCAGACTCGCGTTCCCGCCAAGTGGCCAAGGCCATGAGCGCCATCTTGGGGCAACCCATCATCATCGACAACAAGGCAGGCGCCGGAGGCAACATTGGCACCGAAGTCATTGCCCGCGGTAAACCAGATGGTTACACCATTGGCATGGGCAACTTTGCGCCCTTGGCTGTCAACCATGCCTTGTTCAAAAAACTCAACTTTGACCCCTTCAACGACATTGTGCCCATTGGCTTGATCGAAAAAGGCCCGCTCATTTTGATGGTACGCAACGATTCACCTTACAAATCTGTCAAAGACATCGTGGCTGCGGCCAAAGCCAATCCAGGTAAGCTCAGCTACGCCTCGGGCGGTATTGGTGGTTCGCACCACCTCAGCGGTGCCTTGTTAGAACATGCTGCAGGCGTTGACATGATTCACGCGCCTTACAAGAGTGGCTCTGCCGGCGCCACCGACCTCATGGGTGGCCAAGTCAACATGATGTTTGAACAGATGTACTCTGCCATGCCTGCCATCAAGGGCGGACGTCTGCGGGCGTTGGCCATCACCAGCAAAACACGATCCCCTTTGTTGCCCGATCTGCCAACCATGGCCGAGCAAGGTTTTCCCGAAGTTGAAGTGCAAAACTGGCAAGGTTTGGTTGGCCCTAAAGGCATGCCGGCCGATTTGGTCAAATTGCTCAATGCCGCAATGAACAAAGCACTTCAAGACCCAGAAGTGAAAGATAAGATCTTGAGTCAAGGCAACGAAATGGGTGGCGGTACGCCCGAGATTTTTGCAGCGCTCATCAAAGCAGAAGCCCCACGTTGGGGCAAAGTGGTTCGCGACGCCAAAATTGATCCCGAATAAATTCGGTTGTTTTCAGGCTCTGAGTTTTATAAACTCAAGCTTGAATCAATTGTTTCATCAAGGCACTCAATCGAGTGCCTTTCTTTGTGAGGTCAGTCACGATGCTGAAGTGATTGAGTCCAGCCAAGTCTTCACAAACGGGAACAGATCGTGGACCCCATGTTTGGTGAATCAAGCGGTTGTGGCGCAAAAATTCTGGACTTTCATCACCACCCGCCACCGTGTACAAAACGCCCTTTCGGGGCCGTGGCCACAAAGCCGGACTGGCCATGCGCGCGTGCTTGGCTGTCAGCCTGAGTGAGTCTTGAAGGAAAGGTGTTTTGCGCAACGGTGTGAGGTCGTACAAGCCAGAAATAGACAATGCCTTTTGAATCCAATGGGCAGGCATGCGGGGGTCTACACGCTTCCAATCACAGGCCAACATCATGGCTGCCAAATGTCCGCCCGCTGAATGGCCTGCCACCGTGACGTTTTTTGGATTGCCGCCATAGTGAGCAATGTGGTGCCAGGTCCATGCCATGGCCTTGACCATTTGATGCGCAATATCAGGAATGGTCACAGGCAATTCGGCAGAACCAGGACACAAAGCGTAGTTCACCACCACCACGCACACGCCCATGTCATGCAAAGGCGGCGCCACAAAAGAGTGATCAGCTTTGTCAAGACTGCGCCAATAGCCGCCATGAATAAAAAATACAACGGGTGCGTTGGGCTTGATTGCAGGAAAGATATCAAGTGTTTCGTTAGGGCCATCACCATAGGCAATGTCGAGCGTGCATTTCAGGGCGACACGAGCGTCAGCAGAAGTCTGAGACCAATCTGCAAAATGCGCTGCATGGTCTGGCACCAAGGCGCGGTTGTTGTACATGCTGTCATACCAAGCTGCACTGTGGGTTTTCATGGCCATCGTCCTTTAAATTTTCATTTCCAATCGCACCTGGACATTTTGCCAATTGCGCGTGTTGGTGTTGGCCGTTTCTGAAAAGCCATTGCCAATGTAAGTTGTGCCCGTGAGGTACTCACGCGGCGTGAGATTGCTAACCGTCACGCGCAAAGCCGTGGCGGGTGAAAACCGCCAAAGACCATACACATCAACAACCCGTTTGGATCCTTGGTAAGCCCACTGCTGTTCTGTGCGACGGGTGGTGTAGTCGGGGTTCATGTTGACATTGCCGCCCAGCGTGAGGGGAATGGCACGGATGCGGTAGTCACCCCCCAAGTTGGCCGTCATGTTGGGTTGCTGGTCTAAGCGATTGTTAGGGCCCATGACATCCAACACTTTAGAGCCAAAGAAACTCAAGTTGCTTCTGATATCAACGGCTGGTGCATCTGACCAGACTTGGTTCAACCTGAACTTGGCTTCTAACTCAAGCCCCTGCGTGATGGCATCACCCACATTTTGAGGACTGGAAACAAATCGACGCTGACCAGGCGCCCAGACCGTGTCATATCGCTCGCTGGTGACGTAGCGAATTAAATCGCTGATGTTGCGTCTGAACACATTGGCGCTTAAGACGCCGCCCTCTGCCAAATAGCGCTCGACAGCAATGTCAATGCCCGTTGCCAATTCAGGCTTCAAGCCAGGATTGCCAATTCGATCGGGGCGTGTTGGGCTGTTGGCTTCGCGTGACAATGCAGTTCTGGCAACCAAATTCAACAAGGTAGGCGTTTTGTAACTGCGCGTGAGGCTCATGCGCACTTGATCACGACTTTCTGGAATGGGCTTCCAAACTGCATGCAAGAGGGGCGTAAGGACACCACTCTTATTGCGCTTCTCACCCTCTTCATTGTTGCCTTCAGTCAAAATACTTTCATAGCGAATGCCGGCATGCGCACTCCAGTTGGGGTTGATGGTCCATTCGTCTTGTGTGTAAATGGCCCAGCGTTGCGTGCGTGCGCGCATGTTGCCTGCATCATCAGAAACCTCGGCAATAGCCTCTTCCGTTCTGCGCACGCCCTCCAATTCAAGACCACTGACATACTGGTGACCGTTGGCAGCAACATGCGTAAGTTTGCCATTCCAAGATTGCGACAAATCTTTGTAGTTTTGCGACTCTTCCAAGGTGTTAAACAAGCCCGTCGATCCCAAGGCAAACAGGTTAAAGCGGTTTTTAAAATGCGATTCACCAAAACCAAACTTAAATTCAAATCTATCATCTGCCGAGAAGCGCTGGTTCCATTGACCATTCAAGCGCGTCAGCACAAAGCGGCTGTTGTTGGTGGTATTGGCAGCATCAACCGCAACAGGCTGTTGAATGCCATTGATCGACTTGTTTTCAGTCAGATCAATCCGTCCCGCACTGCTAAACTCCGAATACACCATGAAGGGCATCAAGATAAGCGCTTTGCCTTGTTCACCGCGCCACATGAGCCTGGCATTCGCATTCATACCTTGGCGATGCCCCAAGCTCACGGTATGGCGTTCGCGTTGCGAAGACAAAGCAGGCATACGGCCTTCCGCATCGACGCTGGCATCGGTCAAAGTTGTGGCGTCTTCAGGACGCCATGAGTTCATGGCAGACACTGTAACGGTTCCGTTCAGCGGCTCAGACTTGAGGTTGTGAACCCAGTTCAAACCTTCTGAGCGGTGTCCGTTTTCAAAGGCACTGCCAAACTTCAAATCATCGGGGTTGGCACGCTGGCCTTCGCGCAAAATGATGTTGATGGTGCCTGCAATAGCCCGCGCCCCTGTCTCAGCAGTTGGCGCACGCATAATTTCAACTTTCTCCACCATCTCGGGTGTCAGGGACTCTACGGAAAAGCCGGGTGGCACGCGTTGTCCATCCAAGAGAATCTGGGTGTAACCACCGCCTAAACCTCGCATGCGGATGGCGCCACCGCGGCCTGGTGCGCCTTGAATGGTGACACCGGGCAAGCGCTTCAAAACTTCACCCAAGGTGCCATCGCCTTGTTTGTCGAGCTCTTCCCGACCAATCACAATTTTGGCTGCCGTGGACTGGCGGCGCTCTTCCATGGTGTTGTCGCGGTTGCTTTTGATTTCGACGCGGCCCATGTCTTGCACAGGCGCATTGGCAGGTGGCGCCGTCTGTGCCAAGCCCCATGGTGAAATGAGTGACAAAACGGCGAGTGCGGTGGGGGTCTTGATTTTCATTCCGCTATTTTGACAGGGGAATTCAAATTCGTGTTGGGCCTTGACTCAATCGACAAATTGACAGGTTTCTATGAAACCCAGAGCTTTGCTTTATTCGCCAGACTTGAACAAAGCCGCCACCTTGCGCTTAGGCTTGATGTTGGCAGAAATGCCCGTGCGGGAAGCAGTCGTTTTGGGTGACGCTTCCCAAGAAGCCGCTGCAGCTTGCTCCAAGCTGGGCGCCTCGTAGGGTTTCTCAAAAAAAGGATCTCTTGAGGCTTGCGCAGGCCTGAAGCTGCTGCGTCGGTCGCGAGGCGCCTCTTCTTCACGGCGCCTCTCAAAGCCACGCTCGGGCCTTCTCTCTTCTCGGCGATCGTCGCGTCGCTCTTCCCGTCTACCCTCGCTGACATTGCCTCGCGAACGGTCTTCATCCAAGGGGTAGTTTTCGACTTGAAGTTTGGTTTTGATGAGCTTTTCAATGTCCGCTACCAAACGCATGTCGGAGGGTGAGACCAAAGTGACAGCCAGGCCTGAGGCGCCAGCACGGCCTGTGCGACCAATGCGGTGCACATAATCTTCAGCATTGAAGGGCACATCAAAGTTAAACACAGCAGGCACATCTTTGATGTCAAGTCCGCGGGCGGCCACATCGGTGCAGACCAGCAAATCGACTTCGCCTTTTTTGAAAGCCTCAAGCGCTTTGAGACGTTCGTCTTGGGTCTTGTCGCCATGCAAGGCCGCGGTGACCAGGCCCTCACGCTCTAGAGAGCGCGCCAATCGGCCACAACCCAGTTTGCTATTGACAAAAATGAAGGCTTGCTTGATGCCGCGCTCTTTTAAAACGGCCTTCACAACCCTGCGCTTGTCGTCATCTTGCGCAGTGTAAAAGCGTTGCTCCACGGTGGAGGCTGTTTCGTTGGGACGCGCTACTTCAATGGTGATGGGGTCTTGTAAGTAGCTTCCGGCCAAGCGCTTGATTTCAGGCGAAAAAGTGGCCGAGAACAACAGCGTAGTGCGCTGCTTAGGCAAGAAACTCAAAATGCGTTGCAGGTCTGGCAAGAAGCCAATGTCGAGCATGCGGTCGGCTTCGTCTAGCACCACGTATTCAACTTGGTTAAGCACCGCGTTTTTGGCTTCAATGTGATCGAGCAAGCGACCTGGTGTGGCCACCAAAATTTCGACGCCTCGTTTGAGCTCAAGGGTTTGCGGCTTCATGTCCATGCCGCCAAAAACCACCGCGCAGCGCATTTGGGTGTACTTGGCATACAGCTTGATTTGCTGCGCCACCTGATCGGCCAACTCTCGTGTTGGCAAAAGGACCAAGGCGCGCACAGGATGGCGAGCGGGCGATGTTGAAGTATTTTCGTGCTTCAAAAGGCGTTGGAGCAGCGGCAACGAAAAGGCAGCGGTTTTACCGGTGCCTGTTTGCGCAGCGCCCATCACGTCTTTTCCAGTCAACACCACAGGAATGGCCTGCGCTTGAATGGGGGTCATGGATTCGTAGCCCATTTCGGCTACGGCACGTGCCAGCGGTTCAGCCAGCGATAGATTTGAAAAAGAGTCGGTCATTAACCCGCTATTGTCGCACTTTAGGTCTTAGGCAATGTGACACCCACCTGGCCCTGGTATTTTCCGCCCCGATCCTTGTAGCTGGTCTCGCAAACTTCGTCGCTTTCAAAGAACAGCACCTGGGCACAGCCCTCTCCGGCGTAAATCTTGGCTGGCAGGGGGGTGGTGTTGCTGAATTCAAGGGTGACATAGCCTTCCCATTCGGGTTCAAAGGGCGTGACGTTCACAATAATCCCGCACCGGGCATAAGTGCTTTTACCCAGGCAAATGGTGAGCACATTGCGGGGAATACGGAAATATTCCAGCGTTCGTGCCAAGGCAAAACTGTTGGGGGGAATGATGCAGACATCGGAATGGATGTCGACAAAGCTTTTTTCGTCGAAATTCTTGGGGTCGACCACCGTGCTGTAAATGTTGGTGAACACCTTGAATTCAGGGGCGCATCGAATGTCGTAGCCATAGCTGCTGGTGCCATAGCTCACAATTTTTCCGCCGGCGGCGTTTTGACGCACTTGCCCAGGCTCAAAGGGCTCGATCATGCCGTGTTCTTTAGCCATTCGGCGAATCCATTTGTCGCTTTTAATCGTCATCTCTTTGTCTTTCCAACATTCTTTGAGGCAAGGCAATATTGTAAAGTGCCAACCAGTCATGTGAGAACAATTCAAGGCTTGTGTGCGCCCAAACAGTGCAATTCAGGCTAGTGTGGGCTAAACTTTGTTGCACTTACCCTTCAGAAAAAAAAGCCATGAAAAGACGCACCCTGCTTCTAGCCAGTCCCATGTTGCTGGGCCTTTCAGGACTTAGCCAAGCCCAGACTGCCTATCCAAGCAAACCCATCCGTTACATCGTGCCAGTGGCTGCCGGCGGTGGTTCTGACATGGTGGGCCGAGCACTGTGTGAGCGTTGGGCCAAAGTGTTGGGCCAATCTGTGGTGGTCGACAACATTGGCGGCGGCGGCGGCGTGATCGCTTCGCAAAACACCGCCCGAGCACCCGCTGACGGCTACACCCTCATGCAAGGCTATGTGGCCACCCATGGCACGGCGCCCGCCACGCGCAAACTACCTTACGACGCAGAAAAAGATTTCACGCCCATCGGCATGATTGGCTCGACCCCCAATGTGCTATGCATCAACACCAGTTTGCCACCCCAAAACTTCAAGGCCTTCATGGACTACGTGAAGCAAAACCCCGGCCGCCTGTCTTATGGCTCTGCAGGCGCAGGGTCCTTAACCCATCTGACGGCAGAGTTGTTCAAATTGCAAACCAACAGCTTTATGGTGCACATTCCCTATCGAGGTATTGCACCGGCCATCACTGACCTCATTGGTGGTCAAACACAATTGATGTTCCCTGGCTTGGCAGCCGCTTTGCCACACATCCGAAGCGGCAGAATTCGCGTATTGGCAGTGACAGGCACCAAACGTCACCCGCAAGTGACGGACATTCCAACGTTAGAAGAAATGGGCCTCAAGGGCTTTGATGCTCAACAGTGGTACGGCGTTGTAGGGCCTGCCAACATGCCGGCCGCCATTGTTAAAACACTGAACGACGCCATGCTGAATGTTTTGGCACAGCCAGACTTCAAAGAAAAATTAAGCTCTGAAGCCGTTGAACTGATGCCCATGAAGCCAGCAGAATTTGCAGCCTACATGAAGGCCGACTTGGCCCGCTGGACCCAACTGGCCAAGACTCGAAATATTCAGCTTGATGGCTAGCATGGCACCACACTGAAAAAAGCCTGCCTTGAAACGCAGGCTTTTTTTTCAGTCAATTCACATCAGGGATTGATTTTTCCCATCACACCCGCCACACCGTAGTTCATGTTCAAAATTTGAACATCGCTGAGTTTCTGCCCAGCTGCCACAATGACTTTGCCTTCGTTGTCGACAATGGGCCCTTGAAATGGGTGGCGTTTGCCCTGCGCTATATCTTGTTGTAACTTCACAATTTCGTCGCGCACTTTGGCAGGTAACTTAGGGCCAAAATCGCCAACGCGAATCATGCCTTCTTTTAAACCGCCCCAGACATTGCCTGTGCGCCACTGCCCTTTTTGCACAGCAAGTACGCGCTGTGTGTAATAGGCACCCCACTCGTGCGTGACCGCCATCAATTGCGCGTCAGGCGCCACTTTGCGCATGTCAGAGTGATAGGCAATGGCCATCTTGCCGCGTTCTTGCGCCGCCACCATCACCGCATTGGAGGCGGTGTGAAATGTGATCACATCCACCGATTGATTGAACAACGCAAATGCCGCGTCGCGCTCTTTGGCCGGATCAAACCATGAGTTCAACCAAATCACTTTCACTTGGGCTTGAGGGTTCACAGAACGCATGCCTAACGTGAACGCATTCAAGCCTTGCAGCACTTCAGGAATGGGAAACCCCGCCACATAACCAACCACATTGGATTGCGTCATGCGTCCTGCGGCCACGCCTGCCAAATAACGGCCCTCGTAATAGCGCGCATTGGCCACAGACACATTCACATCGGTTTTGTAACCCGTGATCGATTCAAACTTCACATTGGGAAACTCTTTGGCCACTTTGAGCGTGGGTTCCATGTAACCAAAGCTGGTGGTGAAAATCACATCGTGGCCCTGTTGCGCCAAATCGCGCACCACACGCTCTGAGTCAGCGCCTTCGGCCACGTTGTCTACAACCGTAGTTTTAACGGCATTGCCTAGGGCCTTTTCAACAGCTTTACGGCCTTGATCGTGCTGGTGCGTCCAGCCCGCGTCGAACACAGGCGTGACATACACGAAAGCGGCTTTGACCGGGCTTTTTGAAGCTGGCGGCGAAGGCTCTGTGGCAAGGGATGAAATGGGCGAAAAAAAGCAGGCGACCGCGAAAGCGGCTGCGAGGTTTTTGTACATGGTAGTCCTCTACATGGCGGCGGTTGAACAAAAAATAAATACCCGCCGGCGCGCAGGTATTCGGGGTGTATTCTAAAGCAGGTGTATAAAGTTTCTTTTTCGTTCATTTAATTTAAAGAAGTGCCCTCTCATGCGTTCAAGCTCCATTTCTCGTTGGATTCAAATTGCCATGGTTTCAGCCAGCTGCTTGCTGCCTTTTGCCGCATGGTCGCAAGGTACAGCTTCAGCTTTGAAAGCGGTCGCTCAAGTTGAGGGCATCAGTGAATTCCGACTAAGCAATGGTTTGCGCGTGTTGTTGGCGCCCGATGCGTCCAAGCCCACCACCACTGTGAACATCACTTATTTGGTGGGCAGTCGCCATGAAAATTATGGCGAGACCGGCATGGCGCATTTGCTAGAGCACATGGTGTTTAAAGGCACAAAGACACGAGGCAATGTCTTTGAAGAGTTGGGAAAGCGTGGCATGGATTTCAATGGCACCACCTTCTACGATCGAACCAATTACTACGAAACCTTTCCTGCCAATCCTGACAACCTGAAATGGGCGCTGGAGATGGAAGCCGATCGCATGGTCAACAGCCTCATTGCGCGCAAAGATTTAGACACCGAGTTTTCAGTGGTTCGCAATGAGATGGAAAGCGGCGAAAACAACCCCCACATGATGCTCTGGCAGCGCATGGCCTCCACTGCTTTTGATTGGCACAACTATGGCAAGAGCACCATTGGCGCGCGCACCGATGTTGAGAACGTCAAAATTGAAAACCTTCAAAATTTTTACCGGAAGTACTACCAACCTGACAATGCCGTCTTGCTAGTTGCTGGCAAATTTGAGGCTGGCAGTACTCTATCGCTGATACAACAGTTGTTTGGCGCCATTCCTAAGCCTGTGCGTGTGCTTGAAACCACCTACACACAAGACCCTGCGCAAGATGGGATGCGCGAAGTCAATGTAAAACGAACTGGCGATGTTCAGCTGACTGCGGTGCTGTATCACACAGCAGCGGGCAGCCACGTTGACTCAGCTGCCATGGCAGCTTTGAGTGAAGTCTTGGGCGGCACACCCAACGGCAGGCTGCACAAGAACATGGTTGAGAAAAAATTGGCAGTCAATGTCAGTCCTTGGAATTTTGACTTGGCTGAGCGAGGCTATGTGATGTTCATGGCCGAGCTGAACAAAACACAAAACCTAGCAGAAGCTCGCAAAGTTTTGCTTGAAGAATTAGAGGGTTTGCAAAAGAAGCCTGTTACCGAGGAAGAACTCAAACGCGCCAAGGCCAGCCTGTTAAGCGACATCGACAAGACCATCAATGACCCCCAAAAATTAGCGGTGCAATTATCAGAATCCATTGCCAATGGCGACTGGCGCTTGTTCTTTTTGCAACGCGATCGCATTGAGAATCTCAAATTGGCCGACTTGCAATCTGTGGCCGCCAATTACTTCAAAGAAAGCAATCGCACTTTGGGGCAATTCATTCCCACCGCCACACCTGACCGCAGCAAACTGCCTGAGGCTGTAGATGTGGCCAAACTGGTGGCCGACTACAAAGGCAAGGCAGCTGCCAGTGAAGGCGAAGTGTTTGACATCAGCCCTGCCAACATCGAAAAGCGCACTCAACGTTTGGCTTTGGCCAGCGGCATGAAGCTCATCTTGACACCCAAGAAAACGCGTGGCGAAACTTTGAGTGGCATCTTGACTTTGCGCTTCGGCGATGAAGCAAGCCTGTTTAACCAAGCCACCACCTCTAATCTCACGGCCAGTTTGCTCATGCGAGGTGCAGGAAATTTACAACGCGCTGAAATTTCAGCCAAATTGGACGAACTCAAAACCCAAATTGAAGTCAGTGGTGGCGGACAAACCGTCACGGTTCGATTTGATTCACTGCGAAAAAACTTGCCCGAAGTACTCAATTTGATTCGAGATATTTTGCGCAAGCCCATCTTGGCTGAAAAAGAATTTGAATTGTTGGTTCAAGAGGGAACTGCTGGCCTTGAAAGCCAACGCAGCGAACCCAATGCCATGGGCTCGCAAGCCATGGCGCTGGCACTGGACGTTTACAAGAAGGGTGACATCCGCGCTGCCCGCAGTTTGGACGAGTCCATTGCAGCGCTCAAAGCAGCCAAGCTTGAACAAGTCAAACAGTTTCACAGCAGCTATTACGGCGCCAGCCACAGCGAGTTCGCCTTGGTAGGCGACTTTGACAGCGATGCAGTCAAGTCGCAAATCACGCAACTCTTTGGTGACTGGAAAAGCCCCAAAGCCTACACGCGCTTGAAGGCCGAAAGCAAAGTAGCCAAGCCAGGCGCCACTCAATTGGAAGCGCCCGACAAAGCCAATGCATTCTTTTTGGCTGGCTTGCCTTTGTCACTGCAAGACACACAAGCAGACTTTGTGCCCTTGCAGTTGGCGAACCGCGTATTGGGCGGCGGCGTCAAATCACGCCTGCTTGACCGCTTGCGCCAAAAAGATGGCTTGAGCTACGGCGCTGGCAGCCAACTCAGCGCCAGCTCGTTTGAGCCCTCAGGCATGTGGGTGCTGTATGCCATTTATGCACCGCAAAATCTGGCTAAATTAAAGGCCGGTGTGCAAGAAGAATTGGCCAAATTTGTCAAAGACGGAATCACCGCTGAGGAGCTGACAGATGCCAAAAAAGGCTGGCAGGAAGAACGGAAAATAAGTCGTGCGCAAGATCGAGCCTTGGCGGCTGGGCATGTGGCGCAAACGGCAGCCAACCGAACGCTGGCCTTTGTTGAAAAAGTGGACGCTCAAATTGAAGCCACCACTTTAGAAGAAGTTAACGCGGCCATTCGCAAGACCTTGGACCCCGCCAAATTTCTGAACATTTACGCAGGGGATTTCGCAGCGGCTGCTAAAAAGTAAACCACAACAAGACCCTGTTAAAAAAAGCCGCTCTTCATACGAAGGAGCGGCTTTTAAACTTTGAGCAACCGTTAAGTTGCGATTGATCAGTTAGGCACTTTGCCTTCTACGCCTTTAACGTAGAACTTGATACCACCCAAGAACTTGTCATCGGCGACAACATCTTTGGCCAGAACTTCTTTGCCATCTTGGCCCACGATAGGACCTTTCCAGATATTGAAGCTACCGTCTTTCAGGCCAGCCTTGATTTCATCAACGCGTTTTTTGATGTCGTCAGGCACATCGGTTGCCACATTGACCATGTCGATGGCGCCTTCTTTCACGCCCCACCAGCTTTGTCCTGTGGTCCATTTGCCATCAAGGGCTTCACCCACAGACTTGATGTAATAAGGTGCCCAATTGATCACAGCCGAGCCCAAGTGAGCCTTAGGACCATAGGCTGTCATGTCAGAGTCCCAACCGAAAGCGCGCTTGCCCATTTTTTCGGCAGTTTGCAACACAGCAGAAGAGTCAGTGTTTTGCATCAACACGTCAGCACCACCATTGATCAGGGCTGTAGCCGCTTCTGTTTCCTTTGGGGGATTGAACCACTCGTTGATCCAAACCACCTTGGTCTTCACTTTAGGGTTGACAGATTGCGCACCCATTGTGAAGGTGTTGATGTTGCGAATGACTTCAGGAATTGGAATGGAAGCCACAACACCCAAGGTGTTTGTTTTGGTCATCTTGCCCGCAATCACGCCCGCCATGTAAGCACCTTCATAGGTACGGCTGTCGTAGGTGCGCAGGTTGTCGGCTGTTTTGTAACCGGTGGCATGTTCAAACTTGATTTCTTTGTTGTCTGCGGCCACTTTGAGCATGGGATCCATGTAGCCAAATGTGGTGCCGAAGATCACTTTGTTGCCTTGGCTGGCCAAGTCGCGGAAGTTGCGCTCGGCATCGGCGCTTTCTGGCACTTTTTCAACAAAGGTGGTGACGATCTTGTCGCCAAATTGTTTTTCTAGTTCTTTGCGCGCGTTGTCGTGTGCAAATGTCCAGCCACCGTCGCCCACTGGGCCAACATAGACAAAGGCCACTTTGAGGGGCTCAGCTTTAGGTGCTGCTGCAGGTTTTGCTTCTTCTTTTTTGCCACAGGCCACGAGAGCGGCAGCAGTGACCAAAGAAATGGCGGCGATTTTGAGAATCGATCGCTTGTTCAGAACTGTCATGAAATTTCCTTTGTTGGATGGACTGGGTTGGACGAAAAAAGCATTATGAACTGGGATGAAAGGGTTTGCCTAGCGATGCTGGCATATTGACCCGAATCCAAGCAGGATTTCGTGAGATCAAGGCCAACACCACAATGGTTGCCAAATAAGGCAAGGCGGAAAGAAACTGGCTGGGCACTTGCACACCCAAACCCTGTAAATGAAACTGCAGCATGGTCACCCCGCCAAACAGGTAAGCACCAAGCAAAATTCGCGCGGGTCGCCAGGTTGCAAAAGTGGTCAAAGCCAAGGCAATCCAGCCCTTACCGGCCACCATGCCCTCTACCCACAAGGGCGTGTAGACAACCGAGATGTAGGCACCCGACAGACCGCACAAAGCACCGCCCACCATGACGGCCAAAAAACGAATTCGGCGGACTGAATAACCAAGCGCATGCGCCGATTCGGGAGATTCACCGACCGATCGCAGCACCAAACCTGTGCGCGTTTTGTACAAAAACCAAATGAGTGCCAAAACATAAGCAATCACCCCGTAAACCAGCGGGTGTTGTTTGAAGAAAGCAGCACCTACAAGAGGAATGTCTGCCAAGAAAGGGATTTCAAACTGAGTTCGCGGAGGCAGTTTTTCTTGCACGTACGAAATGCCCACAAAGGCTGAAAAGCCCACCCCAAACAAACTCAAAGCCAAACCAGTGGCGTACTGATTGGTACCAAGGTAAATCACCATCACTCCAAAAATGGCACCCAACAAAGCGCCCGCACCCATGCCTGCTAAAAAGCCCGCTAGGTCGCTGCCGGTATGCACCACTGCGGCAAAACCAGCAATGGCAGCGCACAACATCATGCCCTCGGCACCTAAATTAACAACGCCCACTTTTTCATTGATGAGCAAACCCAAGGCAGCGATGGCCAGCACAGTGCCTGCATTCAAAGTAGCTGCTATGAGCAATGCATACGACTCCATCAGGCCCTCCCGCTCTGCCAACGCAATCGGTATGCCACCAATGTGTCGCATGCCAACAAGCTAAACAACAACAATCCTTGAAACACGCCCGTGATGGACTTGGGCAGACCCATGCGCGATTGCGCCAACTCACCGCCAATGTAGAACATGCTCATGAGGACGGCTGAAAACACAATGCCAACCGGATGCAAGCGCCCCACGTAGGCCACGATGATGGCTGCAAAACCATAGCCAGAAGGGATGTAAGGTGTCAGCTGCCCAATGGGCCCCGCCACTTCCAAAGCACCCGTCAGGCCTGCAGCCCCACCCGATGTGAGCAACGCCAACCACAAAGCTTTGCGCGAAGAAAACCCCGCATAACGCGCTGCAGAGGGTGCCAAGCCCCCCACCTGCTGCACGAAGCCTGAGCGAGTTCGGAATAAAAAGACCCAAACCGCAGCAACACCGACCAAAGCCAAAATCAGCCCTACAGAAACGCGTGAGCCGCTCATCAGGCGTGGAATTTGGGTGACAGCTTCAAAGGATTTGGTTTGCGGAAAGTTATAGCCCGCAGGGTCTTTCCAAGGGCCATACACCAAATACCCCAACACCATGTCAGCCACATAGACCAACATCAAGCTGACCAAAATTTCGTTGGCGTGAAATTTATCTTTGAGCCAAGCCGTGATGGCCGCCCAAAACATACCCCCTGCAACACCCGCCAAAATCACAGCCACCACAATCCAGCGGCCAGTTTCTTTGTCGGCCAACAAGGCCACACCGCCAGCCGCCACAGCGCCAATGACAAACTGCCCTTCAGCACCAATGTTCCAAACATTGGAGCGAAAACAAACAGCCAAGCCCAAGGCAATGATCAACAAGGGCGTTGCCTTCACCATCAGTTCGCCCAAAGCATAGGCAGACTTCAGGGGCTCCCAAAAAAACATTTGCAGACCACGTACAGGGTCTTTGCCAAGCAACACAAACAAGCCGATACCCAAAGCAACCGTGATGAGCAAGGCCAGCAGCGGCGAGCCATAGCGCCAACGCTCAGAGGCTTCAGGGCGCCGTTCTAGCTTAAGCATGCGCGCTCCACAAACCGCTCATCCATTCGCCAATTTGAGCCACCGTAGCATCTTTGCGTTGAATAGAGGGAGAAATTTGGCCGTTGGCCATGACATACAGGCGATCAGAAATTTCAAACAATTCGTCTAACTCTTCGCTCACCACAAGAACGGCGCAGCCTGCATCACGCAAAGCCAAAAGCTCGCTGCGAATTTGCGCCGCGGCACCTACATCGACGCCCCACGTGGGTTGCGACACGAGCAGCACTTTAGGTTTGGCATCGATCTCGCGACCCACCAGGAATTTTTGCAAATTGCCACCCGACAAGGATTGCGCAGGTGCTTGCGCTCCATTGGCTTTGACATTGAATTTTTGAATGATTTTTTGAGCTTGCGTTTGCAGTGCTTGGGTGTCAATCCAGCCACCCGACGAAATGGCCTCGCTTCGAGTAAGCAGCAGGTTGTGCGCCAGACTAAGCGAGGGCACAGCGCCTCGTCCCAATCTTTCTTCGGGCACAAAATGCAGACCCGCTTGGCGGCGCTCTTGAGGCCCCGCATGACCGACAGCCTTTCCATCTAAAAGCACAGACTCGGCTAAAGCTCGCGTGTCTTCACCAGACAAGGCATAGAGAAGTTCGCGTTGGCCATTGCCAGATACACCTGCAATGCCCACCACCTCGCCTGCGCAAACTTGTAAATTGATGTCGGCCAAGTTAACGCCAAATTGGTCTTCTTTGTTCAAGGACAAATGGCGCGCTTCAAACATCACAGCACCCGGCGTGCGATCTTGGTGCTTCAAGGCTGGCGGCTCTGAGCCAATCATCATGCGGCTGAGCGACGCGTTGGATTCTTCTCTGGGATCACAAACACCTGTGACTTCGCCACCCCGAAGCACTGTACAAGCAGAGCAAAGTTCGCGAATTTCATGCAGCTTGTGACTGATGTAAAGCAAGCTACAACCTTGGCTCACTAATTTTTTCAAAACAACAAATAACTTGTCTACCGCTTGCGGTGTTAGAACAGATGTTGGCTCATCCAAAATAAGCAGCTTGGGCTCTGTGAGCAAGGCACGGATAATTTCAACTCGCTGCATCTCGCCCACACTCAAGGTGTGAACCGGCCTAGATGGGTCAATGTCAAGACCATACTCAGCGGCTTTGGCGCTGATGCGCGCAGAAACTTGCGCCAGACTTAAAGAAGGATCTAAGCCCAACCAAACGTTTTCAGCCACACTGAGCGTGTCAAACAAACTAAAGTGCTGAAACACCATGCTGATGCCCAAGGCGCGGGCTTGCTGTGGATTTCGGATTTGAACGGCTTGGCCGTTGTATTGAATATCGCCTTCATCTGGCTTGACAGCCCCATAGATGATTTTCATGAGGGTGGATTTGCCTGCGCCGTTTTCACCTAAAACCGCATGCGCCTCGCCAGGCTTAACAGACAAAGAAACCGCGCGATTGGCCACCACACCGGGATAACGCTTGGTGATGTTTGAAAGTGACAGGCGCAATGGCTCGTTGGGCTGCATGAGTTTCTCAAAGTTCGACAAATTTTATCGAGCTTTAAGACGCCTTTGCGTCCTCATCAAGCGAATGAGGCTAAATACCCGCCAAAGACCGCCTTGATGCACATCAATACATTGTCACAACACCAAAATAGCGCGAAAGTCATTCACATTGGTATGCGTGGGTCCCGTGAAAACCAAATCGTTCAAAGCTTGAAAGTAACCATAGGCGTCATTGCACGCCAGATGCTCGTCTAAGCTTAAGCCCGCGTGTGCGCCTCTGGCCAAGGTATCTGGCGTGACCAACGCCCCAGCGTTGTCTTCGATGCCGTCGATACCGTCTGTGTCAGCTGCGAGGGCCCATACATTTTCTTGACCCTGCAATGCTTGCGCCAGGCCCATGCAAAACTCTCCCGCTCTGCCGCCTCGACCTTCGCGCTTCTTAGAGTCTGTTTTTGTGGCACGAATGGTGACCGTGGTTTCGCCGCCGCTCAAAATGACACAGGGCTTGAGAAAGGGGCCATGGCCTTTTGCACTGGCACGCGCAAGCGCAGCATGGACCTTGCCCACTTCGCGCGACTCACCTTCCATTTCATCGCTCAAAACATAGGCTCGCAGACCTTTCGACTCTGCCAAGCTGGCAGCGGCCAACAATGACTGATGCGGTGTTGCAATGAGATGCACCGTGCTGCGCTGAAACCCTGCATGGCCTGGCTTGGGTGACTCCCATTTTGAATTCTGCAGGGCTACAAGCACTTCGCTTGAAATCTCGATTTGATAGCGCTTCAAAATTTGCACAGCATCAGCGCACGTTGTGACATCGGGCACCGTGGGGCCACTGGCAATGACTGAAGGGTCATCGCCAGGCACATCACTGATGGCCAATGTCACCAGTTGCGCTGGGGCACAAGCGGCTGCCAGGCGCCCGCCTTTGATGCGTGACAAATGCTTTCGAACGCAATTCATTTCACCAATGTTGGCGCCGCTTTTCAGCAAGGCTTGATTGATGGCTTGTTTTTCTGCCAAGCTCAACCCATCTGCGGGCAAAGTGAGCAAGGCAGAGCCTCCACCAGATATGAGGCACAACACCAAATCGTCCTGCGTCAGACCTTGGGTGAGAGACAAAATTTCTTCCGCCGCAGCCAATCCTGCTGCATCGGGCACAGGGTGCGATGCTTCCACAATTTTCAAACGCTCTGGCACGCCTTCAGGCCTGGCAGGCGTATGCCCATAACGCGTCACCACCATGCCAGACAAAGGGGCCTCTGCTGGCCACAAAGCCTCCACCGCATGGGCCATGGCTCCGGCGGCCTTGCCCGCCCCCAACACAAGGGTTCGGCCCTTGGGCGGTTGGGGTAAAAAAGCTGGCGTGTTGTGAAGCGGCAGTGCCCGTTGAACTGCCTGATCAAACAACTGTCTGAGAAAGGCTCGGGGATTTTGCTGAATATCGCTGTGCAGGTGGGGCTTAGAACTCATGGTGTCAGAGTGTAGTGCTTGACCATGACACACGCAATTTCTTCGTGCAAAATCATGACCCATGACTACCTTGCTGATCCACAACGCTCACACCCTGGCAACGCTGAACGATGCCGGCGATGAACTTCGCAATGCCTCGGTCTTTGTCAGAGACAACTGCATCGAGGCCATTGGCCCTGCCGCCCAATTGCCCCAAACAGCCGATCGCGTGATCAATGCCGAACACCACGTGGTCATTCCTGGCATGGTCAATACGCACCATCACATGTCGCAAAGCTTAACGCGTGCCATACCCGACGTTCAAAACGCCGAGCTTTTCAGCTGGCTCCAAGGTCTTTATCCCATCTGGGCTGGCCTTCAACCCGACATGATTTACGCCAGCACCCAAACCGCCATGGCTGAATTGTTGTTATCGGGTTGCACCACCAGCAGTGACCACTTGTACATCTATCCCAACGGCGTGAAACTAGACGATTGCATTGCGGCAGCCCAAGAAATTGGCATGCGTTTTGTGGCCACACGCGGCAGCATGAGCGTGGGCCAATCCAAGGGTGGCCTGCCGCCCGATCGCGTTGTGGAGCAAGAAGATGCCATCCTGAAAGACACACAGAGACTGATCGAGCGCTACCACGATGCGTCTCATGGTGCCATGACTCAAGTTGCCGTAGCCCCCTGCTCGCCTTTCAGCGTCAGCCAAGACCTCATGCGTTTGTCAGCCGAGATGGCCAGACACTATGGCGTACGACTGCACACCCACTTGGCAGAGAATGACCATGACAATGCCTACAGCTTAGAGAAATTCAATCGCACACCCACGCAATATGCAGAAGACCTAGGCTGGTTGGGACACGATGTGTGGCACGCCCACTGCGTCAAATTGGACGATGAAGGCATCTCTCTTTTTGCGGCCACTCGCACGGGCATTGCACATTGCCCGTGCAGCAACATGCGCTTGGCCAGTGGCATTGCACCCATTCGCAAAATGATCGAAGCAGGTGTGCCTGTGGGCTTGGGGGTTGACGGCAGCGCTAGCAATGATGCGGCACACATGGTGAACGAAGCGCGTCAGGCCATGTTGTTAGCGCGGCTTAGAAAATCACTTGAGGGTCCGCAAGTGAATGCACAAGGCAAAACCATATTTGGCTGCGACACAGCCCCCATGGAAATGACTGCGCGCGATGCCTTGCGTTTGGCCACGCGTGGCGGTGCTGAGGTATTGGGTCGCAAAGACATCGGTCAACTGAGTGTTGGATTTTGCGCCGACATGGCCTTGTTTGATTTGCGCAATTTAAGTTTTGCGGGCGGTGCGGTGCACGATGCCGTTGGAAGTTTAATGCTCTGTGCCAGTGCGCCAGCCGCTTACACCGTGGTCAATGGCCGAGTGGTGGTCAGTGAGGGTCAGTTGGCCAGCGTAGACCTGGGCAATCTGATTGAACGACACAACAAGTTTGCGTTACAGCTTTCTGCAGGACATTGACTCTTTTAGCCTCTAACTTGCCAATTTGTCAGAAAATAGGTTAAGCTTCTGACATATTGAAATCAATCATGAGCCAACTCGCCCAAGCCATCCTTTCTGTCGCCAAGCCCCTGCCTGAAGGTGGACTACTTTCGCCTAAAGAGTTTCTGCACTTGGGCACTCGTGCCGCGATTGATCAAACCCTTAAGCGTCTGACCCAAGAAGGACAACTTTTGAGGGTTGGCCGTGGGGTTTACACCCGCCCTGTTCAAGGCCGCTTTGGTGAGCGCCCCCCTTCAAGCGAATCCCTTTTAAAAGCAATTGAAGCCACAAGCGGCGAAGTTGTAGTGGCAAGCGGCGCTGCAGAAGCCAATGCTTTCGGATTGACCACACAGGTGCCAACTCGAGAGGTCTATCTGACCTCAGGGCCATCGCGTCGACTGCAATTAGGGCGTCGGGAGATTGAGCTCAAGCATGGCACACGTTGGCAAATGTTCATGGGCAAACGCCCTGCCGGCAAAGCCATTCGAGCGCTTTTGTGGCTGGGTCCTGAACAAGCCTCCTTGGCTTTGAAAACATTGCGCATCAAGCTTGAAGTTCAGGAATGGGAAGCTATGCGCTCAGCGAGATCCTCTTTACCGAGCTGGATGGCCCTTGCAGTAAGTGAGTCCACTGTTGTCTGAGTCGTGGTTCACCCTCAGTCGCGAAGATCAATCTGAAGCGCTAGAGGTTGCAGCTGCATCTACGGGCCGCCCTCCTCATTTATTGGAAAAAGACACTTGGGTGGTATGGTCCTTGTCTGCCATCTACGAATCAGCGCTTGCAAAGAAGCTGACATTCAAGGGCGGCACATCATTGTCCAAGGCCTACAAGATCGTCGACCGTTTTTCAGAAGATGTTGACCTAACCTATGACATCCGCGAGTTGGTACCCGACCTCCTGCGCGAAGGTAATCCAATTCCAGCATCTTCCAGTCAGGCCAAAAAAATCACGGATGCTGTGCGCGATCGGCTGCCAAACTGGATCAAGAATACCGTCCAACCCATATTGGAATCAGCGATCAAAAGAGAAGGCGTCAAAGCCACTTTGTCGATTGTAGGCAAAGAAAACGAAAAGCTCATACTCAACTACACCCCCATCAAGCTTGGCACTGGGTACGCAGCATCCACCATCCAATTAGAGTTTGGTGGTCGTGCAACAGGCGAGCCACACCAGCATCAAATGGTCGCCTGTGACATAGCGCCTGCGATTAAGGAGATTAGTTTTCCGACTGCGCAGCCATTGGTAATGAGAGCAGAGCGTACCTTTTGGGAAAAAGCGACAGCCGCGCACGTCTACAGTTTGCAAGGTCGTCTGCGCGGTGAACGCTACTCACGCCATTGGTACGACTTGGCTGCAATGGTCAAATCTGGGCACGCAAACACAGCAATAACCGACTGGCAACTTGCAAAAAATGTTGCAGAACACAAATCAATGTTCTTTGCTGAGAAAGATGCCAACAAAGTTTGGATCGATTACGAAATAGCCGTTTCTGGTGGCATTCAATTGGTACCTGAAGATGGCGCCTTACAGGCACTCAAGCTGGACTATGCTGCAATGCTTGAAGATGGACTGCTCTCATTCAAGCAGCCTTCTTTTGATGAGATCATTGAAATTTGTTTCGAATTACAGAAAAAAATTAACTTTCAAGGCAAGTGATTTTTTGAAAATCCAAGTGCTAATGCCGTTCTCAATCAACTTTGGCCCCAGCCAAATACCAACTGGCCACAAGTTGTCTTTCTTCGAGCGTTATGCCTGTGGCATTGTTCATGGGCATCTGCTGGGTCACACTCACTTGCTGGTAAACGTTTTGAGCATGCAGCTTGATGCTTTCGGCCGTGTCCAAACGAACATTTTTCATTTGAACTTGCGCGCCATGGCAACTGAGGCAGTGCTGATCTATCACTGATTTGACTTGCACAAAAGTAGCAGCCGGAGACTGTTCATTCTTGGCAACACTCTTTGCGCCCCAAGGCGCCATGGCCACAATAACTGCCACGATCAAAACGACACCCACTGCAGCAAAAGGCCAAGGGTTGCGAGCGCGGCCTAAATGGTAGCCATGCCGTTGCACAAAGAACTGGCGAATCAAGGCACCCGCAAACATCATCACAAACAAAATAAGCCAGCGCTGTGGATGCGTGTACA
>Ga0214919_10002146_pt1 | contig 31371 bp, 26 predicted proteins | sample LL1503_MetaG_FD_177994 | JGI IMG/M metagenome (GOLD analysis project Ga0214919, IMG submission 177994) | Freshwater microbial communities from Lake Lanier, Atlanta, Georgia, United States - LL-1503 | ecosystem: Environmental > Aquatic > Freshwater > Lake | place: USA: Georgia | collected... | reverse complement strand
AACAGCCTTGAAGGTCAAGAACAGTCTGAAGTTTTGCCTTTAGAAAAAAAACCAGAAATTATTATTTCTAATCTCCAAAAAAAGGCGATCCCTAAAAGTGAATAACTTTTCCAAAGGCATCTAACACAGCTTCATGCATCATTTCTGATAAAGTTGGGTGAGGGAAAATAGTGCTCATTAGTTCTTTTTCTGTTGTTTCAAGAGTTTTGGCAATTGTAAATCCTTGAATAAGTTCGGTAACTTCGGCGCCAATCATATGTGCTCCTAAAAATTCCCCTGTTTTAGCATCAAAAATTGTCTTAACAAGTCCTTCTGAATCACCAAGTGCGAGAGCTTTACCATTCCCACGGAAAGGGAACCTTCCAACTTTGAGTTCATGCCCAGCTTCCTTTGCCTTTGTTTCCGTAAGCCCAACGCTCGCAATTTGAGGTAAGCTATAAGTGCAACCTGGAATCAGTTCTTTTTTCAAGGGATGAACACCTTTTTCCCCCGCTATTTTCTCTACACAAATAATTCCTTCATGTGAGGCTTTATGGGCAAGCCAAGGAGCCCCTGCAACATCACCTATGGCGTAAATGCCCGGTTCATTGGTTGAACACCATTCGTTTGTTATAATTTGACCTCGCTCAACCTTTACTTTGGTTTTTTCAAGTCCCAGGTTTTCTGTATTTCCAATAATACCGATCGCTATAATAACCGCATCCACATTAAGAGTGTGAGATTTTTTATCACTTCCTTCAATCACAGCTGTTACTGTTTTGTCGGTTGCTTTAACATCTTTGACTGTTGAAGATAGGTGAAACTTCATCCCTTGTTTCGTGAATGTTTTAAGAGCGAGGCTTGAGATCTCTTCATCTTCTTGCGGCAGAATACGATCTTGCATTTCAATGACTGTAACTTCGGCGCCTAAAGTTTTATAGAAACTAGCAAATTCAATACCAATTGCACCCGAGCCAATGATAAGTAATGATTTTGGCATAAAACTTGGCGTCATGGCCTGCTTTGCAGTCCAAACGCGGGCCATATCATTTGGCATGGTTGGCAAGAGGCGTGCTCTGGCTCCTGTTGCAATAATGATATGTTTTGCCGTCAGCAGCTCCTTTTTTCCATCTTTATCAGTGACACTTAACGTTCCTGGTTCTTCGATAAAGCCGTGACCTTCAAAAACTGTGACCTTATTTTTCTTTAACAGTTGCTTGATACCTCCTGCCAACTGGGATGAAATTTTTCGAGAACGTTCAACAATTTTTTCCAAGTTTATTTTTGATTCTTTAACCTCAATGCCATAATCACCGGCATGATCAATCAGATGTTTGATTTCTGCACTTCTTAAAAGGGCCTTGGTTGGAATACATCCCCAATTAAGGCAAATTCCGCCAAGGTGTTCACGTTCAACAACAGCTGTTTTTAAGCCTAATTGGCTGGCTCTAATTGCTGCAACATAACCACCTGGACCACCACCAATGACGATAACATCAAACTGACTCATTCTTTTGCCCTTAAAATTATATAATTTTGGATACCACCATAAAATGGATAGAGGCAAATTGACAAATGAAAATTTATGAATGCAGATTTTCAGAAATAACCATAACAACTAACGATTCAAAGTGATATTCTAAGATCAAATTTTAGGCATTACTACAAAACAAAAAATGCATACAAAAAAGACAATATTTTGGTTTCGTCAAGATTTACGGCTTTCAGATAATCCTGGGCTCTATGAGGCGGAAAAACAAGGTGCAGTCATGCCCATTTATATTCAAGATGAAAGCCAAGGAGGTGATTTTAAAATTGGAGAAGCCAGTCGGTGGTGGCTTCATCATTCCTTATCAGATCTTAACAACAACTTAAAGAATAACCTTAATGTTTACCAAGGGAATGCAAAAGAAATTCTTTTAAAACTTGTCAAAGACAACAATATAGATGCTGTTTATTGGAACAGATGTTATGAACCCTGGCGAATCAAAGAAGATACCGAGATTAAGACATTCTTTAAAGGACAAGATATAGAGTGCAAAAGCTTCAATGGGTCTTTACTTTTAGAGCCTTGGCAAGTTTTAAAAAGCGATAACACCTCTTATAAGGTCTTCACGCCATTTTATCAAAAAGGATATTTTGGAACTTCTTGTATTCGTAGACCTACCTCAAAATCAGAGAGATTAGATTTGATCAAGGATCAATCCAACAAAACAGGTATAACTCAACTGAACTTGTTATCAGACAAAAACTGGCATCAAAAAATGAAACCCTATTGGAATATTGGCGAGAAGGGTGCCCAAGAAAAATTACAAACCTTTTTAAATGAGGGGCTCGTAGGTTACAAAGAAGGAAGAAATTTCCCTTATAAAAACAACATTTCAAAACTATCTCCACACCTTCATTTTGGTGAAATCTCCTCTAATCAAGTATGGTTTGAAGCAACGGCAAAAGGTATGACTGGTAACTATTCACAAGAAGATGTTGATTGTTTCTTAAGCGAACTTGGGTGGCGTGAATTTTCTTATAACCTACTTTATCATTTCCCTGATTTACCGCATAAAAATCTTCAAAGTAAATTTGACTCATTTCCATGGAGTGATAATCAAGATTTTTTAAAAGCATGGAAAAAGGGGCAAACAGGGTATCCGATTGTTGATGCAGGGATGAGGCAACTATGGCAGACGGGATATATGCATAACCGCCTTCGTATGATTGTGGGATCTTTCCTTGTTAAGAATTTGCTGTTGCATTGGCATCACGGCGAAAAGTGGTTTTGGGATTGTTTAGTTGATGCAGACCTTGCTAGTAACAGTGCGAGTTGGCAGTGGATTGCAGGATGTGGCGCTGATGCGGCTCCTTATTTCAGGATTTTTAATCCCGTGACCCAGGGTGGAAAATTTGACCCAGAAGGAAGCTACACAAGACAATTTGTCCCAGAGCTTGCACATATGCCTGATAAGTATTTATTCAAACCATGGGATGCTCCGCAAGATGTCCTAAAAAAGGCGGGGGTAGTTTTGGGAAATACATACCCAAAACCAATTATCAATCTTGAATTTTCGCGACATAGAGCCTTAGAGGCTTTTGCTTCATTGCCAAAAACATAAGGTCACATATCGTTTAAGATTTTCATCAGCTGTTGCATATCACTTGGTAATGGAGCCTCAAATTGCATAAGTTCATTTGTTATAGGATGTATAAATTGTAATCTGGCTGCGTGAAGAGCTTGCCTTTTGAGATCTAGAATTTCCTTTGGGCAAAATTTAGTAGATGGAGGAGTTCTGCGTCCATACAAAGGATCACCAACAACTGGATGGCCAATAAAATGGCTGTGAACACGGATCTGATGGGTTCGTCCCGTTTCAAGGACAAACTCAACCAAACTAATTTTAATTTCTTCTTTGGGGCCAAAACCCCATAGTTTTTTCGCTGCATAATGGGTAATTGATTTTTTACCTGTGCTGTCTTTAACAACAGCCATTTTTTGTCTGTTTTTTGGATGTCTCCCTATCTGGGTGATTATAGTTCCTTCTAATGGATGAGGGCATCCCCAAACGAGCGCCCAATAAGTTCTAGTAAGCTGTTTTCCTCCATCTTCTATTGAGAATTGAACAGCAAGTCCATTATGAGCGGTATCGTTTTTTGCAACAACCATAAGACCGCTTGTATCTTTATCAAGGCGATGAACAATTCCAGGGCGTTTAACATCCCCAATTCCTGAAAGAGAGTCACCGCAGTGAGCAAGCAGAGCATTCACCAAGGTTGAATCATGATGTCCTGGCGCTGGATGAACAACCATTCCAGGAGCTTTGTTTATCACCAAAAGATCGTTATCTTCATAGATAATATCTAAATGGATAATTTGTGCTTTTGGAATTGCATCTTGAAGAGGAGGGTGGAGGAGAGTATAAATTTCTCCCTCAATAACCTTATGACTGAGATCTGTGATAATTTCCCCATTGCAAAGAACATGCCCATCTTCTATCCAGCTTTGTAGACGGTTTCTACTTATATCGGGAAATTGTGTGGCTAAATATTTATCGAGCCTTTGTTTTGTGTTTTCAAGACCAACCTCAGAGACTAATGATTTATGGTTTCCAGGGAACATAATCGAGAATCGCCTTGCGTTTTGAATGAGTAGATGGATAGAGAGGTGAATTTTTATCAGGACGATGCGCTAAACGTGTTCCTGTTAAATTAGGCAAATGTTTTTTAACCCAAGGATAAGATGTGTTTTGGGATGGCGGCTCATCCACTGTGTAATGAAGCCACCCGTGCCAAATAGCCGGAACCTTTGAGGCCTCTGGCTTTCCCTTATAAAGAACCCATCGTTTGGGCTGTTCATACTTTTTTACGCGTTTTGTCTGAAAATAACGATTACCAAACTCGTCATTCCCTACAAGCTGACCATTCCACCAAGTATAAATAAAGGTTCCTAAATCCATTGGCTATTTTCTGTAAATTTCTGCAAGATCTTTAAGCATATTCATAGCCTCATCACGGGGCCTTTGGAAACAATTGCGTCCAATAATGGATCCATAACCACCACCTGCTTGAATGGCTCTTCCGTCATCTAAAACATCCTTAATGTCTTTGCTTTCGCCGCCTGAGAAGATAACCATACGTCTGCCTTTAAAACAACAATCAACTACATGGCGAACTCTGTCAGCCATCGTATCAATTTTAATGCCGTACTTTTGATAGTTCGTCTTTGCTGCAGGGATTTCAAGATGAGCAGAAGGCAATTTTACCTTAATAACATGCGCTCCTAATAAAGCCGCCATATGAGCGCCATAACTAATAACGTCAATAGCAGTTTCTCCTTCTTTAGACAAGCTTCCTCTCGCATAAGACCAAATAATAACGGCAAGGCCACAAGCTTTGGCTTCAAGAGAAAGCTCTCTTATTTCCTCAAACATTTCTAAGGATGCATCGGAACCTGGATAAATTGTAAAGCCAATGGCCGAACATCCCAAACGCAAAGCATCTTGAACAGTGGCCGTGACGGCCTGATCTGGTATGTTATTTTTTCCAAGCAAACAGTTGCTGCTATTCATTTTTAAAATAGTTGGAACGGCGCCTGCAAAACTATCAGCGCCGGCCTCAAGCCAACCAAGGGGGGCGGCATAACCAGAAAGCCGGGCATCAATAGCCATTTGATAGTGAAAGTGAGGATGCAGTGAATCTGGATTACTTGCAAAACTACGATCGGGGCCGTGTTCAAACCCTTGATCAACGGCTAAAATCATCAATTTTCCACTGCCGGCTAATTTCCCATGCATGAGGAATTTAGATAAGTTTGACTTGGTGCCCGGATTATCGCTTTCATAAAAGCTGAGAATTTTTTTAACACGTTGAGTGATGCGCATAATACTGAAATCTTAGGAATTGATATGACTCTATGATAAAAAAGAGTTTGGTAATTAACAATCATTAAAGTTATTTTCAAGACACATCTTTTAAATTTTGCTAAGATTTTCCCAGATTAGGAAAAGGACATAAGTTATATGAATTTAAAACGTTGTCTTGAAAATTTGTCCATCAAAGCCGATTGGGTGGCTATTAGGGAAATCAGGGAAGAAATTACATCCCGTACTGCACGTAATGGTCGGTCTGACCAAAATGGTGTCAATATCGATCATGGATATATGATTGAGGTTTTGGTTGATGGACAATTTGCCTACGCCTGCACCAACACGCATTCAGAAGAAGCCATTCATAATACTGCTAAAAAAGCAGAAGAATTGGCAAAAAAGGCTAGTCTGAATAAACTTTATTCCTTCACGACGTCTGTCAGGCCAAAGGCCGTGGGCAATTATACATCCCCTTTTAAACTTGCACCCAGTAATATACCGACAGCTGATTTTGTTGATATCCTTGTTGACACCACAAATATTTTAAAGGTTTCCGATAAGATTGTTAACACAATAGCTCATGCAATGATCGTTGATCGAAGTAGCTATATGGTCAGCAGCAACGGCAGCGATGTATCTCAAAAAACTTTAATGACTTATCTAACATTAGCCGCGACGGCTGGAGAGGGAACAGAAACACAAACGCGTACAAATGGTTCTCCCTTTACGCAACAAGGGTTAGAACTGTTGGATAGAGACGTTCTTAAAGCTACAGCAGAAATTGTTGGAAAAGAAGCCTTAGAGCTTTTAAAAGCCGAAGAATGTCCGAGTGGAATTTTTGATCTTGTTTTAGCGCCTGATCAGCTTTATCTTCAAGTTCATGAATCGATAGGTCATCCTCTTGAGCTGGATCGGATTTTAGGGGATGAGAGGAATTATGCAGGATGGAGTTTTGTAAAGCCAAGTGATTTTGGCATGCTTCAATATGGTTCATCTCTTTTAAATGTGACTTTTGATCCTTTCGTTGAAAGTGAGGCAGCCAGTTATGCTTTTGATGATGTTGGTAATAAAGCAACGCGCGAATATCTAATCAAAGATGGCCTTTTAATGCGGGGTCTTGGGAGCCTTGAAAGCCAAGAGAGACTAAAATTGCAGGGTGTAGCGAATGCCAGGGTTTCTTCATGGAACAGGCCTCCCCTTGACCGTATGGCGAACATTAATATTGAACCAGGCAACTCATCTTTCGAAGAAATGATATCAAGAATAGAAGATGGCATTTATATGCAAACTAATAAATCCTGGTCCATTGATGATTACCGAAATAAATTTCAATTTGGCTGCGAGTATGCACGGCGCATTCAAAATGGTCGTCTTGGAGCCGTTTTAAAGAATCCGAATTATAGAGGAATTTCCGTTCCCTTTTGGAAGAGTTTGCGTGCAGTTGGAAACAAAGATACTTACAAAATATCAGGAAGCCCATACTGCGGAAAAGGAGAGCCGAACCAAGTTATTCGCGTAGGTCATGCCGTCCCAACTTGCTGCTTTGAAAAAATAGATGTTTTTGGAGGCGCAGGGTAAAAGTATGCAAAATCTTTTTAGTCAATTCGCAAAAGATATTTTCCAAAAGCTTCAGGTGGATGAGGTATTGTCTCTCTCTTTATCAGGAGAGAAGACTCTTTTCATGCGTCTTAATCAAGCAAAAATTCGCCAGATTACGATTGTTGATCAAGGATCTATTAAATTCACTTTTCTTAAAAATGGGCGTCACATAAACTATCACTTCCCCTTTGGTTCAGATTCAAAAGTAAATTTTGAACAAGGGAAAAAAGTTTTAGAAAAATGCCGCGAAGATGCCAATCAGCTTCCTCTAGATCCTTTTTGTCCAGAAATCAATAATCTAGGTAACAGTGAAGAGCATCATAAAGGTTTTTTTCCAGAAGATAAGGATTGGATGGATGTGCTTTCTCCGATGATAAAAGATCTTGATTGTGCAGGTATTTTAACTGCCGGTTCTGTTATGCGTGGAAACATAAATTCTTTAGGGCAAAGCCATTGGTACGAAAGTGAAAACTTTTGCTTGGATCTTTCTTTTTATACACCTTCACAAAAGGCAGTAAAACTAATCTATGCCGATAAGGATTGGTCGAAAGAATTATTCCAAGACAAACTAGATTTTTCTAAAGAGCAACTGAGCAAGCTAGATTCTCCAAATAAAACCTTAGCTCCCGGAAAATATAGAACTTATTTTGCTCCAGAAGCTGTTTGTGGTTTTTTGAATATATTATCCTGGAATGGAGTTGGTGCGTCTTCTTATTATCAAGGGCAGTCTGCCTTTAAATTGATAAAAGATGGTGATGCAACCCTTTCTCCTTTATTTACGCTTTGTGAAGATTTTTCGAAAGGTTCTAGCCCGCGATTCAATAGTTTCGGTGAGTTAGCGCCTATGTCGTTACCTATTGTGGAAAAAGGCCAACTCAAAAATCTTTTAACAAGCACTCGGTCAGCAAAAGAATATAAACTTGAAACAAATTATGCTGATTCAGGTGAGGGGCTTCGCGCACCATCTATCTCCACTGGATCTCTACAAGAGAGTGAAATTCTAAAAACACTTGATACAGGTTTGTTTGTAAGTAATGTTCATTATTTGAACTGGAGTGACCTTAATAAAGGACGTATAACCGGCATGACGCGCTATGGGTGTTTCTGGGTCGAAGATGGAAAAATTGTCTCGCCAATAAAGGATATGCGCTTTGATGAAACTCTTTACCATTTTTGGGGAGAGGGGCTTTTGAGTTTAACTGATGAATCATATTTGATTGCTGAAACCGATACCTATGATCAAAGATCAGTTGGGGGATCCTTGGTTCCTGGGATGCTGGTTGATAATTTTTCCTATACTCTTTGAGATTTCCATTTATGAAAATACTTTTTATAACATGCAGTCGAATTGGTGATGCTGTATTAACAACCGGTATTTTAAGCGAAATACAAAAACGTTATCCTTTTGCAAAAGTAACGATTGCTGTAGACCCTCTGCCTGCCTCTCTGTTCGAAGATTACCCCTTGTTAAATGATCTGATTGTTTTTCCCAAACAGCGCCTCAGTAAGCATTGGTTGACGTTATGGACAAAAGTAGTTGGACAAAAATGGGATTGGGTAATTGATCTACGTGGCTCAGCGATTTCTTATTTGCTCTTGACAAAAAAACGCGTTGTTTGGAAGAGTAAACCAAGTGATCCTCGTCATAAAGTTGAGCAAGTCTCAGCATTAATTGATGGAAAAGCTTTTTCACCGGAGCTTTGGTTTTCAGAGAAGCGGTTTGAAAAAACGAGAGCTTGTTTTGATAATCATCCATGTGTTGCAGTCGCGCCAGCTGCAAACTGGGTTGGAAAACAATGGCCTATTTCCTCATTCATTGAAGTATTTAAACGCTTCTCTCACCAATATCCGGAAACAAAAATTGCCATCTTTGCAGCTCCTCATGAAAAAAGTATGGTAGAGCCTTTGATTGAATCTTTACCCAAAGAGCAGGTCTTGTCATTTTTCGATAAGAATTTAAGTTTAATTGAAACAGCAGCTTGTATAAAACAATGTAAGGTTTTTATTGGAAATGATTCAGGTTTAATGCACATAGCAGCTGCTCTTAGAGTCCCTACCATTGGACTGTTTGGGCCCTCCAGAGAACAGAACTATAGGCCATGGCAAGATTATGATGAAACGCGCAATATTGTTGTTCGTATTCCTATGACATATGATGAGTTAAAATCAACGCCTGAATTCTCTCATAAATCCCAAGATTGCTACATGACTTCTTTAAGCGTTGAAACTGTATGGCCAATTCTAGAGAATCATTGGGAACGGTACAAAGGATAGATTATCTTTTTTTATACTCAAAAAACGTATAGGAAAGAGTTATCGTTTTTACATCTTTCAAACCAGGATCTTTTGCAAATTCAGGGTTTAGAAAAAACAAGACTGGCATTTCCATACCTTGCTTTGGTTTTAAAAGTTGCTGTTCAAAACAAAAACATTGAACTTTATTGAAATAGATAGCCGCTTTATCCGGTGATATATTATAGGTCGCCATACCTATGACCGGGAGATCACTTATATTTTCGGCAAAATAATAAGCTAATTTGTTTTCTCCAATCCTCACTTTTATTTCATTTTGAAGAGGTTTGAATTTCCAAGGTAAATTACGATGCGTATTCGCAACAAACTGTACGGTAATTTCTCTGCTTCCTTCAATTTGATCAGATACTGCAAAAGCTTTTTGCGGGGTTCCACCAAATCCAGTTTTTTGGCAAATGAGGCGATAAAGGGGTACGGATGCGTAAGCTAAACCAAGCATACTAATAACAACAGCTACTAAAATAATGGGAAGGTTCTTATCTTCTTTAATCACTATAAAAACTTATTGACCGCCAACTTTTACAAAGGCTACGGCATAAAACAAAACGCATAAAGCTAAAAGAATAATAAGAAGTGCAAGATTTCTCTGTCTTAAGTTTTTATTTTGGTTCATAGGATGCCATTTCTGAAGATACATTATAGTGAAAAGTGAGACGTGTCAAAATCCCTATAATAGCAGCTATAGGTAGGGCAAATAAAATTCCAACAAAACCAAACCAATTTCCACCCGCTAAAAGAGCGAAAAGAATCCAAACGGGATGAAGTCCAATTTTTCCACCGATAAAACGTGGCGTTAAAAAATTGGCTTCTATAAGAGGGACAATTACAAATACAGACGCAACGCTTAAAATGGAAGGCCAGTCTGTAAATTGATTGAAAGCGATACTTAAGCTAACTAAGCAACCAATGAGCATTCCAATAAATGGAATAAACGCAAAGAAACCTGTTAATATGCCAACAAATACGGATTGATTTAACCCTGTGAAAGAAAGAGCTGTTGCATATAAAACCATTAATATTAGGCACACAACAGTTTGGCCCTTGGCAAAATCAGACAACATTATGTCGATCTTTTTTGCTGTATGACGGATCGATGATGCATACGATTTCGGCAGCAATCCATCAATAAACTGTATAAGGTTTGGCCAGTCTTTGAGTAAATAAAATGTAATGACGGGTGTTAGAACGATAAGAGACAAAAGATTTGCTAAAACCATTCCATTGCTTAACAAATTGATCAAGGCTTGAAGGCTCCACTGCAAAATATCACCTGTATAACGACTTAGTTCATGACTCAATGAAGAAACCTCGACGGTAGTTCCTAGCTTTTCCGATATGCCACTCAAAAGAGGATGAAGAGAATGAAAAATTCTTTGTGCAAAAGAAGGGATGCTCTGAGCCAATATAATCAGCTCATTTTGCAAGTAAGGGAGAGCAACGACAACGATAAGGCCAATAACAACTAGAAGAGTCAAGATAACAAGGGCAGCAGCTATATTTCTGGTAATTTTATATTTTTCCAATTTTTGTACAGGGCGATTTAAGATATAAGCGCCTATAAAACCTGCAACAAAAGGGGATAAAATTCCGCTAATACTCTGGACAAGGTAGGTAATAATCACGCCAATAATGGTCCATATGACTAGGTAACGAAAAAAATTCTCATTTTTTAGTGCTTTTGTAAAAGAGCTTTGCATATGAAAATCCTGACATAAGTGTTGTAGTCAGAGTGCCATAAAATAAAACAACAAGAAAGCCCCAACCAATACGAGTGCATGGAGTGAGAATCAGCAGGCCTAAACTTAATAAAATTTGAAAAAATGTATTAACCTTACTCATAAAAAGAGGTTCAAGCTTGAGAGGAAGCTTATATTTCAATACAAAAAAAGAACCTAATGCAATAAGTAAGTCTCTAGCAATCATTATAAGCGCTAACCATCCGGGTAAACGGTTTATTAGAAAAAGCGCACTAAAAACACTGATTAGTAAAATTTTGTCGGCGACAGGATCGAGAAGACGACCAAGCTCAGAGGTGGTATTACAAAGCCTTGCAAAATAGCCATCGATCCAGTCCGTAAGACCGGCAATAAACAATAAAACAAATCCGGTCCAAAGATGGTACTTTAGAATTTGATAGACAATAACAGGCGTGAGAGCAAGACGAACGCCTGTTATTAAATTAGGTAGAGTTAAAACCTTATCCGACAATTTCTATTTGGCTGAAAAAGAAAGCAATTTCATTTGCTGCATTTTCTTCAGAGTCAGATCCATGCACAGAATTTGCCTCTATAGATTCGGCAAATTCTTTGCGAATTGTGCCTTCTGCTGCATTTGCCGGATTTGTAGCGCCCATAACTTCACGATACTTAGCGACAGCATCTTCACCCTCTAAAACCTGAACAACTACCGGGCCAGATATCATATATTCACAAAGATCATTAAAAAATGAGCGTTCAGCGTGAACGGCATAAAATTTTTGTGCTTGTTCTTTGGACAAACATAAACGCTTTTGAGCGATGATTCTAAGGCCAGCGTCTTCAATTTTAGCGTTAATTTTACCAGTTAGATTACGCCTTGTTGCATCTGGTTTCATAATTGAAAGTGTTTGTTGTAAGGTCACGGTAATTCCCTTGAATTAAAGTTATTAGAATATTCTTATTTGTTACTAGAAAGGTAAGGGAGAACAATCAAAAATGCAAGAGGAGATAGGGTTAGAGGATTGTTAAATCTTAAAAATGAAGATATTTTTTTATGAGATTTTTATTAGATACATTGCATTTTTTTATCAAAAAATGAATTTTACTGACTAAATAGAACTTTCTCATCTTTATCAACTGATATTAGAAATAAAAAAATAATTCACCTGGAAAATATTTTGAATTTTATTAAATTCTTAGCGGACGTGGAAAATACCATTTTTTCGTGGGTAATTTATGTTTGCATCATTATTAGCATTTAATTTTCTCTTTTCAGTGCTTTGTATTAAAGCGCCAAGCGATGTGGATGATAATAGATTGCCACTGGCGGTAGCAGTGGATTCAAGAGAAAGCCAAAGTCCAACAGCACTGGTCCGATCCGGTTCACTAACTTCTTCTTATGCTGGGAGCCAACCGACGGCATCGCAAGGAGAAGACATTAGTACGCCTCGTATGGGGGAAGAAAAGCATATACCTAGTTACGGCAGCCATACAGAATTTCTTGATGAAATGGTCGTGAAGACTTTATATGCAAGTGTTCGTTATGAATCTGTAGAGCCTAGTGATTTCAGAAAGGCTCTTTTAGAAATGGCAACGAGAATTTGTTCGGCAAAATTAGCAATTGCAATACTCTGTAAAGCCGGAAAATGGAGTCCGGATATGACTGAAACGGATGTGTCGAGAATTCTTGAGGAAGCTTTTCCAACCTTCTTATTATACCAAATGACAAATCCAACAATATTTAGCTATTGGAAGTCTGAGCTTGAAAAGCAGGGTTTAAGATGTGGCTAAAAGGCAATTTCTGATTTTTCTCTGTTTTCTGTTTGGTACGTCAATTTCTTATTCTTCTACTATAATAGACTTGGAAAGCTTACCTACACTTCCTCTTGAGTCACTCTTTTTGCGTATAAAATCTATGCTTGATACAGGCATAGACGAATGTTCTGAAATTGACTCAGCAAACTCACCTAGAATTGTTGTAAAGAAATCTGTTGAAATGGACGTAGCTGGACCTCAAGCTATTTCTTGCGCAATTGCAGAAATGGAGAATCTATATAAAAACTGTAAATACGACAATATGAAAGCCTTATCAATTTTAGAATTGAGAGCAAGAGAATCTGTTTACGCTTGCGTTCTGATGATGAAATATTATGCAAATTTAGAAAAAGAGAAAGGTATAGAAAACTTCACATCTTCCGAGTTCGGATTATGCTTGTCAAATTTTATGCATTTTCTGAAGGGAAAAATAACGGCTTTATTCAAATTTGAGGTCATTGAAGACCAATTTTTAAACTTAGCATTGGCTCTTTATCATCAAATACGAGGCGATCATAAATTAACTGAGCAATTCGCAAATGCTGCTGCAAATCGAGGTTGTCCAGAAGGATACAACATTATTGGGAACCTTTATAAAAATACAGATACAAATAAGGCCATTCTGGCTTATTTAAAATCTGCAGAACATGGTAATCCTGCAGGAATTTATAAACTAGCTCGTCTTTGCGCTAAAATGAATTTTGAATCGTATTTAGATCAAAATTTCATAAAAGATTTGTATAGGCATGCTGCAAAACGAGGTAGTTTTAAAGCGTACTTTGCTCTTGGAAGATGGTACGAAAAAAGACGTCATAAAGGTGAGTCAATTGATTGCATTTCACATTTAATTGAACTGGACCCTTATTTGTATGTTCATATGGAACAGAAGGAAGGTCTTGGACACACAGCATTCAATGTTGCCGAAAAATTGCTAAAAAGAGAGCACTTACTTTTGCCTCTCCTATTAGAATCCATATATAGACATAATCCTTTGAAAAGAAAAAAAATTGCCCATTTACTTGCTGTTGGTTATGGGCTGGGTAGATATGGCTTTACTCATTCTCGTGAAGACGCCTGTCGCTGGTTAAATATCTCGGCTACTGAACATCAAAATTTGGAAGACAGTTATTTGTTATGTTGCATAAGTGCTGCAGACTTACAAAGAAAAGAGTCAAATAGCAAGGCTGTTGCTCTCAGTAGATCTCTGTTAGAGTCTCCTGTTTTTTTAGAAAAATACGGCACAATTCCTCAAATTTTATTAGCTCAGCTGCTAGTTACAGAGGCAGAAAATCAGGATAATCCAAGGTATCTTGAAGAGGCGTCATATTGGCTTTTGAGAGCGCTTAATGATTTTGAAAAAGACTCTCTTCGTCGAAAAAAAATCGTTTGGCAAATACCAAAAACAAATATTCGAGGAAGATTTTCTGAGGTAGAGAATGCTCATCTAGTTGCCATTGAGAGGGCCTCAAGTTTCTTAGAGAGACAACAAGCTTATTACTCATTGGCTTTTCACAATTTATCGGGAGGGCAAAGATCTATAAGTCTAGCAAATGCTCAGCAGTATTTTGTCAGAGCAGGGAATTTATTGCCAAGTTCTACCTATTTCTATGTAACTGTAATTAATTATTATCTTTCTATGCGAAGAATTATGCACCCATTGGAAGATTATACGGAAAGAGAGGTGTATCAGCAGCATGAAGTTATTAGAAGAGCAAACGCAATAAAGACATCTCGAATAATTTTTGATTTATTAGACAGGCAAAAGGATTTAGAAGAAGGCAAAAGAGATTTATTAAAAAAGAAAGTCAGAGAACTGTCTTTTACAAATCTGAAGGAGTCAGCTCTTTCTCTGGCCTTTTGGTTCCGCAATGGAATGTTTGGGCTAAGCCGTTCGATAGAGCATGAGATTTATTGGCTAAAATATGCGGCTTCAAAAGGTGAAGAAGCGGCTCAAAAGTTTTTAAACCTCAGGTATCCGCACGTTCCTCCCTTAACAGAATCAGAGGAATTTTCTTTACATTATTCACGTACTCATAGCGGAGATAGCCCCAATTTTGTGTTTGTCGGAGGAGGCATATCAGGAGCTATGACAGCTATTTTATTTGCTAAAGCTCGCGAAGATGGAAAGGTTCCGATTGGAAAAATTACGATAGTTGATCAAAGTTCTTACCTTGGAACAGGAGCATCAGGGCTAGTTTCTAGACAACACAAAGGAGGGGAGTACCCAAAAGAAGAGGATCACTTGACTGGAAAGCAATGCTTGTATTCTTCAGCCATCTGGAAGCAGTCGTATGGGACAGAAAGAATGCTGACAGAGAAAAAGAAAAATGAATTTTTGCTTGCTAGAAGAAGTCAGGAGATCGAAAGTGGAGATGCTGCCTTAAGCAAAGAAGAGTTATTAATACATCACGCTTTTTTAGACGCGCATTACAGAAGATATCTAGAGGAATTTGAGAGGTTAGGCCTGAATGGTGAAGAGCAGTTATTTGGTCCTTCACCGCTTTTTGAAGAGTTAGGAAAAGATTATCTCGAAGATTTAGGTTTAAGTCCGCATTTTGTGGCAGGAGTTAGCACCGGTGAGCGGGGTTTTAATCCAATAGCTATAGGCGCTATATTAGAACACTTACTTCGCAGGTATAATGTTAATGTTATGACAGGTTATGAAGTCATTGATATTAAAGCCTTGCGAAAGGGTGGTTTTCAAATAGAAGGGAGAGGCCAGAGGCCTATCTATAGCCAATATCTTGTGAATGCGGCTTGGCATAATAATTCAAGGTTACGGGCGCTTCTAAAAGATTCTCTGCCTAGCACAGCATTAACATTACCCGGTTTTCCAGTTGCCACGGCCTCGAAAAGAGTTTTCCTAAGATGTCTCGCTTTAGCTGATATAAGCGAATGCACTCTGCCAGAAGATCGAAGCTTTTTTGGTCTTTTAGGAGAAGAAGGAGGCATGGTCTCTTGTTTCAATGATTGGATTGCCAGTATTTTTATTCCTAAAGACGGCCTTTCTTATCATGGGGAATATAATTTAGACGAGAGTGCTGTCAATATGTTGCCCAGAGCAGCAAGGGAAAGATTAGCTCAGTTAGAATCTGATAAAATGGGTATTGCCGCAAGCATTCTTGCAGACGCTCAAACAAAATATCCCTTTCTTGAAAATGCAAAACCCAAAGGACTTTTTATACAAACCACTGTCTCAGACAATTTAGATGAGATTCATAAACGCAACCACAGTAACGCTAAATGGGTAGAAGGAGCTGAAGGCTGTTTAGAGATCTGCTCAACAAAAGCGACTTTCGGTCCCTTCCAGGCTCTTCAAGCTTTAGCTCGTTTTGCTGTTGACAGACCGGGTGGATTGGAAAATCGTTTTAATGCCGAGGAAATGAGATTTCTAGATAGCCTAATTCGCCCAGATATGTTCAAAGATGGTACTGTTGAGAGTGTTGTTCTTCCGGATTCTTTTAAAATAGTTACATCTGATGATAGTCTTATGACTGATGCTCAATTCCATGCTGCTATGCGGCGTTATGCTTTTGTGCGTGGATTTGACTTTGCAATATTTGAAAAAACTCGTGAAGCCGCTGCTGTTGGGGCGAATCCTATAGAGCAGCTTCGACTGATTGGTGAAGAGGAGGGAATCGAAAGTCTTGACCTCGAATCTCATACATTGAATGAAGAGATGACCATAGTTCTTTTGGGAAGAAGTAACGGGCTTAGAAATGTCAAATTGGGTCCTTTAGATGAAGAAATAAATGATGATGAAGAAGACAGTTTTGGGGCAGATATATTAGCCGGATTATTAGGAAATGATCATTTAAAAAATTTAACTTTAAAAGATTGGAACTTAACGTTTAAATCAAGATATAGCCCTCTTGCAGCCCTTTTACCAAAATTACAAGAAATTCATTTAAAAGGAGTTACTTTGACCTTAAACGGCGTGCAAACTCTTTTTGGAAATGCTTCTGATTCTTTTAGTTCTCTGAAACGGCTTACTGTCGTCGATTCAAATCCTAAAAAATCTGTTTTAAAAAGATTAATGATCGGTATGCAAAAATGTGTAGCTCTTGAATTTCTTGATTTAAGTGGAAATGGAATTGGAAAAGAATCACCTGATGAAATGAGCAGTGATTTAGGTAATCTTGTCAGAGAATCTTTAGTAAGGTTGAAGATTTTATTACTGCATAACAATAAACTTTTTGAAGGAATAAATTTAAATCCTTTTGAAACTTTTTCCCTACCTGTTGATATCGAAGTTAATCCATTTTTGTTGGCGGTTACGGGCCATCCTGCTCTTGAAACTGTTTCGGTAATGAATAATGGACCCGCATCAGCTCTTGTTCAAGATCGTCTTGATTCTTATTTTCTAAAAAAGGAGTTGAACTAGCTTTCAAAGCGCAATGAGAATCCGCTGAATGATTCATTATTGTATGCCAATAAGCCATGAGTGAATAATTTGGGAACTAGAATTGCATCTCCTTCTTTAAAGAGAGATTCAATCTCACCGGTTAAGATACATTTTCCTTTGCAAGCTATCATGAGTGTATCAACATCATGATGATGAAGGGAAACCTCTTCTCCGGGTTTTAAAAAAACCCACTGTAAGTTTAGGATACCTTTATGATTTTTTAAAAAATCATTAAAAACTGGATAAGAGGAAAAATAAGGGTTTTTATTAAAGAGTTCTTGTGAGATAACGGCAGAATGACGAGATATGGCAGATTGATCAGACATCTTTTTCTCCTTGAGTATCAATAAAGACAAGCCCTATCAAACTAATGACTGCACTTACCATAAGATAATAAACGGGAACAACATCCGAATAAAAAATACTTATGAGATAGGTTATAACCATTGGAGCTGTTCCGCCAAATAGTCCCATACTTAAATTATTGCTTAAAGCAATAGCGGTATACCGGCTTTTTACCGAGAAACAATCGGCAAGGAATGACGGAATTGGGCCTAAAAAACTTCCGGTTAAAAAGGATAAAGAAAGATGAACTATTAAAAATAAACCTACCTCTTTAGTTTTAAGAAGATGGGCAGAAAAAATACACAAAAAAATTGCACAAATAGATACATAGATTAGAATTTTCTTTCTTCCCCACTTGTCTGATAACTTACCAGAGATAAGGGCGGCTATTCCTATTAACAAAACACCAGGGGTATTTAATAAAGCCGAAAAAAGGGGAGATAACTCTTTGAAATTTTTCTGAGCATAACCAGAGTAAAAAACTGTAAGGGTATACATACCAACAGCAAGATAACACTGTGCAATAATCGTAACGATAATCGGTTTTAGGTCTTGAGATAAAACTTCTTTAATGGGGAGTTTTAACGTCGGACAATTTTTTTGGAATTCAAGAAAACGGGGTGACTCTTCTAGGTTAATACGTAAATAAATAGCCCATATTATGCCGATGGAACTAATGAAAAAAGGAACTCTCCACCCCCACTCAAACATCTGCTCTTGAGTTAATCTATTATGCAAAAGGGCCGATAAAAGAGATCCGAGCGCCATTCCCATAACAAGACTTAAAGCCGCAACGCTGCCATAAAATCCTTTATTTTTAAGTCCGGCTCCCTCCACCAAATAAGTCATTGTTCCAGCATATTCTCCGCCCATCGCAAGTCCTTGGAGTAAGCGGATAAGAACCAAAAGGATTGAGGCTAATATTCCTATGCTTTCATAGGTAGGTAAAAGTCCAATCAAAAATGTTGGCACAGACATTAAGAGCATAGAGTAAAATAAAGCATTTTTTCTGCCGAATTTATCGCCTATATGACCAAAAAGGATTCCACCTAATGGCCTTACCATAATACCTATGGCAAATACTCCAAAAGCCTTGAGTAAAGAGAGTAGGGGAGAAGAGGCCGGGAAAAATACCGCGCCTATTACATGAGCAAAATAACCAAAAACAATAAACTCGTACCATTCAATAACATTTCCTATAGTGCAAGCTAAAAAGGATTTTGTAGTTTTCATGTTTTTCTCGGATATAAGTCAACTATTTAGACGTTTAAATTAGAAGATTGAGTGATTTTTAAAAGTTTTGACTTGCTGTAACAGCCTGTTTTTTCCTTGATTTGATTCACATAGTATTCAACAGTGCGAGGTGAAATTTCTAAGATAGCTGCGACTTCTTTTGCGCTTTTACCAGTACCAAGCAACTTAAGACATTCACTTTCCCTTTTTGTGAGCGTAATGAGACCATTTGGCGCATTTATTAAAAACTTGTCGATCTTAATTTGGTTAATAATTTCTGATAGAGGAGGGTTTGATGAAGTTTTTCGAGCAGGCGTGGATAAGCACTGTTCGAGACAGGCTAGTTTTTTCTCATCCTTAATGCTAATAATTTCACTACATTTCAAGTTAAAGTAATGAATAAAATCCTCAAAGTAAGGTAACGTGTTTAGATAGATCTGTGATATTCCCCCTCTGTCACAAGATGTTGAGAAAGTCCAAAGCTCTAAATAATCACCTCTCCATTTATAAAAGTTCATCCCATGCCACATACCAAAATGGTTTAAGGCATCCAGAAAGTGATCGTGATGCGTTGATGGCCATAAAACCCTGTAAGAATGATTTAAATGAGCAGTATCCATCGCTTCCCCAAAAAACGCTCCGTGATCCTTAACATTTTGATAGTGATATTTTAACCAATCTTGATTGGTTGATAGAAATAGATACTGGCCATTTGGATAAACACGCTTATAGCCAAATGTAGTCAACCCAAGTGGCGTAGTAAAAAAATCACTAACAGTGGAGATATTTTTTATCATTTCCAAGCTATATTGCAGGGCAGTTTTATTTTTTTGAATTTCGCAAGACATAGATATTTAAGCCGCTCAGCAAAGCTGACCTTAATGTAAAATAACCAACTACCCGGTTATATAAGAAAATTTGACTAAAATTCAATTATAAATAGAGTGGCAAAAAATTTTGGCCTAATGTTTTAAGGGAAAAGGATCAGAAGTCTTCATATTCAAGCAGAGCTGCTAAAGTACCCTGATTAGAGTGTCAGGAGAAAAGGCGGGTTTTCTATTTTGTTCTTATAGATAAAAATTCCATAATCAATATTATGGAAAGTAATTTTAGTAAAATTCTTATTTTCGTATGGACTTTCTTCTTTGAATAAAAAAAGCTCTACCAGAGACTGTCTATCTATGAACTCCTGATTTTACAGCTTTATGATATTGCTCTAATCTTTGCGCGATAGCGCTAAAAACGCTTCCTCTTGTAAATCGATAATGAGGATATTCAGTATGAACAGGCATTCCATTTTCAAGAAGTTTTAATCCACACTCTTTATTTGTTAAAATTTCAATCGCTTGAAATATGGAATTAACCGGCCAAATAAAAAACTTTTGCTGACGAATATCTTCTACAACATTTTCCCTTAATGTCAGATGCTTGCAATTAGAATATGGGATAATAACACCTTGTGTCCCGCTAAGGCCTTGCTCGGAACAAACCCTATGAAAGCCCTCAATCTTATAATGAACGCCACCAACTGATTGCGCTGATCCAAACTGATTCATAGATCCTGTAATGCCAATATCTTGGCGAATAGGAAACCCTGAAAGCGATGATATAATAGCGGCAACTTCTGCTAAAGACGCACTGTCTCCTTCTATATCTCCGTAATTTTGTTCAAAAGTTAAGGAACAAGAGTAAGATAAGGGAAAACGCTGGGCAAAGAGAGCATTTAAAAAACCTTCCAGTATTAAAGCAGCTTTTTGCTGGATAGGCCCACCCATCTCTGTTAAGCGTTCAATATTAACAACTCCCTCCTCTCCTGCATAAGTTCGCGCACTAATACGACTTGGCATCCCATAATTATGATCTCCTGTTCCAAGAACTGCTAAGCCGTTTACTTGCCCAATGGCTACACCTTTGGTATCAATTAATACCTGCATTGCAGCAATTTCTTGATGAGTTCTATCTTCAATGCTTGCGTTTCTTAAACGACGTAAATTTAAAACCTCCATAAGAGCATCTTTTGAAATAAAGGAATTGCCTTCACTGAGGACTTCTGCCTCTGTTAAAATATCTGCAACCAACTCGAACCTTGCGCTTAATTTCTCTCGGTGCCCAACCCACCTTGAGCTATATCCCATCAGGTAATCAATGGCTTCTTCCGTAATCTGAAGTCCCGTTAAACTTATTGCATTTTGCTGAATTAATTGCCTATAGATGTTAACATTCTCTGAGGTGGCCGGTAAATCAGGGTCTATATCTGCTTTAATTTTAAAGTATGAACGAAAGTCCGGATCATTAAAAAAGAAGGTATAATACCAACTAGGAGATGCAACTAAAAACACTTGCACATCAAGAGGAACGCTATGAGGCTCTGGTGCATTTAGTAAAGGCAACCCTCCTTCTCTAACCCTCTCTTCAATACGAATAACCCGATCTCTTAATGCACCTTTGATAAATTCCCAAAGCTCAGGATCTTGTGCCAATGCTTCTGCACGCAACACCAAAATTCCACCATTAGCCATATGAAAAGCACCGGGGCGAATCATTGTAAAATTGGTTTCAACAGCACCAGCAGCACTTGCACGATACTTAATTGAACCAAACAAATTTTCATATGTCGGATGAGCCTCTAGTATAACTTTTGGATGTTTAGAAAAACGATGATCTACAAAAAGATTTACGCTATACCATTCTTCTAGGTTGAAGGGTAATTTTGCACCCTCTTCTATTTCGTCATCTAAAAAATCATCAATATGTTTTAAAATATCGGCCTTAAGTTCATCAATCCATTCTCCCAAGTAAATGCCAAACTCTTCTTGAAATTTTTGTATAAGTGCCTGAATTGACTTGTGTGCTGTGCTTCGTTTTATCTCTTCTGCTTTTTTATTAATCTTTTGACTCGTTAAATGAATAGAAAGAGAAATACGATTCAGTCTGTCTTTGACATCTTGCAGATTTGACCCGCCATTTTTATCATTTTCAAAATTAACATCTTTTAAAGGCTCTACATTAAATCCATCCGGAGTTTGTGATACTTCATATCCTCGTTCATAGGCATAATGTTTAATCTCTGTGATTTGCTGTTCTATCTGATAATCCAAAGATGCGCTTAAAGAATCGATCTGCCTCAGGTAATGAGGGTTTGTTGTCATCTTATTGAGTATAACTTTTATGTTTTTGATAAGATCTTTGGTCTTTTCTTTTAAAATGACTCCAAGTCCTGCGGGCAAGGAATAAGGTTTTGGGCGATGAGCCTCAGAAAAATTATTGAGATAAACTAGATCTAAAGGTGTTGGCATGCTTTTAATGTATTGTTTTAAATAGGCAAGCGTAGCCGTCATGCGTCCGCTTCTATCCTCCCCAACAACAAAGACATGGAATCCTTTATCTCTCATTTTAAGTCCAAAATGAATAGCTTCCCGCGCTCTGTTATGCGAAGACAAATCAAAAAGAGTTAAAGAATAATTATCGTAAACCTCAACTCCCCGCTGCGTCAATGTAGCTGGAGCATTAAAAGAAACACTGCTAGAGCCGCCATTTTCTATACTTGAGAAACTAGGAAGTCCAACATGCTCATGTGAAAGAGGTTCTATCTTCATATTCTTAGTATTGTCGGTTTGTATTAAGATTTAGTAAAAATTTTGACCCTTAGCTTAATTCTTTTTTCTTGAGCACCGTAATGATAGAAATATCTCATCAACCTTTTAAATATGATGAAAAAAATTGGCCGTAAAAATTGAAAAAAATCTAGGACTGACCCCGCTCCTTTATAATTACTGCATTCAAAATTGGCTGCGTGAAGATGAAATACTGATGGCTCTTCGCGAACAAACGACGAAAATGCCAGAAAAATATATGCAGATTTTGCCACTTCAAGGGCAGTTTATGGCTTTTTTAATACAATCAATTGATGCTAAGCGTGTTCTTGAAATTGGTACATATACCGGTTACAGCACCCTTGTTATCGCAAAGGCTCTTCCAAAAGATGGAAAAATCATAACGTGTGATAAAAACCCTGAGTGGACTAAAATTGCCAAAATCTATTGGGAAAAGGCTGGAATGTCAGACAAAATTGAACTTCGGCTTGCCCCAGCATTAGACAGCTTGCAAAAACTGCTTGATGAAAATCAGCTATTTGACTTTATTTTTATTGATGCTGATAAAAAAAAGTATAGTGCCTACTACGAAATGTGCTTAAATCTTTTGGCTCCAAAAGGAATCATAGCGATCGATAATGTTCTATGGGCCGGAAAAGTAGCTGATTTAGATCAGCAAGATGGTTCCACACTTGAAATTCGAAAGCTTAATCACAACATACATAATGACCAGCGTGTGGATATTTCCCTTGTCCCCATAGGTGATGGATTAACCCTTATTAAAAAGCGGTGAATTATGTTTCAGCCTCTTTACCAAGAAATTAGTTATAATGACCCTTTTTTAGATTTCTCTTCTTTTGCCAATCAAAAAGGAAGCATTTTTTTAGATTCTGCTCACTCTTTGGATCATAAATGGCCTATCGGAACAGGAAGGTATAGCTTTTGGAGCTGTGATCCTATTTACACTTTTACCAGTAAAAACCGTGAGATTATCTTTAAAAATCAAACTCTCGAAGGAAGTCCATTTGATGTTCTTCAAGAAAGTTTAGCAGAGTTTAAATCCGTAAATAATCCAAATCTTCCACCGTGGCAAGGTGGAGTTGCAGGCTATTTTTCTTATGATCTATGCTATCATTTGGAAAAACTTCCAAGACCTTTCCAAGATGATTTAGAATTTGATGATCTTATCCTTGGTTATTATGATGTTGTTGTAGCCTATGATCATGAAGAAAAAAAAGCTTGGGTTATTTCTACAGGTTATCCAGAAAACGAAGAATCGAAATGGTTACAAAAATCAAAAGAACGCCTTGATGATTTCGTGATGCGTATTCAAGACGCTAAACCAAAGTCACTTACACCTCCCCTCCCTCTTGCAGATTTAGAATGTAACTTCACGCGTGAGACTTATCAGCAGGCAGTGCAAAAAGTTATTGATTACATTTATGCAGGCGATGTTTTTCAGACCAATTTATCCAGACGTATAAATGGTGATTTACCTGCAGGTTATGATTTATTAGCCCTTTACCAAAAACTCCGCAGCGAAAATCCTGCTCCTTTTTCAGCTTACTTTAATGCTGCTCCTACATATCTTCTATCTTCTTCACCGGAAAGGTTTTTAAAATCCGATCAGGGAAAAATTGAAACGCGCCCTATCAAAGGAACCCGCAAACGCTCAACAGATCCGCTAGAAGATGCTAAATTAGCACGTGAGCTTTTGGAATCAGAAAAAGATCAAGCAGAAAACGTCATGATTGTAGATCTAATGCGCAATGACTTATCTAAGGTTTGTGAACCTTTTAGCGTTGAGGTCCCATCTCTATTAGCTCTTGAATCCTATGCAACTGTTCATCATTTAGTTTCAACTGTTGTTGGAACTTTAAAGCCTGAATTCAATAACGTTGATTTATTAAAGGCAACGTTTCCAGGGGGCTCTATCACTGGCGCTCCTAAGATCAGGGCTATGGAAATTATAGCTGAATTAGAACCTAGTCAACGAGGGCCTTATTGTGGTTCTGTCGGCTATATTGGTTTTGATGGAAATATGGACACTAATATTGCTATCCGAACTTTAACCGTTCGGCAGAATAAAATTTCTTTTCACGTTGGTGGAGGGATTGTTGCTGACTCTAATCCTCTTGAAGAGTATATTGAGACTGAAACAAAAGCTGCAGCTTTGACAAAAATATTAACCAAATAATTTGATCAAACTGCCCACACCTCTTGATATTCAGCTTAAGAAAAGGTACAAAAGTTTCAATATCGTATGCTTCTAAATATTTTAAGGGAAAAACTGGTGATTAAATCGTTGAGCCCGTTGGTTATTTCCGGAAGAGAAGTTCTTCCGCTAGTAGAGGGCGGCAAGGGAATTTCTGTTTCTAATGGTGAAAGTTCAGGTTCCTGGGCTGCAGCCGGAGGTGTGGGAACTTTTTCGGCTGTAAATGCCGATGCTCTCGATGAAAGAGGTGAATTAATCCCAGTTGTTTATCATGGAAAAACTCGCAGAGAACGTCATGACGAACTGATTGAGTTTTCCATTCAAGGTGGCATCACACAAGCCAGAATAGCCCATGAAGCCTCAAATGGACAAGGGCGTATTCACATGAACGTTTTGTGGGAAATGGGGGCTGTTGAACCTATTTTACATGGTGTCCTTTCAAAATCCAAAGGGATGGTTCATGGTGTAACGTGCGGTGCAGGAATGCCTTACAAATTAGCTGAGATTTGCGCCCATTACGGTGTATTTTATTATCCGATCGTTTCTTCGGCTCGTGCTTTTCGTATCTTATGGAAAAGAGCCTACAACCGCTTTTCTGACTGGCTTGGCGGCGTCGTTTACGAAGATCCTTGGCTTGCAGGCGGACACAATGGCATTTCCAACAGTGAAGATCCTTTGAAACCAGAACCGCCTAAAGAACGTGTTATTGCGCTAAGAGAAGCAATGAATGAATATGGCCTCAATAATACTCCCATTTTTATGGCCGGTGGTGTTTGGGCTTTGAATGAATGGGAAGATTGGCTTGATGATCCAAGAATTGGTCCTATCGCTTTTCAATTTGGAACACGGCCTCTTTTGACTCAAGAAAGTCCTATTTCAAAAGAATGGAAACAAAAATTATTAACCTTAAAAGAGGGTGATATTTACCTTAATCGTTTTAGCCCAACAGGATTTTATTCATCAGCCGTTCGTAATGACTTTTTAGAAGAGTTACAAGCACGTGCGGATCACCAGGTAGCTTATAGCATATCGCCTGTTGGTGACCATATTGCCCCGTTCCCAGTTGGCGCCAGGGGTAGACTTGTCTACTTAACGCCGCACGATAAAGAACAAGCGGAAATCTGGGTCGCACAAGGCCACACTTCTGCGATGAGAACTCCTGATTCAACCCTTATCTTTGTTACACCTAAAAAGGAAAATGAGATTCTAACGGATCAAATTAACTGTATGGGTTGCCTCTCGGCTTGTGCCTTTAGTAACTGGGCGCAAAACGAAGAAGGAACAACAGGGAAAAAAGCGGACCCCAGATCATTTTGTATTCAAAAAACCTTGCAAGAAATAAGTCACACAGGTGATGTTAATAATCAATTGATGTTTGCAGGACATCAGGCTTATCGTTTTGCCAAAGATCCTTTTTACGCAAATGGCTTTGTTCCAACAGTCAAACAACTGGTTGAGCGATTGCAGACAGGGTTGTAGGGTTTTAAATCATGTCTCAAGTCATTGTTCGATTTGCTCCTTCACCCACCGGATATCTGCATATTGGAGGAGCTAGAACCGCTCTGTTCAATTGGTTATTTGCCCATCATCATAAGGGCAAGTTTCTGTTGAGAATCGAAGATACCGATAGAGCTCGATCTACGCCAGAAGCAGTCGACGCTATTCTGGATAGCATGAAATGGTTAGGGCTTAATTGGGATGGTGATGTTGTTTTCCAGTTTGCACGTGCCAATCGACATGCTGAGGTTGCCAAGCAACTTCTTGCAGAAGGCAAAGCATATTACTGCTATTGTACACCTGAAGAATTAGAGAAAATGCGTGAACATGCTAAAGAAAATGGCCTTCCGCAACGTTACAATGGTTATTGGCGCGACCGCGATCCTGCCGAGGCTCCCAAAGGCATACTTCCGGTTATCCGTTTTAAAGCGCCCCATACGGGCGAAACACTAATAGATGATCATGTTCAGGGAACAGTTCGTCTTGATAATGTCCAGCTCGATGACATGGTTCTTTTAAGAGCCGATGGAACACCAACATACATGCTGTCTGTTGTGGTTGATGATCATGATATGGGGATTACTCATGTTATCAGAGGTGATGACCATTTAACCAACGCCTTTCGCCAAAAGCATCTTTATCTTGCTGCGGATTGGACTGTACCGGAGTTCGCTCATATCCCCCTGATTCATGGACCTGATGGTGCTAAATTATCTAAACGTCATGGTGCACTTGGAGCAGAACAGTACCGCGAAATGGGCTTTTTACCGGAAGCTATGCGCAACTACCTTTTGCGCCTTGGTTGGGGGCATGGCGACGAAGAAATCATTCCAACCGAAAAGGCTATTGAGTGGTTTGATCTTCCTGCAATTGGCAGATCCCCTGCCCGTTTTGATACAGCAAAACTGACTCATATCAATGCATATTATATTCGCCAATATGACAATCATGAACTTGCTAAGCTTATCATTCCGTTTTTATCCGGTCTATTAGGTGAAGTTCCATCTAAGGCGCAACTAGACCTTATTACAAAAGGAATGAGTGGTCTTAAGGAAAGAGCAAAAACATTAATTGAGCTTGCAGAAAGTGCTCTTATTTATTTCAAAGTTCAGCCCCATGATGAAAAGGCGCTTAAATTCTGCAGCGATGACCATAAAAAACTAATTCAAAAAGTTATCTTAAGGCTCAATGGTCTTGATGTTTTTGACCATGACACGGTGGCTAATACAATTCGAAGTGAAGCTGAAGAAAACGGGATAAAATTAGGGGACTTAGCGCAACCCCTGAGGGTTGCTATTACAGGTCGTAGCGTATCTCCCAGCGTTTTTGAAGTGATGGAAGTTCTTGGTAAAGATGAAATTTTAAAACGACTAAAAAACTTTAGTGCCTGATGAAAATCCTAGGAATTGAAACAAGCTGCGATGAAACAGCCGCTGCTGTCGTTCAAGACGAAAAGAACTTAGAAGTTCGCATCTTATCAAACATTATTCATTCGCAAATTACCGAACATGAGCCTTACGGAGGCGTTGTACCAGAAATTGCAGCGAGAGCCCACCTCTTTTATCTGCAAGATATCATTAAACGTGCCTTGAATGAATCAAATACATCTTTTGACGATATAGATGCTATTGCTGTAACCGCAGGTCCTGGCCTTATTGGTGGTATTCTTGTGGGCGTTATGGCGGCAAAGGCGCTGGCCATGGGACTTCAAAAGCCATTTATTGCTGTTAATCATCTTGAAGCCCATGCTTTAACGCCAAGGCTTAGCCATGACATAGAATTTCCCTATCTTTTGCTTTTGGCATCAGGGGGGCATTGTCAATTTTTAGAAGTATTAGGCGTTGGAAACTATAGACTTTTAGGGGCGACTATTGACGATGCTGCCGGTGAAGCTTTTGATAAAGTTGCCAAACTGATGGATCTTGATTATCCAGGCGGGCCTGCAATGGAACGCAACGCTGTTGGCGGCGATATTCACCGCTTTCCCCTTCCCCGTCCTTTAAAAGGCAGAGAGGGCTGCGATCTTTCCTTTGCAGGGCTAAAAACAGCTGCACGGCTGATTATCGAAAAACATCAACCTTTATTGCCCCAAGATAAAGCCGATATGTCGGCAAGCTTTCAGCATTCTGTTGCAGAATGTTTGGCTACAAGAATGCAAAATGCAATCCAAATGACTAAACTTCCCATAAAACATTTTGTTGTTTCAGGGGGCGTTGCGGCGAATCAAACCATTCGCCGGCATTTACAAAATGTGGCAATTGAGAATACATTAGAATTCATAGCCCCTCCCCTTAAGCTTTGCACGGATAACGCCGCAATGATTGCATGGGTTGGAATAGAAAAACTTAAACTTGGTCTGACAGATGATCTTAACTTTGCCCCAAGGCCTCGGTGGCCTCTTTAGAAAAGACGATAATCAATGACCAACAAAAAACGAATTTGTATCTTAGGTGCAGGCGCATGGGGCACAGCTTTAAGTATTGCTATGCTTAAAACGGGTCATCATGTTTCTCTTCTTCCTCGCCGCGCTGAACAAGCTGAAGAGATTCAAAGAACAAGAGAAAATGCAAAATATCTAAAGGACATTTCTATAAGCCCTGAAATACAAGTGAGTTCTGAATTCGAATCTTTAAAAAATGCCGATATTGTTTTGTGGGTTATCCCAACTCAGCACTCCGGGGAAATAGCACAAAAACTTAAAGCATGCCTACTTTCTCATGTCCCCATCGTCATATGCTCTAAGGGAATCGATGCCCATAGCGAAATCATTGATGAAAACTCTCTTTTATCAGCTGTTATCGGTAAAGAATTACCGAATCCGTTGGCTGTATTGTCAGGTCCTAACTTCGCAATTGAAATTGCTCAAGGATTACCTGCTGCGGCTACCCTAGCTGCTTCTGTTCCTGAATTTGCCTTTAGTTTAATAGAAACCTTAAGGAATCCATTTTATAGAATTTATGCCAGTGATGATCCTATTGGAGTTCAAGTTGCAGGAGCTATAAAAAACGTCATTGCAATTGCCAGCGGAATTGTTATAGGAAAGAATCTTGGAAACAATGCTAATGCAGCCCTTATAACAAGAGGCCTTGCAGAAATGAGAAGACTGGGCCTCGCTTTGGGCGGAAAACTGGAAACATTTTTAGGCCTTGCCGCTGTAGGGGATTTGACATTAACTTGCTCAAGTCCGCAATCTCGTAATATGAGCCTAGGAATTGCTTTAGGAACGGGAAGAAAATTAGAAGATATTCTGAAACACAGTCACACAGTAGCAGAAGGCCTTTATACAGCCGAAGCTGTTCATAAACTTTCAACGCTGAAATCTATATCAATGCCTATTTGTGAAGCTGTTTATAAAATTTTGTATCATAATGAAAAAGTTGATGATGTGATCAGATCCCTTTTAGCACGGCAAACAACATGGGAAGAATCTTAAGGGAAAAAACTTATGAACTATTGGCTGATAAAAACAGAACCTGGGAGTTGGTCATGGGCAGATCAAAAGAAACATAATGTTACCCACTGGGACGGTGTTCGAAATTATCAAGCAGCCAATAACCTAAAAGCTATGCAAATTGGTGATCAATGTTTTTTTTACCACTCCGTCTCTGAAAAAAGTATTGTTGGAATTGTAGAAGTTATCAAAACAGCTTATCCTGATCCGACCGATGAAACGGGTCGTTTTGTGATGGTAGACGTTAGATATTTAATGGAATTAAACAAACCTATTAATTTAGAAGTTATTAAAAAGGATAATAGGCTTTCTGATATCGCCCTTGTTAAACAATCAAGGCTTTCAGTTATGCCCATTGGCGCAGATGAATGGAAAGCGATTCTAGAGCATAGTTTATGAGTATTGCTGCGTTACAAAAACACGAAAAAATCATTATATCTACCCTGGTTTTTTTATTATTCCCTCTCGCTTTCTTTTTTTCAAGAAGTGCAACATGGATTCTCGCAGTAGGAGGTATATTAGGTTTTCTAATAGCCAGAAAATCAATTTCTCAACTTATACGTCACCCTTTCCTTTTGAGTATTTTATCTCTTATTGCCTTTGGTGGACTGAGCACCTTTTGGTCGGTTGACCCTTTCACATCTTTATCACTAACGTTGCGGCTTTTAGCAAATTTCATTTTGGGTGTTAGTTGGTCTGCCCTTCTTTTACAACAACCATCTGAAAGCATTCAAACGATTCTAAGCTTTCTTATAGCTGGTGTTTGTGTTGCAGCTATTTTGTTGCTGGGTGATTATCTTTTACACAATCCCTGGCAAAACCTTTTGCACATTAGTTCAGCAAAGGCATTTGTGCCTTTGGCCGTTATGCTTACCATAGCCGCTTGGCCTATTGCCCTTTGGTTTGCGGAAAAATACAATTTTATAATTTCCATTCTTTTTTTGATTTTAATGGCCCTTTTACTGCTTGTTATTGACTGCGATACTGCGCCTCTTTCCATTATTACCGGTCTGATTCTAGGGGGTTTCGGTTATAAATGGGCATCCTCCATCGGTAGGTTTGGGCAGGTTATCTCTACAATTTTCATTATGTCTTTACCCTTTGCAATAAACACCTACCTTACCACGGAACGAATTCATCAAATTAACGAGAAAATCCACGTTTTTAGCCATATTCATAGACTCTACACATGGCAGGATATTAGTCAAAAAATTGAAAAAAAGTGGGCTTTAGGATATGGCCTTGATACATCTCGCCACGAAACTGTTGGAGGTGAAATGAAAAATTGGCCCCTTACAAAACATAATGGAGAGCGAATTTTTATTTATACAAAGGCCATTCCTATGCACCCGCATAATGCACCCTTGCAATGGTGGTTGGAACTGGGGGTCATTGGTGCCCTTCTTGGAGCCCTTATTAATTATCAATGCCTCGGCTATATAAGATCTTTACAGGGTGGCATGAAAGCTGCTTTAACTTTGAGTCTTTTTATAAATGTCAGCTTTGTAGCCTATGTTAATCTTGGATTTTGGCAGAATTGGTGGCTTTCCAGCCTTTGGATTTTAGGCGGCATCATGGCTTCCTATATTCGCTCTGATCATTTTAAACTGCATTAATTTAGGCTTGCTGTTTTGGCAGTTTTGCGGCAATATGTGCGTAAGTTTATTTACTAATAAACGGATGGGTGGCCGAGTGGTTGAAGGCACCGGTCTTGAAAACCGGCGAGGGTGCAAGCTCTCCGTGGGTTCGAATCCCACCCCATCCGCCATTTTACAAACTTTAAATGAACAGAATCCACTTAAAGTTATTAGTTTCTCTGGTTTGATTGAAAAAAACCACAAATCGCAAAAGTTGGATTCGGACCTTGAAACG
>Ga0214919_10002145_pt1 | contig 31397 bp, 26 predicted proteins | sample LL1503_MetaG_FD_177994 | JGI IMG/M metagenome (GOLD analysis project Ga0214919, IMG submission 177994) | Freshwater microbial communities from Lake Lanier, Atlanta, Georgia, United States - LL-1503 | ecosystem: Environmental > Aquatic > Freshwater > Lake | place: USA: Georgia | collected... | reverse complement strand
GCGCAATGAAAGCAATTTGCAAATCGCCCAAGCCAACCGCTCTATTGCGCAAGCGCAATACGAAAAGACGGTGCAATCTGCCTTCAAAGAAGTCTCTGACGCATTGATTGCCCGAGCGACACTGAAGGATCAATGGGCTGCCCAAAAGGCACAAACGCAAGCCGAGCAAGACCGAGCCCTGCTCGCTCAAATGCGTTACCAGCAAGGCGTGAACAGTTATTTGGATGCTTTGGATGCTGAACGTGCGTTGTTTTCATCACAACAGGCTTTGATTCAGGTGGAAACCCAATACGCCCAAAACATGGTCACTCTCTACCGCGGCTTAGGCGGCGGTTGGTCACGCTGACCGACAGCGTTTCAGGTGATGTGCTGAAAGGTCTCTGCAGAAGCCTGACGCCAGTGACGTTGAAACACATCAGGCCAAGCCGGATCTTCCTGCAGCAATGCCCCGGGCGTTAGGGAGACAATCAATTCAGACAAAGGATGGGTTTCGAACTCACTTATGCGGCGTTCAATGTGGTGCAATCCCAGCTCGGAGGGGTCATGAATGCCTGCCGATTGCATCAACTCCTGCAAAGATTCGAGTGTGTGGTGGTGGAAGTTTTTCACCCGCTCGGCCTTGCTGGGGACCACCAAAGCCATTTGACGCTTCGGGTCCTGCGTCGTGACACCGGTTGGACAGTTCCCGGTATGACAGGTTTGCGCCTGAATACACCCGAGTGCAAACATGAAGCCGCGCGCACTGTTACACCAGTCAGCCCCCAGGGCCAAGGTCCGGGCCACATCAAATCCGCTGATGATTTTGCCGCTGGCACCCAGGCGGATACGCTCGCGCAGGTTCACGCCCACCAGTGTGTTGTGCACCAGACGTAAACCTTCGAGCATGGGCATGCCCATGTGGTCGGAAAACTCCAAGGGTGCAGCGCCCGTGCCGCCTTCGGCCCCATCGACCACAATGAAGTCGGGTGTGGTGCCACTTTCTAACATGGCTTTGACAATGGCAAACCACTCCCAAGGATGGCCCACACACAACTTGAAACCCACGGGTTTACCACCACTGAGTTGCCGCAGTTTGCGTATGAAGGCCATCAACTCCAACGGCGTGGTGAAGCTGCTGTGCGCAGCTGGCGAAATGCAGTCCTGCCCCATCGGAACGCCTCGGGCCTCGGCAATTTCTGCCGTCACCTTGGGGCCAGGCAGTACACCACCGTGGCCGGGTTTAGCCCCTTGACTGAGTTTGATTTCGATCATCTTGACTTGGGGATCCAAGGCATTCACAACGAATTTGTCTTCACTGAAATGCCCGTCATCGGTTCGGCATCCAAAGTACCCCGAACCCAGCTCCCAAATCAGGTCACCGCCGTGGGTGCGGTGATGACGCGAAATCGACCCCTCACCGGTATCGTGTGCGAAACCACCGAGTTTGGCGCCCAAGTTCAGCGACATGATGGCATTGGCGCTCAAGGCACCAAAACTCATGGCCGATACATTGAAACGACTGATGTCATAAGCTTGCGTGCCATCATGTCCACCGACCCGCACCCGAAAATCATGCCCATCGATTTGCGTGGGTGCCACGGAGTGATTGATCCACTCATATCCAGCCGCCCTGACATCGAGCTGCGTGCCAAAAGGCCGACTGTCAGATGCCCCTTTTGCACGGGCATAAACAAGTGAACGCTGAGCCCGAGAAAACGGCGCGGCCTCGGCATCACTTTCAATGAAATATTGGCGGATTTCGGGTCGGATGAACTCCAGCAAAAAACGCATATGCCCCAAAATGGGGTAATTGCGCAAAATGGCATGCTTTTTCTGCTGCACATCGTGCAGACCCACCACGATCAAGCCGCCAAAAAGCCATACCGCCAAGCCCCATTGACCGGAAGCCACAAAATAAAAGGAAGAAAAAATGAAGCCCAAAATGGACACGACAAATGCGCTGTATCGCAATGGAAAGAGCGAATTGATCAAATCCATAAAGTGTCTCCAATTTCAATCATCTGACTGTAACTGATCTGGTCAATTTCGTGCAAAGTTAAACTTCTGACATGCCTGCAACATTACCCGCCCCAAGCCTCCACTTGGCAATCCTCATGAGAACGGGATGGGCATTCGTATTTTTTCTAGTTACAGCTGGGTCGCTGATAGGCTGCAGCACCCCGCCACCCCTCAAATTCCAGACGGAAAACTCGACCTCTCGCCTGACCCCGGAACAGGCCAAGGATGTGACCGTCTACGCGATTGGACTGGTGGGCACACCCTACCGCTGGGGCGGGAACACGCCTGAATCAGGTTTCGACTGCAGCGGCTTGATTGCACATGTTTACCAAAAAAGTGCATTCCTTAGAACACCTCGCACAGTGGCTGAACTCAAAGAATGGGGAGCACCCGTCACCACGAATGCAATTCGCTCAGGTGATTTGATTGTCTTCAGCAAAGGCAACGAAAGCACACACGCCGGTATTTACGTAGGTGACGGCCGTTTTGTACACGCACCGTCTACGGGCGGTCGCGTGCGCTTGGACCGTTTCACCAGCAGCTATTGGTCCAGCTACAAGATCGCGTTCAATCGGCCTTGATGGTGATAAATGGCCAAATTGTGTGCCGCGTGATCAGGACGGCAATTGTTATTTAACCTGAGCAGTCTGCGGATGGTAGATCAACAACAACACTTTCCAAATCACCCAACTGCAAGCCAATGTCACCGGCGCTGCCCATAAGACGTCGCTCAACCAATGTGCCACCTTGGACATTCTGGAAAATCCGATTAAAAGACCAGCGCAAACACCTGCAACTGCCCAGAACTTGATTCGGCGTCTGTCCACCAGCATCAGTGACAAGAAGAAAAATCCACAGGCCACATGACCACTGACGAATGAGCAGTTGTTCTCGCATTGATCGGTGATGACGCCTGCCCTCGTAAATTGCTTGGTCCCACCAAAATGCTCCACATGCATGGGACGCGCTCGTTTCCAATGGTCTTTGAAAACAGCATTGACCACCAATCCTGGCCCCAAAAGACAAGAAATAACGACAAAGGCCAAGGGCATTCGCAAGTGGAACCATTTCGGTCTGTAACTGGCAATCATCCAGAACACGAAAGTGCCGACCGCAAGGAGATAAATAGCCGTGGGGACATGCTTATTCAGTGTCTCAACCCACCACCAGTCAGAGGTGTTGATGACTGGTTGTTGACCCCAGAAAAGTCCAGCAGCCATCAGATCCAAGTCTGTCCAAACTGTGGGGACTAAGGCCAACAAGATGAACAACAAAAACAAATCACAAAACAATTTGGGCGTTTTGTAACTTACTTCAGTGGGTATGTGTAAGGATGGCTGATTTCTAGACAGAAAACTGATCATTGCAAAGCTTTTAAAGATTTTCCAAATTTTGAATAATCAAATTGTCAAAGTCAACAACTCAGTAGGTGAAACAAATAATTAACCTGCTATTTAATCATAATTCATTCAAAATATTGAGATACTTTTATAGTATTGATCAGGCTACAGGTCCTACCTTCAATTGCAGTGTGCCAACCCCTTCAATTTGCCCATCGATAACATCACCGGACACTACAGCGCCAACGCCTTCAGGTGTGCCGGTAAAAATCAGGTCACCAGGTTCAAGGTGGTAGAACAATGACAAGTCAGCGATGATTTCACGGATGTCCCAAATCAGCTTGTCTACGTTGGAGTGTTGTTTGACTTGGCCGTTCACGCTCAGGGACAGATCGGCCTTGTCGATCACCACGCCGGGCATGGGCACGATTTCGCTGCACACGGACGAGTTCTCCACATCTTTACCCAAATCCCAGGGGCGGCCTTTGTCTCGGGCTAAGAGTTGCAGGTCGCGCCGGGTCATGTCCAGGCCACAGGCGTAACCATAAATATGCTGATGGGCGTTGGACTGGCTGATGCGAAAACCGCCTTTACCAATGGCCACTACCAATTCCATTTCAAAGTGGAAATTGGCGGTCTCGGGCGGGTAGGCTACGGTGGCGCCCGAAGGGGTCAAAGTTTGCGGTGCCTTGGAGAAATAGAAAGGCCGCTCCACCGATTTATCAACGGGTTTGCCCATCTCAACGGCATGGGCATGGTAGTTGCGGCCGACAAAAAACAATCGATTGACGGGCAGCCTTGCAGTTTGACCGCGAACGGCCACAGATTGAACAGCAGGTGGGGTCCAGAGGTATTGAGTGGTCATTGACAAGGGATCAGTTGCGGACTTCGTACACACCGAGTTTTCGGTGCAAGGGGGACTCATCGGCCATGAAAACAAATGTGGGTTTGTCGGCATGCCGGTTGTGCAAGGTCACAATCGTGTAACCCGGAGCACAGCAGGTGTCTGCTTCAATGAGGGCAAAGCTTTGGTCATCGATTTTCACGTCTGCACCGCCTTCGATCACATGGAACACACATGAAGGTGAGCGCGCGGGTAATTTCAGGGATTGACCAGGACGCAACATCAGCGCGTAAAAGCCCAGTATGTTTTCTGCATCGTTTCCCGTTTCAGGGTTGACGTAGGTGATTTGAATACAGTCCAGGTCCTGACGATCTTGGCCGAGCCTAAGCAAGGCAGAACGGGCTTCGTCCCAAGGGTAACGTAACATAGGATAAGCCTTGTGACTGCGCTCAAAAACATGGGTTGGCACCATGCCACCACCCGCATAAGCACGGTCACCGCGATCAGGCTTGATGGGCTGACGCTCACCATTGATGTGGTAAGAGGCTTCCATGTAGTAGACCAAGGGCAAGTCCAGCACATCGAGCCACACCACGGCATCGGTGCCGTCGTGCCCATGTTCGTGCCACAAACCTGTTGGGGTCAAAATCAAATCGCCGCGGATCATGGGGCATTTCTCGCCATCTACCGTGGTGTAGGCGCCCTCGCCTTCCACAATCATGCGCACTGCGTTCGGGGTATGGCGGTGGGAGGGTGCCCACTCACCGGGCAACAACAACTGCATGCCCAGGTACATGGCAGGACTGGCCTGCATTTTGTCCAAGCCATGGCCCGGATTGGCCAACACCAGCACGCGCCGCTCGGCTTTTTCAATGGGCGTTAATTCGCCCGCTTTCAGCAAAAGCGGTTTGATGTCCGCATAAGCCCACATCGTGGCACGGGTTTGCGGTTTGGGTTTCAGGGGGGGCAATACGCCGCGCAAACTGGGCCACAACGGAACCAGGTTGACCTTTCGCATTTCTTCTACATAGTCTGCGGGCAAGTCTTCGAGCCGTCCAAGATCATTCATTTTGGTCTCCTTTTTACAAGTTCAGTGAGAGGCGGCGGACAGGCAGTTACGGACGTTCCAGCCATAAAGCCATTCAACCGCGTCATAAAAACGCTCAGGTGAACGGCCACGCCACAAATCGTTGCGCACCAAGCGCTCCACCCCTTTGGCGTGGTAGATGCGGCCCATTTCACGGCCCGAAAGGACAATCCGCGCGGTGCGCGCGACACGGGCACGTTGGTACAAATCAAACGCTTTGACCCAGTTGTTGTCGTGCACGCGCAAGGCCTCTCCCAGCGTCACAGCGTCTTCAATCGCCATGCAGGCGCCTTGGGCCATGTATTGGGTGGTGGGGTGCGCTGCGTCGCCCAGTAAAGTGGCACGTCCAAATGACCACTGCGCAATGGGTTCTCGGTCTGCCGTAGCCCATCGTCTCCAGGATTTGGGCAAATCAATCAGCTGCCGGGCTTTGGGGCAAATGCCGCCAAAATAACTTTGCACCTCTTCTTTGCTGCCGTCCCGAACGCCCCACTCTTCGGTCTCGCGGCTGTGAAAGGTCACCACCACGTTGTATTGCTCACCGCCGCGCAAGGGGTAATGCACTAAGTGACAATTCGGACCCACCCAAATACTGGCGGCATTCCATTGCAAGTTTTCAGGAAAATCTTTTTTGTCCACCACGGCGCGGTACACCACATGGCCGGTGACGCGGGCCGGGTCGTTGACAAACTTCTCGCGCACCACGGACTTGACACCATCGGCCCCAATCAAGGCCTGGCCCGAATGTGCTTTACCGTGTTGGTCAAACACCGTCACCTGGTTGGCGTCCTGCTCGATGCGCGTCACGCGGGTAGAGGTCAGGATCTTGACCTGACCGGTTTCTTGTGCGCCTTCGAGCAATGCGGTGTGCACGTCCATGCGGTGAATGACCGCATAGGGATTGCCAAAGCGTTGCCGAAAAGCCTCACCCGTGGGAATCATGCCCACTTGGTATTCGTCGATCGCGTCGTGCATGACCATGTAGTCGGTGTAGACCGCGCGACTGCGCGTCTTTTCGCCCACGCCCAAGGCGTCAAAAGCATGAAAAGCGTTAGGTCCCAATTGGATACCGGCACCGATCTCTCCAAGCTCGGGTGCTTGCTCTAAAACTTTCACCTTAAAACCTTGCCGCGTGAGCGCCAACGCCGAAGCTAAACCGCCGATACCCCCCCCAGCTATCAAGACAGGCAGTACTTTTTGATCCATTTGCACGAAGTCACCTTTTAAAAAAATGGAACGATTAAACCAGGTAATGATAAGTATACATAGTATTTACCAATGAGCTCTGAAAAAAGCTGTCGTCCATCTCAAGTTCTGAAGCGTTAAACCGATATTGAACAGAGTAGGAGTACCCATGAAATTGAAATCAACTCGCATCCATTTTGTTGTACTCATCGGCTTATGCCTGAATCTGACGGCCTTTGCTCAACCAAAGATAACGCGATTAGAGGACTTGGGAAATCAAATTTTCAACGACCGCACATTGTCCGAGCCACGGGGCACTTCCTGCGCTGATTGCCACGTTGCCCAATTGGGATTTGCTGGCAACAACGGCTCTAAAATTGGGGTCGCAAAGGGCAGCAAACCCAGCTCTTTGGGTTTGCGCAACGCCATGTCCAACGCCTATACGGCGTTTGTCCCCACCTTCCATTTTCGCGTTGAAGGTGAAGACGTTGACGCTGTGGGCGGATTTTTCTGGGATGGCCGCGCTGACACGGCTCAAACTCAGGCCGTGCTGCCGTTTTTGAATCCACTGGAAATGAACAACAAGGACGCCGCCTCAGTCCTTCAAAAAATTGCCTCAGCGCCCTATGCCAAACAATTCAAAGATGAATTTGGCCAGCAGATTTTCAACAACCCCACTTTAGCCTTTCAGAAAGTTGGCATAGCGATTGCCGCATTTGAAAAAACCCCACCTTTGCAACCCTTCAGCAGCAAATACGATCAATTCATCCAAGGCAAGGCCAAGTTGGCACCGCAAGAATTGAACGGCATGAATGTTTTCATGGATGCCAATAAAGGCAATTGCGCTTCATGCCACACGATGAACCCTAACTCTGCCAACCCGAAGGACTCACTCTTTACTGATTTTGCTTTCTATGCCACGGGAATTCCGCGCAACAAAGCCATTCCACGCAACGCCAACCCCTCATTTTTCGATTTGGGATTGTGCGGGCCCGAGCGCACGCGCCCAGCTTTGAGCAGCAACGTGCCAGCCTCAGTCAGCATTGAAGATTTTTGCGGTCGATTCCGCATGGTCTCCCTGCGCAACTCGGCTGAAAAAATGGCCTTGATGCATAACGGATTTTTCACGAACTTGCGAGATGTGGTCAGCTTTTATGCCACACGCAACAGCGACCCCAAACGCTGGTACGGCCACCAAGGCGTGCCCAATGACTTGCCGACAGCTTACCTGCGCAACATTGTGAATGACCGGGTGCCCTTCAATCGCCCCGCATCCGCAGGCCCGGCACTGACACCGCGGGAAATTGACGATGTCGTGGCTTTCCTGAAAACACTCAGCGATGCGCCCGCAAATCAGCCCCCACCACCACCACCACCTAACTCTGGACCCGGTGCGCTGAACAATCCTTTTACAGGGAAATAAAAAAGACCACTCTGTTGGAGTGGCCCGTTGACCGATCAGAACTATTAATCGGGTTGAATCCCTGCATATGCGGCAATACGCGCCCACCTCACGGACAAACTTTTTGACCGTGTTGACAAGGCCTGCCCCAATGCAGGGGCTGCCCTTTGCGGACAGACCCCACAAGCCGGCTGTCACAACATGTCAACACTGAACCATGCAGGTTCCTTATTTGATTTCTGTGACGAATTGCGCATTCGCACGGCGCACTTTGGGCAATTTTTCGAGCCAATCTTTACCAACTTCACGGTAACCCAAAGGCAAGAGCACCACGCTGCGCAGTCCACGGGCAGATAAATTCAAAATCTCATCCACTTTGGCAGGTGCAAAGCCTTCCATGGGTGTCGCGTCAACCTGTTCTTCGGCGGCGGCAATCAATGCTGTACCCAAAGCAATATAGGCTTGTCTTGCGGCATGCTGGTAATTGGCTTCAGCACCGCGAGCAGGATATTTGGTGAGCAGCATGTTGCGGTAACTTTCCCATCCATCGTTGGTGAAACCACGGACTTTGTTGGTGAAATCAAACATCATGTTGATGCGTTCGGGCGTGTAGTCATTCCAAGCGGCAAACACCAGCAGGTGCGAGCCTTCTGTGATTTGAGCTTGATTATTGGCAACATCTTTGATCTTTTGACGGATCGCAGGGTTGGTCACCACAATCAATTCATACGGCTGCAAGCCACTGGAAGTCGCGGTCAAACGAATGGCTTCCAAAATACGGTCAACTTTGTCTTGCGGAACCGCTTGCGCAGGGTCCATTTTTTTGGCGGCATAACGCCATTGAAGTTTTTGAAGGAGTGTCATGAAAATCTCGTCAATCATTGAAAAAGTGACATTGCATTAGAAAAATGCAAAGCCCCGCATCGTATCGCTTTTTGTAGCTCAGGCAGTCAGACTGGTGACGCTGATGTTTCTGATGTGGCCAGTTCACAAGACAACGTTCGTTGGCTCAGTTTTCGAAGCCACCGAACTGGAGTACGCCAGTAATAAATCATTAAGTATCAACAAACTCAATTATGAATATGACAATGTCAATTAGTTTGATACATTCGCTTCATCAATACAGAAGGGCACTGTCGACATGAGTTCAAATTTACCAAATAACACCTCACATGCCAAAATGGGCACCATGATGTTAGGCGCCTTAGGTGTTGTTTTCGGAGACATTGGCACATCACCTCTTTATGCCTTGAAAGTATCGATTGAAGCAGCCGGAATCCCTGTCGGCGGCGACATATCGCCCTCCGTCTACGGCGTACTTTCGTTGATCACGTGGGCGTTGATTTTTGTTGTCACTGTCAAATACGTTTTAATCATCATGCGCGCCGACAACCATGGCGAAGGTGGTGTGTTTGCATTGACCGCCTTGGTCTCCAAAAAAACCAACGGCAGCCCTGTGGGTCGGTGGGTCACGATCATTGCAGGCGCTTTGGGGGCTGCCTTGTTTTTTGGCGACAGCATGATCACACCCGCTATATCGGTGCTCAGCGCTGTCGAGGGGCTGAAAGTGTTGTCGCCCTCTCTACAGCCTTACATTATTCCCATTGCACTGACTTTGATTACTGGATTATTTGCCATTGAAAGGTTTGGCACGCACAAAATTGGCAAGGTCTTTGGGCCCATCATGCTGATTTGGTTTCTTGTCCTAGGCGTTTTGGGTTTGATTGAAATCTTGAAAGCGCCCATTATTTTGGCAGCTCTCAACCCCTTTGCTGGTCTTACATTTTTGCACCAACACGCCGGTGTTTCCATCGCCATTTTGGGATCGGTTGTCTTAGCCGTTACCGGTGGTGAGGCCTTGTATGCAGACATGGGGCACTTTGGGCTTAAACCTATTCAGCGGGCCTGGCTGGTATTGGTTTTTCCTTGCTTGATGTTGAATTACTTCGGCCAAGGCGCATTGCTGATTCAGGATGCTGCAGCCATTGACAATCCTTTTTACCGTCTGGCACCCGAGTGGGCTTTGATTCCACTGTTGTTGTTGGCCTTCATGGCCACGATCATCGCATCTCAATCTGTCATTTCGGGCGCCTTTTCAATTGCCAATCAAGCAGTTCAATTGGGTTATATCCCTCGCTTGCGCATCAAACACACTTCTTCCGAAGAAATCGGACAGGTCTATGTGTCCAAAATCAATATTTTTCTTTACTTGGGTGTGGTTTGCTTGGTTCTGGCCTTTCAATCTTCGGAGCATTTGGCTGCAGCTTATGGTATTTCAGTCACTGGTGCCATGGCCATTGACACCCTACTGGCAGGCTATTTATTGATTTTCATGAGGGGGTGGAACAAGCTGTTTTTTATTCCTGTGTTCGCATTGCTTTTCTTAGTTGATTGCATTTTCCTAGGAACCAACCTTTTTAAATTCTTTGAAGGGGGATGGTTGCCCATCGCTGTTGCTGCTTTTTCTTTGATGATCATGATCACATGGATCAATGGACGCGAGCGATTGCTCAAAGCGCGCTGGGACCAAGCCATGCCTTTGACCGAATTTATTGATCAAATCAGCAAAAGTAAACCCCACAGGGTTTCAGGCACAGCCATCTTCATGGTCCCTCATGAAAAAATAACACCACTGGCACTGCTGCACAATCTCAAGCACAACAAGGTCATGCACGAACGTGTGATTTTGATGAACATGTCCATTGTGAACAGGCCATTCGTTCCAGATAACGAACGCATCAAAATCCAACACCTTGATCACAACATCCATACGGTTCATGTCGATTATGGATTCATGGAGGAACCCAATGTCATGCGTGCGGTGGCGCTCTTGCGGGTTCGTGAATTCCATTTCAGTCTGATGGAAATTTCATTCTTTGTAGGCAAAGAAAAAGTGGTTGCCAAGCACAGTTCACCATTCGTTCTTGCCCCTTTCATCTTGATGCACCGCACGATGCAAGGCGCAACCGAGTACTTCAAAATTCCATTTGACCATGCCATCGAAATTGGCGGCCACATAGAAATTTAGTCTTCAACTTTTAACCCATCAACAGGCACCCCCATGGAAGCTACTGAAGCCAACGAATTGACAGAATTAGGTGAAGGTCATAGCCAAAAAAACCGGACTGCGTTGACGATTTCGATTTTGGCCATGGCCCTAGCAATCTCCAATCTAGGGGGCTCCAATGCCATGAAGGAGTCTACTCAAGAGAATATTTTGGCCTCTAACGCTTATTCTTTTTACCAAGCAAAGACCATCCGCCAAACCGCATTGAAAATTGCGGCGGCAGATTTGGAACTCCAATTGGCACGTGAACCCAACATGCCGGCTGGCGTGAAAGAGTTGCATCAAAAAAAGATCGATGAATACAAAAAAACGATAGAGCGCTACGAATCTGAGCCAGAAACGAAAGAGGGGAAAAAAGAACTCTTGGTCAGGGCCAAAGGTCATGAACACGAACGTGATCACGCCATGCGCCAAGACCCCTGGTTCGACTATGCGGAGGGAGCGCTTCAAATTGCCATCGTTTTACTCTCGGTTTCCATTATTGGTGGGATTCCCATTTTGTATTGGATCGGCTCGGGCTTAGGGGTGCTAGGAAGTCTGTCGATGCTCAATGGCTATTTCCTTTTTTATTGAGCTGTCTTCTTGGACATAGCCTTATTAGTAAAAGGCAAATTGACCCATTGCACAATCGGAATGCTCACAATGCGCTTTTGGAGGAACTAACCGTGCAACTATTTTTGAACAACCGTTTTGGCAAGCAACTTCTGGCTCTTATGCTGGTCTTTTTTGCCTCCTTGGCATTGGCATTGCCCAGTCCAAAGGACATTGAATCTGCAGTCAATGCAGGCAATTTGAGCCAAGCTGAGTCCATGCTGCGAGACGTTATTCAGGAAAAGCCTCAAAGCGCCAAAGCGCATTACGAACTGGGCCAAGTGCTTGCCCGCCAAGCCCGCTTTGCGGATGCCCAGCAAGCAATGTCAAAAGCCAAAGCAATTGACCCCTCCCTGAAGTTCGCAACCAGCCCTGAAAAGTTCAACGAGACATTGGACAAAATTTCTCTTAAAGCCAAAGAGTCGAGTAACCCTCAGGTCAGTTCCGGCTTGTCTGATACACGCCGACCCGCAGCCGCTGCAGCAGCTCCCGCCGCGGCTGAACCGGCTTTTCCACTCCACTACATTTGGATAGGCATTGCCGGTTTGGTTATTTTGGCCTTGGTCATGCGTCGTAAGCAAGCGACAGCTTCACCATCACCCATGCCAATGCAAAGCAGCAATGCGTCGCCCTATGCGCCTGCAACAGCCATGGGGCCCAATGGTGCGCCAGGTTATGGTCAAGCTTACCCCCATCAGCAGCCGATGGGTGGTGGTATGGGCTCTGGCATCGGAGGCGCCGTTGTGGGTGGCTTGGCCGGTGTGGCCGCAGGCTATGCATTGTCCAAGGCTCTAGAAGGCGATCATCACAGCAATGCTTCAAGCGCAGCTCAAAATACAGGCAACAACAATGGTTATGTGCCGTTTGACAGCCCATCTCAACCCAACTTGGGGAATTTCGACTCCGGCTCGGGCAGCGGTTGGGACGACAGCGGCGACTCAGGCTCGGGTGACGACAGCTGGTAAGCATGAAGTAAATCTCTCGAACGCAGTTCGAGACGCACGCTCCACAAACACCGCCCATGGCGGTGTTTTTTTGTGCGAAACTTTGGCATTCCCCAAAGGATTTAAATACCATGTCTCATTTGTTCGGACGACAGGCTTTTGTTGAACTCCTCATCAACGAGGGGGTAACCCATCTCTTTGGCAACCCCGGCACGACCGAGTTGCCCATCATGCAAGCGCTGCCAGACTATCCCAGTTTGAAATTTGTTCTGGGTCTGCAAGAAGCAGTTGTGATGGGCATGGCAGATGGTTACGCAAGAGCTTCTCGGCAACTGACTGCTGCCAACGTCCATGTGGCTCCTGGTCTTGGCAATGCGATGGGGGCTTTGTACAACGCCAAGTTCACAGGCTCCCCCGTAATACTGACTGCGGGTCAACAAGAGCAAGGTCATGGCTTGCTGGAGCCACTGCTTTACGACAATCTGACTTCGATGGCGGCACCACTGGTCAAATGGTCCATAGAGGTCACAAGGCTTCAAGATTTGCCAAGAATCATGCGCCGCGCGGCTAAAATCGCCATGACGCCCCCCACAGGTCCTGTTTTTATCAGCCTACCGGGTGACATTCTCAACGAAATTGCAGAAATGGATTTGGGCCAATCAGTTCGCATTGATCACCGGGTAAGGCCCTCAGAACAGTCCTTATCTGATTTAGCAAACGCGCTCCTTTCAGCCAATAATCCTGTCATCATTTCAGGACAAGAACTGTGTTCAAAACAAGCCTTTGACGATGCCGGTGAGTTGGCCACTTTACTGGGTGCTGCTGTATTTCAAGAGTCCGTTCCTTTCAGTGCGACTTTCTCTACCTCGCACAAACAATACCTTGGAATGCTCACACGCAGCCAAGAAAACGTTCGCAAAACCCTGGAACCATTCGATCTTATTTTTTGTTTAGGAGCTGATTTACTTCGAATGTCTGTTTACAGCCCCGTCGAGCCTTTGCCCCATCATTCAAGAGTGATCCATTTGAGTGAACGCAGCGGTGAATTAGGGAAAAATTACAGAACCGAATTGGCTTTGCAAGCCAACGTGTGCGAAACCTTGCACGCATTACTGCCCTTGCTTCGTGCGCGCATTGATTCAAATTACAAAGCGCAAGCGCATTCTCGCGCAACGGCTCTAGAGCAACAAAATTGGTCCAATAAGCGGAAGCATTCAGTCATTCAAGCTCTGACGCAAAGTTCCTTGCATCCTATGTCGGCCTTGACTTTTGTCATGCACGTCACCTCGCAACTGACACCGGATGTCATCGTGGTAGAAGAAGCCTTAACTTCGACACAAGCTCTGTCGCAATATTTGCATCAGCATGATCACGATAGCTTTTTTGGCCTGGCCAGTGGCGGACTTGGATTTGCGATTCCTGGTGCTGTGGGCATCAGCATGGCCAAACCAGGCCGACCCGTTGTTGCCATAGTCGGCGATGGCAGTGCCATGTATGGTGTCCAAGGCCTGTGGACAGCCGCGCACTTCAAACTGCCCATCACCTACGTCATTGCCAACAACAAGGGCTATCGCATCATCAAAGAAAGACTCGTGTCCATGCAAGGCTCAGACCGATTCATTGGCATGGACATGAACGATCCCGCAATTGACTATTGCCAACTGGCGCAATCAATGGGCATGCCTTCCATCAAGGTATCTGATCCGTCAGAATTAGATGCGGCCTTGAAAGCCGGCATTCAAAGTGGCAAGCCCAATTTGATCGAAGTCGCGGTCTCTAACGGTTTTGGAAACTGAAAGCGCAAGCAATTGACAAGCGCGTTTATTCTGGTTGTAAGCCGGCATCAGCAAATGCTTTACCCCATGCGCCCAGCTGGTCTTGAACAAACAAGCCCAATTCTGCGGGTGTGGATCCCGCCAGATCAAAACCCAACTTATCAATACGATCGCGAATTTCGGGCTTAGCCATGGCCGCATTGAGCTCTTTGTTCATTCGTTGGGTGATTTCTCTGGGCAGCTTGGCAGGGCCAAAGAGTGCCGCCCAAGTTGCAGCTGGAAGCTGAGGGAGCCCCGCTTCTTGGGCTGTCGGCACATTGGGCAGTTGGCTGTAGCGCGAAGGCAAAAGCATCGCCATGGCCTTGAGCTTGCCTTCCTTGATGTGTTGCAGCGTCGATGCGGGTGTCGCAAAAGTCAGCTGAACATGTCCACCCAAAATATCCGCGATGGCGGGTGCCTCACCCTTGTAATTGATCAAATTCATTTCGGCTTTGGCTACTTGCTTGATACGGGTGTGCATGAGTTGAGTCACCCCGCTGTAGCTGCCGTAATTGAGTTTGCCAGGGTTATCGCGTGCATACGACAACAACTCGTTGACATTCTGAGCCTGAACCGCAGGACTTGTGACCAAAACATAGATGTACCGGCCAACCAGTGAGACTGGCGTAAAGCTTTTAACAGGATCGTAGGGGGGATTTTTTTTAAGCAATGGGACTTGCATCATGGGCGTATTGGATGCGAGAAAAAATGTGTAACCATCCGGTTCAGCTCTGGCAACGTAGTCTCCCGCAATGGCACCATCGGCTCCAGGCCTGTTTTCAACCAAAACAGTTTGCCCCAATGATGCCGTCATGGATTGCGCCAGAATTCGCGCTACCGAATCGGTAGACCCGCCCGGTGGAAATTGCAAAACGATGCGTATGGGTTTTGTTGGCCAAGACTGCGCCATGGCCCAAGGTGCTGTCAAAGCAAAGCAGAAAGTGACCAAAGAATGGAGAAGAATTTTTGTCATGAAAATTTGCATCACAAAGAATATATGAAATGACTTGAAAGCATTTTTGATGCTTCAAGTAAAAGCCCTCTAAACAACTCAAACCGCCGTTTGCCCTGGCAATTGTCGCGTCACAGGATGCGAACTTGACAGACCGCCATCCACCGCAATCGCTTGACCATTCACATAGCTCGACTGAGGGCTCGCCAAAAACAAGGCGACTTGCGCGAGCTCTTGCGGTTGGCCTGCGCGGCGCAATGGATTCAGACGCCCCAGCTTGTGGCTGACTCCTTTGTCCTTGGCATAGTCAAAAGTAGGTTTGGTCATGCCAGTTTCTGTCAGGCCTGGGCAGATAGCATTCACGCGAACCCCCGACTCGCTGAACTGCTGTGCGGAGACCATGACCAGGTTAATCACGCCGGCCTTACTGGCCGAGTACGGAGCTCCGCCAGCACCGGAGCGAATGCCTGCAACCGAAGCGGTGCACACAATGGAGCCGCCCTGCCCTGCATCCACCATGGCTTGGCCCGCATGCTTGATCATCAACCACGGACCTATCAAGTTGACCCGCAAAACCTCAGTCCACAACTCGGGCGTTGAGTCAAACACACTGGCCCGGCCACCCGAAATACCAGCATTTGCAAACGCCACATCGAGCCGGCCAAAGTGTGAATAAGCCGCTGCGACCAAGGCCATCACATCGGCCTCGATACCTGCGTCAATTTGCATGGCCACGGCTTGACCGCCAGCCGCTTGAACAGAATCAGCAGTTGTTTGCACCGCATCGGTCTTATCGCCCAAGATGAGTCGAGCACCTTGCTCAGCAAACAAAAGAGCTGTCGCACGACCGATACCTGAACCCGCGCCGGTGATGATGGCCACTTGGCCTTCAAGCTGAGCAGTCATGTCATTCTTTCAGGTCAATGCAGCGTAACGTTCCAAGTGGTGATCCGCGTCACCCCATTGCTGCGCAATCATGGTCAAACGGCGAAAGGTGTGCGAGACCTTCAGTTCTTCGGTCATACCCATGCCGCCATGCAACTGCACAGACTCTTGGCTGACTTGGCGTGCGGCATCCGCGATTTTGATTTTGGCAGCAGACACAGCGCGCGCACGCTCCTTGGCATCGGTAGTACCGTCCACTTTGCTTGCAACCAAGATCGCCATAGAACGGGCTTGCTCTGTACTGATGTACATCTCCACCATGCGGTGTTGCAACACTTGAAATGAGGCAATCGGGACGCCAAACTGCTTGCGTTGTTTCATGTACTCCAAAGTAGCGTCATTGGCGCTCTTCATGGCACCAATGGCTTCTGCGCACAGCAAGGCCGTGGCAAAGTCCGCCGCCTCTTCAATGAAGGGCATGGCAGCGCCATCCTCACCGAGGAGCGCATCAGCACCCACAGTTACATGAGTCAGCGTGACATCCGCGACGCGGAATCCATCGACTGTGCGACTCGGATTGAGTGTGACGCCTGCAGCGTGGGCATCCACAATAAACAGACTGACGCCCACAGGTGTGAGGGCTGAAACAATCAACTTATGCGCTGAAGCGGCTCCCGTGACCATGCATTTATGACCATTCAACACCCAACCACCGGGACCTGCTTTGGCCAGGGTGGCCTGGGGTGCCAATGCATAACGGCGTCCTGGCTCTAAGCTGGCAAACGCCAAGCGTGCCGATCCATCGATCAAACCTGGCAACAGCGCCGCACGCTGAGTAACAGACCCCATACGCGAAACCAAACGACCAGCCAAGGCAACATTCTCTAAGAATGGCTCCACAACAAGGGCCTCGCCCATGGACTCCATCACCGCCATCAGATCCATCGCACCACCACCAAAACCATCGTCAGCCTCGGACAATGTCATGGCCGTCAAGCCCATGTCAGCGAAAGTCTGCCAAACAGTCTCGCTTACACCTGAATCGGAATGGACGATGGCCTTACGTTTTTCAAAACTGTATTCATTCGCAAGGTATTTGCTGACCGAGTCGGCCAATTGCTGTTGCTCAGGAGTGAGATCAAAGTTCATAATTTTTTCCTCACAGACCCAAGGTCATTTTGGCAATGATGTTGCGCTGAATTTCATTGGAACCGGCATAAATACTGGCCTTGCGGAAATTGAAGTAACGGGGCGCCAAGCGCGAGGTGAAATGGTCAATCGAACCATTGTCCACAGCCTTGAATGGCTGAGCATTCGGACCTGCAGCCTGCATTGCCAACTCGGTGATCATTTGCTGCACTTCAGTACCGCGAATCTTGAGCATCGAGACATCAGCACCCGGAGGTTGGCCAGTGCGCCGCATTTGATCTAAAAAGCGCATGGAAGTAATTTCCAACGCATCCAGTTCAATTTCGACACGCGATAACTTGTCTTTGAAGCGCACGTCCTCCAGCAGGGGCTTGCCGTTTTTAAGCTCACGTCCGGCCAAAGCGCGTAAAGCGGCCAACTCGCGCCGACTGCCGCCAACGCTGCCAGAACCCATTCGCTCATGTCCCAACAAATACTTGGCAACAGTCCATCCTTTGTTTTCTTCGAAAACCAAATTCTGTGCAGGCACTTTGACGTTGTCGAAGAAAATTTCATTCACCTCATGACCCCCGTCCATCAGAATCAGAGGGCGAACCGTGATACCGGGTGTTTTCATGTCCATCAAGATGAAGCTGATACCTTCTTGACGTTTTTCGGCTTGACTGTCGGTACGCACCAAGCAAAAAATCCAGTCGCCATAGTGTCCCAGGGTCGTCCATATTTTTTGGCCATTGATCACGTAGTGGTCACCGACACGATCTGCACGCATTTTGAGTGCCGCCAAATCAGAACCCGCACCAGGCTCAGAATAGCCCTGTACCCAAAAATCATCGCCTTCGCGGATACGGGGCAGGAATTGGTCTTTTTGGGCCGGCGTGCCAAATTTCAGCAGAACTGAGGCGCACATGGCGGGGCCAAACGGCGGCAACCCAGGCGCCCCCGCCAAGGCGAATTCTTCGTCATAAATATAGCGCTGGGTAATATTCCAGCCTGTGCCACCCCACTCCTGAGGCCAATGCGGCACAGACCAGCCTTTGACGGCCAAAATCTTGTGCCACCGCAGGTAATCCTCTTTAGAGAGTCCCCGGTAATTTTGAACTTTTTCGCGAATGTCATGAGGCAAGTTACCAGCTATCCATTCTCGAACTTCACTTCTAAAACCCTGCTCTTCGCTTGAATAATTGAGTTCCATGCTTTGATCCTTAAAAACGGTAAGTACTATTCTGATCCTTGATGAAAGCTGCAGCAGTCTGAATGGCGACAGGTTAAACCCTCAAAGCTCTGAAAGGGCTGCGCCGCCTCATAACGGTAAGCTATATTGAGATTACTCTCAGCCCCGAACTCATGGGCTCAATGCAAACGCAAGGACCAAATTTATGGCCATGTTGATGTTCAAGAAAATTTTGATCGCCAATCGCGGCGAAATAGCGGTCCGTCTGATTCGCGCTGTGCATGACATGGACATTCAAAGCGTTGCGGTCTTTGCCCTAGATGACGCCCATGCCCTGCATGTCAAGTTGGCAAGTCGATCCGTCAACCTGCAAGAAACAGGCCCCGGTGCCTACCTCAATATGGCGAAAGTCATAGAAATAGCCAGATCAGAAAGTTGCGATGCGATTCACCCAGGTTATGGATTCTTGAGCGAGCGCGCTGATTTTGCCGAAGCTTGCACGCAAGCTGGTATCACTTTCATTGGGCCGCAGCCTGAAAATTTAAAATTATTTGGTGATAAATCCCGGGCCAGAGAATTAGCTTTGAGTTGCAACGTGCCTGTCATGCCAGGAATGAACGAGGCCGTGAGTTTGCAGCAGGTGCAAACCTTTTTTGAATTGCAAAAAGGTGCTGGCGTGATGATCAAGGCGATTGGGGGTGGGGGTGGAAGGGGTATGCGCGCCGTCTTCAAAGCAGCGGACCTGCCCGAAGCCTATGACAGATGCGTTTCAGAAGCCCGTGCAGCCTTTGGGGTTGAAGGTGTTTACGTCGAGCGCTTGATGGTGCGCGCTCGGCATATTGAAATTCAAGTCCTGGGTGACGGCACCGATGTGATGAGCTTGGGCGACCGCGAATGCACACTGCAACGACGATTCCAAAAACTCATCGAAATTGCACCCAGCCCGAGTATCACCCCCGCCATCAGGGCGCAAATCACGCAGGCCGCATTGCAAATGGCAGCACATTGCAAATACCGAAGCCTTGGAACGTTTGAATTTTTGGTTGATACCCAAGCGATCGATCTGCCTTGGGTTTTCATTGAAGCCAACCCACGCCTTCAAGTTGAACATACCGTCACAGAAGAAGTCACAGGTTTGGACTTGGTTCAATTGCAAATACAGATGGCCTCTGGCATGTGTCTCAAGGATACGGGATTAGACAGCCAAAATCCGCCCCTGCAAAAGGGGCACGCGATCCAGCTTCGCATCTGTGCAGAATCTTTGAATTCTGATGGAAATACACTTTCCTCTAGCGGCACAATCACGCGCTTTGACTTGCCTTCGGGTCCAGGCATCCGGGTGGACACGCACGGTTTTACCGGCGCCTCGCCCTCACCTCATTACGACACCTTGCTGGCCAAATTGATTGTCAGTAGCAAAGGGGCTTCATTTGAGCAAGTCACTCGCAAAGCGCTTAGAGCCTTGACCGAATGTCATTTGGACGGTCTAAAGACCAACTTGGCTATTTTGCAAGCACTCTTGGAAATGCCTGACTTTGTCGATCAATCGGTTCACACACGATTCATTGAAGAAAATCTGAACACTCTGATCACCAGAGCAGCTACTTTGGCCGAAGAAAAATCGATCAACAACAGAATCAGCTTGCCACGTCAACACTCCCCAAGCGGTATCGCACTGGAAGACCATCAAACGGGGGTGGTTTCCCCCATGGCCGCGAAGTTAATCCACATAGACGTCAATCTTGGTGATCTCATTCCCAAAGGCGCACAAGTCGCCATCATCGAAGCGATGAAAATGGAACATGTCGTCCTTGCCCAAAGCTCAGGGCGTGTAAGTGCCATCATGGCATCAGCGGGGGCCTACATTGCCGCGAATGACGTGCTGGTGGTCCTGGAGAGGTCTGCAGTTCAAACTCATTCCGCTGAGCAAGGTCAAGCGCAAGACCTTGAGGCAGTAAGAGATGATCTTAAGAGTGTGCAAGAGCGCCATGCTTTTTTATGGGACGAAAACCGCAAGACTGCTGTGAACAAACGCCATAGCCAGGGAGGCCGTACCGCCCGTGAAAATATTGCACAGTTATGCGATGTGGGCAGCTTCATGGAATACGGCGCATTAGCGATCGCCGCACAGACACGACGTAGAAGCCTGGATGACTTGATCGCAAACACCCCCGCAGACGGCATGGTCACGGGGATTGGCACTGTGAATGCAGCCTTGCACGGCCCTGAAAAATCACGCTGCGTTGTCATGGCTTACGACTACATGGTACTGGCAGGCACCCAGGGAGCAGGAAACCATCAAAAAACAGACAGGATGCTGAGCTTGGCGATCAAACTCAAACTGCCTGTTGTGCTCTTCGCTGAAGGCGGCGGAGGCAGGCCAGGTGACGTTGATCGCCCGGTCGTTGCCGGTTTGAACAACCACACCTTCAGCCAATTTGCAGCACTTTCTGGCTGGGTTCCCGTGGTCGGCATTGTGCACGGACGTTGTTTTGCAGGCAATGCCGCCCTGCTCGGCTGTAGCGACGTGATCATTGCAACCCGTGCGAGCAATATCGGCATGGGGGGCCCTGCCATGATTGAAGGAGGCGGTTTAGGCTCCTATGCCCCTGAAGACATTGGTCCCAGTGATGTTCAGTCGCGCAATGGCGTCATTGACCTGTTGGTCAAGGACGAAATTGAAGCGGTGGACAGGGCAGGTCAGTACCTCTCGTACTTCCAGGGCAAGGCATCAGCTTGGACATGTGATGACCAAAGAAAGTTGCGATTTGCCGTACCGGAAAATCGGCTCCGTGTGTATGACATTCGTTCTGTGATTCAAACCCTGTTCGACGAAGACTCCGTCATGGAGTTACGTCAACAATTTGGCTTGGGTATGGTGACTGCATTGGCGCGTATCGAGGGACGTGCGCTTGGCATCATTGCCAACAACCCCATGCATCTTGGTGGTGCTATCGATGTCGAGGCTGCAGACAAGGCCAGTCGCTTTATGCAGTTATGCAATGCGCATGGCCTGCCCTTGATTTCATTGACGGATACACCGGGCTTTATGGTGGGACCCGAGATCGAAGCGCAGGCCCAAGTGCGCCACACCAGCCGGATGTTTGTGGTGGCCGCTAAATTGAAGGTGCCCTTCTTCGCCGTTGTCTTGCGCAAAGGCTACGGACTGGGCGCTCAGGCCATGACTGCGGGAGGATTTGACGCGCCCGTCTTCACCATTTCATGGCCGACCGGTGAATTTGGGCCCATGGGCTTGGAAGGTTCTGTGAGATTAGGATTTCGCAGGGAATTAGAAGCCCAACCTGAAGGCCCTCTGCGTGACGCTCTTTTCAATGCATTGGTGGCCGACCGCTACGCGGTAGGCAAAGCAATCAATATGGCACAGACGCTTGAGATTGATGCCGTCATCGACCCCAGCGAAACCCGCCAATGGATCGTCAGAGGGCTGGACTCGAGCTTGTCTTTGAAGGGGTCCATGAGCAATGGGTTTGTTGACACCTGGTGATTAACCGAGCTCCAAAAGAAAAGGCGGCGAAGTAGAACCTGGCCGCCTATTTTTGAAAGAAGAAATTATTTCTTTTTGTTCACTGCAGCCTTGAAGGCAGCACCCGCTGAGAATTTAGGCACTGTTGCAGCAGCAATTTTCAAAGGCTCGCCAGTGCGTGGGTTCTTGCCTTTGCGTGCAGCGCGTTTAGCCGCTTTGAAAGTTCCAAAGCCAATCAACTGAACGTCTTGCTTCTTGGCAACAGTCTTGGTGATGATCTCAACCAAGGCGTTCAATGCGCGGCCAGCTGCCGCTTTGCTCATGTCGGTTTCTTTAACCAATGCTTCAATCAATTCACTCTTGTTCATGTTTTTTCTCCTTGTCAATGAACTGGGCTGATTTTGTCACAGACAGACTCAAACCTTAGGGTAGTTTATGACAATCAAGTCATTTTTTATCAAAAAAAGGATGCTGATAAACCCTTATTTGGCATGGCTCGGACCGCATTCAGCAAAAAATGTTGACAAATTAAAAAAAAAGAAATCACCTTCAAGAATCCGCTAACTTGGCCTATCTTAGATTGTCAGATTGAGCGCAAGCGACCCGCAGGGTCAATTCAATTTGATGTTGGCTTGGCGGATGACCTTCGCCCACTTTTGACTCTCGCTGCGGATGTAAGCCTCAAAATTTTCAACGCTGGAGGGCGTGGGCTCCATGCCACTTTGCCGCATTTGGTTCTTGATTCCTTCATCATTGAGCGCGGCGCTGAATTCAGCATTCAAACGTTGCACGATGGATTGAGGGGTTCCCGCTGGGGCCACGAGGCCAAACCAACCTGTGGAGTCATATCCTGCAAGTCCAGATTCCGAGAAGGTAGGAACATCCGGCAAGTTGCCCAAGCGCTTGAGACTCGTCACCGCAAACGCTTTGAGCTTGCCCGCTTTGATGTGCGGCAAAGCTGCTGCAAGGTCAGTCATTGACAACTGTATTTGACCAGACAAAGCATCCATTGCTGCAGGCCCTGATCCGCGATAAGGGACTTCAATCAACTTGACATCGGCCATCTGTATGAATAAGGCGGTCGACAAATGCATGGCGGTGCCATTGCCGCCATGCCCAATGGATATCTTACCGGGCTGGGCTTTGGCCAAGGCCACCACCTGCGGCAAAGTGTCAGCTGGCACTGATGGGTGTCCGACAAGAACAAAAGGAATCGAAGCGAGCATGGTGATCGGCACGAAGTCCTTGGCCACATCGAAAGGCATTTGAGGATAAAGACTCGCATTGGCCGTCAAAGCGCCGGCAGCGCCAATGCCCAGTAAATAGCCATCCGGGGGCGATTTGGCCACCGCTGTCAGTCCGATATTGCCGCCGGCACCGGGCCGATTGTCCAGCACCAATGGCTGTCCGAGTTTCTCATTCAAGCGGGGGGATAGCATGCGGACCATGGTGTCGGTGCTTCCCCCAGGCGGAAAGGTCACAACGATGCGAATGGGTTTGACGGGGTAATCCCCCGACTGGGCAAAAACACGCGCGCACATCCCCAAACCGAGTTGCAATATGAGCAGACCTAATCCGAAACGTCGTATGAGAGTATTCATAAGTCTCCAGTTGAATTCTAAAAAATGGGTTCGGGTAAAAACAAGCAGTCCGTCCAATTACATTTTCAATCAATTTCCAATCGCATGCACCGGCACAGGCTGTACGATCTTTTCAATCCTATTGAAATCCATGCGCCATGAAATCAAACCCAGTCTTTAAGTTGGTCAGTCTTTTTATAACTCTGCTGCTTTGGGTGGGGACTGCCCATGCTCAACGCATGTATGACAGTTCAGGGCGAACAGTAGGTCGCATAGAGGCTGAACGTTACTACGACAGCTCAGGCCGCACTGTCGGCCGTGTGGAGGGGGTGACGGTTTATGACAGCTCAGGCCGTCAACTCGGACGATTTGAAGGGGAGCGGGTGTACAACGCTTCAGGCAGCCAGATCGGACGCGTTGAAGGAGACAGGCTTTACAGTGCTTCAGGATCACTGATGGGCCGCCTAGAGGGTGAACGCATTTATGATGCATCAGGACGTCACATAGGTCGAGGAGAAGGTCTTAGGCGCATGCAAATGATTGTTTACTTTTATTTTTTCATGTAAGTGTGTATCCTCAAACCCTCACTAAAGGACTACTGATGATCAGCCAAGATATTGTTGAATGGGGCAAACCACTGCAGCAAGCCCTGCGCGAAACCCCCTCCCCCCAAGGCACAGAGGTATTGGTCAAGGTCAAATTTTGCGGCGTTTGCCATTCGGATGTACACATACGTGATGGATATTTTGATCTTGGGGGCGGTCGTAAATTTCAAATGGCTGAGCGGGGCATGAAGTTACCCGTCACCATGGGCCATGAGCCTTTTGGCACCGTTCTCTCGGGCGGCCCCCAAGCCGTTGCGCTGCCTATTGGCGAAGATCGTTTGGTCTACCCTTGGACGGGCTGCGGCAAATGCGATCGCTGTGCTGAAGGTATCGATAATTGGTGCCCAGCCCCTCGCTACATCGGAATACAAACTTCGGGGGGTTACGCCGACCATGTTCTGGTACCCCACTCACGCTACTTGATCGATTCAACAGGTATTGACCCGAGCTTCGCACCTGTTTTGGCCTGTTCTGGGCTGACCACTTACAGCGCTGCACGCAAACTCATGCCTTGCAAACCCAGTGATTGGATTGTCATCATGGGCGCAGGCGGACTGGGTCTGATGGCCGTTGCCATGCTCAAAGCCATGGGGCATGAAAACATTGCAGTGTGCGAGATCGATGCTTCCAAATGGTCCACCGCACGCGACATGGGGGCCAAAGAAACCTTCAATCCCCTGGAAGAAGATAGCTTAAGCAAAATCCAAGCTCTGCAAGGCGGCGTGTGGGGTGTTATCGATCTGGTGGGCGCCCAAAACACGGCCAATTTGGGTATTGCTTGCCTGCGTAAAGGGGGTCGTTATGTGGTGGTCGGACTCTATGGCGGCGAAATTCCTTTGTCACTCGTCACCATGGCCCAACGCGCAATCACGATACAGGGATCCTACGTGGGCTCGCTCCAGGAACTGCGGGAAGTGGTGGCCTTGGCGCAATCAGGCAAACTCAAATCCATACCGATTGCCACTTGCTCGATGGATGAAATCTCAGGTGTCCTGGACAGGCTCAAAGCTGGAACCGTGCTCGGTCGGGTCGTTGCCAAGATTTGACGAATTCACTTTATAGAACTTGCAGGGGCCTAGTGCTTTGATAATCTCAACGCCAATGGCCCCAGCATAACCCCTACGGCCAGCACGCCAAATGCGGCCAGCCATGCTCGTGGCTCTTGCGCCCCACCCTGAGAATCTAACGCCAACCCAACCATCCAGCCCGACAAGGCTGAGAGTCCAAAACCCACCGTGGAGTGCATGGCCAAAGTCAAACCTTTGAACTGAGGTTGAGCATGAGACATCATCCCGGCGGTCAGTGATCCCGAATCTGCGGGCACTGTAATGGCGTAAAAAAGGATCAAAAACAGCAGCACCCAGGCAGAACCACCTGCCCACAATCCAACAGACAATGCTGTCAGTGCTGAGGCCACTTGAATCCAGGCAATAGCGCGTTGTCGTCCGTACCGCAAAGACAACTCATTTCCAATGATGCTTGCCGGCATGGCCAACAAAGAAGCCCAAAAACTCACTGTTACGGGCTCCGGCAAAGATCCGCCCTGATGGCGCGCAATCACAAATGTCCAAAACGCCACTATCCAGGTCCTGAAGCCATACAACTCGAAACAATGTGCGCCATAACTCAAAATATAGGCCATCGCAGGACGATTGCGTAAAACAGGACGAACATCAAGCAGATGTTCGCCTGTTGGCACGGGCCGAACGGGACTCATTTGCCAAGCCACAAAGGCCATCATCAGAGGGCCTAATCCCGTGATGCCAAAGGACCAGCGCCATCCCCAGGCTTCGGCTACAAGCTGTGAGACCAAAAACGAAAAACCTACGCCCATAGAGTAACTTGAGGTGTACAAAGTAATACTTCGTGAAGTGTCCTCGGCTTGTAATCGATCGGTCAAAGCACGTAAGCCAGGCATATAAGCACCAGCAAAACTGGCGCCTGCCAGGGCCCAACAGACCATACCCGTCAACCAACTCGTGGCCAATACCGCAAAGGCCAGCGTACTCAGTGCGCTGCACAAGGAGCCCATGAGCAGAATACGCCTCGCGTCGTAGCGATCAGTCAAGGCGCTCAATAAAGGAACTGCGGCCATATAACCGGCGGCATACGCTGCAGCAAGCAAGCCTGCTTGCGAGTTGGTCATGCCCCATAAAGGCATCAGGTGCTGGACCATCACCGCGGGCACCACCACATGTGGCAACAAATTGCCTACTTGTCCGATACACATGGCCCAGACCAGCGGCTTGCCTTGCAATTTATTCACAATCTACGCCTACCAAGCCGCATCCAAAATACGACGGACATCTTCAGGGCCTTGTATTTTTCGGGGGTTACTGTGAATCAAGCGATCGTGCATTGAATTTTTTGCGATCAAGTCCAGCATTTCTGGTTTAACTCCCACTTCACGCAGGGTGCTTGGCAGACCCAGCTGCGCCACCAACTCCGACACAACATCACACGCCGGCTTGGAGGGATCACCCAAGGCTTCACTGACCAGCCTTTGTTGTGCTTCGTTGACGCTCTGGTTAAAGCGCAAGACATGCGGCAACATGACACAGGATGTATAACCATGCGGCACTCCTGCCGTCCCACCCAATACATGTCCAATTCCGTGACTGGCACCCTTTTGAACACCAGCGCTGGAGCCAATGATGGACATCCAAGCACCCAATTGGCAATCGAGTCGAGCTTCCAAATTAGCCGGGTCTTTTTTAACGGCGCGAAGGCCTCTGCCAAGTAAGCGCAAGGCCTGAAATGAGGTGGCTTCCGAAATAGGTTGCGTGTTGATCGAGCACAAATCCTCCACAGCGTGATCCACGGCACGAATGCCTGTAGAGAGCCATAGCCATTCAGGGGTGTGCAATGTCAACGCGGGATCCAAAATAACCGATCGTGGAGAGGCTTTGGGGTGCAAAAAATTCTCTTTCATCCCTTTGACCATATCCGTGCACCCCGCCAGGGCACTGAACTCTCCAGCCGAAAGGGTTGTAGAAATCACAGTACAAGGGACAGTGGGCGCATGAAACTGCGGCCGCTCAATGCGTCCATCCGCATGCACCTTGGTGGCCAGTCGGTCCAACTCTTGTGCTGACTCAATACCGTTACTCATACAGAGTGTGACCATTTTTCCGGCATCAGTAATGGAGCCACCGCCCAGAGTCAGGATCAAATCAGCTTGACCACGTTGCGCTTCTTGCGCCGCCTTGACGACGGCGATGCGAGGCGTATGCGCTGGCATTTCATGAAACACGCCAGCACAACGGCTCCCCAGGACGGCTTTAAGTTGATTGACCAGATCAGTTTGACGAAACAAGCTACCGCTGGCCAGGACGAAAACACGGTGTGCGCCCACAGTTTCAAGCTCGGTCGTAATTGCTTTCACAAAGGGCGTTCCGAAAATGATCCTCTGGGTATTGGGATAACTGTAAATGCCTGAACGCATGGTGTTCTTTTCGAAATTTGGATTGGAAAGTTTGCACAATCATCGCGCAACTACATTCAGTCAGAGTCACCTAGTTGTCTCTTCATTTCTTGACATCCTAAAAGTAAGCATCAAGATAGAACAAGTTTAATTTCTAATGCGAAAGTAAATACATGCATGACTTTGTTTTTCCTGCAGTGACCTTGCCAGAGAGTGCGAGATTGCTCAGACAGCAAGTGCGAGAATTCCTCAAAAAAGAGAGGGATGCGGGTACATTCACCCCTCGCAAAAATTCTTGGTCCGATGGCGACGCAGCGTTCAGTCGCAAGTGTGGACAAGCGGGCTACATTGGCATGATTTGGCCCAAGAAATACGGTGGGCAGGAGAGAACGGCTCTCGACCGTTATGTGATGACGGAAGAAATGCTGGCGGGTGGGGCGCCTGTAGGGGCTCATTGGGTGGCCGACCGGCAAAGTGGCAATCAAATTTTGCGGCATGGCAGCGAGCGGGCCCGTCAAATGATTCTTCCTAAAATTGCAGCTGGAGAATGCTTCTTTGCCATTGGCATGAGTGAGCCTGACTCTGGATCTGACCTGGCTGCGGTCAGAACCAAAGCCGTCAAAGTTGAAGGTGGCTGGAAAATTTCGGGTACCAAGGTCTGGACCAGCAGTGCGCACAGGGCGCATTACCTGATCGCTTTGGTACGTACAGCGGCCAAAGAAGACGACCGACATGCCGGCATGACGCAATTCATTGTAGACCTGAAGTCACCAGGCTTGAAGTTGAGCCCGATCCTGAACATCTACGGTGCACATGACTGGAATGAAGTCGTTTTTGATGAATGCTTTGTGCCTGATGACATGGTCATCGGCGAAGTCGGTGGCGGCTGGAACATGGTGACTGGCGAGTTGGCTTTTGAGCGCTCCGGTCCTGACCGCTTCCTGAGCACTTACCAGCTTTTTCTGGCCTCCATGGCGCAATTGGGTGAAAAGCCGGATGCACGCGCCGTCAATGAAATTGGACGTTTTGTGGCGCACTTGACCACTTTGCGTCGCATGTCGACTTCAGTGGCAGGCATGCTCACCAAGGGAGAAAAACCCATTCTAGAAGCAGCCCTTGTGAAAGACATCGGCACCGCATTTGAAAGGGAAATTCCCGAAATTTTCCGCCAACTGATTCCCTCAGAACCTGTGATGGATGACGAAAGCAGTGACTTTGAGGCCTTGCTGGGCATGTCTGTGCTCAAAGCGCCTGGGTTCACTATACGTGGTGGTACGCGTGAAATTTTGCGTGGAATGATTGCCAAAGGATTGGGACTGAGATGAGTGATATTCGAGACGATCTGGAAAAAACAGTTGACCGCATCTGTGAAGCGCATTGCCTCAAAGAGGTCTTCAAGTCGAGCGAGGCGGGTTCATGGCCTCAAGCGCTTTGGCAAGCCTTGGAAGAGGTTGGACTGCCGCAAGCTTGTCTGACTGAGGCACAGGGCGGCAGCGGCCTTTCCTTCGATGAAGCACTGTTTGTGTTGCGGCGCAGTGCTTACCATGCCGCACCCGTTCCGATGGCTGAGACTTTTTTAGCGGGGCGTTTATTGTCCGCCGCAGGTCTTCAGGTGCCAGGCGGTGTTTTGTCTGTTAGCGTTTCCCATGCCAAGGACCGTTTAGAGCTCCGGGGAAGTCAGAGCTCTCCCACCCTTTCGGGTCATGCTCACCGAGTACCTTGGGGCTTGACCTGTGACCATTTGGCCGTGGTCGCTCAACGCGAGGGTCAGCAATTTGTCGTGTTGCTGGCGCGCGATCCACTTGCCCACAGCGCTTCGGAATCGGTCAAAAATTTAGCGGGCGAGCCTAGAGTTCAATTTGATTTTGTAAATGCCCCGGTCATTGCATTTGCACCCTTGGCGAATGCCAGTGAACGTCTGCTGAGCGAAGGCGCCTTGATGCGCTCCGTGCAAATGGCAGGTGCATTGCAGCGTTCTTTAGAATACGCCATTCAGTATGCCAACGACCGCGTTCAATTTGGACGGCCAATAGGTAAATTCCAGGCTGTGCAACACATGCTTGCAGTTTTGGCGGGCCATGTGGCTGCTTCAGCCGCCGCCGTCGATGCAGCTATTGAGTTGTCGAGTGATGCACCAGAACAGTTTCTCATTGCTGTTGCTAAATCTCGGGCTGGCGAGGCGGCAGGCAAAGGCGCAGAAATTGCGCACCAAGTCCATGGCGCCATGGGCTTTACCCGTGAACACAACTTGCACCACCTGACACGCAGACTTTGGGCCTGGCGAGATGAGTTTGGCAACGAAACCCATTGGCAAACCCGCATTGGGGAGATGGCTCTTCAGCAGGGTCCTTACAAGCTCTGGCCCTTCCTGACCAGTCTGTAATTTGCAATCAATTCAGGAGAATAGACATGCTCAAGCGAAACTTCCTTCTTGTGGCCACTTTGACGGCTTTGTCATTTAATACAAGCGTTTTTGCGCAAGACAAAGACTTTCCATCCAAGCCATTTCGTGTTTTTGTGCCCTTTACAGCGGGCAGCGGTTCTGACACCTCGGCACGTTTTTACGGAGAACGGTTGGCCAAACAATTCGGTCAGACGGCTTTGGTCGAAAACAAGCCAGGCGCCAGTGGCATCATTGCGGTTCAAGCCTTATTGGCTTTGCCAGCCGACGGACATGCCATCTTGTTGGCCAGTAACTCACCGATATCAGTCAACCCGGTGAGCATCAAGAACCTGCCCTACAACCCCATGACCGATCTCACGCCCCTGGCTGGATTGTCGCGTAACATGAACGTTTGGGTTGTGAATGGCAACTCCAAGTTAAACAACTTGAAAGACGTGGTCGAATACGCCAAAAAGAACCCCAACAAACCCTTGAGTTTGGCCAATTATTCGGCAGGCTATCGTTTGGCAGGGGAGTGGTTTTCCAGTATGTCCAATGTCAAGTTCAATCACATCTCCTACAAAGGCGGGGCACAAATCTTCACTGACCTCATGGGCGATCAGCTTGACATTGGCATTGCAGATTTAGGCGGTGCAGCCTCATTGATTAAGTCTGGAAAACTCAAAGCCATCGCAGTATCAGGTGAAAAACGGCACCCGGATTTCCCCAATGTGCCCAATTTTATCGACAGCGGCTATCCAGATTACGTGAACTATGCATGGACTTCGTTTTATGTGAAGGCAGGGACACCTGAAGCCATCAGGAAAAAGCTCATTGATGCGTTGGTGAAGATACGCGACTCCAAGGAGGCCGTTGATTACACCAATTCGACGGGTTCGGACAGCATGCCATTTTTTGGAGAGAGCATGCAAAAGTTCCAGCAAGACGAGTTGGAGCGCTTTACCCGGATTGCCAAAATGGCGGGGATGCAGCCTGAATGACAGACGCTCGCATGAGTATGTACCGGTCTGACTTGCTCTCAGACAAACGCATTCTGATCACGGGTGGTGGAACGGGTTTAGGAAAAAGCATCGGCAAACGCTATGTGGAGTTGGGTGCTGATTTGGTGATCTGTGGCCGAAGAAAAGAAGTTCTCGATCAGACTGCTAAAGAATTTAAAGATACCTTAGGGATTCTCATCGAGACCCATGTCTGTGATGTGCGTGATGCCAAAGCCGTTGAATCCATGATGGACGCCATTTGGGCCACAGGACCTCTGGATGTATTGCTCAACAATGCAGCGGGTAATTTTTTAGCAAGGACAGAGAGATTGTCTACGCGCGCTTTTGATGCGGTCGTAGACATTGTGCTCAAAGGATCCGCTTATTGCACCATGGATGTGGGGCGCCGTTGGATAGAATCCGGCCACACAGGCACTGTGATGCAGATACTGACGCAGTCGGCCATGACGGGCATGCCTTTTACTGTCCCT
>Ga0214919_10002144_pt1 | contig 31399 bp, 28 predicted proteins | sample LL1503_MetaG_FD_177994 | JGI IMG/M metagenome (GOLD analysis project Ga0214919, IMG submission 177994) | Freshwater microbial communities from Lake Lanier, Atlanta, Georgia, United States - LL-1503 | ecosystem: Environmental > Aquatic > Freshwater > Lake | place: USA: Georgia | collected... | reverse complement strand
GTCGCGTAAATCAAGTTTTTCTAAGAAATTTTTGTGATTCTAAATTTTTTAAAAGGTAAGCGTACCTAGATGTACGTGCGTTTTAAAAAATTTAGAATTACGAAAAGTTCGACGAAAAAGTTGATTTGCGACAGCGCCTTAAACTGTGTCAAAACATAAAAAAACCTCGTCCACATTTTTGTGAACGAGGTTTTTAAAATTAAAACAAGAAGGTTTGTTTTAGAAACCTCCCATGCCTCCCATTCCGGGCATTCCGCCGCCCATTCCGCCACCGTGGCTATGACCGGTTTCTTCTTTTTTCTCGATGATAACTGCTTCAGTTGTAATCAATAAAGCTGCGATTGAAGAAGCATCTTGTAATGCCGTTCTTACAACTTTAGTTGGATCAACGATTCCAGCTTTGAACATGTCGCCATATTCGTTAGTTTGTGCGTTATAGCCGTAAGAAGCTTGGTTTTTAGACAATACTTCATTGGCAACAACCGCGCCATCAAAACCCGCATTTTCAGCGATTTGGCGGATTGGAGCCTGAATAACTTTTTTGATAATATTGATGCCAACATTTTGTTCGTCATTAGCACCTTTTAATTTTTCAAGCACACGACCAGCATAAAGAAGAGCTGAACCTCCACCTGCAACAATGCCTTCTTGCATTGCGGCGCGAGTAGCAGCCAAAGCATCTTCAACGCGATCTTTTCTTTCTTTAACTTCAACTTCAGTTGTGCCGCCAACTTTTAGAATGGCAACGCCACCTGAAAGTTTAGCTAATCTTTCTTGAAGTTTTTCGCGATCGTAATCTGAAGTTGTTTCAGCAATTTGCGCTTTGATTGCAGTGCAACGTGATTTTACATCTGCTGATTCGCCAGCACCCGCAACAATAGTTGTGGTTTCTTTATCAATGATGATTTTTTTAGCTTGACCTAGCTGTTGAATCGTAACGGTTTCTAGCTTCATTCCCAAATCTTCAGAAATTAACTGACCGCCAGAAAGAACTGCGATATCTTCCATGATTGATTTTCTGCGATCGCCAAAACCCGGAGCTTTTACAGCTGCTATTTTCAAGCCGCCACGAAGTTTGTTAACCACCAAAGCTGCAAGAGCTTCGCCTTCAACATCTTCAGCAACAATCAAAAGTGGGCGCGATGATTGAACTACGGCTTCAAGCAATGGAACCATTGGTTGTAAGTTAGAGATTTTTTTCTCGAACAACAAAATGAATGGGTTTTCCATTTCAACAGTCATTTTTTCACCATTAGTGATGAAATATGGAGAAAGATAACCGCGGTCGAAATTCATACCTTCAACAACATTAACTTCAAATTCTAAACCTTTGGCTTCTTCAACTGTGATTGGACTGTCTGGGCCAACTTTTTGTACAGCTTCAGCAATTTTATTACCAATTTCAGAATCGCCATTGGCAGAAATTGTTGCAACTTGAGCGATTTCTTCTTTGCCGTTAACTTTTTTGCTCATTTTGGTTAATTCTTTCAGCAAAGCTTCAACTGCCAAATCAATACCACGTTTCAAATCCATTGGATTAATTCCCGCCGCAACTGATTTAACACCTTCGCGAACAATTGCTTGAGCAAGAACTGTTGAAGTTGTAGTTCCGTCACCCGCAACGTCATTGGTTTTAGAGGCAACTTCTTTAATCATTTGCGCGCCCAAATTTTGAAATTTGTCGGCAAGTTCAATTTCTTTTGCAACGGTCACGCCATCTTTAGTGATGCGCGGAGCGCCGAAAGATTTTTCGATTACAACATTACGACCTTTTGGTCCAAGTGTAACTTTTACCGCGTTAGCGATTATATCAACGCCTTCAACGATTTTCGCGCGGGCGTCAGATCCAAATAGGATTTCTTTTGCTGCCATTTTTTACTCCGTTTGTTTGGTTTAAGAATTTAATTTTTTGCTTATTTTGTGCTTCATTCGACGAGATTTGTCGTAAGTTATTATCTTACTCAATTATCGCCAAAATGTCTGATTCTTTCATGATGATAAGCTCTTTGCCATCAACTTTAACTTCGGTTCCACCCCATTTTGCGAACAAAACGCGGTCGCCTTTTTTAACGTCCAAAGCAATTCTTTTGCCGTGATCGTCACGAAGTCCTTCGCCAACAGAAACAACTTTTCCTTCGGCTGGTTTTTCTTTTGCAGTGTCTGGAATAATAATACCGCCAGCAGTTTTGCTTTCGGCTTCAATGCGCTCAACTAGAACGCGGTCGTGTAAAGGTCTGACTTTCATTTTTTGAAATTTTTTAAGATTTAAAAGAAATTATATTGTGCAACTGAAGACGTCTTCAACTGCAAATTAATTTAGTGAGCTTTGATTCTTTAACAAGGGGGTTAAAAAATATTTTTTTGTTACTTCAATAATTCGTCAAGCTTACCTGCCACATCCAAGGCATGTAAGTCATCACAGCCTCCGATATGTTTTTCATTGATGAAAATTTGCGGAACCGTCATGCGTCCACCCGATTTATTAATCATCTCTGATTTAATTTCATCACTAGTGATTTTAATTTCGGTGAATTCAACACCCTTTCTTCGCAAAAGATTTTTTGCACGTACACAGTATGGACAAGGATCTTTACTATAGATAATAATTTTTGGCATAATGATAAAAATTTAAAATGCACCGTTACTGTTAGTTCCCAAAACCGTCTGATCATTTACAGACTTATTTGAATAAGTTGGCGGAACATAATATTGATCAGAATCATAATATTGATTCTGGGTTGAAGGTGGAATTGCGTAAGGGTTGGAATAAAAGCGCGATTGTGGCGCAATTTGTTGATAAGGCTGATAGTAAGTTGGTTGTTGATAATAATAAGATGTCGGCTGCTGATATTGCGGCGGCGCATATTGCGGCGGCTGATATTGTTGCTGTGGGCGATAATATTGCTGCTGATTTTGTATTGGATTAATTGGACTAATTGGACTCACCTCAACATTACGACTACAAGCCGAAGCTAATAGCGAAAAGCAAATCGCAGAAAGGGCGAGTAATATTTTGCTATTAATTCTTGTGTACATTTTTAGATTTTTCTTGGAAATTTTTGATTAAGAAAATTAATATTATTTCAATCTATGATCTATTCTTATCCGAATCAAGTCAGTGCAATTAATATTTTGGTCGATCTGGAGATTGTTGTATTGGCTCATTATTTTGGATGTAAGCCGGCGGAACGTAATATTGATCAGCATCATAATTAGGATAATAATTTGATGGCGGAATAGCATAAGGATTTGAGTAAGAGCGCGATCTAGCTTGCGGTCCATAATTAGGTTGCTGCTGATATTGTTGTGGCGGCTGATAATAAGGCGCCGGAGCTTGATATTGTTGCTGCTGTGGATAATAAGAAGCTGGCTGTTTTTGATAAGAAGCTTGAGGTGCATAAATTTGTGGTGGAGAATATGCCTGCGGTTGGCGATAATAATCCGGTGCAATATAGCTCGGAGCGCTAGGATTTGGCTTTTCTACTACCGGTCTGGTTCCCGAATCGAATCCAGCTTTGTCATAGAGATAAGGATCACTTTCACAATTAAATAGCAGGCATAAAAAAGCCAAAGCAACAAAGCGCTGAAAATTTACATTAATTAAAATCGCATTTTTTTGTTGCACTTGATTTGCCATCTATAGTTTAACTAATATTTGCTATCCGCTCCCGATCCATAGTTAGCCTCAACATTTCGATAATTTGTTGGTGCAACATAATATTGATCGTAGTCGTAATAAGGAGAGTAATTATATGGCGCTGGTTGGTATGGATTACTATAAGCTCTTGAATATGGTTTTGCATAAGGACTATAACTTGCAGGATAATTATAACTTCCGGGCTCCGGAATTGAAGATTTTAATCCCATCCGATCATAAAGATTTGTATTATTATCTTTTGAACAAGAAGAAACCAGCGCTACAAAAACAAACAAAATAAAAACACGATTTATGGGTCGCAAATTTTCTGACTTCATGCCTTGGAAATATAAAACTTATGCGAGGTAACTTGAGTGGGGCGAACAAACTAGGTAGCATAAAACAACAATCAATATAAAATCTGTGCATCGAGACTTTCTGCTCTAAAACAAAAAAATCATGATTACTAATTCTAACGAAAAATTCATCTCTTACGCACTAAATCTGGCAAAAAAAAATCTTGGTCAAACCTCGCCAAATCCAGTTGTAGCCTGCATTATTGTTAAGGATAATATTATAATTTCAACTGGCGTTACAGCAAAAAATGGTCGTCCGCATGCTGAAAAAATTGCCATTGATAAAGTTACTGACAAGAAAAAATTAGAAGGAGCTGAAATTTATGTAACGCTAGAACCTTGCTCCCACTTTGGTCAAACCAGCCCATGTGTTGATGAAATCATAAAATATAAATTCAAAAAAGTAGTAATTGCGATTTCCGATATTGATCCAAGAGTTAATGGCGAAGGAATAAAAAAACTGCGCCAAGCCGGAATTGATGTAGTTTGCGATGTTTTAAAAAAAGAAGCTAAAGAAATTAATCGCGGTTTTTTCAAAGCCAAAACTAGCAAAATACCATTCGTAACATTGAAATTGGCGACCAGTCTAGATGGAAAAATTGCCACTAAAAATTTTGACAGCAAATGGATTACCAATGAAAAATCACGATTTTTTGCTCATAATTTACGCGCCAAAAATGATGCGATTTTAGTTGGCGCCAATACAGTAAAACAAGATGATCCCAGCCTTGATTGCCGGATATTGGGATTAGAAAATTTTTCACCAAAAAGAGTGATTATTACAAGTGATCTTAATTTTGATTTGGATTTAAAAATTTTTAAAACTGCCAAAGAAAATCCGACCATTATTTTGACCAATAGTTCTAAAAAAATTCAAATTCCTTATGTTGAAATAATTTTATGCGCTGAAAAAAATGGCAAAGTTGATTTAGAAGATGCGTTAAAAAAACTGTGCGAGAGAGGAATAAATTCTATTTTAGTTGAAGGCGGCAAACAATTGGCAACGCAGCTTTTGCGAGAAAATCTGGTTGATGAATTAGTTTGGATTAGAAGTAAAAAAATAATTGGAAATGATGGATTACCCGCAATTGGTGATTTGGGATTTTCTACACTTTCAGAAGTTTTAAATAATTTTGAAAGAATTGAAAATAAAGAGATGGGCGATGATTCAATTGAGATATTTCGATTTATACTTGATTATTTTCCCTGAATTGCTCCTATACCAAATAGTTAATTTGATATAGAATTTAAAACTAAAACAATTCTATTACAAACTTATACCAAGTTGCGATCAAAAAGAAAAGTTCAAGTCCTGAAACTCGACACAAAACTAAGCAGTTTTTGGTGTCGGATTTGACTCCCTTTTGACTACTTATTGATTACTGAAATTTTAGAAAATATGAAGCAAAAAACACGAGAAGCTATTTTAGCAGAAGTGACATCCGACCACTTGCCGCAAATGTTTGAGATTAAGTTGTCGAGCAATTCAGAATCTGATGAAAGTTCTTCTACCGAAAAAACCAAAGTTAATATTGTTACTTGGAATATTCTTAACCAATGCAAAGTATCACCTAAATTTAGTAACAACCCGTGGAATTACCATGAACCTCAAGAAGATTTTAAGAAAAGATTTGGTGAGCAAGCAAAACAATTGCATGGATATATAGAAAAAGGAGTTGACATTTTCTGTTTACAGGAATGTTCAGAAGAAGCTGCGAGAAAAATAAAAAAAAAGTTGAATGAGTCGGGTGGTGATTTTCAGTACGAAACTCTTAAGAAAACATCATTCACTAAAAAGCCTAAACAATCTTACACTTTTTACAACAAAAAAAAGTTTAATTTGAAAGAAAGTAAAGAAACTATTTTCAGCACAAATATCGGATCAACAACAGAGGGGATACATTTAGGTCTAGCAATTACCTTTGAAGACACCACTTCCAAACAAAATTTTGTTGTCGAAAATGTCCATGGTCTTTTTGACAGAGTTGATCTCGTTGAAAAAAACTCAGAAAGCCTAAAAGAAATTTATAGCGACATCCCGGTAATCTCAGTTGGTGATTATAACATTGATGCCTCTAAACTAAGTAAACAAGAAAGAGTACAAACTTTCGCCTGTGGCTTAGCAACCAATTTTGATGCAGAAACAGTTCGAGGCGAAAAAGCTGTAATGAAAACCGAAAATAAGTGCTACGACATGGCTCACATTATTCTTCCAGAAAAATTTAGAGTTGGTGTGAAAGCTACTTACCAACATTTTACAGAAAATCTTGAAATTAAAGAAATCGAAACAATTGAAGCTGAACATGTTACTACAGAATCAATTGCGAATGAAAAACAAGCTTCAGAAGTCACTCCTTCAGAAGAAGTAATTTTAAAAGAACTAACTTTGGACAAGAGTACTTCTAAAACGAATTTTACGCAATTAAACAGTCCAGCAAAATCGAGTTTTTCCGCGGCAGGTGAATTCAAAAAAAAAGGACACTTCGATTTCTTTGGAGAAAATACTACTCTAAACAAAGAAGTGCCAGTAGCAATAACTGGATCAATCAATTATGATCTATTTTGGCAGATTGGCGGCGACGGTGTTAATGGAGCTTTGAAAACATATTTGGAAAGTAAGAAAGGTAATGCTTTGGAAAATGCCAATCAAAAATTGAAGAAGGAAAAACTAGAGAAAAAACTAGAAGAAAAAGATCCAATCGGCGAAATCACACTGGTTGATCTTGAGTTAAAAGAAAAAGATGCGCAAATTCAAACAATTCTCTATTCGGCATCGCCAAATCTTAGTGGTCTAGATAAAGAACAATCAGAAAATGCAATGGTGGCTTTTGGAAAAAAGTTTAGAGATCAGCTTAGTGAACAAAAAATTAAAGAGTTGTACCTACCATTATATTCTGGTGGAATCTACAAAGGCAGCAATGAGCCGGAAAAAGTTGCTGAATGGTTGATGAAAGGCTGGTTTCTTGCCGAAAAAGAAAATTCAAATATGGGAGATGTTAAGGTTTATCTGGGTCATAAGTGTTTGGTTGATGCTGTAAAAAAAGTTGATGTTTTAGTAGAAAAAAAGACTTCAAAACCTTTAAGTACTTCAGAGGCTTCCGATAATTCCAAAATCTTAGCCGAGGGCAAATCTTTACCAAAAGAGGCTGCGTCAAAAAAACCAAATTTAGAAAATTTAGCAAAAATTACTTCGCAGAAAGAGATGGAAGCCAAGATTATGTTGGGTAATATCAAAGAAAAAATTTTCGCAAATCCAAATGGGACTGATGAAAATTTATCAGCAGAAGATGTGGCGATAAGAAAATGTGCGTGGCTTAAGGGGACAAAATCTCTAGAATACGCAGCAAATAGTGTTTTGAATAAAGCGAAAAAAGCCGCTAAGAATGATACTAGAGAAGTTGTTGAAGGAGGGGAAAAATCTAAAGAAGCTTGGTATAAAAGATTTACTAGAACTGATTTTAAACAAGTTGATCTTAGCGACACTTTCCGCACAGTATTTGTAAATTGTACTTTTAATGAAGAATGCGTCCTTCCAAAGGATCCAAGTAGTATTGATCCCAAATATTTTTTGAATTGTGAATTCAGTAAAGTTTTAATGGACAAGCCAGAGAATGAAGCTCTAAAAAGTGCGCTTGAGAATGCTGGAATGAAACTTGATGAAGATTCTGGTTTTTATAAAATAGATAATGTTGAGCGAAAAAAATACGCTGAGAAAGATAAAAAAGGAGAACCAAATTCAAACTTTAAACCAATTGAATCATTTCAACTTATTTCAAATTATAAAGATAAATTAAACAAAACGAAATAGTCATGCTGAGCTTGTCGAAGCATGATTCTAAGCTTGGAGCGCTAAAATCATGCTTCGACAAGCTCAGCATTGAGTTAGTTTGAAAATTTTTGAGAAATAGCTCCCCATTTTTTTAATTATGCCCAGATAGATTCTGAACTTGTTTTTAGAATCTATCTTTAACTTTTGATGAAACCAATCTATCCCAACAAACTTCTGTAAACCTTCAAAGTTTCGTTACACATTTTTTCATTCGAGAAATTATCAACCACATTTTGCCTAGCATCGATTCCAATTTTATTAGCTTCGTCTTTTGGCATTTCCAAAACTTGATCAATCGCTTTGGCAAAACCTTCTGCATCACCAACTTCAATTAAAAATCCAGTTTTATCGTCAATTATAGTTTCTAAAGCGCCACCAATTTTAGTTGCAATAATAATTCGATTTGATGCCTGCGCTTCAATTGCAATGCGACCAAAAGCCTCAGCGCGAACGCTTGGACAAACCACTAAATGCGAGAGCGCATAAGCAGTTGGCATATCTTTGCAAACGCCGACTATGCGCACTTTTCCTTCTAATTTTTTATCAACAATTTTGCCTTCCAGTTTTTTTCTAAATTGTTTGTGACCGTGATCTGAACCAACCATCACGCATAAAAAATCAGATTTAACTTTGGTTAATGCTTCAATCAAAAATTCATGACCTTTCCAAGCTGTAAAACGCGCCGGCATTAAAATGATTTTTTTATCATCCGGCAAATGCCATTTTTTGCTCAAATCTATGATGCGGTTTTTTGAAACTTTTTCGTAATTAAAATAGCCCAAATCTGCGCCGCGTTGAATTACCGTAGTTTTTGCCTCACGATATTCGCTATAATTTTGGGATAAATAATTTTTGATAAAATCAGAAACCGCAATTACAGAATCAGCTTTTAACATGATGGAGTTATAAATTCTTTTGAGAGGAAAAATTTTCCATTTCCAGAATTTTAATGAATAAGTTCCGTGAACCGTCGCGACTAATTTTGTAACGGTTTTTTTACAGGCAAAATAGCTACTCCACATTGTTGCTCTAGAGCGCACATGAACAATATCAACATTATTTTCTTTAATCAGCTTGGCGAGTTTTTTATTATTAAAATAAATTGTGATCGGATTTTTACTATGCATCGGCAGCGCAATGTGTTTGATTCCGGCTTCGCGCAATTGATAAACCAAAATTCCACCTTTCGAAACAACAATTGGTTCAAAATCAGCTTTTTTTAATGCTTTAGCAATATCAATAGTTCCGCGCTCAACTCCGCCACTTTCTAGGGCTGGCAGTATTTGCATTACTACCGTTTTTTTTCTTTCAGAATTTTCCATGATTTAAAAACTAGAGTATGATTGTTTCTTCGCGCTTAGGACCAGTTGAAATTATTATAGCTTTAACGCCGCAAAGGTCTTCAATTCTTTTAACATAATTACGGGCTTTTTGTGGCAATTCGGCCAGCGTTTTTGCGCCAAAAGAACTTTCTTGCCAACCTTCCATTTCTTCGTAAATCGGCTCGATTTTATCCCACAAATGATTAGCTTGCGGCAAGTAATCAAAGGTTTTGTTGCCAATTTTATAACCAACACAAATTTTGATTTTTTCTAGTTTATCAAGCACATCGAGTTTAGTTAAAGCAACTTCTTTCACTGAAGAAAGTTGAATTGACTGACGAACCAAAACCGCATCAAACCAACCACAACGCCTATCGCGACCAGTTACAGTTCCAACTTCTTTTCCTTCAATACGTAAAAAATTTCCAATTTCGCATTCAAGTTCTGTTGGAAAAGGACCAGATCCGACTCGAGTTGTGTAAGCTTTTAAAATGCCGATTGTTTTATGCAAATCAGCAACTCCCAAACAAGAACCAAGAGCAATTTGACCCGCCATTGTGTTGCTTGAGGTTACAAAAGGATAAGTTCCGTAAGTCACGTCCAGCAAGGCTCCTTGCGCACCTTCAAACATTACATTAGCAAGCGAATTAAGCTTTTTGGCAATTTCAAAAGTCGGTTTGGCGTGAATCAAAAGGCGAGCGCGGACTGGCTCTAATTCAGCAATAATTTGCTCAATCGTAACAATTTCTGCGCCCAAACTTTTGCGCAAAAGATTATGGTAAAAAAGTAAGTTTTCTAAACGTTCAGTTAAAATTTTATCATCCATCAAATCACAAATGCGAACCGCTCTGCGCCCTGCTCTATCTTCATAAGCTGGTCCAATTCCACGCCCCGTGGTTCCAATTTTTTTCTCGCCTTTTTTGCTCTCTAAAAGTTGGTCTAATTCACGATGAACTGACAAAATTAGACAAGCATTTTCGGCAATCGCTAATTTTTCTGATTCAATTTTAATTCCAGCTTCTTCAATTTTTTTTATTTCAGAAAAAAGCGCGATCGGATCAACAACCACGCCACTTCCAATTACTGAAAATTTTCCACGAATTATTCCCGATGGCAGCAAACTTAATTTGTAAGTTTTATCTTCAACTTTAATTGTGTGACCAGCATTATGACCGCCTTGAAAGCGCACAACTGCATCAAATTTATCTGCTAAAAAATCTACGATTTTCCCTTTACCTTCATCGCCCCATTGCAGACCTATTATTGCTGTATTTCCCATTTTACTATTCATCCTTCATTTGAATTTTAATGCCAAATATTACCGAATTAACTCCGGTTTTTTTCTCAGTTGTAAAATATTTGCTACAATAAGGACAAGTGACGAAATCATTTTTGCCCATATTCAAATAAACCAACGGATGCCCTGATGGTCCTTTTCCGCCATCGCAGGAAACTTTTTTCGAATCGACATGCACGATTTCAAGCGGGCTATTTTTAGGATTAATTTGAAGATTCATTTTAAAAATTGAGAGATTAGAAATTGTTTGTTGTAAGTTTGATAAAAACAAACGACTACAACCTAATTTGCGTAAACAAGTTTTTCAATCTAAGTTTTTTAAAGTTAAACAAATTATGAAAAAAATCTTCTCGTTATTTTTGGCACTAATCTTTTTACAAGTTGGAAGTGCCAGCGCCGCAAGCAGCGATTGGCATGAAAACCAAAGCAAGGGTGCTAAAACAAGATTGATTGCTAGCTATTACAAAAATCAGGCTGGAGAAAAAAAATTAATCTCCGGCATAGAATTTAAAATTGCCTCAGGTTGGAAAATTTATGGATCTGGTTCTGATGGAATTGGAATGCCACCAAGTTTTGATTTTACCAATTCTAAAAACCTCGCAAAACACACAATTTCTTGGCCACAAGCAATTTCTGAAGAAGAAAAAATTGGCGATGAAAAATTCGCTTATTCTTCTTATAAAAATGAAGTTATAATCCCGATTGAAATTGATTTAGAGCAAGCTGATCAAGCGGTTGAAATCAATGTTCAACTTAATTATGGATTATGCAAAGAAATCTGTGTTCCGGCAAGTGAAGGTTTTACTTTACAGATTCCCGATGAAATCGACGCCACTTCTTTAAACGAAATCCAGAAATTTTTTCCCAATCAAATCATTGATGCAAAAGAAGCGCCGAAGCCGATGAATAATAATTTAGCCTTATTTTCAGCAATTTTATTGGCAATTTTTGGTGGCGCAATTTTAAATATTATGCCCTGCGTTTTACCGGTTTTATCGATTAAATTAATTTCAGTAATACGTCATTCTGAATCCGAAATTTCTCATATCCGCTTTTCATTTTTATCGACTATAATCGGCATTTTATCTTGCTTCGTGGTCTTTGCGCTTTGCGCTTCAATCATAAAATTAACCGGAAATTCTTTGGGCTGGGGATTGCAATTCCAAAACCCTTATTTCCTGATTTTTTTAATTGTGATTTTAATAGTTTTTGTCGGCAATTTACTGGAAGTTTTTGAAATTAATTTTGACCGTTTTTTAGCCACAACTCTTAATAAAAAAATCAGTAAAGAAGAAGAAAAGAAAAGCATTTTCTTGCCTAATTTTCTTTCTGGAATTTTAGCAGTTTTACTTGCAACGCCTTGTTCAGCGCCATTTTTAGGCGCAGCAATTTCATTTGCTTTGGTTCAAAGTTTTTTTGTAATTTTTCTGATTTTCTTTTTTATCGGCATCGGTTTTTCTCTGCCTTATTTTGTACTTATTTTTGCACCAAAATTAGTTTATATTTTGCCGCGCCCAGGAAATTGGATGATTCAAATCAAGCAATTAATGGCGGGCTTATTAGCGGCAACAGTGATTTGGTTGATTTATGTTCTATCGCATAATATCGGCGCTTTTCCAGCATTTTTAGCTGGAATAATTGCGGTTGCGATTCTCGCCTGTTTTAAAATTAAAATCGAATTTTTCAAATTTCTGACAATTGCAGTGCTAGTAATTTCAAGCTTTCTATTGCCGATGAAGTTGCAAAAACAACAAAAAATTTCCAAAGATTCTTATGAAAGTTTTTGGGTAGAATTTGATGAAGCTAAACTTTACCAATTAATAATTGAAGGCAAAACTGTGGTTGTTGATGTTACGGCAGATTGGTGTTTAAGCTGTAAATTCAACAAGATCAGAGTTTTGCAGGATAAAGAAGTTATGGCAAAATTAAATGGTGGCGACATTATCGCGATGCGCGGCGACATCACTAAACCCAATGAAAAAATCATAAATTTCTTGCACAAAAACAATCGTTTTGCAATTCCATTTAATGCAGTTTACGGACCAAAAGCGCCTGACGGTTTATTAGCAAGTGAACTTCTGACTAAGAGAGAACTTTTCGAATTAATTGAAAAAGCACAGTAATAAATATGACAAACCTTACAACCCTAACTCTTCGCCAAACTCTCGAAGGATTAAAATCAAAGAAATTTTCAAGCTTAGATGTAACTTCAGCTTACATAAAAAACATTGAAGCTAATCGCAATCTCAACGCTTTTATCACCGAAACTTTTGATGTTGCTTTGGCTCAAGCTAAAAAATCTGATGAAAAAATTAGCGCTGGAACTGGTGGTGAGTTAGAAGGAATTCCTTTGGGAATAAAAGATCTTTTTTGCACCAAAAATATTCGCACTACTTCCGCTTCAAAAATGCTGGAAAACTTTATTCCAACTTACGAATCAACAGTTACCCAAAAACTTTTAAATGCCGGTTCAGTTACGCTCGGAAAATTAAACATGGATGAATTCGCCATGGGTTCCGCCAGCACCAACAGCTATTTCGGATCGGTTATCAACCCTTACAAAAAGAAAAATTCTAACGAAGATTTAGTTCCGGGTGGCAGCTCTGGCGGCTCTTCAGCTGCAGTTGCGGCAAATTTATGTTTAGGTGCTACTGGCTCTGACACTGGTGGCTCAATTCGCCAGCCAGCTTCTTTCACCAACACCGTTGGCGTAAAACCAACTTACGGACGCTGTTCACGTTACGGCATGATTGCTTTCGCCAGCTCGCTTGATCAAGCAGGAATTTTTGCTAAAGATGTTTATGATGCCGCGCTTTTACAGCGCGTGATTTCGGGTTTTGATGCTAAAGATTCAACTTCAATAAATATTGCCGTGCCGCAATTTGAAGCGCTTTTAAATTCTAATATTAAAGGCAAAAAAATCGGCATTCCCAAAGAATATTTTGTCGCTGGAATGTCGGAAGAAATCATCCAACTTTGGAATCGCGGCAAAGAAATTTTACAAAAACGCGGCGCTGAAATTATCGAAATTTCTCTGCCTCACACGCAATATGCTTCTGCAGTTTATTATGTTTTAGCTTCTGCTGAATGCTCGTCAAACCTAGCGCGCTTCGATGGCGTGCGTTATGGATTTAGAGCTGAAGGAACTAATTTATCTCTGGAAGAAATGTATGAAAAAACCCGCGATCAAGGTTTTGGCGATGAAGTTAAAAGAAGAATTTTAACCGGAACTTATGTGCTTTCCGCTGGCTTTTTTGACGCTTATTATAAAAAAGCTCAAAAAGTGCGACGCCTTATTTTGCAAGACTTCGTTGATGCTTTCAAAAAAGTTGACGTGATTTTAACGCCAACAACTCCAAGCGCTGCATTTTCGATCAATCAATCAAAAGAAGTGGGAAATTCTGATCCCGTAAAAATGTATTTAAACGACGCCTTCACAATTCCGGTAAACTTAGCCGGCTTGCCCGCACTTTCAGTTCCCGCCGGTTTCGACAAAGATGGATTGCCTTTAGGATTGCAATTAATTGCCAAGCATTTTGATGAACAAAATATGTTTGATTTGGCTTTGGCGATTGAAGAAGATTCAAAATAATGAAAACACAATTCGAAACAGGAATTACAGCCTCTAAGATTTGCTCGCTAAAATAAAAGCTGAAACTCCGAAAGGAAATTTTATTTTTTTTGCCAACAAAACATCTAACCGAAAAAGTGTTGTAAAAATTTTATTCAAGAATTCTGAATTCACCGCATTTTCACTTTTGATTTTTATGGCAAAAATTTTGGTTAATTTTCTAAAAATCAAAATTGGCACAAAAAGAAAAAAGTTAAAATAATAGCTCTGAATAATTTTCATTTCAGCTTGGGTAATTTTGTCTTTTATCTCGCCAAGCAAATATCTTCTTTGGTGCATTGAAACCATGTCATGATTGCCCCAAAGGCTCATAAAACAAGGCACGGTGATAATTATTTTGCCATTTGGTTTTAGAATTCGCACCACTTCTTTTAAAGCAAGTAAGTCGTTTTCAATATGTTCAACCACATCGGTAAATAAAATTACATCGTAAGAATTATCAGCAAAACCTGAGTCACAAATATCGCCAACTTTCACCGCACCTAAATTTTTTTCTTCACAAACTTTCTTTGCCGAAGGGCTAAAATCAAAACCTTGATAATTGGTAAAGCCCGCTTCTTTCAACATTCTCAAATTACTTCCTGAACCCACACCAACATCTAGAATTGCCGCATCTTTAGGCGCTGCACTTAAATATTTTTTAAACATTTCGCGCCTCACCACAAACCACCAATGATTTTGCTCAATTTTAGACTCTTCTTCAAAGGCAATATCCTGCATATTTTTTCAAGAATTTTTATTTTCGATGATTTCCTCAACCAGATAAAGCGGACGATTTTTTACTTCGTTAAAAATACGACCGACATATTCACCGATAATGCCGATAAAAATAAAGTTAATTCCGCCCATAAATAAAATTACACTCATGATTGACGCGTATCCGGGAATGCCTTGATCAAAAAATAATTTAGCGCAAATAATGACAACTCCGTAAAGAAATGAGCAGATTGAAATTAATAAACCAACGTAAGTAATCAGACGAATTGGAAAAGTTGAAAAAGAAAAAATGCCATCAAAAGCACAGCGCGCCATTGTAGCGTAATTATATTTGGTTTTGCCTTTAATTCTGGCAGCTCTTTCATATTGAACTGCGGTAGTTTTGTATCCAACCCATGAAAGCACGCCGCGCATGAATCGGCTGCTCTCGCGCATTTTTTTAATATCATCTAGCGCCACTCGATCAATCAAACGAAAATCACCAACATTTTGCGGCAAAGTGCGATCCATAATTTTTGAGGCAAGCTTGTAAAAAAGCGCCGCGGTGAATTTTTTTAACCACGGATCAAAACGATTAATGCGTTGCGCCAAAACAATTTTGTAGCCTTCACGCCATTTTAAAATCATTTGCAAAATTACTTCCGGCGGATCTTGCAAATCAGCATCCAGCGGAATTACCGCGTCTCCCAAAGCGCTGTCTAAACCGGCGGTAAGCGCTATTTCCTTGCCGAAATTGCGCGACAGTTTAATGATTTTTAAATATTTTTTTTGCGCCGCAAATTTGCTGAGAATTTCGTAGGTTCGATCAGAACTACCGTCGTCAACTGCAATAATTTCATAATCGATATTGGCGATTTGGTTTAAAACTTTTTCAACGCATATAAAATAATCAGCGATTGATTCTTCTTCGTTAAAAAATGGCGTGACGATTGAAATAAGTTTTTTCATTTTATAAAAATTATTGCAGTTTTTCCCATTTCCATGCAGAAGAAATAATCTCGTCAAGGCCAGAAAATTCAGGCTTCCAACCCAAAAGTGATTTTGCCAAATCGGCGCATGCAATTAAAGAATTGGCGTCACCTTCTCTTCTTTTTTTATAATTTATTGGAATTTTTTTAGCCGAAATTTCTTCAGCTTTTTTAATGATTTCTAAAACCGAAAAACCTTTTCCGGTGCCAATATTAAAGGATCTTTGCGCGCCGCCTCGTTCCAAATAGTTTAGCATTTTCAAATGAGCGCCGCAGATATCTTTGACATGCACATAATCTCTTACACAAGTGCCGTCCAAGGTTTGGTAATCATTGCCATTAACAAAAAACTCAATGTCTTGGCGGTTTAAAAAGCGCATTAACAAAGGAATTAAATGGCTTTCGACTTTACGATTTTCGCCAAGATTTTTTTGCCAATTCGCCCCACATGCGTTGAAGTAGCGCAAAATTCCGTAAGATAAATTATGAGCTCTATAGCAGTCAGACAAAACCTCTTCGATAATAAGTTTGGTTTTGCCGTAAACGCTGGCGGGATTTTTTTTATCACTCTCCAAAATCATGCCGCTCTTGGCTTGATAAACCGCAGCGCTTGACGAAAAAATAAAATGACTTTTGGGACTTAAGCGAATTATTGCGTTGATAAAAATAAGAGATGTTGCGACGTTATTTAGGTAATAAGCGCTTGGATTAATCATTGATTCACCAGCTTCAATTGAGGCAGCAAAGTGAAAAACGGCGTGAATTTTGTGACTTGCAAAAATATTTTTTAGCAATTTTTCATCAGCAATATCACCTTCAATAAAAGTAACTTTCGGATCAATATTTCGCGCCAAAGAATTAGAAAAATTATCGATTGCCACCACTTCAAAATCACTAGCAAGCAATAAATCAATCATATGCAAACCTATATAACCAGAGCCTCCGGTGACTAGAAGTTTTTTATTTGCCATAATTAGATTTCAAAAAATACCAGTTGTGCATTTTGCGAAACCATGACCGGCTTGACTGCAATTGATCTGAGATTTTGTTCGAGAGTGACTAATTTTTTACCACCGTAATTTTCAAAGTATTGTAATCTATCGAGATAAACACCCTTAAATCCTTCTTTTTTAATAGCTGCGATGAATGTTTCAAAATCTTGGTTAACTATTTTTTTCTGCCATTTACTACTTTCTCTGCCCCTAATTGCCGGATAGGACCAACGTAAATTTTTTGAATGAATATAGGCTATAAGAGAGTTATAATTATCATTTAGCTCCTCAGGAAAACCATAAGAAGGCAAAACAAAAATCATGGTTTGCGCTGGCTGAGAATTTTCAATTTTTGTGATAAAATTATGATCATTATCAAACCTATTTTTCATTGAATCGCTTTGCGCCGTTAGGTTTGAAACAACTCCTACCTGATCTAAAACTCCAAAAACCATAACGACAAATAGTAAGATTTGCGCCAATAATTTTTTACCAAACAATTTTTTCTCAATGATTTTATCAAAAATTATCGCTACTAAAAACAGCGAAATGAAAGCGATAAATACACAAAATCTGGCGTGACTTCTAATTAATGGAAATGCGAGTGAAAACAGCATTACCAAGCCGCCAGAGGTTGCAAAAATTACTGATAAAATATTGAGCGCGGCAAGATTTGAGATTAAATTTTGTTCATTTTTTTTGAGAGAAAATTTCTTAATAGTTTTCTTCAAAAAAGAATTTTCTTGTTCAAAATTTTTTCCAACCAGCCATAAAATTAAAAATAAAAATCCTGTTGAAGCAATAAATCCAAGGCTTTCAGAAATTCTTTCAGATTCAGAGCTAACAATTTCTTTAAAATGATTAGTTAAATTGGAAAAATAATTGAGATAGTGGTTAGAAACCGGCAAAAGCAAATTAATAATTCTAAGACCAAAAAACTCACTTTCGCCAGCCCCTCTTCCGGCTACTTCTCCATTGAATCCGTGATTAAGTTGGTAGATAAATGTTGGCAAATATAAGCAGGAAAGAATCGCAAAAATCACGGCGCATAAAACGATTGCCGCGAGAGAATTTTTGTCGAAGAAATTTTCTTTTTTTAAGCCGCTCAAAATCCAAGCAAAACTAAGAATGATACAGCTGTAATAAGCGTAATAGACGCCACTAATTGCAATTAGGGCGCATATTGCTACCGAGATCAAAAATAATTTATTTAGTGAGAAGCAATATTGCCCTTTTTTATTGATAGCAGCGACTGAAATTTTGTCGGAGGCAATCCAGATTCCAACCATTACTGCAAAAGGCACCAACATGTAATTAGATAGAAATAGGTGCCAGATACTTCGAGCAAAATGGTAGGGCAAAAAAGTATACAAAACGCTAATGACGATGGCGGTGAAAATGCTGATTTGAAAACTGCGTAGCACGATGAAGGAGGCGCCAGAAATTAACGCAAAAGTTAGAATGAAAAAGCAGTTAGCGATCAGGAAGGGATTATCTGAAAAATAAGTAAAAAATTTGATGATGAGAATTTGTAATAAATCGGCTTGGATCGGGAAGTCGTAGATGCTAAATATCTCGGTAAAGTGAGGTAGGCCAATACTTGGATTGCTGAGAAACCAGCCTGTGTCGATTATATTTTTGATAACAAAAATATAAAAAAGACTGTCATTATTATAACTAAAAATCGGCAGAGAAAAATCAGTTTTCCAAATCTGAAAAAGAATGGCAAAAATTAATAAAGATAAGATCGAAGCGGCGCTATATTGAAAAATATTCTTTAAAATCTTGGTCATTTTTAGACGAATTATCTACTTGGTTGGTTAATTATTAAATTATACATAGATCCTGAACTTGATTTGGGATCTATGAGATTTCGTCACAGAAAAATAGTCAATCACTTATATAAATTACCTCTTCTCCAAAATCTGTTTTTTAGCCATTTCAATAAATTCTTCCACGCTCATAACTTTTTGCGATTCTTCGCCAAATTTGCGCACTGAAACAGAACCATTTTCGGCTTCTTTTTTTCCAATCGCCAAAATATATGGAACTTTTTTCAAAGAATGTTCGCGGATTTTATAATTGATTTTTTGCGCATCAAAATCGCCTTCAACTCTAAATCCACAAGCTTTCAATTTTTCAAAAACTTGCGTGCCATATCCATCTGAATCATTGGTAATTGTTGCAACAACCATTTGCGTTGGCGCCAACCACAGTGGAAATTTTCCGGCGTAATTTTCAATCAACATGCCGATAAATCTTTCAAAACTGCCCAGAATTGCGCGATGTAACATTACAGGGCGCTTCTTACTTCCGTCAGTTGCGATGTAGCTGGCTTCGAGCCTTTCGGGCAAAATAAAATCAGCCTGCAAAGTTCCGCATTGCCATTCACGCTTGATGGCGTCAACTAAAGTAAACTCAAGTTTTGGCCCATAAAATGCACCTTCGCCTAGATTGATTTCGCATTCCAAACCCGCCGCTTTCACAGCTTCCGACAAAGCTGCTTCGGCTTTATCCCAAGTTTCATCAGAACCGGCGCGCTTTTCGGGACGAGTTGAAAATTTAACTTTCACATTTTCAAAACCAAAATCGCTGTAAACTTCTTTTAACAATTCACAAAATGCCACGGTTTCAGAATTAACCTGACTTTCTTCGCAAAAAATATGAGCATCATCTTGCGTAAAAGCGCGCACTCGCATGATTCCATGAAGCGAACCTGAAGATTCATTGCGATGACAAGAGCCAAATTCTGCCATTCTCAAAGGCAATTGACGATAAGATTTTAACTCTTGATTAAAAATTTGAATATGCCCTGGACAGTTCATTGGCTTCACTGCAAGAGTTCTTTCTTCGCTTTCAGCAATAAACATATTCTCGCGGAATTTTTCCCAATGTCCCGATTTTTCCCACAAAACTTTATCAATTAATTGCGGAGTTTTTACTTCAACATAATTATTTTTTTCGAGTTTGGCGCGAATATAATTTTCAATTTCGCGAAAAATTGTCCAGCCTTTCGGGTGCCAAAACACTGATCCTACAGCTTCTTCTTGAATATGAAATAAATCCATTTCGCGACCGATTTTGCGATGATCTCTTTTTGCCGCTTCTTCTAAAACATGCAGATGATTTTTTAAACTTTCTTCACTTTCCCAAGCTGTTCCGTAAATACGTTGTAACATTTCATTTTTCGCATCACCGCGCCAGTAAGCTCCGGCGAGTTTCATCAATTTAAAATGTTTGATGTGAGAAGTTGAAGGCGCGTGCGGCCCGCGACAAAGATCGATAAAATTACCTTGTCTGTACAAAGTAATATTTTGATCCTCAGGAATTGAAGAAATAATTTCAGCTTTATATTTTTCGCCAATTGATTGAAAAAATTTCACCGCATCGTCACGTTTCCAAACCTCGCGCACCAAAGCCTCGTCGCGCTTCGCAATTTCACGCATTTTATTTTCGATTTTTTCTAAATCATCCAAAGCGAAAGGAGTTTTGCGGGCAAAATCATAATAAAATCCATTTTCAATTGCTGGCCCAATTGTAACTTGGGTTTCGGGAAATAGCTCTTTCACCGCTTCCGCCATTAAATGTGCGGCGTCGTGACGAATAATATCTAAAGCATCAACGCCGCTTTTGGGAGTGATAATTTCAATTTTTGCATCAGTTTCAATTGCCCGCGATAAATCGCGCGCTTCACCATTTACCTTGATTGCCAAAGCAACTTTTGCCAAAGAAATTGAAATTGATTTAGCGATTTCGGTACCAGAAATTCCACGGACAAATTCGCGCGCAGCGCCATCTGGAAAAGTGATTTTAATTTGGTCGGACATTTTATCTGAGAATTATTGACGGTTTTTTTAGTATTTTGTATAGATCAAATTTCAATACAAGGTTAGTTGCTGCAATTATATCAAATCACATTCTTTCATAAATTACTAACTGCGCTTTTTCATCAATCATTTGATCTAAAATTTTATAATTTTTTTGCAATAATTCCCTGATTTCAGAAATTTCTTCAGGAGAAAAAATTGTATTTTCTTTAAAGTTTTCTTGCGACCAAATTACCCATTTTTCGCGTTTGGCTAAAATTTCTTCAAGCAATTCTGCATATTCTTCTTTGTAAAAGTAAAACATATGCTGCAATGCATTCTGAGCAATCGCAGACGCGCTTGTTTTTGCAGCTCTGGGAATATCATTAAAAAAATTTATTAAGATTTTGGACGTGTTTTTTTTAAAACTATTTAGACATGTCAGACTTTCAATAAAGAATGATGCTCTGGAAACAAAAAATTGATTGCAGTTTTGTAACTAAATTTGTTTGATGCGCGCTCTCAAAAAAATGGGCTTGAGAACGAAAGCGAAAAAGCCCAAGCGAAAAAGTCCAGTCGTGAGTTGTCTTCGAACGAAGTGAGAAAAGCAACGAAACGTTTTTTATTGGGGGGCTATAGCGCAGGTTCGAACGTTAAGAAAACGACCTCAACGGTCGTTTTTAGTGAGAACGGGCTTGAGAGCGAAAGCGAAAAAGTCCAGTCGTGAGTTGTCTTCGAACGAAGTGAGAAAAGCAACGAAACGTTTTTTATTGGGGGGCTATAGCGCAGTTGGTAGCGCGCTTGCATGGCATGCAAGAGGTCACGAGTTCGACTCTCGTTAGCTCCACCATCCGCTTTCACTTACGCTGCAGCGCGATTGGATTCGCAGGATTCTCAAGACTCTAGCATAAGCGAAAGCGGACCATTCCAACAAAATCATACCACTTCACACTATATCATCAAATCCATCATCAATCCCATATCAGATATTTAGAATTTGGATTTTCTTAAATGCATTCATATTTAATTCCAAATTGTAATCACCATTTTTTTAAAAAATGACTAAGCAAAAAATCTCGATTTTCTGGTTTCGCCGCGACCTACGGCTGGAAGATAATGCCGCATTGTGGCAGGCGTTAAAATCAGGAAATAAAATTCTGCCTATTTTTATTTTTGATAAAAATATTCTTGAGCATCTTGAAGATAAAAAAGATGCCCGCGTTTTATTTATTCACCAAGAAGTTTCGCGCTTGAAAAAAGAATTAGAAAAACATGGCTCATCACTGCGCGTTTTTTATGAAACTCCACTTACAGCTTATAAAAAAATAATCGCCGAATATGATGTGGCTGAAGTGTTTGCTAATCGCGATTATGAACCATATGCCAGAGAGCGTGACAAAGAAATTTATGAATTTCTAAAATCACATAAAATTGATTTTAAAAGCCGCAAAGATCATGTGATTTTTGAAAAAAATGAAATTCTTAAAGATGATGGCAAGCCTTACGTTGTATTTACGCCGTACAGTAAAAAATGGAAAAGCAGTGCTAATGAGTTTTTCTTAAAAAAATATTCCAGCGAAAATTATTTAAAAAATCTTTATCCTTGCTCCGCTTTTGAATTGCCGCAAATTTCTGAAATTGGTTTTATTGATTTTGATTTTGCTTATTTTCCCAAACGCGAACCAGACGTAAAAATAATTGAAAATTACGTCACTAATCGTGATTTCCCTAGCATCAAAGGCACTAGCCACTTAAGTTTACATTTGCGTTTTGGAACAATCAGCATTCGCCGCCTTTGTCAAATTGCTTCGGTCATAAGTGAAAAATGGCTTGATGAATTGATCTGGCGCGATTTTTATCAAATGATAATGTACCACTTTCCTTATTGCGCCAACAGCTCATTCAAGCCGCAATATGACAAAATAAAATGGCGTAATGATAAAGAAGAATTCAGAAAATGGTGCGCCGGCAAAACCGGTTATCCAATTGTTGATGCAGGCATGCGAGAGCTCAATGAAACCGGCTTTATGCATAATCGCGTACGCATGATTGTTGCCAGTTTTTTATGCAAACATCTTTTGATTGATTGGAGTTGGGGTGAAAGATATTTCGCGCAGAAGCTTCTTGATTATGAGTTGGCAAGCAATGTTGGAGGATGGCAATGGACTTGTGGCAGCGGTTGTGATAGCGCGCCATATTTTCGCATTTTTAATCCCGATAGCCAAACTGAAAAATTTGATCCTGAATTTAAATATATCAAAAAATGGGTTCCAGAATTTGCCGATAAATCTTACGAAAAGCCTATAGTTGATCACAAACTCGCCCGCATCAGATGCCTTGAAACCTACAAAACAGCTCTCTCTTCCTGACTATACCAAATTAACTATCTCTTGATAGCGCTAACGAAGTATTTTTGAGGAAAAATTGCGACTGGAAATGTAAGCTGTATCAAGTGATACAGTGTCATTTTCTGAGTAAATTTTTACCAAAAAGACAAAGTTATGACTATCGAGAGATAGTTAATTTGATATAGTGACCTAAAAAAGTAATTATTTTGTTGAACTCATTTAAGAATGAATCATTTATAACCAAAAAAATAATTACTGTCGCCAAGCTTAGAAATATAAGGCGAGAAGTCGTAAACCAGATTCGATCTCCCCATTCAATTTCAACTTTTGGTGCGCTGCTTAATTGCTGAAATTTCTTATAAAGCAAAACCCGATAACAAGTGTGAAGTGGCAAAAATAAAAAAGTGAATAGCAAAAAATTAAGCAAAATAATTGTTAAGCGATTTTGCAAAACAAGATCTGAAATTTCGATACAAGATCCAACTAAAGCCAAAGTAAAAACCGTGATAAAAAGAGAACATAAAATCATCGCGCTCGGATTTTCACTGGCATATTCTCGGCTTTCTAGCATTGCGCTGGTGGCATTTTTATTTTTTGCGGATAGTGAAGGAAGTGCTACAAAATAGCGAAATCCCAATAATAAAGAAGCTAATTGCAAAACTTCCACCATCGCAAATTTATATATTTTCTTAAAGCCTGACTTCATAGGCTTTAAGCCATCTTCATTGCGAAAATAATTATTTACAATTTCTAAGTAAGATGAGCGCAACCAGATAAAAAATATTAGAAAAATAATAATTTCGATAATTGGCAAAATATTTAATACACCAATATTTTGTAGGATCAAAACCGCGTTAAAATATTTATTAATTTTTGCTTCAAAAAAAATAAGTGAAAATAAAATCACTAAAAATATCACACTTAAAACTGTATTTACTTTCAAAAAAGTCAGGCTGTTTTTGCTCAAAATTTTCGTTGCACCGCGCAAAATTGACGTAGCTTTTAACTTGGTTTCATCAAGAATTTTTTCCGATTCCGACTTTAATTTAACAGTTTCGTATGAGTTTTGAGCCAAGCTTTCATCAACAATGAGAGGCTTTTCCAGCGCTTGTTCGAGATTAAAAATAAAATCTGGCGTTTGATTCTCAGAAGAGTTTTTCATATTTATTTTAAATTAGCGCTTCACAAACTTTGGTGATGATTGAATTAGTTAGAAGCCGTGCATGATTTGGGATTTTTATCGAATCAATTTTAACCTCTATTAAACTCTGATTTGCAAGCATTTGTAGTTTTTTTGTATCAAAAATTTCTGCCCTGTTTCTTTTAAAGTGAGTTTGAAAAATTTGATTGTCAATTCCTTGCGGCAAGCGCAAACCCATTAAAATCAACTCTTCGAGCAATTCTATTTTGGAAATTTTTTCCATTTTTTGAATTCCGGCGCCAATTTCTTGGGCTTTTTTTAACCAGCTTAAAGGCTCGTGAAGCATTGTTATTGCTGATCTTTCAAGATCATCTTCCAAATAAATTCGCGAATGCGCGCCAGCACCAATTCCCAAATAATCGCCGCCTTGCCAATAAACCAAATTATGGCGCGATTCAAAATTTTTCTTGGCATAATTAGAAATTTCATAAAGCTCAAAACCAGCATCAGACGTGATTTGATTAGTCATTTCATAAAAATCTGCCGATAAATTTTCATCCGGCATTTCAAATTCTTTACGCGCAAATTGAGCATAAAATTTAGTTCCGCGTTCTATCGTTAATTGATAAAGCGAAAGATGTTTGGTGCCAAAATTTATGGCGCGCGCCAGTTCATTTTTCCATTCTTGTAGCTCTTGTTTTGGTCTGGCATAAATTAAATCGAAAGAAAAATTATCGAAAATTTTTGCCGCCAATTCAATTACCGAAATTGCTTCTTTTGCCGAATGTTCGCGGCCTAAAAATTTTAAATCGACATCATTTAAAGCCTGAATTCCAATTGAAAGTCGATTGATGCCGATTTGTCTCAAAGCCTTGAAATTCTTGCTTTCCGATGATGTTGGATTTGCCTCTAAAGTGATTTCACAATTTTGATCAATTTCCCAAAGTGTGGCGATTTTTTTTAAAATTCCTTCCACTAAAAATATTGGCATTAATGACGGCGTTCCGCCACCAAAAAAAATTGTTTTTACTTTACGTTTGCAAATTTTTGCCGCAAAAAAATCAAGCTCGCGCTCATAAGCCTGCAAAAATTTTTCATGCTCAACATTGTCGCGTACATGCGAATTAAAATCACAATAAGGACATTTTGATTTGCAGAAAGGGTAGTGAATATAGATGGATAGAGGTTTTTTCACAAATTATCTTGATCTAATGCGTTAAGAAAATAACCTGATAGAAATTATCAAATATCAATAAATCCTGAATCCGTTTCAGAATCTATTTCTAAATACAATATTATTAAAAAATGCTGCAAATCGCAATCGTAGTTTTTCGCGAAATACTAGAAATTTCTCTTATCGTTGGAATTTTAACCGCCGCAACCAAAGATATTGCCGGTCGCGGCAAATGGATTTCAGGTGGTTTATTGCTGGGAATTTTGGCTTCTTTAGTCTTGGCTTTTTCAACTGATAAAATCTCTGAAAGTTTGGATGGAATGGGTCAGGAATTTTTTAACGGTCTGATTTTACTTTCCGCTGCTGTTATGATTGGATGGACTGTTTTGTGGATGCAAAAGCACGCCAAATCTATTTCTGGCGAATTAAAACGTTTAAGCAATTCAATCCGCGAAGGTCACAAACCACTTTATGTTTTATTGGTTGTAGTATTTTTATCAGTTTTGCGTGAAAGCGCTGAAATCGTGCTTTTCGCTTATAGTTATTATGTTTCAGGAACTGGAATCGGCGAAATTACTTTAGGACTTTTTGTAGGAATCACTTTTGGCGCAACCGCAGGATTTGCGCTTTATTTAGGAATTTTAAAAGCTTTCGGAAAATATTTTTTCATTGTTACAACTTGGATTTTAATTTTTTTAGCATCTGGAATTGCAGCTCAAGGAATCGGCTTTTGGATTAATGCTGGCATTGTTGCGCCGCTTGCAAATCCAGTTTTTGACAGCTCACAGATTTTATCGCAGCATAGTATTTTTGGGAAGTTTTTGAATATCTTTTTTGGCTATATTGATCAACCTGCAGGAGCTCAACTGATTACTTATTTAGTAACTTTGACGGTGTTGGTTTTGGGATTGAGAATCGCGAAAAAAATGTAATTAATTATCACTTTACAATTTCTTAGCCACGTCAATCGCGCCATAACTAATCACCGCACTTGCACCAGCTCTTTTAAACGCCATCAAACTTTCATAAAAAGCCGCATCAAAATCAAAGGCACCTTTTTCTGCCGCAAATTTTAGCATCGCATATTCACCACTAACTTGATAAGCAATTACGGGTAATTTAAAATTTTGCGAAACTTGCAAAACCACGTCCAAGTAAGGCATTCCCGGTTTTATAATTATCATGTCTGCACCTTCTGCAACATCTAGTGCTACTTCGCGCAAAGCTTCCTGCGAATTTCTAAAATCCATTTGATAAGTTTTTTTGTCAGATTTTTTTAGGTTATTAACTGAACCAACGGCGTGACGAAATGGTCCGTAAAAACTAGAAGCATATTTCACTGCGTAAGACATCAGCGCAACATCGCTAAATCCTTGATCGTCGAGCGCATCGCGAATTATGCCAATTCTTCCATCCATCATGTCAGAAGGCGCGATAATATCGCAACCGGCTTGCGCCTGAACCAAAGCTTGCTGGCATAAAATTTCAATCGTGGCATCATTTTCGACATAGCCATTTTTATCAACAATTCCGTCATGGCCGTGAGCTGTGTAAGGATCAAGTGCCACGTCAGTAATCACGCCGATTTCGGGCGCAGCATTTTTAATTTCGTCAATAGCACGCCACATTAAATTTTTGGAATTTATCGCTTCTTTTCCGTTAGAAGTTTTTAACTTTTGATCAAGCGCCGGAAACAACATCAAAGCAGGAATGCCAAGCTTTTGTGCCTCTTTAGCTTTTTTCACAATCAAGTCGATTGAAAGACGCGAAACATCAGGCAAATGGGAAATTTTTTCTTCTTTGTTTTTGCCTTCAATTACAAAAAGCGGCAAAATTAAATCGCTTGGTAAAAATGTGTTTTGTGCAGTTAAATCGCGAATCCACGCTGATTTACGATTGCGTCTCAAACGCACTCTTGGAAATGAATCGTTCGATGAATATGTCATTATTATTTGAAATCGAAAATTTTAGAAAATAGGTTCCGTTACTTCGAAATTAATCCCCATTCACTTATAAAGTTCCATGAAAAATATCTTAGAAGAAATTTACCAGCATAAATTAATTGAGGTTAGAAACCGCAAGAAAGAACTCACAGTTCAAGAAATTTGCGCCCGCATTAAATGTTTAGAAAATCCACCGCGCAATTTTTTTGCCACTTTAAAACAAAAAAATGAGCGCCTTGAGGCTGGCTTAATTTGTGAAATTAAAAAAGCTTCGCCTTCGCATGGAGTAATCCGCGAAGATTTTAATCATTTAACTATCGCCAAAGAATATGCCGAAGGCGGCGCAGCTTGTCTGTCAATTTTGACTGACGAAAAATATTTCATGGGCAGCGATCAATATTTGAAAGAAGTGCGCCTGATTTCAAGCCTGCCAATTCTGCGCAAAGATTTTATGGTTGACACTTACCAGATTTACGAATCAAAAATGTTAGGCGCTGATTGTATTTTATTGATTGTGGCAATGCTTGATGATGCAAAATTGCAAGAGCTTGAACAATGCGCCCTTGATGCCGGATTATCAGTTTTAATTGAAGTTCATGATGAATCTGAATTACAGCGCGCAAGTAAGCTGAAAAGCAAATTGCTGGGCATTAATAATCGCGATTTAAAAACCCTGAAAGTTGATTTACAAACTTCTCTATTTTTATCAGAAAAAGTTCCGGCTGATTATGTTTTAGTTTCAGAAAGTGGAATTAAAGATGCGTTGGATGTCGATTTATTACAACAAGCGGGAATCAATTGTTTTCTGATTGGCGAGCATTTTATGAGACAGAAAGATATTGCTAAAGCGGTGAAAGATATTTTGATTAAGTAGTTATAACTTTTTATCCTTAAGCTTTTCTGCTTAAGGATAAAAAGTTCAAAATTATTTCTTAGTGATCGACTGAAAAGTAATACGATAACCAAAAGATTTCACAACAGTTTCTAAAACTTTAACTGTTGGATTACCTTGTTTTGAAAAAATCTCATAAAGATATTGGCGACTTAATTTTGTTTCTCTTGCCAATTGTGAGAAGCCTTTAATGGCAGCCGCTTCTTTTAGAGATTTAAGCAAATCGACGATATCAAAATCATTTTTATAATCTTCAAAAGCGTCTTTAACGCAGGCTTTTAAAGACTCGTTTTTTTTCATGACTCTCTCCGCAGAAATAACTTTTGAATCAGTGATTTTTTTGGTGGATTTTCTTTTTGAAACTTTAGGCATTTTAATTTTTCTCCCGATAAAATTTACTTTTTATATTTAAATTTTGGGCATTTTATGGCGCTGTCGCGTAAATCAACTTTTTCTAAGAAATTTTTGCAATTCTAAATTTTTGTCCTTTATCCCTTCGGGATACGGAAACGCGACACGAGTCGCGCCCCGCTTTGCGGGGATCCCCATCCCGTATGTCTATGGGACATACGGGAAATTTTTTGAAAGGTAAGCGTACCTAGATGTACGTGCGTTTCAAAAAATTTAGAATTGCAAAAAGTTCGACGAAAAAGTTGATTTACGCGACAGCGTCTTTATGGATGTCATTAATAGTTTACTTTTACTCCAAACAGTCAAGCAAATATTTTTCGTAGCTTGAACAAGAAATTTAGTAGTTCTAAACTGACAATATGTGTCAAAGCTACTTGAAATTCAAACATTGCCAATTTTGACTTTAGCATACATTTTCAAATTTTTATAAATCATGTTCAAAATCGCAATTATCGGTCGTCCAAATGTTGGAAAATCGACATTATTTAACAAATTAATTGGCAGAAGTTTTGCAATTACTGATGACACTCCCGGTGTAACTCGCGATCGCAAAGAAGCGCCAGGAAAGCTTGGACCGCTTCTATTTATGGCGATTGATACAGCCGGCCTTGAACATGAAATCAACGATAAATCGCTGGAAAAAAGAATGGTTGAACAAACCGAACTTGCAGTTGCGGATGCTGATTTATGTTTATTTGTAGTTGATGGAAAAGTTGGTGTAACCAAAGAAGATTTACACTTTGCAAAATGGCTCAAAAAAGTTGATAAAAAAACTATTTTAATTGTGAATAAATGCGAGAATTTAAACGAAGAAGTTTTGGCGCAAGAATATTATAAATTGGGATTTGGAAAGCCTACAGCTGTGTCCGCCGAGCATAAATTGGGGTTTGGCGATTTATATGAAAAAATCGCACCAGAAATGGAAGAATATGAGAAAAATTTCTCTGATGTTTTATATGATGCTGAAGATGAAAAATCTGATTTGCAAATTGCAATTGTCGGTCGTCCCAATGCCGGAAAATCAACTTTTTTAAATAAAATTTTAGGTCAAGATCGCTTGATTACAGGTCCTGAGGCTGGCATTACGCGCGACGCAATTGCAGTTGATCATGAAATTTTCGGTCAAAAAATTCGCTTCATTGACACCGCTGGAATTAGAAAAAAAGCCAATATTGTTAAAAAATTAGAAAAGCTTTCTAGCCTTGACAGCTTTAGAGCCATTCGTTTTGCCCAAGTTGTGATTTTGTTGATTGATGCCAATTCTTTGCTTGATCACCAAGACATGGCGCTGGCGGGTGAAATTATCCGCGAAGGTCGCGGATTAGTTTTTGCAATTAATAAAATTGATTCGGTTAGTGGAGACAAAGAAATTTTTATGCGCGAAGTACGTCAGCAAATTCAATCGCTTTTACCCGGAATTGATGGCGCGCCAATTATCGGCGTATCGGCAAAAACCGGATATAATGTTGAAAAATCTTTAGAATTTGCACTGCAAACTTATGCGCAATGGCAAACTTATATTCAAACCAACAAACTTCACGATTGGCTTAAAGCCGCTGAAACCGCGCATTCACCGAAACTTTATAAAGGCAAAGCGATTAAGTTGAAATATGCGACGCAAATTAAAAAACGTCCCCCAACATTCGCAGTTTTTACCAATCACATCAAACCTTTGGAAGGCGCTTATGAGCGTTATTTAATGAATTCTTTGCATGAATATTTTGATTTAAAATTAACGCCGGTGCGCTTGGTTCTAAGAAAAAGCGACAATCCATTTGCCGGAAGAGAAGAAAAAACTTTTTCAAAAAAATTACATAAGCCTAAAAAATAAAAAAAACCTATGAAAAAAATCGACTGTAAAAAAACTTTTGGAATTGATTGCGACTTTGAGGTTCTAGCCTTCAAAGAGCGCTCGGAATATGTTCCGGTGCTTGATGAAAATTATCTTTTTGATCCCAAAACCACTCTCGCAATTTTAGCCGGATTTTCTTTTAATCAGCGCGTTTTAATTCAAGGAATGCACGGAACAGGAAAATCAACTCACATTGAACAAGTAGCCGCGCGCCTTAACTGGCCTTGTTTGCGCATTAATTTTGATTCACAAATCACACGCCTAGATTTAGTTGGAAAAGATGTAATTAAATTAAAAAACGACAAACAAATTACCGAATTTAAAGAAGGAATTATTCCCTTCGCGCTGCGCAACAACTTAGCTTTGGTACTTGATGAATATGATGCGATCAAAACTGATGTGTCTTTTGTAATTCAAAGATTACTTGAAGAAAATGGTAAATTTGCCCTTTTAGAAGAAAATGAAATTATCACGCCAAGCCAGCATTTCCGCTTGTTTGCAACTTCTAACACTTTGGGCGCTGGCGATGATTTAGGAATTTATCACGGTACAAATTTAATCAACCAAGCACAAATGGATCGCTGGAATATTGTAGCGGCACTAAATTATTTACCTGAAGAACAAGAGTTAGCGATTCTCTTGAAAAAACTGCCTTTTTTAAATTCGAAACTACATCAGCAAAGCGCAAAAATGATGGTGCGCTTGGCAAATTTATCGCGCGAAGCTTTTAGAAATGGCGATATTTCTAACTTGATCAGCTTGCGAACTTTGATTTCTTGGGGGAAAAATATTGAGATTTTCGGGTCGGTTAAAACTGCTTTTATTTTGAGCTTTTCTAACAAGGTTATTGATGATGAAAAAGCGGTGATTCGTGAATTTTATCAACGGGTTTTTGGCGAAGAAATTTAGTGAGATGAGCGTTAGGACGGGGTTGTAAACCCCATCATGCTTTGTTTGGCATAATTAAAAAAATGGGGGGCTAAAAACCCACTTTTCGCCCCCAGTTTTTCAGCAGAAATTTCACCGCTTTTTTCTTCCGATTTTTATCCAATCCTCGGTGAATTTTTACCCTCTCTTTGATGT
>Ga0214919_10002138_pt1 | contig 31470 bp, 21 predicted proteins | sample LL1503_MetaG_FD_177994 | JGI IMG/M metagenome (GOLD analysis project Ga0214919, IMG submission 177994) | Freshwater microbial communities from Lake Lanier, Atlanta, Georgia, United States - LL-1503 | ecosystem: Environmental > Aquatic > Freshwater > Lake | place: USA: Georgia | collected... | reverse complement strand
TGTAGGGTAATATTAATCCAAACCTGTTTACTATTTCTAGCATCAATGGATTGTTTGGCCCGATAAAAGCCCGAAATGCTTTCTATAGGCAGCGCAAGTGATTGCGCTAAATAAGTTAATATAACAGAATCGTCTGCTGCCTCAGAAGGCTTTAGCTTGAGGGTAATTTCTTTTTGCATACTTGTTAGGTATTTATCCTAAAAAATGACTAGTTATTATGTTTTACTAAAATGGCAAATCATCGGATGCATCCATTGCTGGCGGCATGTCGTTATAATTAACTTGGTCGCTAGAAGGTGCGTCCTGAGTGATTTTCACAGTTTCCATTCTCCAAGCATCTAAATTGGTAATATAGTTCTCTTTGCCATCTTTCATCCACTTTGTTCCTTTAATATTGAACTGTACTTTTACTTCATCGCCAATATTAAAACGGTCAACCATGGCTGTTTTATCTTGAACGCATTGAAACTTAGCGTAGTTGGTAATGCTACGACCATTAATGTCTTCTGTTTTTTCAATGACAAACTCACGTGTTTTAAAAGTTTCTGTTCTTTGAACGATATCAAATCGGGCAATTAATTTTCCTGTTATTTCGTACGACATAATGTTGGTTTTTAAAAGGTAAAACTACTACTTAAATAGACTAAAAATTTACAAATCCGTAAACCTAAAGTTCTTACCTTCCAAAAAATATTGGGTTTGATGTTTTTTTCTACACGCAGCTATTTTATAATTGCCTTTATCTTTTTAGTGTCTTGTAAGCCTATGCCGCAAACGGCTGTGGTGGAATACAAAGACTATCAAATTACAAAGGAAGCGCCAGTTGATTCTTCTTTTATACGTTTTCTGGCACCTTATGGCTCAGTACTGAAATCATCGATGGGTAAAGTAATTGGGTTTTCTACCGAAGGACTTTCTTTAAAACAACCAGAGTCAACCATTGGAAACTTTATGGCCGATGCCATGAAACAACAAGCCGAAAAGCATTTTAACCAAAAAGTAGATGCTGCTTTTGTTAACTATGGCGGTGTTAGATCTAATATTTCAAAAGGGAAGTTGACTGTTGGGATGATTTTTGAATTAATGCCTTTTGATAATTTAATTGTACTACAAAAATTAAATGGAAAGGTATTAATGCAATTATTAGACAAAATTGCCGCAGACGGTGGATGGCCTGTATCGGGTATTACCATGGAAATTAAAGACAAAAAAGCAACCCATGTATTGGTTAATGGCCAAGCTTTAAATACTTCAAACATATATATAGTAGCTAATTCCGATTATGTGGCAAATGGGGGTAATGATTGCGCCATGCTCAAAGGAATTGCGCAAATGAATAAAGGCATTTTATTAAGGGATGCACTAATTGATTATGCAAGCTGGTTTACGGCTAATGGAAAATCAGTTGATGCAAAAATTGAAAACAGAACTACCAATGTCAATTAATAGAAGAAAGTTTATTAAACATACAGCCATAGCGGGCTCTGCATTACTTGCTTCAACGCTTGTAACAAAAGAAGCACATGCCGAAGTTGCAAACAATAGGCTGACCATTCTGCATACAAACGATGTGCATAGTAGGTTAGAGCCTTTTCCAATGGACGGCGGTAGAAACCAAGGAATGGGCGGTGTTGCGGCAAGGGCAGCTTTAATAGCGTCGATTAGAAAAGAAACAGAACATGTTTTATTGTTAGATGCTGGCGATATTTTTCAAGGAACACCGTATTTTAATATGTACCAAGGCGAACCTGAAATGAAAGCCATGACCATGATGGGTTATGATGCTGCCACAATGGGCAACCACGATTTTGATGGAGGAATTGAAAATTTTGCCACACAATTACAACACGCAAACTTTCCAATTTTAATTTGTAATTACGATTTTTCGAATACGCCATTAGAAAACAAAACCGCTCCTTACAAAATATTTCAAAAAGGGAAAATTAAAATAGGTATATTGGGTTTGGGAATAGAATTAGAAGGGTTGGTGCCCCAAAATTTATACGGAAAAACAATTTATCAAGACCCTATTTTAGCAGCCAATAAAACAGCGGCAATTTTAAAAAAACAGGGTTGTGATTTGATAATTTGTTTGTCTCATTTAGGGGATAAATATGATGATGGTAAAATAAGTGACGAAATTTTGGCAAAAGAGACAGAAAATATCGATTTAATTTTGGGCGGACACACCCATCGTTTCTTTGAAATTCCTAGGAAATACACCAATAAAAAGCAAAATGAAGTGCTCGTAAATCAGGTAGGATGGGCTGGAATTCAACTAGGGCGCATTGATTATGATTTTTCGTTATATAGTGCCGGGAAAAGAGTAGCATCTAAATCAATTTCAATAAGAAATAAATAACTGAAATAAAAATTTTTTTTTCAACATAAAGTATTCATATTGCATTCCCCTTAATAATTCCTTAACATTAATCGATTGTGGAAAAACATTGATTACTTATTAAGGAAACTCTGTAGAACTAGAATATTGTAACCCGCTATAAATTATTTTTTTTGTATGTCTAAGAACGCTGAACTAATCTGGAACAATTGCTTGAAAATCATCAAAGACATTGTGGAGTGGCAACACTACAAAACCTGGTTCGAGCCAATCACTCCGGTTGAGCTGAAAGGGAATGTTTTGATGATTCAGGTACCTAGCCAGTTTTTTTACGAATACTTAGAAGAGCATTATGTAAACTTGTTGGCAAAAACTTTAAAACGCGAATTAGGCAAAGAAGCCCGTTTAGAATATAGAATTATGGTTGATAGCGGAAACACCAATGGACGTAGCGGGTCTATGGATATTCCAGCAAGTAATATGAAAACATACAATAACAACGAAATGAATTTTCCGTTGGTTATTGACAATCCGGTTAAAAATCCGTTTGTTATTCCTGGTTTAAAGAAAATGCAAATTGATCCGCAGTTAAACCACATGTATACTTTTGATTCTTTTATAGAAGGCGATTGTAACAGGGTAGCACGCAGAGCTGGTAAAACAGTTGCAGACAAACCAGGTGGCAATTCTTTTAATCCTTTAGTAATATACGGTGGTGTTGGATTAGGAAAAACACATTTGGCGCAATCAATAGGTAATGATGTTAAGCGCATGCATCCTAGTAAGGTTGTTTTATATGTGAGCAGTGAAAAATTCATTAACCAATTTCAAGACCATAGCAGAAATAATGCCATCAACGATTTCATCCATTTTTATCAATTGATAGATGTATTGATTATTGATGATGTGCAATTCTTTAGCAGGGCCGAAAAAAGCCAAGATGCATTTTTTGCCATCTTCAATCATTTGCACCAAAGCGGCAAGCAATTAGTACTTACTTCAGATAAGCCGCCAAAAGATTTAGACGGCATGCAAGAGCGCTTATTAAGCCGTTTTAGATGGGGTTTAAGCGCCGATCTTCAAATACCTGACTACGAAACGCGAATAGAGATTTTAGAGAAGAAAATGAAGAACGATGGCTTAGATATGCCAAAAGAAGTAGTAAAGTATGTGGCCTATAATATTAACACCAATGTTCGTGAATTAGAAGGTGCTTTAATTTCATTATTAGCACAGTCTTCTTTAAATAAAAAAGAGATTGATGTTGAATTAGCCAAAAAAGTATTACGCAATTTTGTAAAAACCAGCAGCAAAGAAATTACCATCGATGCAATTCAAAAAATGGTTTGCGAATACTTCGATGTGCCTTACGACAGATTGTTACATAAAACAAGGAAAAGAGAAATTGTACAAGCACGTCAAATTACTATGTATTTGGCAAAAGCATTTACCAAGAATTCTTTGAAAACAATTGGAGAACATTTTGGCGGACGTGATCATACCACTGTAATACACTCTTGCCAGACCGTAAAAGATTTAATGGATACAGATTCTATATTTCGTGAAAACGTGATGGAATTGACCCAAAAAGTGCAATTAGCAGCTATGTAAGCGTTAAGCAATAATAAGGCGGAAGATCCCGAACAGATAAATACTGCTTCGGGATTTTTATTTTTATATTTCTTACATCCTTTTTTGGCAATTAGAGTTCAGGAGCCTATTTTTGCTGCCCTCTCTGAAAAGAGCAAGGACGGTGAGGTGGATGAGCGGCTGAAATCAGTAGTTTGCTAAACTGCCGTACGGGTTACTCTGTACCGCGGGTTCGAATCCCGCCCTCACCGCTCTTTAACTTTAAAGTAGGGGAATCGGCAACAACTGTTAATCGGGAAGTAGCGCAGGCCGGTAGCGCACCTGGTTTGGGACCAGGGGGTCGCAGGTTCGAATCCTGTCTTCCCGACACTACTACCAAAAAGGCAATCTTGTAAAAGGTTGCCTTTTTGCATTTCGGCTGAAACCCTTGATTCTATTGCGATTGATCTAAATAAATAATTAATTCTTGTGGTTCGAACTACCCCGTTTTCTTTGTCGTACAACATTCCTTCCGGAAATAGTAGGTACTGCAATTTCTGTTTATCATAGAAATCCCCTGAAATCCACATCTGGCTTATGTTTTCAGAAATTTTTAAACTTTTTTCAATTGCTTTATTAAGGTTCGAACTCAAATTTCCGTGTTGGTCATTTTCCTTTGCTATAATATCAATTTCATGGTGATACTTTTTTGAAAACTTTGCATACTGTTCACCCGTTATTTCTTTCAATACAAATCGTTCTTCTACAAGATCAATTTGGTTTTTTAGTTCGGCTATTCTTTTTTTATTTGCTTTTTCATCAACTTGGTTGTTGCATAATAACTTGGTAAGTTTTGTATCTAATATTTGTTTTAATTTATTCTTATTGGTACCATCAAATTCAAATTGGCTTAGGATTTCTAAGAATTGGCCATTAAGTTTTTTTGCATTGATGTTTACATTCGTCCCTTTGCCCCTAGACTTATAATAGTATATTTTTTTCTTTTTATTAAAGTAGCCTGTAAATGGGCTTTCGTTTACGATATCCTTCATAAATATCTTTAGCGGTAAATCAATGTGATTTCTCATTTTAATTACGCCATGTCTAGGGTCTTCGTTTCCAATATTGTTGGCCAATAAGAATGTCTTTTCATCAATTATTGCAGGATGTTTTCCAATATTAACTTCTCCAGGTAATAAAGATGATATTATGTAGCCGCAGTAAAATGGATTAGCCAAAACCCAGGCCATATGGCGTAGTGAAATTTTTACTCCTTTTGCATTTAGTCTATCAATTATTTGTTGGTTGGTCATTTTGCCAGAGGCTTTCCACTGAAATGCTTTTTTGATTTGTAATCCATCATCATTTATAACATACAAATGTTTATCGGCTGTTACGTGTTTGTTTTGGTTAGTATAACCAAGCGGTGTTGAATAAGGCCAATAACCTTTACGTAGTATAGATTTTGTTCCAGAAACGCTTTTGTCTTTTCGCATATCATTATCCAACTTACTTAAAAGCATGTACAAGTTTTGTTGAAAATTCCCTGTAGGAGTGGAGGAGTCTACTTCTTGGGTGATAGCAACAATTCTCACACCTAGTTTTTGCAAGTTTTCTAACAAGAAAATACCATTTGCCCCTGAACGTGAAAAACGGTCGTAGCTATACACTAAAATACCTGCTACAGATTTATCTTTTTCAATATCCTTAAGCATTCTTTGGAACTCTTTGCGTTCATCATTTTTTGCTGATTCATAGGTTCCACCATATTTACTTTTAATTATAAAGTTGCTTTTGTTAGCAAATTCATCAATCCGTTCAAATTGCCAAACCAAACTATTACCGTTGACCATCTGGTCTTTAGATGAAACACGGTCGTAAGAATAAAAGATATTGCCACTTCGTTGAGTGGCAATAGTACTTTCCTTTCCAAAATGCTGGTGCAATAATTCTAATATATTATTACTTTTCATAAGAATCGGTTTTAAAATTGTCTTTTAATAAAATAGCAATAATGATATCTGAAAAGATTTCAAGTTGCTCGGTTTCCCATTTTTCTAAATCAGTTTCAGCAGTTGCATTTGTAATTAGGTCATCTTGTTTTTCCTTTATAATTTTTAAGGGTAACATGTTTGATCAATTCAAAGTATCGTCATGTCAAATGAAGGATACCTGATGTATGATTCGTGCCGTCTCAAACGGAAACATTATAGTTAAGTCATAAATATTTTATTGGTTTGGGTAAAAGACAAACTTTTTCCATCCCTAGTATTAATCTCAATTCCGGAATAATTTTTAAGGCCTAGTACCTGCATGATTTTTTTTGCCTTTTCGCCACTAATGATTCCAGAAATTTCGGGCTCAATTTTTTCTATTGTATGGTTTGCACCATTAAAAGTGATCGTAATGCGTTTGATGTTTTTATTTCTAAGTTGTTTAACCACTTCATATTCTTGTTCATTTAATAAGCCAGTGCTTTTTAAGAACTGTTCCTTTTCTTCATCTGCTATAAACTGAGTTATAAAATGTGTTATAGGGATAAGTAGGTGCGGTACTGAAAGGTCTATAGGCTTTTTACCACCATCGCTATACTGTGTAAATTCGTAAGTGGAAAAACTTCCATCTTCAAAAATCACTAATCCTATTTCATTATTATTGTTAAAGCATTTTAAAATAAGTTGATAGAAGTAGTTGACACTTAAGTTTGAAGTCACCATCATTTTTTCGTCATTCAAAATATTTTTTGTTGCAATCAATTTTTCGTTTTCTAGGAAAGTTAAAGGACGTTGGTTTGATAGACTTGTATAATACGTTACATTATCTTCCATTGTCTTTTTAGCAAGGTTTTCTTTATATGCTTTTATAAATAGTTCTTCGTGAATAGCCTTCATTATTTTGTGGGAGCAGCCAAATTTGCGCATACTTTCCAAAGTTTGTAGCCATAACAAATCAATAAAAGATAGACGTGCCCATTTTCCCTTTTCAACAGTAGATAGAAAACCCGCAATTTTCCAGGAGTGAAAAATTTTGGAATCGATTCCAGATTCTCGAACACTAAATATTTGTTCTAATAGTTCACCCTGTTTTATAACAGTTTCTATAGTACTAGTATCGGTAAGTTCGGACAGATTGATTTTTTGCATATTCAAATATACAAAAAAATAGCATTTATTATAATTATTTACTATCTTGCTAGTAAATTATAAACCAAGCAACTATTATTATGTGTGCAAGAAAATCAGAAAGCATAACAAGTAAGCTAATTTGAATACAGGCATATTCGGTTGTATACGGCTGTATACAACCGAATATAACAGAAAACGGTTGTTTATAAATGTATACAATATGGAATCAAGTAAAGTACTTTCAGTAAGGGTAGATCGAGTTTTATATGACAAGATTCTGATCGAGTGTAATAGAAAAAATATAACAGTTACAGAATGGCTGGAACGTAAAATTGCAATTGCGAACAGAAATAGAGAGGTTAAACGAGAAATCTTAAAAAGGGTAGATTCAATATATAGTGCAGACGATTTTGACTCAAATTTTAATAAGTTGCGCCTTATTTCACTCAAAAGATACATATCTGATGAGCTATAAATTGTTGTTTTGTAGACCAACAAATGGATGGTTTTGAAAATAACAAAAACTGATATGACTATTTTACTAAATGGTAAATCCATGGTCTCAAAACACTACGAGTATTAAAAAAGAAGTACATCAACATTTGTTCTGATTGGATAATGGAAATAGCTATTATCTAACTTTACATAAATATTTTTCATCATATTATTTTTACTACAATTCCATTCTTAGTAATTTTTAAATGGAAAAAGGGGCATTTCTAAAGTGCACTCCTTTTAGGTAATTTGGTAATTCATTTCATTCTGCATGCTGAATTTCCAAGCAAAAACTGGTTTTGAATCAAGTTTCTATTTGATTGAAACAATTTCGCAATATAAATGAGACTGAATCAATTGGTTCGATACTTATCAGCTATGTAAGTTTGATAAATGATTGCAATGCAAATGAAAAAACTTGTTTTTTTTGCCTATCTGACTTTAATAGCTCTAAACTCAAATGCTTTTGTTACCCCTACTATTTTATTTAAAGACAAAGAGGCCTCCTACAGTATTCAATGGAATAATCAATTTGCTCAAATTAACAACTTAGTCCCTGAGATTAAAATCAATGGTGTTTGGACCTCTGCAAATCAGTTTAAAAGTATTAAATGGGAAAAAAAAGAAGGTACCCGGTTAAGCGAGAATAATCAAAAATATACTGGGAAAGTCGATTACCTATACTTGATTTGTGAGGGGCATCCGTTCGTTGATAATCTAACGATCGTTTTTGAAATTATGGAAGGCCGACCTTTTTTAGTGATGAACGCTAGTTTACAGGTAGCAAATAACTTTAAATTGGGTGGTGTTCGGTTATTTAATTCCAATAAAGAAAATATTGTATTACCTGGAAATAGTAAAGATTGGGTAATTTTTAATGAAAGTGCTTCTGCGCCTCATGTAGGAGCAATTATGTATCCTTATCAGTTAAATACAAAAAAAGCTAAACAAGGATCCTATTCTAAAGCAAATACTGGTGTTTGGTTGAGTATGCTTATAAATGATTCAAAAAACTATGCTTTTTCATTTGCAAGCATAGCTGGGGAATTATGGCCCAATAATTTCAAATGGGAATTACCTGAAGAAGGCAATTTTAACAAACTAAGAATTTCGGCACGAAGTGGAGCAATTTTTGAAAAAGAGGAAATTTGGGTAACCGTAGGTAAAAAAATTGTTACGGATGCTTTTTTAGTAGGCTTTTGGGATAACCAACGTCCAACACAAACCTTGTTGGAAACTGGTGTGATTATTGGCGAAAATGTTCGAAAAGGGAAACCAATGCGTACTCCAGATCCAGGATGGAGTTCTTGGCACTCCTATGGTAGGAATATAACCGAAAAGCAATTTCTTAAAACAGCGGATTTTATCAATAATAATTTAAAGGAGTATGGATGGAAAACAGTTCAATTAGATGGTGGTTGGTGGAACAATCCAGGTCTTTATAGTGTCAATGACTCATTTCCAAATGGAATCCGTTATTTGGCGAACAATCTAACTGCAAAGGGATTAAAATTTGGACTACATGTTAGTCCATTAAGTACCAATGCTACTGATCCAATTATAAAGCAACATCCAGATTGGATTTTGCGGCCAATATCAACTAAAAAAATTGATCAGAATGATGATGAAATGGCAACTACAATAGGAAGGATATATGTTGATGGAAGTCATCCAGATGTGCCGCCTTTTTCTGCTGCTCGTTATCAACAAATGATAGAGTCATACAGACCTTCCTTTATGAAATGGGATCATCATTATGGTGGATTAGACGAGGGAATTCGATATGATTCAACAATGACTTTTATGCAAGCGCATAATAAAACAATTAGAGCTATCAGAAGTGCTTTGCCAGAAGATCTTATAGTTACAAGAAGTATGGGGTACATATTTGGCGCATTAGAATGTTATGATGCAATCAGAATTGGACAAGACATCAATCATCCTGGAATTAAATCTGCAAATGAGCCTTACACCAATATTACTTATGGTAAAACACTCGGTACTATAGAAGACGATCAAGTAGAAAAAGGGTTGGTCAGATTTGCGCGAACTGCAGCTCAAAACTATTATATCCATAAAAACATTGCTATATGCGACCCCGATGCTTTTTTTGTTTCTCCTCAATACACAATTGATGAAGCTAAATGTCATATGACGCTCGAAGCAATTATGGGTGGACTTTTTTTCTTTGGCGATAAAGTGGAGTCTTTACCTACTGAACGATTAAACTTATTAAAAAACAAAGATATAATCGCAGTAAATAAATTAGGAGTACATGCAATTCCGCTCGATTTGTTTACAGGAGTAGATATCCCAACAATTTGGAAATTAGAAACCAAAGATCGATTGATAATCACCATATTTAATTGGCTAGATAATGAAGTTTCAAAATCATACAATCTGAAAACAGATTTTGAATTAAATAGCTCTAAATATAAACTCACGGAATTGTGGACGAAAAATAATTTCAACATAGCATTAGATAAATTAACATTGAATCAGCCTGCTCATTCAGTTAAAATAATTGAGTTTTTGAAATATTAAAAAATAAAAATTGTATGTATTCGAGGATTAAATTTATTTTTTTATTACCTCTGATGTTAATAATTGTTCTTCCGTTATTAGCAAATGACACAGCCAAACTTGTAATTCAGGAAAGGCCGAATATTATTTTTATTTTGTCGGACGACCATAGCTTTCCTCATCTTGGATCATATAACGATGCCAATATATTGAAATACAATATCACTCCTAATTTAGATGTATTTGCAAAACAAGGAATTTTATTTGAACGAGCATATACCACTTCTCCTCAATGTGCACCTTCTAGAACCTCTTTTTTTTCAGGATGCAGCCCTGTAAGTATTGGAGTAACTAGGTTTACAGAACCTGCTAGAAAAGATGTTGTATTCTTTACAGATATTTTAAGGAAAGCTGGTTATTGGGTAGGTCTTGATGGGCGCAATCACCATTTAGATGGAGCTGTAGAAGATAAAAATCCAATCATCAATGAAACTCTTTCAAAAGAAGGAATGAAAAATTTGGAGCAACGTTTTGATCATGTTGGAAGAACCAATACAAAGGGAAAAAATTTAGCAGCAGTCCCACAAAAAATAAATTCAATTTTAGATGAGGTTCCAAAGGGCAAACCGTTTTTTCTTTATTATGGATTTAATCAGCCCCATAGAAAATTCAAAGATGATTATGAAGAAATAAATCCTGATAAATTAGTCTTACCTCCTGATTTTCCTGATTTGCCAGAAGTGAGAAAAGATTATGCGCGTTATTTATCTGATTTAAGAGATATGGATAAAGGTTTTGGTTCAATAATGAAAGTGTTGGAAGATAGAGGGATATCAAAAAATACCATCGTTATTTTTATGGGAGATAATGGTGAGTCATTATTAAGAGGGAAAGGAACACTTAATGGTAGAGGTATTCATGTGCCATTAATTATACGATGGCCAGCTTCACTAAAAAATAATCTTACAATCAAGACTTTAGTAAGTGGCGAAGATATAGCACCAACAATACTCGACATGGTTGGTATGTCTTTTAGTAAAGAAATTTCTGGAAGGAGTTTTCTCAATACATTAATGGGAAATGAAAATGATTCAAAGCGAAAATATGTTTTTGCTGAAAGAGGTTGGCATGCTGGACCACTTACTCGAACTGATGGATTTGATCTTTCTAGGTCTATTACTTCTGAGCGATTTCATTTTATTTATAATGCAATGCCTAAACAGGAATTTGCCCAAGTGGATATGGTTAAAACTTTGGCATGGGAAGAACTTGTTAAAGCGCATTCTAATAAGAGCTTATCTGACTTGATAGAAAATTTTTATTTCTATCAAACGCGCGCTGTTTTTGAATTATACGATTTAGTTAAGGATCCTTTTGAGCTAAACAATTTAGCAGGACAAATTGAATTCAAAGAAATCGAAAAAATGTTGAGAGATGAAATGGAAAAAATAATGGTAAAGGATCATGATTTTCTTCCCTTGCCTTCGAATGTAATTGAGAATAATTAAATACACAATAATTTAAAAAATGAAATTCAGAAGTATAAAAAATAAAAAATTCATTTTTCTACTTAATATTTTATTTATATCAAGTGTTGGAATGAGTCAAAATAAACGTCCGAATATATTGATTATTATGGGTGATGATATTTCAAGAACAAGTATGGGCGTTTATGGAAACAAATTTATTAATACACCTAATTTCGATAGAATAGCAAAGGAGGGTGTGTTATTTACCAATGCATATGTATGTAATCCTAAATGCTCGCCTTCAAGAGCTTGTTTTCTCACTGGCCGTTATTCTTGGCAGCTTGAAGAAGCGGCCAATCATATTCCTGTAATGCCTCCAAAGTGGAAGTTTTATCCTGAATTATTAGAGCAATCGGGCTATCTTATTGGGTTTACAGGAAAAGGGTGGGGTCCTGGTGTTTACTATGGTGAACATAATCCTGCAGGTTGGGAATATAATAATATCACTTGCGACCCTCCTTATAAAGGAATTAGTAAAAAAGATTATGTTGCTAATTTTGCTGATTTTTTGAACAAAAATGATAGCTCAAAACCATTCTGTTTTTGGTTAGGTACGCATGAAGCACATCGATTTTTTGAAAAGGATTCTCATAAAAAAGAAAATAAAGACATCAGTAAAATTGTGGTGCAAGAATCATTACCCGATAATGAATTAGTAAGAGGAGATTTAGCTGATTATGGAGTTGAAGTTGAATACCATGATAAGCAGATTGGAAAAACATTGGCTGAACTTGCTAAACGTGGATTATTAGAAAATACTATTATTATTGCAACTTCAGATCAAGGGATGGCATTTCCTCATATCAAAGGTCAAATTTATGATGAGGATTTTCATGAAGCTTTTGTTGTTCGTTGGGGAGATAAAATTAAGCCTGGTAGAGTAGTTACAGATTTCATTAATTTTCCTGATGTAGCTCCTACAATCATGGAAGCAGCTGGTTTGAAACCTCATCAACAAATGACTGGTAAAAGTTTTTTGAATGTTTTATTATCCGATAAATCAGGGTTGATCGATAAAAGCAGAACATATTCCATAGTTGGTAGAGAAAGACATGATATGGGTAGAATAGATGGTGATCAAATAGCAGTAGGATATCCTGTAAGGGCTATTAGAACGGATAAGTTTTTATATGCACATAATTATAAAACGAATAGATGGCCTGCTGGTGATCCTGAATATGGTTATAATAATTGTGATCCATCACCTACCAAAACTTACGTAACGAATCTGAAAGAAAATGATCCTGATTACAAATACTATCTTCTTTCATTTGGCAAACGTCCTTCTGATGAACTTTTTGATGTTGTAAATGATCCTGATTGTGTTCGCAACTTAGCATCAAATCCAAAATATGCAACAATTATCAAAAATTTAAAAGCTCAAATGGACCAAGTTCTTTTGAAACAGAAAGATCCTCGCGCATTGGGTATGGGTGACATATTTGACTACTATCCAGAGGCACGAGAAGATAAATTGAAGAAAATGTACAAGGATAAATATTACGATATGTTTAATAAATTTTTTGAAAAGTTTGGGAAACCAACAGTTCCTATACCTAAAAACTGGGTAGAAAAAGATACTGACAATTAAAAAAATAAAAATACCTGATGATGAAATTAAATAAACTATATATTGCTGTAGCTGCATTATTAATTCTTGTTATAGGAACTAGTACAAAAAAAGATAAGGAAATTCAAAAGAATAATAAGCCTAATATTATTTATATCCTAGCGGATGATATGGGTTATTTTGAACTCAGCTGTTATGGTGGCAAAGTGATTGAGACACCTAATCTCGACAAATTAGCAAAAGAAGGCATGGTGTTTTCAAACAATTATTGTGGCTCTAATATATGCGCCCCTTCAAGATGTGCTTTGATGACAGGAAAACATACAGGCCATACTTGGATAAGAGATAACAAAGAATTGCCCTTTGAGGGAAATGAACCCATTCCTGACAGTGATGTAACAATAGCTGAAATTTTAAAAAAAGCAGGTTATGCAACTGGTGCTTTTGGTAAATGGGGCTTGGGATACCCTGGTTCAGAAGGTTCTCCCAATAAACAAGGCTTTGACCAATTCTATGGTTACAATTGTCAACGGCATGCACACACTTATTACACAAATTATATGCGTGATAATGATGATTCAGTTACTTTGAAAGGAAATTTAATAGCGCCATTTTCTGATTATAGTGCCGATTTTATTCATGCAAAAGCTTTGGATTTTATAGAGAAAAATAAGAAAAAACCATTCTTTTTATATTTTGCACCAACATTGCCTCATAGTCCTTATCATCAGCCTGATGATAAAATATTGGATTATTACACAAAAAAAACAGGTAAACCAAAAGGCGATGCTAGTTCCGAAGATTTTTCAATACCTAAATATGCTTCATTAACTGCACGACTTGATAAAGAAGTTGGGGAAATAATTGCAAAACTAAAGCAGTTGAATCTTTTGGAAAATACTTTGATCATTTTTACAAGTGATAATGGAACTGCTCTCAGGCCAAGCGATGACGAATATCTTAGAACAGGTGGAGATTTACACGGACGAAAAGGGGAAGTATATGAAGGAGGAATAAAAAGTCCAATGATCGCTTTTTGGAAAGGTAAAATTGTTGCAGGTAGTCAATCTTCTCTGATATCGGCCTCTTGGGACATTCTACCAACTTTTGCTGAGTTGGTAAAAGTAAAAAGTCCGGAAAATATCGATGGCATATCAATACTTCCTACACTTTTAGGTAATCCTAAAATGCAGCAACAACACGATTATCTTTATTGGGAGCGTAACCAAAGTCAAGGTATTAGGAAAGGCGATATGAAAGCAATTATTAGTTACGAAAAGACAAATCAAAAACCAACAATTGAAATTTATAATTTAGTGAATGATCCTAATGAAAAGAATAACATAGCATCAACAATGCCCCAACTTAAAAATGAGTTTTTGGAGATAGCCAAAACTGCACACGTAGAATCAGACCTTTTTCCTTTTTTGAAGAAAGCTAAGAAATCGAAATAATAAGAATTAGAATGCGAATATTTAAAAGTATAATTATTGTTTTATTTGTAACTATCATTTCTTTATGTTATGCAAATAAATTTGAAAAAAATAATAATAAACCTAATATAATAATTATATACTTGGATGATTTAGGTTACGGTGATTTGAGCTGCTATGGTGCTAAAGCTATTCAAACACCTAACATTGATTTATTAGCTAACAGTGGCTTGAGGTTTACCAATGGCTATGCTACTTCTGCAACCTGCACACCTAGTCGATATGCATTACTTACTGGTGTTTATCCTTGGCGTAATAAAGATGCAAAAATATTACCTGGTTCTGCTCCTTTGCTGATTAGTACAGAGCAGCAAACAATGCCTAAAATGTTGAAACAAAACGGCTATGAAACTGCTGTTGTTGGTAAATGGCATCTTGGCTTAGGCACTGGAATTGTAGATTGGAATAAAAAAGTATCTCCTGGACCTAATGATGTTGGTTTTGATTATGCTTATGTAATGGCAGCCACACAAGATCGGGTGCCTACTGTATATATCAATAACGGTTATGTAGATGGGTTAAATGCTAATGACCCAATTTTTGTTAATTACGATAAAAATTATGATGGGCAACCTACCGGAAAAGCTAATCCAGAGTTATTGAAAATGATGTGGCATCATGGACATAACGGATCAATTGTAAATGGTATTCCTCGAATTGGTTTTGTAAAAGGCGGTGCTAATGCAAATTGGATTGACGAAAATCTTGCAGATCATTTTTTAGAAAAAGCACAATCATACATTAAAGCAAAAAGAGACAAACCATTTTTTCTTTATTATGCTATGAATCAACCACATGTTCCTCGCACACCAAATCAAAGATTTGTTGGTAAATCTGGTTTGGGACCACGAGGGGATGCAATTTTGGAAGCAGATTGGTGTGTTGGAGAAATTATAAAAACCCTGAAAGCTGAAGGTATTTTTGAAAATACTTTAATAGTTTTTTCTAGTGATAATGGCCCCGTATTAAATGATGGATACAATGATCAAGCTTTTGAAAAATCAGGTAGTCATAATCCTAATGGACCTCTTAGAGGAGGTAAGTACAGTTTACTTGAAGCAGGAACGCGCGTACCATTTTTTACCTACTGGAAAGGTAAAATTACTCCAGCAGTTTCTGATGCATTAGTTTGTCAAATTGATTTGATTGCTTCTCTTGCTGCACTTGTAGATGAAAAAGTAACCATTACCGATAGTCAAAATTTACTGGACGTTTTTTTAGGAAGAACAAATAATGGTAGAAAAAACCTCATTATAGAAGCCAATACCAAAACTGCTTTTCGTAACGGAGATTGGTTAATGATTCCACCATATTCAGGAGATGCCATTCTAGAAGAAGTTAATATTGAATTGGGTAATGCTAAAGAATACCAATTGTATAATTTGAAGGAAGATGTTGGTCAAAAAAACAATTTAGCTAAATCACAACTAAAGCTTTTAAGTAAAATGATTAAGAGCTTTGAGTTGATTAGAGGGAAAGACTATAAGAATGTTGAAAAATTAGAATTGAAATAATAAACCTAAATCTTTTCATTCTAGGATAGGGAAGAAAAAAATATGGGTTTAAAAGGATGATATTCAAAAAACCAAGTAGGTAATTTAAAGTATGAAACATTTTAATGCAAATATTTTTTTATTATTAATGTTTTTTTTAGTAATCGGCATTGACAATGTTAATAGCCAAAATTCTAAAAATGATGTTAGCATACTTTTAAAAGCGGAAGATTTTCAAAAAAATATCAAAGGTAAAAATGTCAACTTGTATTTTTTGAAGAATGGCAAAATCAATATGGCAATTACCAATTACGGTGCAAGAATTGTTAGTTTAAGTGTGCCCGATAAAAATGACAAAATGGCCGATGTGGTTGTAGGTTTTAAAAGTATAGACGACTATTTAAATGCTACTGGTGTTTATCATGGGGCAATTATTGGTAGAGTTGCAGGTCGTATCAACAAGGGAAAGATAAATGTTAATGACTCAATTTATTCAGTAGAATTAAATGCAGGTACTAGCCACTTACATGGTGGTTCAAATGGTTTTAACAATCAAGTTTGGGACGTTAAATCTTGTAATGATACTTCTTTGGCTTTGACATACCTTTCAAAGGATGGTGAAATGGGATATCCCGGAAATGTTAATGTAGAGGTTGTTTATATTTTAAATTCAAATAACGAATTGATAATTGAGTATAATGCTACCACCGATAAAAGCACTCCTCTAAACTTAACCAATCACGCTTTTTTTAATTTAGCAGGAGAGGGGAGTGGTTCAATTTACAATCACTTGCTTTTAATAAATGCTAACTATTACTGTCCAATAGATAAAGAAAAAATAGCTATTAATGCTAATTATAAAGTTAAATCAACACCATTCGATTTTAGAAAAGCAAAAGCAATAGGTAAAGATTTGATTTATGAGGATACAAATCAACAATTGAAATTAGCAGGTGGATATGATCATCATTATATAGTCAAACGAAAAAAGAAAAATGAAATGATATTAGCAGCCACTGTTATAGAACCTAGTAGTGGCAGAAAAATGGAAATTTTAACTCAGGAACCTTGCTTACATTTCTTTAGTGCTAATTTTTTTAAGGGCACAGATATCGGGAAAATGGGGAAACCAATTAATTACCGAGAATCTTTTGCTTTAGAAACTCAACGTTATCCGTATTTAGCTGATTCTAAATTATTTTCATCAATCATTCTTAACCCTTCTGATATTTACAAAACAAAAACAATTTTTCGATTTTCAATTATTAAATAATTCAATTCATTTTATATTCTACTATCAATTAATAACAATTTAAAATTTAAAAAAATGAAAAAAGTACTGTTACTTATGGCTGTTTTGTTTTCAACAATCTCCATTTATGCACAAGATTCAACGTCCAAAAAAACGCCTGAACAAAGAGCAACTATGTATGTTAAAGAATTGAATAAAGAACTCTCATTATCATCAGACCAATCTGTAAAAATTCAAACAATACAGTTAGAGAGTATTAAAAAGGTGGATGAAATTAAATCTAAAGATGGTGATAAAAAAGAAATTCGTAAGCAAGTAAAGTCTGTTAATGATGGAGCAAATGAAGCAATTAAAACTAATTTAACTGCTGAACAAAAACAAAAATTTGATACTTGGTTAGAGCAAAAAAAAAGGAAAGGCAAAAAATAAAACTAATTAGAAAGTAACAACTAATTAGTAAGCAAATTACACGAATCTTAGTCCTCCCAATTTGATGGCATTTGGGAGGACCTTTCCTTTTTTTTTCTTAAAAAATATTAAAATGAATAGAATAATAAATATTAAAGGAAGAATTTGCGCTGTTTTTGCGACAAAAATTATTTTCATAACCTTAATCGGTATTTCCAATTTTACATTTGCTCAATCTGGCCCACTGGTTAGTTCATATGGTGTGTGGGATAGAGGATTTGAGCATAATCTTAAAACCTATCCATTTATAAGAGGTGCTTCAAGCGATTGCCCTTGGGATAATATAGAAAAAAAATCAGGGGTTTATGATTGGAGTTCTATGGATGAAGCTGTTGAAAAAGCCTATGAAAACAAAATGTCAGTCTATCTTTCATTTGAAGCAGGTCCTAAAACACCAGATTGGGTGTATGAAGAAGGTGTGCCAAAAGTTACAACAAATGACCAAATGCACGATAAATTTCCATACTATCCATATTATCTTTCACCAATTTATAAAAAATTATATACCCGTTTTATAACAGAAGCAGCCAAACACATACACAGTTACCCCATTGAAAAGCAAGCGAAAATAGCTTTTATACAAGTTAAAACAGGCTGTACTGGTGATGAAACTCCTTATAAAGGTGAATCGAATGATAAAAATTACGATTTGCCAAAAGAAGGTGCAGATTGGCAGAACTTCCGTACAGAATGCTTTGCTTTATATGCCAAACTCTTTGATCAAATTGAACCAAAAATAAGTCTACTTTTTGGTTCAATTTCAGCTGATGAAGACGGTGGTAAAGATCGTAAATATCAGCAACAGTGGGATTGGGTAACTAAAAATATTAGAGGTGTGCTTGGCATTAAGGCAGGAGCACTTTCACGTGGAAGTCATTTTGCCGACGAAAAAACCATTGTAAACACTTGGCAGAAATACTTGATTGACCCAAAAGGACTAAAATTTTTTGCTCGTTCAGAAATGGATCAATCATGGCAACGACCCGTATTTCAGCTAAACGTTCAACTTAATTTTTATTGGGCGGCCATAAATGCGTTGAATTTAGGCCAAAGTATTTGGGATGTAAGTTCAGGTGCTATGGAAGCAAGTAAAGAGGAAGGTTTTGATTACTCTTTTTTCTTTTTCGATAAATATGCAGGACAAATTTATCCTAAAACTGCTAACAATGCTTTTTGTGCCCTTCATAAAGGACTAGATTATTCAGATAAGGTAGTATATCCTGAAGCTGAGTTTGGATTGGCATCACAAAAAAATATAGAACGTGCAGAGAAAATTACTGCCGCTTTTGCAAAATATGGTGCTGCAATAGATGATAAGAGTGCACTTACTATGGGACAAGTTAAACAGCGTGGCAATCAAGCAGGGTTTAACGATGCAGGTTGGAAAATTTGGTCAGACAATTACTCTCGATTACTATATCAAATTAATCCTGATGAAACGTGTATCCCAATATGGCGAGTGAATGGACCATTAACGCCTAGATCATCTATCTATGACAGATTTGCACGTGGATTTGAACATGTTTCAGGAAAAGATGCTATGTATTTTAAACTACATGAAGGCTTTTCACAAGATGCAAAACCTAAAGTAATGTCCATAAATGTTGTTTGGTATGATGGTGTCGAGGGCTCAAAATGGAAGCTAGATTATGATGCAGGGGCTAAAACCATGAAAACAGCGATTAATATTACAGGAAAAGGCGACAAAAAATGGCATCATGAAGCCGTAACAATTAAAGATGCTGTATTTCGCTATGGTGGCATTAAAGGCTCTGACTTAGCACTTATTAATACAGATGATAAAGACGATATTTTTAGTATTGTAGAAGTAAAACGTGGTGAAAAAGATGTTCCTGCACTACTTCCACAAGACGAGAATTATGCTTTTTCTGGTCATAATAAAGGAACTAAATATGGAAAAGGCGAAAATGCCGATGAGGGCGACATACAAAAAAAAGATAAAAAAGGGGATAAAGTAAAAAAGAATAAAAATGAATAATTAGAATTTTGAAAAGAAAGCTAAAGATTTTAATGATGATGATGAATCTAAATTATCGACTCTTTTTTGTCCTAATAATATTTAGCATAAGTGTTGTAAAAGGACAAGTTGTGAATTTCACAAACGATGAATGTATAAAACCCATTACAACCATTATAAAAGTATGTGGTTGATAAATGTAACTTTTTTATAGTCTAATTTAAAAGTGCATTAATTGGTATAATGACATAAATAACATATGAAAAAGAACGTTTTACTTTTTTTCTGCTTAATCTTATTTACATTAAGCTACTCTCAAAAAAGAGACACAAAAATTCCCGGTGTATTTCCTAAAGATGCTTGTGGTGTTTGGTGTTGGTACTCTTGGGGTGGAACGCCAAACAAATGGAATGGAAAAATACTTCCAAATGAAACGTATGCTAAATTGCGTGGTATTCCTATTGTCGTAGGTTGGAATGAGTTAGAGCCAAAGGAAGGCGTTGTAAACTGGGATTTATTAGATGATGTTATTAAGAAAGCGGCTGCTCACAAAAAATATGTGTTTACATTAATATGGTTAAATCCAACTGAACCAGATTGGTTGTATGAAAATGGTGTTCCAAAGGTTGAGATAATGACCTTTAAAACAGACAAAAATTTCTCTTACAATGCTTATCCATTAGACCCAAAATATAAATATTATTCTGAGAGGATTATTACCCAGATAGCTAATCATCTTAGGAGTTTGCCAGATAGTTTGTTCAAATATATTTTATTTCATCAGGTAGTTGAAGGGTCTACTGGCGATGGGTATTGCTATAAAGGGGATCCTGTTGATCCTAAATACAATGTTGACAAAGAAGTTGAATGGCCCGCTTATACAGCTTATATAAGAAAGTTTACCATTAATGCATTTGCCAATAAAAGTAATGGACTGCCAGAAATACCCTTGTTAATTCATACCGACGATATGGATTGGGGAGCAAAAGAATATCCTGGTTTTGTAAATAAAAAAGGAGTGGCATCGCATTTTTATGGGATGAATGATTCAAAAGCTAAGTCTACTCTTTTTAAGCCTTGGGATACCGATAAAAATATATTGAATCGTCCAGTTTTTAGCCGTGGCGAAGGCGAAACAATGTGGTCGCATAAATGGTTTGTAAAAGATACACTTCAAAATTTATACTGGAGTGCCTTATATGCTTTACATTCTGGTTTGGATATTTGGAATATTCCTGAAAATGTATTGGAAAATCCTAAAATGTATAAGGCATTAGATATTTTTGATAAATACGCCGGTTATAAATATCCTGAACTCTCACCGGTAGCTTTCTGCGCAATGAGAGACCAATTAAATGCAGATGACAAAATAAGATTTCCCGAAAATATTTATGGTGTTGCCAATAAAAAAAATACTGAAAGAGTACAAAAAATTTGTTCCACATATGCAACTCACGGTGCAGTTGTAGAAGATATAGAAAAAAGTTTGGCAGGTTCTCTCGCAAGTCGTAATAGAACTGGTTATAACGATGTAGGTTGGAATTGTATAGATGATGATTATAATTTGTATTTATACCCAATTGATAAAGTTCAAACAAGTGTAGGGTGGTGGCATATTGGCCCAAAAGGTATGCCATATGGTCTTTCAGCAAGAGGCTTCGAACATACTACAGGAAAAGATTCTCTCTTCTTTAAATTCCACGAAGATTTCTTCAAAACATCCAAAGTAAAAGCCTTAACATTTAAGATTGTGTGGCTCGATAACAATAGAGGTTCATGGAATTTTTGTTACGATGCTGGCAGTAAAATTTTAAAAACCGGTAAGACTTTTAAAGGGAATGGAACAAATACTTGGCGCGAAGATTATGTTATAGTATCCGATGCGGTTATGAAAAAAAGTGGTCCAAGGGGTTCAGATATTGCTTTAATTAACACCGGCAATAAAGACTTTATTTTTCATTTAATAGAAGTGGAAAGAAAATACTATTGATAAATTAAAGAAAAAAAGTAAAGAAAAAATTGAAATCTCATTTTGCAGAATATGTTAAAGTTTGAAATTAAAACCTAACCTAACTTGAATCAATGATGTAAAACTAAATCTTAATTAACTGATTTTTTTTATAAACCAAAATGCTTCCTATCATGAAAAGATTATTACTGCTCATTATTTATTTTCCTGTTATTTTTTTATCCTTGAAAGCACAAACCCGCCAAATAAAAGGAAGGGTTTTGGAAGACAGCACAAATATTGGTCTTTCAACCGCTTCTGTATTTGTTGCAGAAACTAAAAAAGGAGTAAGAACGGATCAAAATGGAAATTTTAGTATCGATGTAGCTGGCGATAATTCTATTAAATTGGTTATTTCTTATGTAGGTTATGAATCTAAAACGATTACTACCGATGGTTCCAAACCTATTACTGTTATTCTAAGCAGAAAAAAAACTCCTAATGGCGATGAAGTGGTGGTTATTGGATATTCCAGCATAAGAAGAAAAGATTTAACCGGTTCAGTTTCATCAATAAGTGCCAAACAACTTAAAGATAATCCCTTAAGTTCCATTGCAGAAGCACTTCAGGGCAGATTGGCAGGTGTTCAGATGACAAGTGTGGATGGTTCACCTGGTGCTGATATTATTATTAGAGTAAGAGGTGGCGGCTCTATTACGCAAGATAATTCACCTTTATACATAGTAGATGGTATACAAGTAGAAAACGCACTTTCTGTTCTTGCTCCGCAAGATATTGCTACGATTGATGTGCTAAAAGATGCTTCAACAACAGCCATTTATGGTGCTAGAGCTGCCAATGGAGTAGTAATGATTACAACGAAAACAGGAAAACCAGGAAAAACTACTGTAATTTATAATGGCACTTTTGGTTTTAAAGAATTACCAAAAACATTAGAAGTTTTAAGCCCTTACGATTATGTTCTTTGGAATTACGAAAAAACTCGTTCTAACGCCACAGATAGCGCATACTTTGCCAGAACTTATGGTACAACTTGGGATACTTTAAATGCTTATAAAGATATACCAGTAATTAATTGGCAAGATCAAGTGTTTGGCCGTAATGCCCAATTCCAAAATCATAATTTAAGTGTAAGTGGCGGCAATGCTGCTACAACCTTTAATTTAAGTGTCACAGGCAATAAAGAGCAGGGGATTTTATTGGAATCTGAATTTGAACGTTATATTGTAAATTTTAAATTAGATCATAAAATAAACGATAAAGCTAGAATTGGTTTTACCTACCGTTATTTAGATGAAAAAATTATGGGAGCTGGTACTACTAATCCTAATAATCTTCCAACTGCTGCCAATAGCAATCGTCTATGCAGCACTGTTTTTTATACACCTTTTTTAAACCCCAATTCTTCGTTGGGTATTGCTGATTTTGATGAAGACTTTTATAATGCTAGCGGTGGAGACGGAGGTCTAGCTTTAATTAATCCAATTTTGCAAACCCAAGCTGAATACCGCAAGCAAAAGTCAATGGCCAGTTTTTTAACAAGCTATTTAAGTTATAATATCCTTAAAAACCTAACCTTTAGATCTACATTTGGTTATAATAATTCTGTTGGAAGAAATGAACGTTTTTTTAATAAATTCACAAGCAATGCTAGAAATAATGGTTCTGGATTACCTATTGCTCAAATAACTTATACCTATAGCAGCACTTTTAATAATTCAAATACACTGCAATATTCGCTTAAAGATTTAAAGGGCAAACATTCTATTTCGTTACTTGTTGGTCAAGAAACTGTTGACCTAAGGCAAAGTAGTGCAGATATACAAGTTAGGTCTCTTCCATTAGATATTGCTGCAGAAAGTGCAATAGCTAATATGGCGCTTGGTGTTGCATTCGATGGATCTCCAAAAACAAGTGTTGAGCCGCCGAGTAGAATATTTTCACTTTTTGGACGAGCTACTTATAACTTTAATGATTTATATACTGCTTCATTTAACTTAAGAAATGACCGTTCTTCTAAGTTTAGTTCAAAAGAAGGTAGCCTTGTTTTTCCTTCAGGCTCAATAGCATGGAGTTTTTCTAATGAAAGATTTATGGACAATATAAAATGGTTAAGTGATGGTAAATTGAGGTTTGGTTTTGGAGTAGTAGGAAATAACCGTATTAGAAACTTGGTATACAGTCAATTATATAATACGTTTGGGCAATATGCAGTAGATCGTAGTGTGTTGATTGGCCTAAATCCCACAGGATTATCAAACCTTGGTGTAAGATGGGAGCGAAATCAATCACTTAATCTGGGCTTAGATTTAAGTTTCTTTAAAAATAAGGTACAGGTATCGGTTGACGTTTATAAGAACTCGGCTAACGACCTATTGTTAGATGCTATTATTCCACCTACAACTGGGTATACTTCTCAAATACAAAACATTGGTGGAACTTCAAATAGAGGTATTGAATTGCAAATAAGTGGAACCCCAATTTCCAATAATAATTTTACATGGACCTCCAGTCTCAACTTATCATTCAATAAAAACCGTGTAGAAAACCTTGGCGGTCTTAACGAGATTATAAGAAGTTCTAATAGTGCAACTAAAAATGATTTTCTTGTAAGAGTAGGTGAATCTCTAGGGTTAATGTATGGTTATATTTCAGATGGATTTTATAAAGTAGAAGATTTTGATTATAACCCAACAACACGTGCCTACACTATCAAATCGGGTATTAACAGAATGGCTGTTAATGTTTCTAACCAACTTAGGCCTGGTCATATTAAATGGCAGGATATAAGTGGGCCAAATGGTAAACCAGATGGAGTTATTGATGTTAATGATAGAACAGTTATAGGCAATGCAAACCCAGATTTTATAGGCGGTTGGAATAATCAATTTACTTACAAAAATTTTGATATAAGCTGTTTTGTAAATTTTGTAGTTGGTAATGATATTTATAATAGTAACAAACTTGAATGGGTAAGATCATCAAGTAATGCCGATGTAAATATGTTAAGTATCATGAAAGACAGGTTTACTTATATCAACGCACTAGGGCAAAGAGTAACTGACCCCACTGAACTGGCAGCACTTAATGTAAATGCTAAAATATGGTCACCAGATAGAATTGCTGGTAGTACTGCTTTCGTACATTCTTGGGCTATAGAGGATGGAACTTATTTACGTGTTAATAATATTACGGTAGGTTATTCAATACCGCAAAAATTGCTTGCAAAAGCTAAAATATCAAGTTTCAGGTTGTTTGGTACGGTAAATAACTTGTATACCTTAACTAAGTACACAGGGTATGATCCAGATGTATCGTCCAGACAATTAGATCCATTAACACCTGGTGTTGACTATGGTGCATTTCCACGTTCAAGAACTTGGGTAATGGGTTTAAATCTAACATTTTAAATCATTAAATGATTGATCAATGAAAAATACGATCTTAAATAAATTAATTGTAGCTGCAGTTTTAGTAGCATTGTTTTCTTTTGCATCTTGTAAAAAATATACAGAAGTAGAGCCAGTTTCTAACTTTAGTTTAGAAAAAGCCTTCTCTGATCCTGGAAATGCCTTATTAGCTGTAATAGGTGTTTACGACGAGATGTCAGGCGATAACGGGTTTAGTTTAAACCTCTCCATGATATTCCCTTATGATTCTGATGAAGGTTATGCATCTTTTTCTGCAACTAATACTCAGGGGGCTATAGCTCGTTATCAGGCACCATTAAATAATACCGCCCTTTCTGGTTCATTCAGGTCATTATATCGTGGTATTGAAAAAGCAAATTTAGCAATTGAACAAATTCCTTTAATGAGCCAATACAACAATGGTACTATTACAGAAAAAAGCGACTTAAGGCGTTTATATGGTGAGGTGTTAACATTAAGGGCATTGTACTATTTTGAATTAATAAAAAATTGGGGCGATGTACCTGCACCTATGATTCCATCATATAGACAGGAAAGTTTGTTCATTCCAATATCAAATAGAGATTCTACGTACGATAAAATAATCAATGATTTAATTGTTGCAAAAAATTTATTGCCTAGAAGAACAGAGGTAGCAAGAAACACTAGAATTACAAGAGGTGCTGCAAAAGCTTTATTGGCCAGAATAGCTTTATTTAGAGGAGGGTTTTCTTTACGTGCAAGTGCGCAAATGCAAAGACCTGCCGACTATTTGAAATACTATCAAATTGCATTGACCGAATGTCAAGATTTAATGGCAACTAGAGGAGAAAATACTTTAAACCCAAGTTATGAAAATATTTGGCGAAATTTATTATCATTCGTGTATGACCCTTTTGGAGAAATTTTATTTGAAATGGGATCGGCTGGAAACGATAATAATAGCGATAGCCGTCAGGGAACTTATAACGGTCCGGTTTTAAATTCCGCTTCCCGTTATGGTGTAGGTCAGGGGTCTATTAGAATTACTCCCAATTATTTTTATGCATTTGATTCTGTTGATCTTCGACGTGATGTTACCATTACAACTTATCAAGTACCCACTATCTCAAATATTAATACTGTTCGACGCCTAGGAGAATTAACAACTGGTAAATATAGAAGAGATTGGAGAGTACCGCTATTACCTGGTGCAGGAGTTAATCTTAGTATAAATTGGGCACTGATACGTTTTTCAGATGTATTATTAATGTTTGCTGAAGCAGCAAACGAAATGAATAATGGTCCTACACCTGCCGCTATTGCAGCATTTGAAGAAGTTCGAATCAGAGGTTTCAGAGGCAATCTAGGCCGTATGGGTGTTACCCCTATTTCTAAAAATGCTTTTTTTAATGCCATTGTAGACGAACGTTTTCTTGAATTTGGAGAAGAAGGTATTCGTAAATATGACTTAATACGTTGGAACCTTTTGGCAACCAAAATAGCAGAGGCTAGAGTTAGAATCACGCAGATCCAAACTCGTACAGCTCCTTATGAATTTGTTCCTCAGTATATTTATTATAAGAATACGGGGGAAAATCTTACTTGGTATACTCTTGCAGACAGTGTAAATGCGCGGCCGTTTTGGAGGCCAACACAAATTCCACCAGTGAATACAATTGGTACCGCACCTGCGGCAGGTCAGCCTGTTGGTAGGTGGGTAAGGGTAGATTGGGCTCAAAATACTACATCTACTACTGGATATGATGGTACTTCGTTAGATAGAAACATAGCCAGATTTTTTACGCCTGGGAAAAGTGAGTTGTTCCCTTATGATCAGGTTACATTAGACGCTTACCAAGGAAAACTAAAGCAAAATCCAGGCTATTAAATTATATCAACCCCCTAAATGAATGGATATAAAATTAGGAATAATTTGTATCCAGTCATTTAGGAAATATGTCAAGAATAAAAAGCAAATACAGCTACATGGGAACTTCATTCTACAATAGGTTCAATGTTTATGAATGAATTTAAACATGATAAAATATGTATAAAAATCATTAAAATATTATGCTAAATACAAAAATAATAATACTGCTTTTATTAACTGTTTATCACCCTTTTAGCACTTTAGCAGCCGAACCTGAACCTTGGAAAGGTGTTACTGTTGTGGTCAAAACCAACCAACCAATTGAAACTAAAAATTCTTGGAAAAAAAATACTGATGGATTTGATTATTTATCTATTTCCTTAACTAACAAAGGCAACAGTCCAATTATTATAGAAAATATTACCATCCGAATTCCTCTTGCTGAAAAGTTAGAGAAGGGGTTAGATATGTTTTATGGTGGCAGCTGCATGGGACGTACTCCCTTGTTGCGCCAGAATGTTGATATTGAAAACAAAATGAGTTCTAGTCATATGTATGAAATGATAAGACTTAAAAATAGTCAGTACATTTTTGCTGGATCGATATCATGGCGAACTTTTATGCCAAATTTTACTCAAAAAGATGGTGCGTTGTTAATTTTTTCTGATGGAGAAGGCAAGCAAATTAAATCTGGACAAACTATTCAATACGAGCAAATTGTTCTTAAAAAAACCAATAACTGGATTGAGACGCTTAATCAATTTGGAACTGCCATTGCAAATGAGAATAAAATTATCAAAATAAAAAATGTCGATTACAAAGGTTGGGCAACCTGGGATTATTATGGATTCAAGTTTTCAACGAATGAGCTTAAAGCCAATATGATTGCCATTAAAAAGATATATCCTTCTGCGAATTTATTTCAAGTAGATGCTGGCTGGTTTAAAGTACGTGGCGATAATACTTCTATTAGAGCTGATCTAGAAGGTGGCATGAAGGCCATTGCTGACTTAAGTAAAGCGGCTGGAATGACACCAGGTATTTGGATAGATGGCTTTCGCGCTGATTCAATATCTGAAATTTTTAAAAAACACCCTGAATATTTTCTACGCGACCAGAACAACAAAATAATAGTAGAGACCAAACAAAAGACTGATGAAGTATGGAACCATGTTTTTTTCGACTATTCTCACCCTGGCGCACGTGAATATATGGCTGAAAATATTCGAATAATTAAAGAAGTTTGGGGTTTTCGTTATTTCAAAATTGATTTCATGCGTTTTGGTTTGAATCAACAGATTAGAAATATGAATCCCAGTGTAAAAAAAATTAAAGCTTTTGACACGACTATAACGGATTTAGAAAGAATGCGTCTTGGTCTTTCAACCATGCGTAAAGCAATAGGCCAAGAAAATTACTTTTTGGGATGCTCGGCAGTTTTTGCTCCTTGTATTGGGTTTGTAGACGGAATGCGAACCGCTGGCGATATCAATCCAAATTATGATGCTTTTTCTGAACGAGTGTTGGGAAACGCTGGTAATTTTTACTTAAAAAAAGTATTTAACGTAGATGCTGATTATCTAGTGTTTCGTGCAGCTTTCGATGAAGATAAGAGTGTTAGTCAGGAAGCAAAAAAACATGGCGGAAACCTAACATTAAACGAAGCTAACATGTGGGCAGATTTCAACAAACTATATGGCAATTGTAGATTGAGTAGCGATAACCTAGTAAGTCTACGGCCGGAACGAATCGAATTAATTAAAGAGGTTTTCAAATATCCTCCAATGGATGAAACAGTTCCATTAGATGCCTGGCAACACGCAAAAAATAAGTATGACGGTTTTGAGTTAATTATTGCCCATAAGGGAATGGATATTTATCTAGGTGTTTTTAATTGGGGAGATAATCCAAAAGAATATGCGCTTCAACCTTTTGGTATATCTAAAGCTGTTCACCTTGAGGGAAGACATTCTCTACTATTAAAATATGAAGGGAAAGATACATTTAAAGAGCTCTGTCAAAAACTTAAATCAAAATAATTAAATATGTAATTATTATTTAGTCTCAAATTTTGAAAATACAATAATGCAATCATATCAATACAAAAGAAAATATAAAAAATTATTTTGCACTAATATGATTTGAAATATATTCTGAAGGAGATACTTTGTAATATGCCTTGAACCATTTTGAGAAATATTGTGGATTTGAGTGGCCTATTGTATAGGCAACTTCGGATATATTCATTTCTGAATGAATCAGCAGCTCTGCCGCTTTTTTTAATCTTATTGAATCAACAAATTCTTTTCCAGTTGTGCCTGTTATTGCTTTAATTTTTCTGAAAAAAGTGGAACGACTCATTGCCAAGGTTTGAGCTAAATAGTTGATATTTAATTCTGGTTCACCAATATGCTCATCAACATATTTTAATAGTTTTTCTAAAAATTCTGTATCCCTATTATTTGTTGTGATTTCTTGTGGATTTTTGTAGTTATTGTTTTTGAAAAGCTGTCTTAATTTTTCTCTGGAATCAATTAAATTCTTAATGGTTAAGCCAAGCATATTTACATTAAAAGGTTTTGGAAAATAGTAGTCTGCACCTATTTCTAAACCTTTAAACTGACTCTCAGAATCGCCTCTAGCAGTTAATAATATAATTGGTATGTGAGAAGTATTTAAATTATTTTTAAGATTTCGACATAATTCAAAACCATCAACCTTTGGCATTATTATATCACTAATTATTACATCTGGTTGATATTGGTTTGCCATTTCTATTCCAATTTCACCATTTGGTGCTACAATCACATTATATGTTTCTAATAAGTAATGCCTAATATTTTTCAGTAAATCAATATTATCGTCAATATAAAGCAAAGTAGTTTTTTCTGGATCTAATTCATCTGTTTTTTTATTAAGTAAATTAATTTCTTGGAATGGAATATCTCCTTTATTAATATTCCTTAACATTGTAAGGTTATCAGATTTCCAAATTGCTTTATCAGCTTTTTCTTCACTTGAATAAGTATCTTCATTCATAGGTAAACTAATAGTAAAATTAGAGCCTTTTTCTAGCTCACTTTTTACTGAGATCATTCCTTTATGAAGTTCTATTAGATTTTTTGTAAGGGATAAACCAATCCCAAATCCATTTTCATAAGAATCAGTATTAACGCTCAAATGGTAAAATCGATCAAATATTTTTGATAAATTTTCCTTTTTTATACCTATTCCATTATCAATAACACTAACCTCTAGGTATGCATTATTGATACTTGGATTAATTGATACATCAACTTTACCACCAGATTTGGTATATTTTATGGCATTCGAAATTAGATTGATCACTGCTTTTTCAAGCGCATTTGAATCATGCCAAATAGAGAATGAAGGCTTGAAGCTATTAAATGTCAATTCTATTTTTTGCCTATTAGCCAAAGGTTCTATAGCAAATACTAAGTTTTTAATGAATTCTATAATGTCATTATATCTAACATTAATTTGATAATTCCCAATTTCCATTTTCTGTATTTCTAACAACTCATTGGTGAGGCTCAACATTTGATTTACATTCTTTTCAACAGTAATTGCATCTTTTTCTTGTTCTGTATTCAGACTTAAATTTCTTATTAGCCTTTCAATGGAGCAGACAATTATTGTAAGTGGTGTTCTGATTTCATGAGAAATATTAATAAAAAATTGAAGCTTAGCTTCTTTTATTTTATCTATTTGATCTTGATATTGTTTTTCTAAGATAGCTTCATGTTTTTTTTGCACTCGCTTTTTAGTAATTGTAGATACTAGATATATCAAACTCAAAAGAACAATGCTATAAATTATAAATCCAGGAAAAGAACCCCAAAAGGAGGGATGAATTTCAATGTTTATGAATGTATCGTCAGTCTGCCAAATACCATCTTCGTTGGAAGCTTTAATTTTAAATGTATATTTTCCTGTTGGCAGATTTGAATACTCAGCTATTCTGTTTTCTGACGAAGTGTAAATCCAATCTTTATCAAAACTTTCTAACATATAAGCATACTTACATTTAAGTGGATTGATATAATTGAAAGTTATAAATTCAAATCTTAAATTATTTTCAGAATGAGGTAATGTAAGTAAATTTGAATCTAGTAAACTTTCTCTACTTTTTGAATTTACACCATTAATAAAAATATTTTGAATAATAGCAGGTTCTACATATTTGTTTAGATTAATTAAATTTGGTGAAAATTCAGAAACGCCATTAATACATCCAAAATACATAAGACCTTTATTGTCTTGAAAGGAAGCGTGTTCAACAAATTCATAATTTAAAATTCCATCTGCAATATCGTAACTAACTATTTTATTAGTTTGTTTGTTGAATTTAACTAATCCTTTATTTGTACCTAGCCATAAAT
>Ga0214919_10002137_pt1 | contig 31470 bp, 21 predicted proteins | sample LL1503_MetaG_FD_177994 | JGI IMG/M metagenome (GOLD analysis project Ga0214919, IMG submission 177994) | Freshwater microbial communities from Lake Lanier, Atlanta, Georgia, United States - LL-1503 | ecosystem: Environmental > Aquatic > Freshwater > Lake | place: USA: Georgia | collected... | reverse complement strand
AATACTAATACTAATACTAATACTAATACTAATACTAATACTAATACTAATACTAATACTAATACTAATACTAATACTAATACTAATACTAATACTAATACTAATACTAATACTAATACTAATACTATATATATTATATATAAATATTATTAAGCAAGTATTTTGTTTTTGAGTGCGTCCAGACGTGTTTTATTAAAACCTACCAAATATACATAATACAACAATGCAAATTGATACATTAATTTATCATCAATGCCACCAATAATAGTTTCTTTGCTTCTAATAACATTAAGTATATAACGATGGACATCACACATATCACAATTGTCATATTTCAAATCAGACAAGTGATTTGTGTTTAATGCATTAAACTTGATAAGCATCTTATTTAACATTTTTAGTGTTTGTTCGTATTTTTTTGCGCGTATTTTGACAAATTGTGTTGTAATTGCCACAATAAAAATATGTATTTTAACTAAAGCATAATAACATTGCTTGTATGCTTTGATAATATTAACATTTTTTTCTATAAAGCCATATAGCATATTAAGCGTTACATTAGGTGAATAATCCATAGGAGATACACTTAGAGAGTTGGCACAGCGCTTATTAATAATCTTAATAATAAGATTATTTAAATCACGCATATTGCGTGCCGACACCTTTGAACAAGAATTACCCATTGCAAATTGCTAGATAATAGATAGATACTAAATAATAAATAATATTACTAAAAATAAAATCAATTTTTGTTTATTATACCAATAATACCAATAATATTAATAATATTAATAATACTTATATAATTACAGAAATCTATAATAAGTATATATAAGTATATATAATTACCGAAATCTATAATAAGTATATATAAGTATATATAATTACCGAAATCTATAATAAGTATATATAAGTATATATAATTACCGAAATCTATAATAAGTATATATAAGTATATATAATTACCGAAATCTATAATAAGTATATATAAGTATAAATAATTTATATATAATTATTAGAATACATATTTATCTAAATAAATATAATAAATTAAAATATAATAAATTAAAATATACAAAAATGAATACTAATATAAATAAAGTATTAGCAAATATATCAAGTAATGTATCTAGACAAACGAATACACGCGCGCACGCTAAAAAACAAATACAAAATACGCAAACAAATACAAATACCCACACACATATTAATACAAATAATGGTGATACATCCGTGTTAGGTGATGGTGATACAAAACCATCTTATATATCATATTTAGCAACTAAAATTAAAAATAAAATATCATCACCATTACGTTCATATTTACTGATTATGATACCCATAATAGTTCTATTATGTTATTATGTATATAAATATAATTTTAATATAAGGTCAAAAATGTCATTAAGCAATATGGGATATAAGGATAAACTTGTATTAGATAAAATGCCACAATGCTTTGAATTAGATAAGACAATGCAATATAAAATTTGTGATTATTACATAAGTGCTAGTTTTATGACACCTTGTATAGGTAATCAGCATTATGATTATTTAAGCATTGATATGATAATTGAAGTTATACAATCTGGTGCGCGCTATATACAAATTCCAATTTGCGAATCTGATATATCACCTCAAGCAACACCTATAATTGCAACAGCTGAATACGGGCAAAAACTAATTACTAGTTTAAATACATTAGATATTAAAACAGTTTTAAATGCTATACGTATAACAGCATTTAAAATAAATAAACAGGTTATAAATTATCCATTAATAATACATTTAATATTAAATACTAAAAATTCTTATACATTAAATATATTAAGTGATAATATTAAAGAAGTATTAAGTGATATTATAATATCACCAGAACTATATACTAAAATGCCTATATATTTAGAAAAAATGTGTAATGTTTTAGGTAAAATCATTTTAATTGCAACGCCAGAATACCAAGGCACCCGTTTAGCACAATTTATAATACCAATGAATTCAATGTTTAATATATATAAATATAATGAAATAACAAGTATTGCTAGTAATACTAATATTATAACTACTAATATAGATAGAAACACGGATACAAATACGGATACACCCACCACAACACTTACTAGTAATATTAGTGTTAATAATAAATTATCAGGAACATATCAGAAAAAGACAAATACTATATTTAAGAATTTAATACCATCAATTGAATTCGTTATTGATAATAGTAATCTTAATACTCTAGGAGATACGATTTTAAAAAATAAAGAATTAACCCATAATTTATTATTTTTTAATAAAGTAGGTTTAACATTAGTTAAACCGCATTCATATACTGATGTTATATCTGCTAATTACGACCCTGCCGAAGCCATATTAAATGGTTGCCAACTAGTCGCGATGAATTTTCAAATAAATGATACACATATGAAAACATATATTAATATTTTTAAGCAGACCAGTTTTAAATTGAAACCCGCTAGTATGCGTTTTACAGAAACAGAGGCGCCAACACGTGATATACTTACATTATATAAATCTATTATACCAAATAATACTAATATATTAAATGATATTTATTACAATTATAATAATCTGCTAGTTGCAATTGAATCATACCAATTACCAAATACATATTTAACACATATAGAAGATAATCTAGTATTTAGGGCGGGTTCGGGTGTTAGAGTTAATATTAATAAATCATCACCAGGTAATAGTAATTCAATTATAAGTAAAATAGGATTAAATCAATGTTTTATTATTACGAAAAGTAGTGTAGGTACAGGTAATGAAGATATCCCTATTATATTAGTATCTGCAAGTGATACATCGAAGGCAATTACATTAAATAAATCAACAACCAATTATTTTGAAATAGACCAAATAGCAACAAGCAAAAAAAATATTATAAATCAATCTGTGTATTTTGAAACATCTGCAATTGAATTAAACAACGCAACATCATTAGATATAGCAACCCTATATACAGATACAATAAATGGTTCCCAAAATACCCAATCACAAAATACCCAATCACAAAATACATATAATAAAATGCTATTCATACGTTCTATGTCTGCAATGTCATCAACTGATGAAAATGCTGATATATTATATTTAGCATTTGATAATAAACGTGCTAAAGCATATTATAAATCACCACAACAAGAAGCATATAATAATATGACGTTTAAACTACATATAATACCGTTTAAAATACAGATAAAATTGATAACATTATATGCGGGTAGTGTTAAAACAATGGGGGGGGGTATTGTAGGTGTATTAGAAAATAATGTTAAAGACGGTACAATGTATAATTTAGAATCTACAACAACTACATTATCATCTAATTTTGATTACACTAAGCACGAATTCTATATGAAAAATAATGCTACAAATACATATTTAGCATACGATAATATATCATATTTTTTATATGATACTGCCAGAGTACCAACTAATAAAAGTATATTTACATTATTAATGATTAATGGATATTATACACTAAGTAATAATCTTAAATATAATTTAATAATGTATGATAATAATTTATTAAAATTTGTAAAAACAAGTGATATATTAACAAATGAAAACCTATTTAAAATTGATATTAACTATGAGTTAATGAATTGATGAATTGATGAATTGATGAATTGATGAATTGATGCATTGATGCATTGATTTAAGTTTATAGTGTATATTTAACGACGACCTCTACCTCTTCTAGACATTAATTTACGCAATCCTAAAATCTGTACTAAATCTGTAAATATATTATAAATTTTTATAATAATAGTAAATGATTGCATAGGATAATTAGGTATAACTGTACCATTACCATTAATGCATTTTTCAGCATTTTCTTTTAATGTTTTATGAACTGATAGCAATAATAATACAAATATAATTAAACTAATTATAGACATTATATATATAAACATTAGAACTGTTTCTAATGGTGGATTATATATATAAATATAGTATAACCCAATAATACTAATAACAAATAATAATATTAAACCTATATATAAATAATAATCCCAATCAAATCTAATAATGTAATCGCCTTTATAATATCCTAGCAACCCAGTAATAATAACAATAATACAAGTATATAATCCTGCATTACCAAGAACGCCAGTCATTCTGCTTAATTCAATTATAGGTATTATTAATATCCCTAATAATATAATTAATAATAACCATACAAAATTACTTTTAAAAATGTCTTGGGGTGGTATTTTATATAATAAATATATTAGACCTATAAATAATATTAATATGAGAATTACTGTTCCAAATCCATAATGATATATAATACCATTAAATATGCCTGTTTTATCACTAATTAATACAATTAAATATATTATAAATACACTTAATAAAATGTATAGATATGTATTAAGAACATAATGATCGCACGTAAGCAACCCATTTTTAAACGCATAATGACCGATTGCAATACATATTGTTGTTATAATTATTAAACTGCATATGATTGCTAATGTTATATCGTTATCATCTTGTTTTTTATCCTTACTAATTGCTTTACTACTACTAGATTTACGACTACTACTACTACTACTACTACTAAACAAACTATATGGCTTAGAATTACTCATTTGATTTAAATACTTTTTATAATTTTTTATATTATATATTATATATATAATAAATATATTAAATCAATAAAATAGTTAAAATAGTTAAAATAAATACATTAATAAATAATAAATAATAATAAATACATTAATAAATAATAATAAATAATAAATAATAAAAAATATATTAGATGAGTAATAAAAAAAATAACAATAACAATAATAACAATAATAACAATAACAATAATAACAATAATAACAATAACAATAATAACAATAATAACAATAATAACAATAATAACAATAATAAAAAAAATATAACACCTAATACACAAACTAATGTTTCACATATACAAGATAAAAACCCAACGGATATTATAGGTTCATATGAAGTTATTACAGAACATTATATGTTAATATTAGCAATAACTGCTACAATTATAATATTATTAATAATATTTTTTTTATCAAAATCGTTTCGTGTTGATAGAAGTATTAGTAGAATGCAAATATATACAAATTATTTACAATTAACATCATTAGATTATTCAATTGTAGGCGAAACACGTATAGGTGATTATTATGTTTCAAGTGCGTATAATGCCTGTCATACATCATATCAAATGTATGATTACACTAGTGAAAATATTACATTATCAATATTGCAAAGCGGTGCTCGATATTTAGAATTTAATGTTTTTAATAATGAATTTGGTTCAAAAGCATATCCTGTTGTAAGTATGGGATATAAAAAAGGAGAATGGAAAATGATGATAAATGATACGCCTCTTGAAACCGTATTTGAAACGTTAGTAAATAATGCTTTTAAAGTATTTAATGGTAAAGAAGGCGTTGATAATCCTGATGACCCATTATTTATAGGATTAAATTTAAATACAAATAATAATTTAGATTGTTTAAATTTAATTGCATTTTTAATTACTAAATTATTTGGTGAAAGATTATTAAATAATGCATATAGTTTTCAGAATAATGATAATATTGCTGATATTGTTATGAATAATCTTACAGGTAAAGTGGTGTTTTTTTCTAGCGATGGATTTCAAGGTAGTGGGTTAGAAGAAGTAATTAATTATTCGTGGGATAATACAACCAATAATCCTAATCATTCATTACAACGATTACACTATTCAAAACTCAATGCCCCAGATTTTAATAAAAATAGTTTAATTGAATATAATCGTACAGGTTTTACAATAATTAGTCCGCATATTGAAGGCGATTTTTTAAATACAAATTATAATCCAACACTAGCATTTGAATTAGGATGCCAATTTAACTGTATGGAATATCAATATATTGATAGTAATATGGATTATTATATAACAAAATTTAGAAATAATAGTTTAATAAAAAAAGATGATAATTTACAAAAAGGGAAAACAAGTAAACTTAAAACAAAAGCATCACAATCAATACCAAATGCAACCACTGCTAATGCATCATCTACTACAACTACCACTAAGACAACTACCACTAAGACAACTACAATATTACCAAAAAAATAACCTAATACATAATAAAGTTAGTTATAAAGTTAGTTATAAAGTTAGTTATAAAGTTAGTTATAAAGTTAGTTATAAAGTTAGTTATAAAGTTAGTTATAAAGTTAGTTATAAAGTTATAAATAAATTATTCCAATCATTAATACTGTCAATATCTTGAAATATTAAATGTTTATTCATTTCAATATTTCTATTTATTTTATGTTGTAATTTTATATTTAAACATATTTGTGTAGCAATATTTGCGTATTCTTCAATATTATTTACAATACATTCACAATCTGATAGGTTCATTTTAGTATATAATCCTAGGGTAAAACGATTATATAAATACTGGTTAGGCATTGTAATAACTGGAATATTATAATCAAACGCATCATATGATGTATTACAACCACCAAATGGGAATGGGTCTAAACACACATTTGAAATCTTAACTAAATTAAGAAATTCTGCTTTTTCTAAAGATGGATACCACTTTAAACGTTTTATGTGCGCGTCTGTCATTATGCTTTTTATTCTTTTTAAATGGCTTTTACAATACGGAAACGTATTGGATAATAAAATACACGCATTAGGGTCTAACTGTAATATACGTAATAAACACTGTTCAAATTGTTTATTGATTTTATAAAATGTTTGTAAGCAACAATATATATTTGTTATATCGTTAAAACCTAATTCGCTTTTAGTAAGTTGTGTGTGTTTGCTATCTTTGGTAATAAATAATTTATGCGGTGATATATAAAATGTTCCTAGACTTTTTAATAATATTAGTTTTTCAGAATAATGTTTTTGTGATAATTCAATCGGTAATTCAAAATAATTACTACTAATATAATAGTCAATTGTATCTATACCACTAGAAACACTGTGTCCCCACGTTGTAATTTGCTTTAATGCTATACGTGAATATGCTAATAATGTAGGCAATAATTTCATTCCTAAATCTGGATATACAATATAATTAAAATTATATGTTTCTAATATCTCCCTGGCAGATGTTAATAAAGATGATGGATGAGATGAAACGTAATTGGTATTTACTTTACTACCTAAATAAATACCTAAATAAATATAATTTGATTTTATTTTAGTCATAAATGTTTTAGCAATTATACCATATATATTTTCAAATGGTATAAAACTCGCAAAATACACATCATATTTTGTACGGTCTAATTTACCTATAATACTTATCCTATCACGTAATACACTAGTATCTGTATTAAAACTATCACTTATAAAGCATATTTTAATCTTATCCTTATCATTATCATTATCCATTAAAGCTATAGGTGTTGGGTTGCGTGTTGGGTTTGATGTTGGGTTTTGTGTTGGGTTGTGTATTGGGTTTGGTGTATGTGTATGCATATTTGTAAATAATTGCTTACTAGCATTTGGGGAATAATAATTTAACCACGGGCATATTTGTCTTAATAATTTACAATATTTAACTAATATATTAACATTAGTGTTATTATACTGATAATAATAAGATAAAGCGTATTGCATACACGTATCATTACTAATAAATATAAATTCATTTTCTGTTAAATATATATCTGGTGTCCAATGTATTAAAAAATAATCTAATAATTTGTCATATAATAATATATATTGTGATGGTTGCTGTGATGGTTGCTGTGTGTGATGTTGTGCGATGGGTGTTATAGTATCATCATTGTTAAAATATGGTATATGTAAAAAAAACCACACAATGATATCAAGTGCTTTTAATGATTTTAAACAATTAAACAATCTAATATTCCAATCAAAATTATATATTAAATATTTATCTAAAAATAATTTATCATTTATACAAACACATTTTGCAGTAATTGATACTATATCTTGTTTAATATGATGAAATAAAAAACTCATAGGCATATTAATAGGGTCTACTTCATTTGATGTTGTTATATATCTAATATTATTAATAAGTGTCTTATATATGCTTTGTATTTTATGTGTAATCTCTGGCGTTGTTAAATGCGGATAACGAATAATAATATTTTTATAAATATGTTGTCTTGCATAATTACGTAATGAACCAATATTTGACATCACTAATTAGTTAATTATTTCTATCTAGTTAATTATTTTTATCCTGGATGCTTACTTATTTATTTGATAATAAAAATATAAACTAAACTATAACTACCTAACAACAATAATATATTTAATAATAGTAATAGTAATCGTAATAGTAATCGTAATAGTAATCGTAATAGTAATAGTAATCGTAATAGTAATAGTAATCGTAATAGTAATAGTAATCGTAATCGTAATCGTAATAGCATTTGAAAACACAAACATAATAATATATATAAATGGATACAAAAACATTATCAACAATGATAAAAATATTAGATGTAAAACCTATATTAACAGATACACAATTAGAAAAAAAAGAAGGTAAATTTATTAATGAAAAACATTATAATAAAATAATAAAATCAAATTATGATGTTTATGGTATATTAGAAGATGGAACCCGACAATTATTATTAAAGTTTAGGAAAAATGTAATCCCAATTGATATATGTAATACGGCATTTAATGCGTTAGAAAAGCACGCACAACATAAAAACTATAATCGCGGTGCAGCGTCAGGTTCATTAGATATTAAAAAATTACCATCATATGTTGGTAAAATTACTAAGAAAGATAAATTTCGTATTTATTATAATACAAAACACGGTAATAAAACAAATGATAATGTAGGTAATATGGCAATGAGTAATATTGCTGGATATTACGATAAACCTGATCGTAATGAATATGAAAAACTAAAACTAAAAACTAAAACTAAAAATAAGACTATAAAAAAAATAAGTAACAAAATAAGCAATCATTCAATAGCAAATGGTAAAGATAGGTTTGGTATTCCATTATGTAGAACAACACAATTTACAAAAAATGAGGTTGAAAAATGGAATAATACATTACCATTAATACAACATATTAATAAACAATTTAAATTATTAGTTCCTGATAGATATAACATACAATTAGAAAGAGCACAAATAACGCCACAATATCAAATAGCAAAAACAGCATATAGTACTCTAACTATAAATTACGATTGGAGAACAGCATGCCATAAAGATAAAGGGGATTATGAAGAAGGATTTGGCAATTTAATTGTATTAGAAAAACAGAAACCACATAATATAGGAGTTAAACCATTTACAGGTGGATATATTGGTTTTCCAAAATGGGGTATATGCGTTGATGTCTGCCAGGGAGATTTTTTAGCAATGGATGTGCACGAATGGCATTGCAATACGTTAATTAAAGGTAGTGGTAGATTAAGTATAGTATGTTATTTAAGAAAAAATATGATAAATTGTCGTAATCACGAATAATCTATATTTATGCTAGTTGCTAGTTGCTAGTTGCTAGTTGCTATTTTGTTATTACCATAATTTAGTATATTTGAATAATTAGGTATGTGTGAATGTACTTCCAACCAGGGTCGTACTAATCCGCGTTCATTTGGTATATATGCTGATATAATTTTACGCATACTAATATCAATATCATTTGTATTTTCATCATTTTGTTTTTGTTCCTCAATAATTATATTACTATAATTATTAATAAAGTGATTATTATAATCATCATCATTATTATTATATGGAATTAATTTACTTTGGTTTTCAAACGGTTCCCAGTTAGTATTAGTATTAGTATTAGTATTAGTATTAGTATTAGTATTAGTATTAGTATTAGTATTAATATGTCTGTTATTATATTGTGTAGTATGGTGGCGTATTGGGTGTCGTGAATGTGTTTTATTTGTTATAAAATATTCTTCTTTCATTTTATATATTGTATTATAAAATTCATATACGAATATTAACACTATTATAAAAAGTAAAACTTTAATAATCATATTGTTAGTATTGTTTAAGTATTGTTATTGCTTATATATATATAATATTAACTTTATAATTATATTAATAAGTATAATAAGTATATTAATATTAATTAAGTTGTTATAATAAGTATAATAAGTATAATAAATAATAATAACTATAATAACTATAATAACTATAATAAATATAATAAATATAATAAGTATAATAAGTATAATAATTGTTGCTAATTATAAATTATGAGTACATCTATTACACAAAGTAATACACAAAATAGCACAACAACAGACGTAGGCACTTGGGTTTTTGATAGAAGTAATGAATGGAAAGCAAAATATAGCAGATGTAGTAAAACATCAAAACGTGTATCACCATTAAATATAGATACAAGTAATGTGTCGGCGTGTAATGCATTATGTCGTTTATCTGTTAAATACGAACCTACAACGTGTAGTATTAGTATGATTAATGGTATTCCATTTGTTTCATTTACACCTAACTGTATTATAAAATTTAAGAATGATTTTTTTTATTTGCGTAAGATGAGTATTCATAGTACTAGTATGCATACTGTTAATAATTCATATTATGATGTTGAGATTTTATTATATCATAATCGAAATCCTGTAAATGATGCTGATGGCGGGGTAATTATTTCTGTGCTTATGAAAAAGGGGGTTGATTATGGTAAAGCAAATAATTTTATGAATGAATTTATAAATCTGATGCCTACGCAAGATATGCCTATTGAAAAAGATATTGTAGTAAGTGATTTATGGACGCCAGAGCAATTATTCCCGGAATCTAAATCGTTTTTTTATTATGATGGTGCTTTACCATATCCCCCTTGCAATACAAATTGGACATATATAATTTTTGAAGAACCAGTGCCTATTTCACAAAATATTATAGATACAATATTTATTTATATGTTAAATGAAAAAACCAATATTAGACCTATACAAAAAAAACCAACAGCGATTAGTATATTTTATAATCCAAATTCTCAATTTGATATACAACAAGATTTAAGTGATGCAGATACGCTTGATACACTACCAACACTCCCACCAGTAAGAAGTTTAACATCTGAATCATGGCTAAAACGTAATATTTACTATATTAAAGGAATTATAATTACAATTATATTAATCTTGATGATGTATGTTGCAGTTAAATGTGCTAGTATAATTGTTAAAAATGATATATTAAATAATTTTATAATAAGACAATTAAAGAAAAAAGAAATACGCGATACAACAAAATTTGAAACTACCGTGGCAACACAACAAGCCGCTGAATATGGTGGTATTGCACCCCCACAAGAACATTCTAATTTACCTAACAATAACAACAACAATAACAACAATAACAACAACAATAACAACAACAACAACAATAATAATAATAAAAAATAAACAATATGAAATGTTAATAATAACAGTATAGAAAAACAAAAATTAAAAATTATAATATATTTTATTGTATTTTATTTAGATTATTTAGATTATTTAGATTATTTATATTATTTGTATTATTTGTATTATTTGTATTATTTGTATTATTTGTATTATTTGTATTATTTATATTATTTGTATTATTTGTATTATTTGTTTTATTTATATTATTTGTATTATTTGTATTATTTGTATTATTTGTATTATTTGTATTATTTGTATTATTATTTTTTATCGCTTTTCTTAGCGGGTGCCTTTGCTTGCTCAACCTTTTCGACCTTTTCGACCTTTTCATCTTTCTTAGCCTTAGTTGCAGATTTAACTTCAATAACAGGGACAACAGGGACTACAGGGACAACAGGGACTACAACGGAAACAGAAGGGACTACAGCAGGGACAGAATCAACAGATGCTTTTGCCTTAGCAGATTTTGCCTTAGCAGATTTTACCTCAGAAACAACAGTATCAGATTGTGCTACAGGAGCAGATGCTGTTGCAGTTGCCTTAGGGGTAGTTGTTTGTGCCTTAGGTTTAGCACTCTTAGGTGCTTTAACTTCAGGTACAACAACATCAACAGATGCGTCGGTACTCGCAACAGCAGCAGCCTTTACAGCCTTTGCAGCGTCGCTTTCGGTTTTGTATCGCGCCTTATCTACAGCTTCTTGTTCCTTATAAGTTTGTTGTTGCGTGGTTGTAAGCGTTTTCCAAACATTAGAAACATACCCAGACAACTGACCGAATGTTGCTTCGGGGTGTGCTTTCTGTTCGAGCGGGCGCTGAACAGACGTAAAAAAACTATAAGCAGTTCGGGGATGCTTAACATCAGCAGATGGCGAACCACGCTTCTTTTCACGGCGAACACGCTTTTGAGCTTGTTCATAAGTGCGGGAACTAATTACAGTCCAACCATCATCAAACTTAAATCCGAACTTTTCAGATAAAGTTTCAACAATCTTTTTAGAAAGCTTCAAAGAAGCATCAGAAGAGCTAACAGCATTAGTAAGAGACATTTTTAAAGTATTAAAAGTAGTAATAATAGTAAGTTATTATGATTTGTATTAATATGATATCTTTAAATTATTTTTTTAACGCATAAAACAAAATAAAACAATATTATTTTAATTATAAATTATAAAATACAATTAAAGTATTATAAAATACATTAACATAAATTAATATATTGTATATATATATATATTAGTCTATATATTTATCGATTATTTTAAATAAATTAATCTATATTTATTAATAATCCATAAATATATAGACTAAAAAATAAAATATAATTACATTATAATTACATTATAATTATAATTATAAAATACTAGAATTAATTATAAATTTAGATTTATAATAAATATATGATGAATTGTGTTAAAAATTTTTATAAAGGTTTAAATAATTTATTTGTAGTATCAACTGTTAATATTTTAATATTAATATGCATAATATTAATACTAATAATAACATATTTAAATACAGGAAATATAGAATTATTTACAATAGATAATAACTATTTCGCATCATTTATAAACACATATATTAAAAATATAGATAATACTACTAAAAATAAACAAATACTAGCAAAACAACAACAAACTATTCAATCATTAACAAAACAAGTTACAGATTTAATTAATACATATAAATAATCTATATGTATTATAACAAAATTAAATAATATAAATTAAAATATAGATAAAATATAGATAATAAATATAGATAAAATATAGATAATAAATATAAATAAAAATATAAATAAATTATAAATACATAACTAAATTATAAATACATAACTAAATTATAAATACATAAGGAAAATATAAAATGTTTGTTGATATACTTGCAATTATTTTAATTGTTTTATTATCATTTGTTTTTTGTATTAATGATAATAATTATAAATGTCAATTATCTCATATTATTATTGGATTAACTGTCATTGTATTTTATAAACTATATAAATGTATTATGTTAAATAATGCATCTACTAATATAAATATGTTAAATAATACAACACATAAATATATGCAATCAGTTAGTCATCAACCAGTGTATGAAAATTTTGAATTATCAAATAATTTAAATGATTTTATTTCTAATAATTTATCAGCATCAGTTGCATTACCAAATGATAAAGTACAATCATTAACAACTAGCGAACTTAGTTCATATACAAATAAGATTGATGCGTTAATTGATTCGATTAATTACCTTAAAAATAAGCAAGATCCTATAACTAGTGATGAAAATGTATCATTATCTCCAGATAATATACAAAAATTAAATTTAGACTCGCAACAACAATATCAAATGTTCCAGATTGATTACTTAAATAAACAATTACAAAATGCTAAAGATATTATTAATGCTAGAACTGTTTCTAATACATCAAGTAATTATAAACCAATTAAAGTATTTAGTAGTTGTGTAATTTCTAATGCAGATGGTACGACATCTATTGATAAACCTATAAAAGCACCTTTTACAAACCAACAAGATACTACATATCAATCTCAACAGAATATAATAAATAACCCACAACAATCACTCGCAAATGCAAATATGTTGCAATCAATTTCGCAAACACCATATAATCAACTTACAAATACACAAACACCCATTAATTTAGCACCGTCGGCAGGTGCTTTTAAACCCGTATTAGATGCATTATTTAAAAATAATACTAATGTAAAATTATGATTTACGAGTTATCCATTTTATTCATTTTAATCCATTTTATGCATTTTAATCCATTTTATTCATTTTAATCAATTTTATTCATTTTAATCCATTTTATTCATTTTAATCTATTTTAATATAATATATATTATATAGTATATAATAAATAATAAATAATATATAATAAATAATATATAATATATAATAAATAATAAATAATAAATAATAAATAATATTATTATATATTAATATATAGTATAATTATAAAATGGATAAAATAGATAAAATGAATAAAAAAAATTTAATTATAATTACTGTATTAATGTTAATATCAGGTTTATTAATTTATTATTTATATTTAAAACCAGAAAAATTTAGTATTAGTAGTAATTATACACTAAAATATAGTAATGATACATCATCAAATATTAATAATAGTATTATTCCCAATTCAAATACCGATTTTGAAAATTGCGCGAATATTTGTGATTATGCTACTAATTGTAAAGGTATTATTATTGATAACGGTAAATGCATTTTAAAAGATAATATGATTAATTTAGTTAATTCTACAACTTCAGGAGCAAAACAAGCATATATTAAGAATACAGAACTAAATACACAAAACTCTACAACGTGTCCAACAGTGATTACAGAAACAAAAGCAGCTATTATATCAAAGACTTTTGGTGTTGGTTTTAATATTTATCCTATTACGGCATCAACAACAACACCAACAATACCAATATATTTAATAGAACATATTCCTATTAACTATAATAATACGTTAGGTTCTATGTATGCTATATCAAAAGATGGATTATTAACAATACAATTAAGAAATGAAAAAGATCCTTCTCAATGGTGGCAAATTATTAAAATTAATGATACTACATATGTGATTAATCCATTTAATATAGCATCATCAGCATTACAATATGAAAATGGTAGTTTAGCATTACGTCCATATACATCTCCAGGATTTCCAGGTCAGCAATGGCAATTTTCTTCTAAAGTAGTCACTCGGGGTATTCCAGTATTAAATTTTAATCCCGCCAGTATGTTTACAACTGAATTTGATCCATATTCTACAACACACTCTATTACAGGTTCATCATTAGATCAACATAATACTCAACAAGTATCAGATGTTGTTAGTGCAATTAAATCGGGTATTCAACAATATTTAACACAAAGTAGCAATGATAAATCAAATACTATGCAACAAGTATCGGCATCATCATTAGGTAATAAAGAACTACCATTACATATTAATTTAAATTTAGGTAATAATATTAATAGTAATAGTGATAATACATTATCAAAATTTGCTGATATTACAGGCACAACTACGAACAAAGATTTTATAAGTCTATTAGATAAATACGAACAAACTAATGATTCTACACAATATCCACAATATTTATATACACAAAATGACTTGCAAACCGTATTACAATCTAATACATCTTGCACTCCGCTAAACTTAAATGAATATACAAGCAATCGCGTATCAAGTTGTAATTGTGGTTTATTTTAATATTACTATTACTTAGAACTTAATAATAAATATTCTAATTCAAATACTAATACTAATACTAATTGCATATAATATATAATACGTTTTTTAATGTTTTTTGTTAATGTTTTTTGTTAATGTTTTTTTAATGTTTTATTAATGTGTTTTAATTTTTTTTAATTTTAATTTTAATATTAATATTATTATTATTATTATGTAAATATGATGATGCATTTATTGCTAGTTCTAGATAGTTTGCTAGTTCTAGATAGTTTGCTAGTTCTTACAATAACTTATAAATATAAATATTTATATTAATATAAATATAAATATTAATATTAATATTACAATAACACAACACTAATAATAACACAACACTAATAATAACATAACACTAATAACATAACACTAATAACATAACACTAATAACATAACACTAATAACATAACACTAATAACATAATAATAACATAACTATAACTATAACTATAACTATAACTATAACTATAATTATAATTACATATGTCGGTTGTAGACTTATCTCAGATTGTTACATTTGAAAAATCAATTATTCTAAGTCATACTGAAACTAATCAAGCAATCGATACGGGTTTTGAAATAGGTCAGATACGGTTTAATCATAATACATTAAAATTTGAAGGTTATCACGGAACTGATGGTGCTTTATTAGGGAATATATGGCAACCATTATCTCATTCAATAGCATCATCAACAAATTTAGGTAGTTTCAAAGTAGGTGCAAATCTATTAATCAATGAATCAACCGGTGTGCTATCATCAATTGCGTCTGGGTCAGGACGTATAACACAATTAATTATTACAGTATCACCAATAATAGGCGCTGCCGATTATATATCAATTAAAACTGCTATAGCAAACGCAATTGGCACACCTGCTGGGAATTATTTAGATGGTTCAATAACTAATGCTATAGGTTCAGCACCATCTGCAACATATCCATTTATAATTCAACTGGCACCTGGGATATATATTGAAGCAACAAATCAAATTGTATTACCTGATTATGTATCGTGTATTGGTGAAGGCAATTATAACTGTATTATTAGACATACTGGAGGAGCAAATACTAATATAGCATACGGGTCAATGTTGCACGCTGGCAATAACTCACTTATTAAAAATATTGTATTTGATTTTACAAATACTAGTCCTAGCAATACAACATTTACAAACGGTATATATATAAATAACAAAAACAATACAATTATTGATAACTGCTTTTTTACAATTAATACTTTAATTAATACTACAGCATATACAGGGCAAACTAATCCAACCCCAAATACTCAACCGTTGTTATCATCACTATATATTAATAACAGCAATAATACTATAATTTCAAATTCACAATTTATATATAATTTTCAATCGACTTCAACATCATCATTTTTTATGAATGTATATGGCATATATATTATAAATTCATTAACAAAAATATATAATAATATAATTACATTTGATATTGATAACTATTTTATAACAAATGGCATCTATATCGAAAATACAGATACAAATGATGGATTAAATACAATTAATAATACCCTACAAATTGATAATCTAAAATTACATATAAATGCAAAATTATATACTGGGCAGACAGATACTAATTATGGCGTATGTGGATTATCTATTAATAATAGTAATATAAATCTTAAAAATAGTCATATTGAATGTGATTATAATGAATATACAGATGTTGCGAATACAGAATATGCACAAAGTAAAAATTACGGTATTAAATTTACTGGCATAAACACATCATATATAGCACACACAACATCAAATAATATAATATCATTTCAAAAACGCCTTACATCTGATGGTGTTGATGATGATGGATATGATACAATTAACAGTTCTAATAGTGCGACAGTTAATTTTTTTACATTAGGATTTATAACAGGTCAATATATACGTGTTGTAGGATCATCATATAATAATGGGATTTATAAAATCGCATATGTTAATTCAGCAACACCAACCATACTATATTTAGACCCAATTTATACTGTTATTAATGAATCCGCAAGTGCTGGTAATACAATTATAATAACTAGTTTATATAATATTGATATATTAGATACGACATTTAATACATCATCAAACGCATTATATAATAAAGACGCTAACGCATTATATAATATTAATATTAAAAATGTTATTAATAAAGGAAAACTATATGATACATATCCATCAAATATTATTTATAATGATTATACACTTATTACAGTAGGCAAATATAATTGCGATTATAAATTATTAAGTGATGCTCTAGATAATATATCTGGCAATAATGAATATATAAAATATAAAATTATTATTGCCCCTGGTGTTTATACGGAATATGATACTATTGTATGTAAACCATATATTGATATTGAAGGTGCTGGTAATGGTTCATATACAGATATAAATACAGATGCTAATACAACAACATTACAATTTTATAAAGTTGTTGATATTGTAGGTGGCATACCAAATAATAATGCATCGTGTATAGTCCTAGCATCACATATGAAAATAAATAATCTAAAAATTATAAATTCTAATATTATTTATGATAGTATCTCAGGTGATACATTAGCAAATCATTATACTAGCAACTCAACAACTTGTATAGTGTATGCAAGCAATAATAATCCATATAATACAAATACAGATAACCCAGGTATATTAAGTAATGTTAGTAATACACTATTAGAAAATATTTCACTTGTATCACACTGCGGTTCCGCATTTAACTATGGCACATATTTTAATAATGCCACATCACTTACACTAAATAATATATCTGCTCTTACTTATAATAACTTTAATAATATTGATAATCCATCAATTAATATTATTAATACGGGTTTAACATTTAATACTTGCTCGGGTATTGGTAATGGTGATATTATCTGTAATGGTTTAACAATTCTTGCAAACTCGGCATATTCAAATGTTAATATTGGTATTAATTGTATAGATACAAAATTATTAATTAATAATATTAATTGTAATGTTTCAAATGGTAAAACGGAAAATACAGCAATTAAAACAGATAATATAAGTGCGTCATCTAGTGCGGGTGCTATAGATAATATTATTGAAATTGTTAATGGTGCAATTTCTGCAAAAGATAATATTGACTATTCACTATATGCTGATAGTTATTATACAATTATTTGTAATAATGTAAAATTAAATGGTGAGACATATACAAGTCCTACAAAATCTTATATAATATGTAATGGATGCTATACATATTCAATTAATAATAATACTAATAATAATGCTAATAATACTAATAATAATGTAAATCCATTTTATACAACAATTAATAGTCGAGGGCAACTAGAGCAACAACTATATAACACTTTAACAATCGGTGATACATCTGGGAAATTATATTCTAGCGGTGTTAACGGTATTAATAATGTGTTCGCCGGCGTAAATACGGGTTCTAATGTATCTACAACATCAAATACTGTTATTATAGGTGCGCTTGCTGGACGTAATTTAACGACAGGTAATGATACTATTCTAATAGGTGCAAATACTGGGTCGCAACTTACAACGGGTTCGCACAATACATTACTGGGAGCTCGAAGTGGTACGCATATGACATTAGGATCATATAATATTATTAATGGTAGTAATACTGGTAATTTACTAACAACTGGCAACACAAATACATTAATCGGTTATAATACTGGCAACGCATTAACAACTGGGAATTTAAATATATTTATGGGTACCGAAGCAGGCAACCATCTAACAACAGGCATCGCAAACACGCTTATAGGTTCATATGCTGGGGCAAATATTAATACAGGTAATAATAATACATATGTAGGCAATGAATCAGGTTTAACAACAACTAGCGGGGTTGGTAGTGGTGGTGATGGTGGTGATGGTGGTGTTGGTAGTGATATTATTAATAATGTAAGTATTGGTGCTAAATCAACAACTGTAAATTTTTCAAGTAATATTGTTGCTGTTGGATATGCGTCAGGATATAATAATAATACTGCAGTTAAAAATACATATTTAGGGTTTCAATCTGGTTATAATGCGTCTGGCAATTGTAATACAATTATAGGCAATAACGCGTGCGTGGGTGGCGGTGGTGTTGCGGGGGCGGGTTCATATAATACAGTTATTGGCACTGAAGCAGGTTATTCGCTAAATAATGGAAACTGTAATATATTAGTTGGTGCAAGCTCATCAGTTAATGGATCATCACACGATTCAGCAGGTTGGGCACTTACAGATGGCAGTGATAATATTTGTATTGGTGTAAAAGCAGGTGCTAAAGCAATTACAACAATTAATAATGTATTAATAGGTTCAAATGTAGGGTCAAATATTACAACATCAAGCAATAATGTTATTATTGGTAAAGATACAGGGACAACATTAGATATGATCGGCAACTCAATTATAATAGGTTCGGGCGCGGGCGATGGATTAAATAATACAACTGGTGGTTCTGTAATTATTGGCACGCGTGCTGGACTTAATAATACTGGTAATTGTAGTTATGCTATAGGTTATAATGCGGGTTCAAATATTTCAGGAAATTTTAATATGTTTATGGGTTATAATTCAGGTGGCTTATCAAAATTAGATACTTCAGGCGAATTTAATATTGCAATAGGACCATATACTGCATTTAATCTAACTACTGGGGCGCGCAATACGATTATAGGTTCAGGCAACTCAGTTGAAAGTTCTGGGCGACAATTAATGACAGGTAGTGATAATACATTGCTCGGATTTAAAGCAGGTAGGGCTTTAGTTAATGGTAATAATAATACATTAATTGGTAGCAATGCCGGGGCAAATTTAACAAATGGTGAAAATAACACATTAATTGGATATAAAAGCGGGTTTAGTCTTAATACGGGTTTATATAATGTTATAATTGGTCCCGAATCGGGATATTCACTTAATACGGGCTCATATAATATTTGTGCAGGATATCAAAGCGGATACAATAATATATATGGCGATAACAATATAAATGTAGGATATAAAACGGGTTTTTCAGGAGTGGCAAACTCAAATAATATACATTTAGGTAATAGTGCGGGATTTATGTCAACCGCAGATAATAATATATTTATTGGTTTAGAGTCTGGATTAAAAAATACAACAGGCATACAAAATATTTGTTTAGGTATACGCACTGGTAGCGGAGAAAATAACGCAGGCACAATTGGCGAGCATACAGGTGATAATAATATATTTATGGGGACTGAGGCAGGATATTCTAATAATAATGGAAACCGTAATATATATATGGGTTATAATGCTGGTAAAGATACTATTAATGGTTCTAAAAATATATTTTTAGGAGATAATGCGGGGCAAGGTAGTCAAACAAGTCATAATATATTTATAGGTTCAGCAAATGATGATAATAAAGGTGTTGGATGGAAAAGTATAGGTGTTGGAGAAAAAAATGTTTTTATAGGTTCTAATGTTGGTATAGAAAATACGACTGGGAGTGATAATATATTTTTAGGAGATAATGCTGGTAATGCTAATACAACAGGAATAAAAAATATTTATATAGGCACTAATGCTGGCAAGTCGGCAAATAATGAAACTGCAGATTTTAATATAGCAATTGGTTCAGATGCTGGGCAAAATAATCAATCTGGCAGAGAAAATATTTTAATTGGTAAAAATGTTGCTAATAATAACACTAGCACTAATTATAATAAAAATATAATAATCGGTAGTGATGCGGGGCAAAATATACAACAAGATAATCAAATATTTATAGGTTCAAATGCTGGTAAAAATAATACAACTGGTGATAGAAATATTTTTATTGGTCTTAATGCTGGGACAACAAATATAATTAGTAAAGATAATATAATTATTGGTAGCGACGCAGGGGTGTCATTAACTGGTAATATAACTGTAGGTGCAAATTATGGCGTAGGTAATAATATTATTGTTGGTACTAATGCTGGCAATGATCTTACAACGGGAATTAATAATATTATTATGGGTGTAAATGCATGCTCAAACGCAATTACCACATTTAATAGTGTTGTTATTGGATCACAAGCAATGGCAAATGGTAATGCTAATAACGTAATTATAATTGGTAATAATGCTGGTTTAAATAATACTATTGATGGTAGCATTTTTATTGGTAGCAATGCTGGAATTACTAATAATTCTGAAGGTTGTATTTTTATAGGAAATAATGCAGGATTAAATAACAATGACGGAGGCAATCCGGGTGGAATAAATGGGGCGATTCACTGGGGTTTTGATAACATTTTTATTGGTGAGAGTTCTGGTACTAATAATACGATAGGAGATAGTAATACATTTCTTGGTGCTTATGCTGGGGTAGAAAATATTATTGGTAGTAATAATGTATACGTAGGGCGGTTATCTGGTAATAAAAATAACGGAGATAGTAATATCGCAATAGGTGCAGCAGCATTATATTTAGGAGCATTATCACACTTAAATGTGTGTATTGGGCAAGAAGCCGGTTTTAATACAAATGCTGACGCAAATATATTTATTGGTTCTGGATCTGGATACTCAAATACTAATGGATATGGAAATATATGTTTAGGTATAGAATCTGGTAAATCAAATATATTAGGAATAGGTAATATTAATATAGGTCCATTTGCTTGTAGTGAGTCAATACTAGGTGAATTAAATACTGTTATTGGTCCGTATGCTGGATTCAATTCAAATTGTAATAGTATGATAGCAATAGGTTATAATGCTGGTACTTATAATACTGCTAATGGCTGTATATTTATTGGCAGTAATGCTGGTATTAATAATACAACTGGCAGTGCTAATTTATTTATGGGTATTGATTCTGGAAGAGCAACTACAACTGGTAATAATAATATATTTATAGGAAGTAATGCGGGTATTAATAATATCACAGGAAATAATAATATATGTGTTGGTAGTAATGCGGGATTTAATAATAATTCTCAATTAAATATATTTTTTGGAAGGAATACTGGTTATAGTAATACTACAGGAATATATAATACATTTATTGGCGATAGTGCTGGATATAATAATACTACAGGATATGCAAATATTTTTTTTGGAAATCAATCAGGAAATTATAATACAACTGGTATTTACAATATATTTATAGGCAGAACTACAGGAACATACAATAGCACTGGTAATAGTAATGTATTTATGGGTGGGCAATCTGGACTGCGTAATGAATATGGTAGTAACAATGTATTTTTAGGTACTAGAACAGGTTATAATAATTATAATACAAGTGATAATATTTATATAGGTTCGCGCGCTGGGCAAATGAATCGTGGTATGAATAATATATATATTGGTACAGAAACTAAAAGTACTGAAGATGAAGTTTTAATATCAACTTATTCAAATAAATTTGCTATATATAAAACATCAGAATATGGTATAACAAGCAATACAGATTCAAATTGTACAATATTAATTGGTGGTGATTTAACATCTGGTTGTGTTGGTATTGGAACTTTAAACCCTGAAGATTTTTCTAATGGATCATTAACAGGATTTACTGCCATAAAATTAGTAGTATTAGGTAAAGTATTAGCAAATGCATATTTAAATTTTACAGGTTCTCATATGGTTAAATTATCTGATAATATTGATATTAATAAATTATTAATTGGGATGATAATGAGTGCAACTGGCGTTGCAGTAGTACAAGATGTTAATAATACAACTGTTACTGTTGATATATCAAATACACACAATGATAAAAAAACATTTGGCGTATTTTCAGGTAGCGAAATTATAACAACAACTGATTATATACAATCGATTGAAACATTACCTGAAAACATTACAAATGACGAAATTATAATAGATTTACAAGTAGAACAAGAAATAAATACTAATACTGCAGGATTTAGCAAATCCCGCGCGCAAACCATAGATGAAAATAATAATAATTTAGACCAATCTACACACAACAATAACACTGATGTTTTACCATTACCATCATATCCATCACCATTGCCAATACCTGTAATAACAACAAAAACAAATTATTATGTAAATTCTTTGGGAGAAGGTGGTATATTAGTTTCAAATTATTCGGGTGAAATACAAAATGGTGATTATATTACAACATCTATTATTGGCGGATATGGTGCTTTACAAGCAGATGATTTAAAACATTCTTATACCGTTGCTAAATGCACACAGGATATAGATTGGAATATTATAGAAAATAATATTCTATGCGAACTAGATAATAAAATGTATAAATCATTACTTGTATCTTGTGTATATACGTGTTAGTGTTTGTATTTGTATTATTACAAAGTTAAATCAAAAAAATACAAAAATAAAATATAATATAATATAATATAATATAATATAATTATTTATTATAGTAAAATTATATATATATATATATATAATAAATATTATATAACTAATAAATATTATATAACTAATAAATATTATATAACTAATACTTAATAATAAAGATGAATAATAAATACAATAAAATATTTATAATAAGTATTGTAGTAATAATTATTATATGTATTGCTACATACTTTATACTTGATAACACTATGGATGGGTTTGCGATAGGTGATAATGTTATTAATAAATATACTATTACAAATGGAATAGACACGTATCAAATAGGAGATATAGATACAACTACTAATAGTTTTTCGTTATCGTCATCAAAAACAATAAATTCATCACAAATGATGACAACAACACAAGACTATGTATATGCAATGTTAAATATAAACACAATAAATACACCTTATTCATTAGAAGTATCACAAACTAATGTATTAACAAATACATTAATAACAAAAACATTATTACAATTTCCTGGTCCTAATATAACTATAAGCAATATAATTGCGTTTTGTGCTGATATTAATCAATATATATATATATTATTATTTAATAGTATAACTAAAAAAATAAGTATTTATCAATGGAATTTTACAAATGCTACATTAATGAGTACTGTTGATATATTAGCAACAACTACAACAAGTATTACAGATATGCAAAATTATAGTTTTCATATTCAAATAATTAATAATATTAAATATTTAAATATTTCGTGTTCGTATAAAGATAACAATATATTACAAAACTTAGTTAGGCAATATACATTTACAATAGATAATAAATTAGAACAAATAGCATTTACTACACCAAACACTAATACTTTGCAAAAAATGTCTATTTATATTAAAAATGTAAATAAGTATTATATTTCTGGTTATGCAAATTCCACATATTATGTATTAAGTTATCCAATGAATACAGAATATCAAAATTATAATAATGTAACAATAAGATTTAGTAGTAAAATATATGGAACTGGCAATACGAAATTATGTTTTATATTAAATACTGATACACTAGTATTTAATGTAAATGGTGACTATTATACATTAGAAGAAACTGATGTTTATAAATCAATAAATTTACTAAACGGTCCGCCTACAAGTTTAAAAACTACTTTTTCTAATCAATATGTATTACCGTCAGAATCAACGTCAACATCAACATCAACATCAACAACAACAACTACAACGCCTACAACTACAACTACACAACCAATAACTACAATGCCTACAACTACACAACCAATAACTACAATGCCTACAACTACAATGCCTACAACTACAATGCCTACAACTACAATGCCTACAACTACAACTACATCATATATTGATATACAGAAAAAAGAACTTGATAAAGCATATAATTTTATGAATAATATTCGTTTTACTAAACTTGATAATCAAAATAAACTAGATAAATTAAATACGCGCGTAAATACGTTATTAACAAAATTAAATACTAAAAATGTTGCATATGCAACACCTGATACTAACCCTATGGTATTTTATTAATAATTAATAATTAATTATTAATTATTATATCTTTATATTTTGCGCGTTCGTATTCTTCTATTTCATCTAAAGTTTTATTATTATCAGAAAAATACAAAAAATCACTAATTGCCTGTATTGTAGATTTTTTTAATGTATTTAAATTTATAAAAATACCATTTTTATTATTACTATATTTTTCATTATTAGATAGGATAATTTTAAAGATTTCTTTTAATTCATCTAATGTTAATGTATTAATTTTTTTTTTAATATCAATAAGTGAAAATTTAATATTGTGATTACTTAAATTATTTAATATATCATCTCTTTTAACTACAACGCATTTATTAGTATATTGATTTAATGATATATTTATAGATGATATGTGTGATGGGAGGGTGTGTTGCGTGTCGTGTTGTTGTTGCGGATGCGTGTCTTGTTGTTGCGGATGCGTGTCTTGTTGTTGCGGATGCGTGTCTTGTTGTTGCGGATGCGTGTCTTGTTGTTGCGGATGCGTGTCTTGTTGTTGTGGATGCGTGTCTTGTTGTTGCGGATGCGTGTCTTGTTGTTGCGGATGCGTGTCTTGTTGTTGTTGCTGTTGCGTGTCTTGTTGTTGTTGCGGATGCGTGTCTTGTTGCTGTAAAAAAAAACTATCTATTGTATGCGTATTTGTAGAACAACTACTTCCTGATGATATATATGAATGTATTAAAGATACATTATCTTTATTTTTCTTAATATATGGCATATTTTATTATAATAATAATATAAATTACATTTTAATAAATTCCGCATACAAACTCAATATCAATATTGATTATGATGTAATATCAATAAAATATAATAACATGCTTAATACAAATAATAATAATCCAGCGGGTATCATATTATTTTCTAAATTAAATGTATTTTCATCATTATTATTATCTAGCAATGCATTATTTTTAGAACCTAAACTACTATTATTATAAGCATTTGTAAATAGTTGTATTTTATCGGTAATATAATCCATAATATATTTTATAAAATTACCACTTAGTAATTTAGATATAATATTTAGCGATTCATTTGTTGTTTTTTTTTTATTATTAATTTTTTTATTATTTATTGCTGTTTGCATATTTGATGTATTTGATGTATTTGATGTATTTGATATATTTGGTATATTTATAAGGATTCTATCAGATGCTAGTTGTGTAATTGTATCAGAATTATTATTAGTAGTAGCAAAACTAGCATTTGCAGTATCAGAATTATTATTAGTAGTAGCAAAACTAGCATTTGCAGTATCAGGATTACTTGTAGATTCATTTTTAAATCCTTCTAGCATATTAGTTTGTGCGTGCTTGTCAGATAAATATGAACCCATATTACTAGAAAACATATTTTGATTAATATAAGAATTATTAGTATTATCCGTATTATGGTTATTTATTAATTGCTTGTAGGGTTTGTTAAATCCTGCATTATTTTTAGAACTGCCAGAAAGGTTTGATAGCAAAGACACAATCCCAGATTCTATTTGTGATGCTAGTCGCATAGGATTAACATCTAGTTCTTCTTTTTTTTTTTGGTCTAACATATCCATATATGCTTTACTGTATTTATTTGCTAATTGTGTTTCATTATCATTAAAATCGCTATTAATTAATTGTTGTATTTTATCAAAATTACGTTCATAAATAGGTAAAATAGTTGATTTATTTAATATTGAATTATATTTATTTATATCATTAGTATTATTTTGTATATTATTATTTATAATTGTATCAATACTTATATATGTTTCTAGTTGATTACGTAAATCATTAATTGCTTTTAACTGGGTATTATAATCAATTGTTGTCGAATTTAAAGTTGATAAGTATGTTATTTGTTTTGATAATTGTGTATTAATATTATTTATAAGTAATTCATTTTCATTTGTTAATGTTTTTATTATATCTTTTTTAATAGTTGTTCGTGTTAATGTAAATAACATATATTTTTGCATTGTTGTATTTAAAAATTTCATAATGGTTTCAACACTATTTACAAGTAATAAATCAACTTGGGTTTTAACATCAATAAATTTATTTTTCTTACTTTGATTATTTAATGCTATTAATTTGTTAAACATAATATTTATAACATCATTATATACTTTTTTACATTGTATGATTTGTTCTGTATTTAAATTAATATTATCGAAAATTAAGGTTTGTGTAGTAATTGTGTGTGTGTTTGTGTTTGTGTTTGTGTTTGTGTTTGTGTTTGTGTTTGTGTTTGTGTTTGTGTTTGTGTTTGTGTTTGTGTTTGTGTTTAGGTCTTGTTCTTGTGTAATACTATCAGAAATAGTTTCAAAACCTTCTTTAGACTGTTTTTTTGTTGTATTATGTATATTTTTTTTAGTATTAGATTTAGTATTAGATTTAGTATTAGATTTGGTTGCAGGTTGCTTATTGTGTTGCTGTGCGTTATGTTGTTTTTTAACACTATCTTTACTATCTATACTATTTATACTATCTTTACTATCTTTACTATCTTTACTATCTTTACTATCTTTACTATCTATACTATTTATACTATCTTTATTAGCATCATCAATATCAATTATATTATTTTCATAAAATTGCTCTCTACGTAAATAATAATTACGTAATCCAACAAAATATATGATTAATATAATTAATATTAATAATACCCATCCAGTTAGATTTTCTTTAATAAAGTTTAATGGTGTAATAATTATTTCAAAAATCATTTATTATTTATTATTTATTGTTTATTATTATTGTTTATTATTTATTGTTTATTATTATTAATATATATTATACTATATATAATATTTATATATTTTCGTTAGTTAGTTATAATAATAAATAATATTAGTTAATATTAATATATTAAAAAATAAAAAAGTAAAAATTTAATAATTAACAATTAATAATTAACATTTAATAAATAACAATTAATAAAATAAAAATGTTTAATTCAGGTAAATCATTATTTAGTAGTAATATAAGTAATAATAAATTTCAATCAGTTGATAATATTGAACCTATAACGAGAGAGCAACAATATGGGTTTAATGGTCGTATATTTATTGACCCTTTTACAAAAGCAAAACCCTATGAACTTTATACAGATTCTGCAAAACCACAAGATACTAATGTGAGTATTATTAGTAATATTGTAGTTCCTAATGCATTATCAAGAAGTTATTTTAGTAATGATAATGTTGATAATTTACAGAAACAAATTATAAATGAAGTATATCGTATAAGTCAAAAAACTATTAGTAGGCAATCATATCAAGAATTACAAATTATAATGAAAAGTATGTATTTACAATATGGACGCAATATACCTACAGATATTGAAGAACAGGTTATAACATTAAATAAATATGTTGTTGATGAGTGTGTAAAAATAATTATACCTAATGTATTACAATATAATAAATATATTGATGATATAAGCAGTCCTATACCAATTATGCCACGCTCTCAAAATGTATCAAATAAAGGTTCAAAATGGGGAGATTTATCAAGTTTAATACCCCAATAACTAGATAACTAGATAACTAGATAACTAGATAACTAGATAACTATAAGAATAAAAAATATAAATAAAATATAACAATGATATAAAACATAATAAAACTAATAAGAATAATAATAAGTATAAGTATAATAATATGAATACCCAGGATGAATTAGAAACACAATCGCATACTAACACGCACTCACACACGTGGCATACAAGTAATAATATAATAATAATTAATAGTATTGACCGTGATTGGTATAATTATCCTAATGAAACGCCATATAATTTCTTAGTAAAATTAGGCGGAACATCAAAAGATAAATTTTCAATTGTATCTCATAATTATAAGAATATTGTTGCATTTTCAATTGATAAAATGATATTACCAAATAGAATATGTATGAATTCAAGTAATGCAAATGTGTCCCCCAGATTAAATGATAATTCCTATTTAGCAGTTATAGCTAAAGGTATTAATTATTCAAGTTATGGCACTAATAGAACATTAAACGAAACTATAGGTATTTATACGCCTTTAATTCCATTACCATTAAGTTTATCAAATGTTGCTTATTTAGAGTTTAAGAATTCCAGTACCCAGTTAAAAGAATATATCCCAACCCCAGAACCCTATATTGCACAGTTAGACTTGTCAATAACAACGCCATCAGGTGTTATAGCATCAAATATAAATGATACTTTAGAAATATATAGTATTTTTTTAGACAAAGCAGATTTATCAATACCAATATCCATAAGCGATACATTAATTATACAAACAAAAACCTATTTTACAGCAAATGAATTTATAGTTAATGATTTAATTAGCATTAGTAATTATGAATATCATAATATGAGTTATGATGAATCAAGTATATTTAATAATTGGATAAATACTAATAATACTAATAACAATAATAAAAGTTCAAAACAACATCAACATTATATAAGTAGTATTACAAAATCGAATTCGGCAACATCAATATATAATCAAATACATATACCAGTCCCAGCAGTTATGTCAATAACAACAGGTAATATTGCAGTTGAAACGTGGTTTACTGATTTTATTACAAAAAGCTTAAGTAATGTTGCAACTGCAGATATAAGCGGTAAATTAATAAATGTTAATACACAAACCCATTTTATAGTTAATATTAAAACTGTAAATAAAACATTAGATATGCAAATACAAATATAGATGCAAATATAGATGCAAATATAGGATGCAAATATAGGATGCAAATATAGGATGCAAATATAGAATGCAAATATAGGATGCAAATATAGAATGCAAATATAGGATGCAAATATAGGATGCAAATATAGATGCAAATATAGAAATTAGTAAATATTAATTATTAATTATTATGTATTTATTGTATATAGATAATAATTAATAAATAACAATGCATATTTTATGTGTTGGTATTGATATAAATACAAACTATAAATAACATAATAAATTTAAAAAAAATAACAAAAAATTAATGTATAGTTTTACTTGTGAATATTAGATTTTTATATTTTTAATTTTTACCATACAGGCGATAGTGATTTTCTTAATAAATAAAAGCAATAAATCAATACAGGCATTACAACACTTAAATATACAATACTTGAACCTCTTAATATAGTTAATTCTAATGTATTTACTACCATCCCATTACTTACAATTTTGGTAGTTGGTGTAAGCGTCGTTGCAGGTGTTGTTGTAGATGTAGACGCAGATGTAGATGTAGCTATATCTGCAAATGGACTTGCAAGTGTTGTTGTAGGTGCAAGTGTTGCTGTAGGTGTTGCTGTAGGTATTGCTGTAGGTGTAGTGATAATAGTATTTGTATTAAATAACTTATATATTAATAATCCTATACCCCCAGAGCACATACTATATATTATAATAAATATAATAACTAATATATGATTTATAAAATGTGGCAACTTATTTTTAATTTCAGTTTTAAAAGCATAAAAAAACCATATCATTAACGGCATAATTACACACATATATATCATTGATGACATTTTAGATACTATTAATTCAGTATTATTTAATTTAATTATAGATGAATCAGGTTCTGACACATCGGTAGTCGTATTAAAAAATAATGGGGTTAACACTGCTAACCCAATAATACATAATGCATATACTATAATATATATTATAATAAGTATATGATTTATAAACTTAGAATTAGACTTCATATTAATTAATTATTATTTTATTTATTATAATATATTAATATTTTATTTATTATAATATATTAATATTTTATTTATTATAATATATTAATATTTTATTTATTATAATATATTAATATTTTATTTATTATAATATATTAATA
>Ga0214919_10002136_pt1 | contig 31478 bp, 31 predicted proteins | sample LL1503_MetaG_FD_177994 | JGI IMG/M metagenome (GOLD analysis project Ga0214919, IMG submission 177994) | Freshwater microbial communities from Lake Lanier, Atlanta, Georgia, United States - LL-1503 | ecosystem: Environmental > Aquatic > Freshwater > Lake | place: USA: Georgia | collected... | reverse complement strand
CGTGGCCCCGTGGGGGTCTTGGCTTGAGGTGGTGCCCAGGAAGGGACTCGAACCCCCACGAAGTTACTCGCTAGTACCTGAAACTAGTGCGTCTACCAATTCCGCCACCTGGGCATTTCAGGAAAGAGAGCAATTGTATCAAACAAGTTAGTCAAACCAGCGGATTGCTGGACGAAGTTGAAGGTGTTGTACAGGGCCACCGCGACGGACATGGTTTTGTATCCCGAGACGATGGGGCACCTGACATTTATTTGCCGCCCAACGAGATGCGTGCCGTGCTGCACAAAGACCGGGTCAAAGCGCGCATCGTGCGCAGCGACCGCAAAGGGCGGCCCGAGGGCCGCGTCGTTGAAATTTTGGAGCGGTCGCAACAGCCTATTATTGGCCGCCTGCTGCAAGAAAGCGGTGTGTGGCTGGTCGCCCCCGAGGACAAACGCTACGGACAAGACATCTTGATCCCGCGCGGCGCCACCGGCAACGCCAAGACCGGCCAGGTGGTGGTGGTCGAACTGGTGGAGCCGCCGGCGCTGTTTGGCCAACCGGTAGGTCGGGTCAAAGAAGTTCTGGGCGAGGTGGACGACCCCGGAATGGAGATTGAAATCGCGGTGCGCAAATACAGCGTGCCTTACGAGTTTTCAGTTGCCTGCTCGGCCTTGTCCAAGACCCTGCCCGACGTGGTGCGGCCCCAAGACCACGCCCACCGGGTCGACCTAACTGACATCCCCCTGGTCACTATTGACGGCGAAGACGCACGTGATTTTGACGATGCGGTGTACTGTGAGCCCGCCACCCAAGGGCGTGGCAAATCAGCGGTCAAAGGCTGGCGCCTGCTGGTAGCCATTGCCGACGTAAGCCACTACGTAGAAAACGGTTCGGCTATCGACATTGACGCATATGACCGCGCCACCAGCGTGTACTTTCCTCGCCGCGTTATTCCTATGCTGCCCGAGAAGCTCTCCAACGGCCTGTGTTCCTTGAAGCCCGAGGTGGAACGCCTGTGCATGGTGTGCGACATGTTTGTTACCCAGGAGGGCGAAGTCACGGCTTACCAGTTTTACCCGGCGGTGATGTGGAGCCACGCCCGATTCACCTACACCGAGGTGGCAGCCATCTTGGGCAATACGCGTGGGCCAGAGGCGCAAAAGCGCAAGGCTCGCGTGGGCGACTTGTTGAATTTGCACGGGGTTTACGAGTCGCTGCTCAAGTCCCGCCAGCGCCGTGGTGCGGTGGACTTCGAGACCACGGAGACGCAAATCGTCTGTGATGAGACCGGGCGCATCGAAAAAATCATTCCCCGCACCCGCAACGTTGCGCACAAGCTGATTGAGGAGGCCATGTTAGCGGCCAACGTCTGCAGCGCCGACTTCATTGCCCAAAGCAAGCACGCCGGATTGTTTCGCGTGCATGAGGGTCCTACTGCGGAGAAGGTGGAGGCCTTGCGCGCTTACCTCAAAGCCATGGGCATTGGCATGTCCGTTAGTGACACCCCCAAGCCGGGCGAGTTTCAGATGATTGCTGCGGCCACCAAAGACCGGCCCGACGCCGCGCAAATCCATTCCATGCTGCTGCGCTCCATGCAGCAGGCGATTTACACGCCGGGCAACAACGGCCACTTTGGCCTTGCCTTTGACGCGTACACCCACTTCACCAGCCCGATCCGGCGCTACCCTGATTTGCTGGTGCACCGGGTGATCAAGGCCGTGTTGGCCAATGCCAAATACCATTTGCCGGTGTTGCCCATGCCGGGCGAGGCGCACGCCAAGCTGGCACGCCGCCTGGAAAAAGGCAAGGCCGCCAAGGCCCAAGAGCTGGGCGCCAAGCCCAAAAAGCCCAGCGCCGAGAACCTGGCTTGGGAGGCGGCCGGCCTGCATTGCAGCGCCAACGAGCGCCGCGCCGACGAGGCCAGTCGTGACGTGGAAGCCTGGCTCAAATGCAAATACATGTACGAGCACTTGGGCGAGGAATACAGTGGCGTGGTCACCTCGGCCACCTCGTTTGGCCTGTTTGTGACGCTCGACGCGATGTACGTTGAAGGCCTGGTGCACATCACCGAGCTGGGCGGCGAATACTTCCGTTTTGACGAAGTCCGCCAAGAACTTCGCGGCGAACGCACCGGCATCCGCTACGCCATCGGCACCCGGGTCGAAATCCAGGTCAGCCGGGTCGACCTGGACGGCCGCAAGATCGACTTCCGACTGGTGCAAAGCGGCCAAGCGCTGCCCTCCAAGCTGCTGCTGGACAAGGCGGGGGACGCCGAACGCGGCCCGCGCCAACGCAGCAGCCGCGAGCAAGCTCCGTCGCGTGGCAAAGGTGGAAAAGGCACCATCGCCAAGGCCCCGATGGCAGAAAAAAAGGCCACAGCCAAAAGTAAGACGCCGCGCAAGCGGCGTTAACTAGGCTTTAAGCCCCTCGCAGCAAAAACACGCCTGCGTCGCGCCCCAGGGGTGCGGCTAAGCGCTGCACCAGCAGCCGGTAGGTGTCAAGGTCAAAGGCCAGGCGCTGGCGGGTTTGCAGGGCGTCGTCGAGTTCAGACTCGTCATGCACCGTGGCCACGTGGCACCACTGGTCAAATACATGGATGTCGGTGCGTTCGGTGCGGGTGTCAAATTCGCGCACTGCCACGGGCGCTGGGTGGGGCCAGGCTTGCAGGCGGTGCTGGCCCAGCGCCATTTGCAGACGCAGGCGGTGCACGGCGGCGCTTTCGCGATCGGCACACACGCCCTTGCATTTTCCAATCTGGCTGGCAAAGCAGGCGCCCTTGCCGGACTCCAAGCCGAGGGCCTGCGGGCAAAGACCATGGTTTTCGCACAGGGTGCGCAGGGCATCTGTGGCCTGGCGCTTGGAGCGGTACACGCCGTAGAGCTGGTGCAATGTGCCGGGGTGTTGCGCGTCCAGGCCCACCAAGCGCAAAAGCGGGTGGGCGTTGGGGTCGTCGGACAGTTCCCAGGCGCTTAGGCCCTTGCTTTGGCGCAGTTGGCGATTGTGGATGGGCTGCATCGACTTGACCAGGCGCGCCTCCAACAGCAATGCGCCGAGTTCGCCTGCAGTTTCCTGCCACTCGACACGGCGGATTTCTTGCAGGATGCGCATTTCGCGCGCCTGCTTGGTGGACGCCTGAAAGTGCGACAGCACGCGCGTGCGCATGTGGATGCTTTTGCCCACGTAGAGCGGAATCTCGCCTTCGCCATAAAACAGGTAGACGCCGGGCGTGTCGGGAATGTCGTGGATGGGAGTTTCCAGTTGCGGCGGCACGCTGGCGCTACCCTGCAGCAGTGCGGCTGCCTCGCGCTGCAGCGCTTCAATCCCGAGTTCGCGCTGCGCCACTTGCAGCCAGGCCAGCACCACGTCCACGTCGCCCATGGCGCGGTGGCGCGCCAGCGTCTGCAGGCCGTGGCGCTGCAGGATCGCGTCTAGCCCGTGACCCTTGTGCTGCGGGTAGAGTCTGCGCGACAGGCGCACGGTGCACAGGGTTTTGACTTTGAGCGCGTGGCCTATGCGTTCCAGCGAATGGTGCACAAAACCGTGATCAAAGCGCACGTTGTGGGCTACGAACACCGCGCCGTCGAGCAGCTCCCGCAGGTGACGGGCCACTTCCTCAAAGGGCGGCGCGTCCTGCACCATGGCGTCGGTAATACCGGTCAGGCTCTGGATGAAGGGCGGAATGCGCACGCCGGGGTTCACCAGGGTGCTCCAACGCGCCACCTCCACGCCATGTTCGATGCGCACGGCGGCAATTTCGGTAATGCGGTCGCGCTGCGCATTGCCCCCGGTGGTTTCCAGGTCGAGCACGACATAGCAGGGCAGCATGGCGGCAGATGGGGCGTCTAGCAAAACATCAGCGCCAGCCAGGCCGGGTCGTCGAGCAGGTTGATGGCGCCGTAGATGCCGAAGCGGTAGGTCCAGCCCAGCATCAACTCCCGGCGCAAAGGCCAGGGTGAGGCCGCCCACAGCCGCAGCGCCCGCAGTGGATCAGGCCTGGCGCGAAGCGCTTGCATCAAACATCAAAGACGTGAAAGCCGAACTGGCCTGTGCGCCGGTCGGCAAAAAAGTGCTCCAAGGTGTCCTTGACCGTGTGAAAGGCGATCTCGTCCCAGGGGATGTCAGCCTCGTCAAAGAGTTGCGCCTCTTGCGTCTCGGTGCCGGGGTTGAAGACGTCGCTGAGTAGTTCGGCGCGGTAAAACAAATGCACCTGGCCCACACGCGCCACGTTTACCAGGGAAAAAAGGGCTTGCAGTGCAAATTCCGCTCCCGCTTCTTCCACCGTTTCACGTGCGGCGCCCTGGGCGGTGGTTTCGCCCATTTCCATAAAGCCTGCAGGCAGCGTCCATTTGCCAAAACGCGGTTCGATATTGCGTTTGCATAGCAAGACCTGCTGACCCCAGATGGGGATAGTGCCCACCACGACGAGCGGGTTGACGTAATGGATGGTGTTGCAGGCCGGGCAAACCGCGCGCACCTTGGTGTCGCCGTCGTCGGGCAGGCGGTGTGCGACCGCTGTGCCGCAGGCCTTGCAGTGTTTGATAGGGGAGCCGTACAGGGTCAAAGGTGTACCCCTTTTAAGCCGCCACCACGGCCACGCGGATGCCCGCCAGGCCTGTGATATCGCCCTGCATCACGTCACCCGCCACCACTGCGCCCACACCGGCTGGTGTACCGGTAAAGATCAGGTCGCCGGGTTGCAATTCCCAGGCCATGGAGAGTTGCTCAATGGTTTCGGACACATTCCAGATCAACTGGGCGATGGTGCTGTTCTGGCGCACCGCGTCGTTGACGCTCAGTGCAATGGTGGCTTGGCCGATGTTGGGCACTTGCGCTGCGGGAGTGATCGCACCGATGGGCGCCGAGTGGTCAAAGCCCTTGCTGATGCACCACGGGCGGCCCTGCTTCTTCATCTCGTTTTGCAGGTCGCGCCGCGTCATGTCCAGGCCTACGGCGTAGCCATAGATGTGGCGCGGCGCGTCGGCGGCGGCAATGTTGCGCCCGCCGGTACCGATGGCCACCACCAACTCAATCTCATGGTGCAAATTGGTGGTGCGTGTGGGGTAGGGCATACCGACCGTGGTGCCGGGGGCGGCGTACAACACGGCATCTGCGGGCTTCATGAAGAAAAACGGTGCTTCCCGCCCGGGGCCGCCCATTTCCTTGGCGTGTTCTTCGTAGTTGCGGCCCACGCAGTAAATGCGGTGTACCGGAAACTGTGCCACCGCGCCAAAAATGGGCACGCTGATGGTTGCGTATGGGGCAAAGGTGTAGTTCATGGGCGGGTTGCGCTTGCGTTTGGATGGAGTCAGGCGGACTGGGTTACCAGGTCAAAGTGCTCCACCACCGGGGGCGTAGCAAAAAACGGCCCCACCACTGCGCGCCAGGCCGCAAAGGAGGGAGAGCCGCGAAAGCCCACAGTGTGGTCTTCCAGCGTTTCCCAAAAAATCTGCAGCACGTAGCGCTCTGGGCTCTCGATGCTGCGGTTGACCTTGAATCCCTTGAATCCTTTGGCCTTTGAAATCACGTCCCCCAAGCCTTGGGCTATTGCCGCTTCAAAGGCCGCGTTCTGGCCGGGTTGGATGCGGATGTCGGCAATCTCAAGAATCATGGCAGGGCTCCAAGGTGTTTATCGGGGTGAACCATGGGCTATGGCCACCTGCCGATGTTACCGGTCCGTGCGCGTATCCTTGGCACCATGGATTTTTGTGCGCCCGATCACCCTGGCTCCACCCCCTGGCCCCCCAACTGGCAGCGCCCGCAGTGGCCCGCGCCAGCCAAGGTGCGCGCCTTTTGCACCAGCCGCACCGGGGGCGTCTCCGTTGCACCGTATGACAGCATGAACCTGGGCCAGAACGTGGGTGACCGGCCTGAGGCGGTCGCTGCCAACCGACTTCAATTGCAGCAGGCGCTGGGGGTGCGGACGGTTTTTTTGAACCAAGTCCATGGCTGTGAGTTGGTGGCGCTGACCCACGCGCATACCGACGGTGCGCAGGCCGACGGCAGTTGGACTGCGGCCCAGGGCTTGGCTTGCACGGTACTGGTGGCCGATTGCCTGCCGCTGCTGCTGTGTACCACGGATGGCAGCCACGTGGCGGCCTTGCACGCCGGTTGGCGTGGCCTGGCGGGTGCGCAACCCCCCGGCGTCGCGCGGTCAGAAGCCGGTGTGATCGAGACTTTTTTGAATGCCCAGGCGGCCTTGGGTCGAGGCCCTGCGTGCTGGATGGCATGGCTGGGGCCGTGCATTGGTCCGCAGGTGTTTGAGGTGGGCAACGAGGTGCGAGAGGCCTTTTTGCCCGGATCGCCAAGCGCCGCGCTTGCATTTGTGCCACAAGTGCGGGGCAAGTGGCTGGCAGACCTGGCGCTGCTGGCGCGCCAGCGCTTGCGCTTGGCTGGCGTGACCGAGGTTTACGGCAACGACAGCAGCGCGTCTTGGTGCACCGTGGGCAACCCGCTACGGTTCTTTTCGCACCGGCGCGATCGGGTCAGCGGGCGGTTTGCTGCCGGTATCTGGCTGGCTTGAGGAATACTCCTCGCCTGTGGACTGCGCCTGCGCCAAAGCCTGGTTTTGGCGTGCCTCTAGCTCCAAGCGCGCTCGCTTGCGTGCCGGGGTGCCCATGAAGTACAGCAGCAGGCCGATGGGCAGCAGGCCGTAAAGCACAAAAGTCACCAGCGCACCCAGCACCGTGCCATTGCTGTTAGTGGCTTCAGCCACGGCCATCATCAGGGCGACGTATATCCAAGCAATCGGAATCAGGTACATGAAAGTTATGTTTCGGCTTTGTTTTGCGGGGTGCAGATTACTATGTCAGGAAATAGAAGGTCAGGCACCGGATAATTGGGGTTTTAGGCCTTTGTGGCAAGCGTGACGGCGCGTAATTTTTAGGAGACACCGTGGAAAACCAGAAAGACCTTTGGGCCCATACTGCGGCGCAATTTCAAGAGACTTTAAGCCAAAGCTGGGCCAAGGCGCTGGTTAATTTTCAAAATTTGGATTTCAGCGCGGCCGCCGCCGCCATGCCCCCTATGGCAGCGCATTCAGAGCCACTGCACTTTTCTACCGAGAAGCTGCAGCAATTGCAGCAGCAATACCTGAGCGAAGCTGCCGCCTTAATTACCCAGGGCTTTTCCGCTGCCACTCCCAAGGCCGACGACAAGCGGTTTTCCAGCGCCGCGTGGTCTGATAACCCGGTGGCGGCCTATACCGCCGCTCTGTATTTGCTCAACAGCCGCACCCTGATGGGTTTGGCCGATGCGGTGGATGCCGACGAAAAAACACGTAGCCGGGTGCGTTTTGCGGTCGAGCAAGGCGTGGCCGCCGCAGCGCCGAGCAATTTTTTGGCCTTCAATGCCGAAGCGCAGAAAAAAGCGATTGAAACCAAGGGCGAGAGCATCGCCAAGGGCTTGCAAAACCTGCTGCACGACGTCAACCAAGGCCATGTTTCCATGACCGACGAGAGCCTGTTCACCGTCGGAAAAAACGTGGCCACCACCGAAGGTGCTGTGGTCTTTACGGGTGAATTGTTTGAATTGATTGAGTACAAGCCCCTCACGACCAAGGTGTTTGAGAAGCCGTTCCTTCTAGTACCGCCGTGCATCAACAAGTTCTACATCCTGGACCTGCAGCCCGAAAACTCCTTGATTCGCTACGCCGTCGCCCAGGGCCACCGCACCTTCGTGGTGAGCTGGCGCAACCCCCAGACGGATTTGGGCCACAAAACCTGGGACGACTACATTGAGGATGCCGTTATCAAGGCCATTGCGGTCACGGGCGACATCGTGGGCAAGTCCGGTATCGACGGCGGTATCAATGCCTTGGGTTTTTGTGTGGGCGGCACGATGCTGACCACGGCCTTGGCGGTCCTAGCTGCGCGGGGGCGGAACCCGGTGGCCAGCGCCACGCTATTGACCACTTTGCTGGACTTTAGTGACACTGGCATTTTGGATGTCTTTATTGACGAGGCCTTTGTCCAGTTCCGGGAAAAAGAGATGGGTCAGGGTGGCCTGATGAAGGGCCGAGACCTGGCTTCCACCTTCAGCTTCTTGCGCCCCAACGATCTGGTGTGGAACTACGTGGTGGGCAACTACCTCAAAGGCGAAACGCCACCGCCCTTTGATTTGCTGTACTGGAACTCCGACGCCACCAACTTACCTGGCCCTTTTTACGCTTGGTACTTGCGCAATACCTACCTGGAAAACAAGTTGGTCAAACCGGGTGCCGCCACGGTGTGCGGCGAACACATTGACCTGGGTCTGTTGGACCTGCCGGTCTATATTTACGGCTCGCGGGAAGACCACATCGTGCCCATCGATGGTGCTTACGCTTCGACCCAGGCGCTGCCGGGGAAAAAGCGCTTTGTGATGGGCGCCTCGGGCCACATCGCAGGCGTCATAAATCCCCCGGCTAAAAATAAGCGCAGCCATTGGATTCGTGGCGACGGTAAACTGCCCAAAACCCACGCAGCGTGGCTGCAAGGCGCTACCGAACACCCGGGCAGCTGGTGGACCGACTGGTCGCGCTGGCTGCAAGCACAGGCCGGCAAGCAGATCGCGGCACCCAAAACCTATGGCCGAGGCAAGTACAAGGCGGGTACCCCCGCACCGGGTAAGTACGTACTCGCCAAAGCCTGATTTGCCTAGCGGCTAGGGCATCATTCTTTTTCTTTTCTCAACCCAAAAAACATCCGGAGCAATTTCATGGAAGACATCGTCATCGTCGCAGCCACCCGCACTGCAGTCGGCAAATTTGGCGGCAGCCTGGCCAAAGTGGCCGCACCCGAGCTGGGCGCTGCCGTCATCAAGAACCTGCTGGAGCGTACCCAGCTGGGTGCGGACCAGATCGGTGAAATCATCATGGGCCAGGTGCTGGCTGCGGGCTCGGGCCAAAACCCGGCGCGCCAGTCACTCATCAAGAGCGGCGTGGCCAAAGAAACCCCGGCGCTCACCATCAACGCGGTGTGCGGTTCGGGCCTCAAGGCCGTCATGCTGGCGGCCCAGGCCGTGGCCTATGGCGACAGCGAGATCGTGATCGCCGGTGGCCAGGAAAACATGAGCGCCTCGCCCCATGTGCTGATGGGCAGCCGCGACGGCCAGCGCATGGGCAACTGGAACATGGTGGACTCCATGATCGTTGACGGCCTGTGGGACGTCTACAACCAATACCACATGGGCATTACCGCCGAGAACGTGGCCAAGGCGCACGGCATTACCCGCGACATGCAAGACGCGCTGGCCCTGGCCAGCCAGCAAAAAGCCGCCGCTGCGCAGGACGCAGGCCGCTTTGTGGACGAAATCGTGCCCTTCTCCATCGCCCAGAAAAAGGGCGACCCCATCGTCTTTTCGGCCGATGAGTTCATCAACCGCAAGTCCAATGCCGAAGCGCTGGCCGGTTTGCGCCCCGCCTTTGACAAAGCCGGTGGCGTGACCGCAGGTAATGCGTCCGGCATCAACGACGGCGCTGCCGCCGTGATGGTGATGACGGCCAAAAAGGCCGCTGCCCTGGGCCTGACGCCGCTGGGACGCATTGCCAGTTTTGCAACCAGTGGCCTGGACCCCGCGATGATGGGCATGGGCCCGGTGCCCGCCTCGCAAAAAGCGCTGGCCCGCGCGGGTTGGAAGCCACAAGACCTGGATTTGCTCGAAATCAACGAAGCTTTTGCCGCTCAGGCCTGTGCGGTCAATCAACAAATGGGCTGGGACACGTCCAAGGTCAACGTCAATGGCGGCGCAATTGCGATCGGGCACCCGATAGGCGCGTCCGGCTGCCGTATTTTGGTCACCTTGCTGCACGAAATGCAGCGCCGCAATGCCAAAAAAGGCATCGCCAGCCTGTGCATTGGCGGCGGCATGGGGGTTGCTTTGACCATCGAGCGTTAGTTCAATTCAATTCATTAGCTAGTTAATAACCAAGAAGGAGATAAGCATGAGTCAGAAAGTAGCCTACGTCACCGGCGGTATGGGTGGTATCGGTACCGCCATTTGCCAGCGCCTGCACAAAGAAGGCTTTAAAGTGATCGCCGGTTGCGGCCCCACGCGTGACCACGTCAAGTGGATTGGCGAACAGGCGGCACTGGGTTACACCTTTTACGCGTCCGCTGGCAATGTGGGTGACTGGGATTCCACCGTCGAAGCATTCACCAAGACCAAGGCCGAGCACGGCAGCATTGACGTGCTGGTGAATAACGCCGGTATCACCCGCGACCGCATGTTCCTGAAAATGAGCCGCGAAGACTGGGACATGGTGATCGAAACCAACCTCAACTCCATGTTCAACGTGACCAAGCAAGTGGTGGCCGACATGGTGGAAAAAGGTTGGGGCCGCATCATCAACATCTCATCAGTCAATGGCGAAAAAGGCCAGGCTGGGCAGACCAACTATTCGGCGGCCAAAGCCGGTATGCACGGATTTTCAATGGCCTTGGCGCAAGAACTCGCCACCAAGGGTGTGACGGTCAACACCGTGAGCCCCGGCTATATCGGCACGGACATGGTCAAAGCCATACGTGAAGATGTGCTGGCCAAGATCGTTGCTACCGTACCGGTCAAACGCTTGGGCGAACCCAGTGAGATCGCCTCCATCATCGCCTGGCTGGCCTCAGAAGAAGGCGGTTACGCCACCGGAGCGGACTTCTCGGTCAATGGCGGTTTGCACATGGGTTAAGGCATCTGCTTGGCATCAGCACGCTGGTGCCAATGAAAAACCCGCCTCGGCGGGTTTTTTTGTGGGCATTGCGGGCGTGGTGCCTCAGCCATTCAGGCCCTTGTACAACATATAGCCTGCCAGGCCATACAACAAAACCGCAAAAATGCGCTTTAGCTGTGCAACCGGCACGCGGTGGGCCACACTGGCGCCCCAAGGTGCCGTAAGCACGCTACACGCGCCAATCACCCCCAGGGCGGGCAGCCATACGTAACCCAGCGCACCGTCGGGGAGTTCGGTGAGTGCCGAGCCGCTAATGATGTAGCCTAGGGTATTTGCCAGTGCGATAGGGAAGCCCAGCGCGGCGCTGGTTCCCACCGCATTGCGTATGGGTACATTGCGCGAAACCATGAACGGCACGCTAACGAAGGCGCCGCCGGCACCCACCAATCCCGATAAAAATCCGATCAGACCACCTGCGGCCACCTGACCGGCGGGTCCTGGCATCTCGCGGCTGGCCAGCGGAGTCTTGTTTCGCAGCATTTGGGTAGCCGACACGCTAACGAACAGCCCGAAGGACACAGCGAGCCAGGTGCCCTTGAGGATGCTGAACATTCCGACGCTGGCCAGAGCCCCGCCGATCAGAATGCCAGGCGCGAGCCGTTTCACGATGTCCCACCGCACCGACCCACGCTGGTGGTGTGCCCGCACGCTGGACAAGCTGGTCAAAACAATGGTAGCCATCGAAGTGGCAATCGCCATCTTGACTGCCAAGTCAGCGCTGACGCCTCGGTGCGACAGGATGAGCGTCAAAAAGGGACCCATCAGCATCCCACCGCCAATACCCAGCAGGCCGGCCAAAAATCCGGTGCACAAGCCGAGCAGCGCTAGTTCGGCGATTAAGGTGGGTTCTAGCATGGGAGTGGTGTGGTGGTGTTGGACGAGCGTGTTTGTGGCACACCATGGACCGGCACCGAGCGTTGAACTTTATGCGCAGCGACGGCAGGTCAATGGAGTTTTCTCAGGCCAGACCGTCGCGCTCCAGGTGCACCAATAAACGACAAGCAACGAAAGTCGCGTGTACCGTGGGCATTGTAGGTGCGTGAATCAGGGGCTGGTTAGCCCGAACAGGGTGAGTACCCCTTGTTGGGACTGTCGCCAAGAGGCGGGCCGCGCCTCCATAGCCAAGGCATACTTAGGCTTGTGTTTAACGATCCTCAAGGGTGACATTGATGCAATGGATGCGATTCGACTACCAGGGCGCAGCAAGCTTTGGTGTTCTGGAAGGGGAAAAGGTGCGGCGTTTCCAAGGCGACATGTTTGGGACGGCCTTGGCCACGCAGGACACATTTGACGTGGCCGGGGTCCGGTGGCTGCCGCCGTGCCAGCCAGGCAAAATTATCGGCTTATGGAACAATTTTCGCGCCGCCGCCGAAAAGAACGGCTGGGCCCAGCCCACCGAACCACTTTACTTCTTGAAATCGCCGGGCAGCGTCGCGGCACATTCGCAGCCCATCGCCGTGCCCGCAAGCTATGGTGGCAGGGTGGTGTACGAGGGCGAACTGGTGGTGGTGATCGGCAAGTCGGCTCGCGCGGTAAGCACTCAGGACGCGGCGGCGCACATCTTTGGCTACAGCTGCGGCAACGATCTCACTGCGCTCGAGTTGCTGCACAGCGACTCCTCCTTCGCCCAGTGGACGCGCGCCAAAAGCTTTGACGGGTTTGCCGCCTTCGGCCCGGTCATTGAGACCAACTTCAACCCAGCGACAGCGCAGCTGCGTACCTTGGTGGGCGGGCGCGAGCGGCAGAACTACGCCTTGTCGGACATGTTTTTTAGTCCTTTGGAAATCGTCTCACGCATCTCGCAGGACATGACCTTGGAGCCCGGCGACCTCATTTACTGTGGCACCTCGCTGGGTGTGCTGCCCATGAAACCCGGCACCACTGTGGAGGTGGTGATCGACGGCATAGGCACCCTGTCCAACCTCTACGGCTGACTCTTCTAAAGGGCTGCGACTTGCAGGCGGCCCTTGTGGGTTGCAAGCGTGTGGGCGAGCAACTGGGCGGCCGCAAAAATGGCGTCAATAGTCGGTGTGGGCGTTTCAGTGATGCGACCGAGTTCCACCACGGAGCCCACGAGCGCATTGAGCTCAATGGCGCGACCGTGTTCCACATCCTGCAACATGGACGTCTTGTGCGCACCCACTGCCTGGGCGCCTGCGATGCGCTTGTCCAGCGAAATTTTGAAGACCACGCCGAGTTTCTCGGCCACTGTCTGCGCCTCGCTCATCATGTTGGCCGCCAGCGCACGCGAAGGTGCGAAGGTGCAGATATCTTCCAGCGTGGCATGCGTCAGCGCGGATATCGGGTTAAAGCTCAGGTTGCCCCAAAGTTTCAGCCAGATTTCGCCGCGGATGTCACGCGACACCGGTGCCTTAAAGCCCGCGCGCATCATCGCCTGTGAAAGTGCCTCAATGCGTTCGCTGCGGCTGCCGTCGAGTTCACCGAGCGTAAAGCGGTTGCCCTCGATGACCCGGACGACACCAGGCGCTACCAATTCAGCTGCTGGATAGACAACGCTGCCGATAATGCGGTCGCTGCCGATCGCTGCTGCAATGCGCCCACCGGGATCGACGCTATCCAAACCCCGCCCCTCGTGGGCCCCCCCGAGCCGGTGGAAGTACCACCAGGGGATGCCGTTGATCATGGTGACCACCAGGGTATTGGGCCCCAAAAGTTCTTGTAAGTCAGGCAGCAGATCCCCTACTTGGTGCGCCTTTACGGTCAACAGAACCGCGTCCTGAGGGCCTGCATCGGCCATCCGTTGGACAGCACGCACACCGGGTGCATGCTCTTCGCTACCGTCTTCCATGATCAGTCGAAAGCCATTGCTCTGAATGGCAGTTAGGTTTTGGTTGCGTGCGATGAACGTTACGTCTTCACCAGCGTTGGACAGCTTGGCACCCAGATAGCCCCCAATGGCCCCGGCCCCGACAATGCAAATTTTCACTTTCAAGCCTCAAATTGACGCTGTTCGCCGGCGTGCAACGCGTTTTTGAACATGGACCAGAGCGGCCAAAGCAAAAGCAAAACAGCCAACCCAGAGATCGAGCCCACCAGCGGGTTAGACCAGAAAATAGACAGCGAACCCTGGGACAGCAGCATCGACTGCCGGAAACTCGCTTCCGCCATGTCACCCAGCACCAGCGCCAGCACCAGCGGTGCCATCGGGTACTTGAGTTTCTTAAATAGATAGCCGACGACGCCAAAAACCAGCATCATCACGACGTCAAACATGGAACTGTGCACCGTATAAGCGCCGATGGCACAGATGACTACGATCACCGGTGCGATGACCGAAAACGGAATACGCAGAAATGCGGCCCAGAACGGCACGGTGGTCAGCACGACGATGAGCCCCACCAGATTGCCGAGGTACATGGAGGCAATCAGACCCCATACAAAATCCTTGTGTTCGACAAAGAGCATGGGTCCGGGTTGTAGGCCCCAGATCATCAGACCGCCCAACAGCACGGCCGCCGTGGGCGAACCTGGAATTCCCAGCGTGAGCATGGGCAGCAGGGCGGATGTGCCTGCGGCGTGGGCGGCAGTTTCCGGCGCCAACACGCCTTCGATCTGGCCCTTGCCAAATGAATCGGGATCCTTGGACATGCGCCGCGCGATACCGTAGCTCATAAATGACGCTGGTGTGGCGCCACCGGGCGTGATGCCCATCCAGCATCCCACGGCGGTGGAGCGCAAAAAAGTCATCCAGTAACGCGGCAGCTCTTTCCAGGTCTGCAGCACCACCCGCATGTTGAGTTTGGCGCTTTTTCCCTTGAAGGCGAGACCTTCCTCCATGGTGAGAAGGATTTCTCCGATGCCAAACAGGCCAATCACCGCAATCAGAAAGTCAAAGCCTTTGAGCAACTCAGGAAACCCATAGGTCATGCGCAATTGCCCGGTGACCGTATCCATTCCCACCGCAGCCAGGGCAAACCCCAGCATCATGGATGCGACTACCTTGGCCGCCGGCTCCTTGCTCATACCCACGAAACTGCAAAAGGTCAGCAGCTGCACCGCAAAGTATTCGGCCGGGCCAAAATGGAGCGCAAATTTTGCGAGAACCGGCGCTAAAAAGGTAATCAGCGCGACGGCAAACAGCGCACCCACAAACGATGAGGTGAACGCCGCCGTCAGCGCCTGCGCCGCGCGGCCCTGCTGCGCCATCGGATAGCCGTCAAACGTCGTGGCCACTGACCAGGGTTCACCCGGAATATTGAACAGAATGGAAGTGATTGCCCCACCAAACAGCGCCCCCCAGTAAATGCAGGACAGCATGATGATGGCCGATGTGGGGTTCATCGAGAACGTTAGCGGCAGCAAGATGGCGATGCCATTGGCTCCACCAAGCCCGGGCAACACGCCGATCAAAATGCCCAGCGTGATACCCACCAGCATGTAAACCAGGTTCGGTAGCGTCATGGCGACGCTAAAACCCTGCATCAGGTTGTTGATTTCGTCCATCAGAGGCCCAACAGGTTTTCGATAGGCCCTTTGGGTAGTGGAACCAGGAACCAACGCTCAAACACGACGAAGAATGCCAATGGGACCGCGAGGGACACGCTGACAGACGGTAACCAGCCAAATTTGCCGTAGCGTCGCATAAAGTAGCCAATCAGCAGCGCCGATGGCAGATAGATGCCCAGCCAAACCATGGCGATGATGTACACGGTCATGGGTATGAGCATGGCAAATACGGTCGCCAACTGCTCCCTTTCGGCGAACAGCGCGTGGTTTTTACCCCAAGTCAGCAGGGTCGACAGAAAGACGGTGGCGCTAGAGGCGAGCAGTATCAAGCCAATGTAGAAAGGGAAATAGCCCGCACGTGGCCCGTCGTCGGCCCAGTCGATGCCCACGCGCACACTGTCCTTCATTACCAGTGCCGCCAGCAGCATGAGCAAGATGGATACGGCGAGTTCGGGGCCGCGTTCTTTCAAGGGTGGCTTGTCAGGGCCAACCTGCCGCTTTGATGGTTCTTTCATTACGCACCTTAGTTGGCCATAAAGCCAGCTTCTCTCATGAGCACGCGGTGGGCCTGTTCGTTCTTGCCCAGCCAGTCCACATACGGGTCTCCAGACAGGACAGTCTGCTTGAACGCACCCTTTTCCATGAAGTCTTTCCATTCAGGCAGCGCCCGCACCTTCTGGAAAAGGTCGAGGTAATATTTCACCTGGTCTGGGGTTACGCCGGGTGGCATGAAAATGCCGCGTAGCATCAGGTATTCCACGGGCAATCCGGCAGAGGCGCAGGTCGGCACGTCGTTCCACGACTGGGTTGTGGTGAGCTTGGCCTTGTAGGGCAGGCGCTCCTTGTCCATTACGCACAGCGGTCGAAGGGCGCCGGCGCGCCAGTGGGATTCGGCTTCGATCGGGTTGTTCACGGTCGAGTCAATGTGCTTGCCAACCAGCTGCACCGCCACATCACCGCCGCCTTTGAGCGGGATGTAAATAATTTTCTTGCCCAGCGCCTTTTCCATCAGCACCGTGATGATCTGGTCCTCTTGTTTGGACCCGGTTCCACCCATTTTGAAGGTCTTGTCTGGTTGGGCCTTGATGGCGCCCAGGTAGTCCTTGGTAGTCTTAAAGGCTGTGTCTTCGTGGACCCACAAAATAAACTGGTCGAGCGCAAGCATGGACACTGGAGTCAGGTCACGCCAATTGAAGGGCACGCCCGTAGCTAATGGTGTGGTGAACAAATTTGATAAGGTGATCACGATCTTATGGGGGTTTCCCTTGTCACCCTTAACATCTAAAAACCCTTCAGCGCCCGCCCCTCCGGCTTTGTTGACCACGATGATGGGTTGGGTGCTGAGATTATTTTTGGCGACTACGCCTTGCAGAAACCGCGCCATTTGGTCAGCACCGCCACCGGTTCCGGCAGGGACCACAAATTCAATCGGTTTGGTGGGCTCCCAGGCATGGGCGGGCAGCGTCGCCCCCGCGCCTAGGCCGATAGCCATGCCAAGAAATACGAGTCGTTGGTTCAGTAGTTTCATCGGGCTTCCATTGGTTTCGGAGTTGCTTTTAGATGCGGTTCATTCGCTAGGGTTAAAGGCGCTTGGCAAGGGTTCAACCCAAGCCGAGCTTTGCCGCCAAGCCGATGCGTTGTAACTTGCCAGTGGCGCCTTTGGGGATTTCGTCCATAAAGAGGATTTTCTTGGGCACTTTGTAGTCGGCTGCGCGGCTGCTCACAAAGGCCTGCAGTTCGCGTTCGGTGGCCTGTTGGCCTTCGCGCAACACCACCACTGCAGCGACTTCCTCGCCTAGCTTGGGATGCGGCATGCCAAAACAAACCACCTGGGCCACGGCGGCGTGGTCCATCAAAATTTCATCAACTTCGCGCGGACTGACCTTTTCGCCACCGCGATTGATGATTTCTTTGAGTCTTCCCGTGATACTGATGTAGCCCTCGGCGTCCATGACACCTTGGTCCCCGGTGCGGAACCAGCCATTCACGAAGGCCTCTTCATTGGCCGTTGGGTTACTTTCGTAGCCGGCAGTCACATTGGCGCCGCGGATCACGATTTCGCCGGTTTCACCGCGTGGCAGCAGCGCGCCATCGTTGTTCATGATGCCGACTTCCGGCCCAGCGGCAATGCCTACTTTGCCCGGTTTGCGCACTGCTGGCGGAAGCGGATTGCAGGCCATCTGATGGGTGGCCTCGGTCATGCCGTAGGCTTCAATCAGCGGTGCGCCGAAGATCGCTTCGAGTTCGGTAATCACCTGCGGTGGCATGGAAGACGATGAGGACCTAAGAAACCGCAGCGGATTGCGCGCAATCACGTCCTGGTTGCCTTTGGCGCGGCTGACAATGGCCTGGTGCATGGTAGGAACTGCGGTGTACCAGCTTGGCTTGGCCTCGTCCATCCAACTGAAAAATTTCAGCGCGTTGAAGCCAGGGGTACAAAACACCTGCGAGCCAGCGGCCAATGGTGCCAATACCCCGGCGATGAGGCCGTGGATATGGAACAAGGGCATCACATTGAGGCCGCAGTCTTGTGGGGTGAATTGCAAGGAATTGCGGATATTGCTGGCCGAGGCTACCAAGTTTCCTTGTGACAAAGGAACGATCTTTGGCCGTGATGTGGTACCCGACGTGTGGAGCACCATCGAGACATCTGCAGCTTGGGCATAGCCCCCATGGGCTGCGGGTGCCATAGAGGAGCCCTTGTCGCGAGGTTGCAAGGTGAAATAGCCCGCGCCTTGGTCTGCGTGGGCCACTAGGTCGATCACACGCACGCCCATTTTGGCGGCCACGTCCACAGCGGCAGAGGTGCTGCCTTGCTCTACGATCAAGGCACGGGCGTGCAGGTCTGAGAGGTAAAACTCGAATTCGTCGGCGCGGTAAGCGGGGTTGAGGGGTGCGCTGGTGACGCCACTGGCACAAGCCATAAAGCAAGTCGCCATTTCAGGGCCATTGGCCAACACGATCGCCACTCGGTCGTTGCGACCGATACCCAAGGCATTGAGTTGATCAACTGTTTGAGTAATCAGGCTGCGCAGGGCCCCAAACGCCAGAGGCGACCTGCCCGGGGCAGAAATCGCAGGGGCATCCTCAGAGCCAGAGGCCAGAAGATCGCGCAAGGAAAAAGACATCAAATACTCCGGTTCGGTTAAACCGGGATTCTTACACTTTCCGCAACGCAGCCACTACAGGGGAACCCCTAGTTGACTGTCGCCTAGGGGAAAGCAAGGGGCTTCAAATTTTGTAGGTGTCTGCAAGTGCCACCGGACCGGCATCCTGAACCGGGGTTCAGGTGGGCGAGGTCAGCTGCGCATTGGGTCCGTCTAACGCGAGACGGTCACGCTTGCGCGGCATATTCCAAGCCCTGGCTCATAGAGCATAGGTTCAAGGAAATATAAAGCCCGGCGGGCACCGCAGACCCTTTGGATTGTAGGATGCATTGCGCCCCCCGGCTCGGTTACTAAGGCTAAAACAGAAGGCCGTCGTTAGCCAGAACTTTGTCGATGCGCTTGATCAAGGGCTCTAGAACGCCATCGCTTTGGCGTCGCGTCAGTGTCAGGTTGCGGGTGTTGTCGACGCCAAGATCAGCATCAAGTTCCCCGGTGGCGGCCACGTCAAATGCCAGATTCAGGGCCGCCAAAACGGCAATGCGGTCGCGCGCGCGCACTTTCCCAGCATCCCGAATCTTGCACATCGCGGCATCGACCCGTTGCACCGCTTGCAGGAGCTGCGCTTCGCCACCGTCGGGGCAACCCAGCAGATAGCTCTGCCCCATGATTTGAACTTCGAGTTGCTTCATAGTTCGTCAGCGTGTGAACTAGTGGAATTTACGGCAGTCGCCTCAGCGTGAGCGGTGCTGGTTTGGGGCAGGCGGTCGAGCAGGGCGTCAATGCGGGCACGCGCTGCGCCTAGGCGCGATTTAAGCGAATCACGCTCCTGGCTCAAGGTGTCCACTTGACGCGTGAGCAAGGCATTGGTGCGTTGCAGCTCTTCATAACGCAAAAGCAGGCGCTCGACGCGCTCGGCTATTTGGTCGGTGGTGTTGGCTGGCTGCATGGCGCTTGCATTGTAAGTTGCCCGGCCCCAAGGCTGTCCAAGGGCGCAAATCCTGGGGCCTACAATAGTGCCGTTGGTGCTCGCGCCGTGGTTCACACGGCGCAGTTCAACGGGAAGCAGGAGGGAAAAGCTGTGCAACAGCCCACCTAACCTGCGCTGCCCCCGCAACGGTAAGTGGCCAAATCGTCCCGCGTACTTCGCGCGCCGATTTCGCCCCCATCACAGCCACTGAGCGCCCTGAACAAGCGCTTGGGAAGGCGATAGGGGTCGCGCCATCAGCCCGGATACCGGCCAATAAAGTGGTTGCACGCTTGCGTGCAACTGTGACGCCCATGCGCTGTCGGGGAAGACGGCGAGGGTTTTATTGATGGTCTTTTTCCTATGAAAACTGGTAACTCTCGTGCGCGCTTGTCCGCGCTTCCTTTGGCCGTGGCTGCGGCTTTTTCTTCCCCCTCTGGTTTTGCGCAATCTGCGGATAACGCCACGGCTTTGCAGCAGGTGGTGGTGACGGCCATGCGGGTCGAACAGCCGTTGGCCGATGTGCTGTCGTCCCTGTCGGTCATCACCCGCAAGGACATTGAGCGCTCGCAAGCGCAAACCCTGGCCGATTTGCTGCAAGGCGAGGCCGGCTTTGAGTTTGGCCGCAATGGCGGGCCGGGCGCGGTCACTTCCTTCTTCTTGCGTGGGCAAGACAGCATCAACACCGCCATCGTGATTGACGGCATCCGCGCGCCGGTCGATCAGATTGGCTCTTTGCTGGTGATCGATATTCCGATCCAGCAGATTGAGCGCATTGAAATACTGCGCGGCAACGCCAGCGCCTTGTATGGTGACGCCGCCGTGGGCGGGGTTATCAGCATCACCACCCGCACGGGCGGTGGGGTACCCCGGGCTTACGGTTCGGTGACGCTGGGCTCGCGCAATACCCGCGAGATGTTGCTGGGATACGCCGGGGAGTCGGATGGCTACAAGCTCAACTTTAATGTGGGAAGCGCGGCCTCGGACGGGTTTTCGGCGATGAATACCCAGCAGAAAGCGAGTGCAAATCCGGACAACGATGGTTCTAAAAATGACTTTGCCGCATTTCGGCTGGACAAGAAGCTGGGGACAGATTTGTCGATGGGCTTGCGCTTCAAGTCAAGCACGTCGTCGTCCGACTACGACGATTCTTGGGGCGTCGCCACCGATGTAGACGTCTTTAAGAAAAAGACCGAGAGCCTGGGCGGCTATGTGCGGCAACTTATGAATGACGATTGGACTAGCACGCTCGATCTGTCGCTGTCGCAGTTGCGGTACGAAGATTCCAAGAATGGCGTTTTGTTTGCCGCCGGTGACTACTCTTACAAAAATGGTATTTCCACTGGCAATCAGCGCGAAGTGCGCTGGTCGAATAACTACCAGGCCGCAGCCGACACACTGGTGAACTTTGGCGTTGATTCGTCGCAGGCCGGCTATACCGGCGAAGGCGACAGCGCCTATGACATGCGCAAAACCAGCTTGGGATACTACGCAGGCGTCACGCAAAACCTGGGGAAATTCACGCTGCAGGGTAATGTGCGCAACGACCAATTAGTGACAGAAAACACCGTCTCAGGTACCACCGGTCGCAGCGACCAATCGGCGAACTCTGGCCTATTGGGCTTGGGTTACCGTCTAGATGAGCAGTGGAAAGTGACCGGGTCTTTGGCCACCGGCTTTCGGGCGCCCACGGCCTATGAAGTGGCAGCCACCCCGCTTGTCAAACCAGAGTTTCATCACAGCCAGGAGATCGGTTTGGTTTACGCCGGCGGCGTGACCTATGCGCGGGCCGTCTACTTCGAAACCCGTACTGACGACGCCATCACCTCGGACGATGGCTGGCCTGAGATTTACAGCAATGTGGGGGGCACGGAAAACAAGGGCTTGGAGGCGGTACTTCAAACCCAATGGTGGGGCAATCGCGTGCGGGTTTCTCTGGTGTCCCAAGACCCCAAAAACTTGAGCACTGGCGTGGCGCTGGCGCGCCGGGCACGCAACTACGGCAGCATCGACGTCTCTCGGATGGTGGCAGGCTATGAACTGGGCGCTAAGGTCTATGGTGCTGACGAGCGCAAGAACAGCCAGTACGACAGCGTGGTGCTGGCCGGTTACAGCCTCTGGTCTTTCTACGCCAGCAAGCAAATCGACAGCGAATGGACGCTGCGCGTGCGGGTAGAAAATGCCTTTGACCGCCAGTACCAACTCGCCTCGGGCTACAACACGCCTGGCGCGGGTGCTTTTGTTACCTTGCAATACCAGCCCAAATAGGTTTATGTCCGACCTTTCCCCCCAACGCATCGTCTGCCTGACCGAGGAAACCACCGAGTGGTTGTACCTGCTCGGGCAGGAGCGGCGCATTGTGGGGATTTCGGGCTACACCGTGCGTCCGGCGCGGGCGCGCCAAGAAAAGCCCAAGGTGAGCGCGTTCTTAAGCGCCAAGATTGACAAGATCTTGGCGCTTAAGCCCGACTGCGTGTTTGGGTTTTCCGACTTGCAGGCCGATATTGCGGCCTTGCTCATTCGCCAGGGCGTGCAAGTGACCGTGTTCAACCAGCGCAGCGTGGCCGAGATTTTTGCCATGATGTACCAAGTGGCCGCCATGGTGGGCGAGGCCGCGCAAGGCCTGGAGCGCATTGCCGCCATGCAGCAGGGGCTGGACCAGTTGCGTGCGGAAGTGGCGGCGCTGGTGGCGCAGGGTGCGCGCAGGCCGCGCGTGTTTTTTGAAGAGTGGGATGTGCCCCACATCAGCGCCATCCGCTGGGTGTCCGAACTCATGGGCATCGCCGGGGGCGACGATATTTTTCCTGAGCTCGCGCACGAGCCGCTGGGCAAGAACCGCATCATTGCCGACGGCGCCGAGATCGTGCGGCGCAATCCGGACATCATCATTGGTTCGTGGTGCGGCAAGAAGTTTCGCCCCGAGACGGTGGCCACGCGCGCCGGTTGGGCGCAAGTGGCCGCAGTGCGCGATGGCGCCTTGTTTGAAATCAAATCGCCGCTGATCTTGCAACCCGGCCCCGCTGCCTTGACCGACGGTGTGGTTGCGCTACACCGCATTTGCCGCGACTGGATGCGGGCGTCTATTGGGCGGGCTGCGGCATGAAGGCCGTTGCGCTCTTGCTGGGTGTGTTGGCGCTGCTGTGGGTTGCTTGCACCCAGGCCGCCGCCAGTGCCACCGTGCTAGACGACCGGGGCGCGGTGGTGCAGCTTTTGCCGGTGCCCCAGCGCATCGTTAGCCTCTTGCCTTCGCTTACCGAGTCGGTCTGCGCCCTGGGCCAGTGCGCCAAATTGGTAGGCGTGGACCGCTATTCCAATTACCCGGACAGCGTGCGCGCACTAGCGAGCGTGGGCGGCGGGTTGGACCCGAACATCGAAGCCATCGTGGCGCTCAAGCCCGACCTGGTGCTGGTGGCCACATCAGCCCCCGGCACTGAGCGCCTGCGCGCCTTGGGCCTGCGCGTGGTGGCGCTGGAGCCCAAAGACTACGCCAACGCCGTACGCGTGCTGGGTACGCTAGGCCAAATACTGGGCGTGGACACGGCCAAGGCCGTGGTGCAAACCATGGAAGCCGATATGCGCGCTGCCGCAGCGCAAATGCCCCTCAGCGCGCGCGGCAAGCGGGTGTACTTTGAAGTGAGCCCTGGCCCGTACGCGGCCAGCACCTCGTCCTTTTTGGGTCAGACGCTGGAGCGACTGGGCCTGCAAAACATTGTGGCGGGCAGCCTGGGGCCTTTCCCCAAGGTCAACCCCGAATTTGTGGTGCGGGCGCAGCCCGACGTTATTTTGATTGGCGACAGCAACGCCGACGCCATGCCAAGCCGCCCCGGTTGGGGCGCTTTGAGCGCCCTGCAAGCACGCCGTGTGTGCTCTTTCAACAAAGAAGACGCCGATGTCTTGGTGCGTGCCGGACCGCGCATGGCCCAGGGGGCGATGCTAGTGGCGCGCTGCTTGCAAACCGTCTTCGGCGCTGCCCCCGCATTAGCCAGCTCCAAGGTGGACGCACCATGAAGCAGTGGGTGCGCCAACGCCCTTTAGCACTTGCGGCGGGCCTGGCCCTGTTGTCGCTGCTTTTGCTGGGCCTGGGCGCCTGCGTGGGGAGCACGGGTCTGCAAAGCGTGCGCGAGGTCTGGAGCGATGCTGTGGCTCTGCAAATCGTCTGGGACATTCGCCTGCCGCGCAGCGCTGGAGCTTGGGCTGCGGGCGCCTTGCTTGGTCTGGCCGGGGCGGTGGCGCAGGGCTTGTTTCGCAATCCGCTGGCCGACCCCTATTTGCTTGGCAGCGCCGCCGGTGCCTCTTTGGGCGTGTGCGTGGCCTTGGCGCTTTTGGGCGCGTCTCCCGTGGCCGCACCTTGGATGCTTCAACTTGGCACCACGGGAGCGGCTTTTGTGGGCGCCACGGCGGCGGTGCTTTTGACACTGGCGCTGGCGCGTGGCGTGCAGCAGACCTTGCGTCTGCTGTTGGCCGGCGTGGTGGTGGGCGTGGTGCTGGGGGCGGCCAGCTCTTTGGTCTTGCTGGTGCAGCCGCAGCTCATGCAGGCCATGCAAGGCTTCATGCTGGGCAGCACCGCGCTGGTGGGCTGGGGCGCTTGTGTGCTGATGCTGGGCGGCTGGTGCCTGTGTATGGCGCTGGCCTGGGGCCTAAGCCCGGTCCTCGACGGCCTGTCGCTGGGTGAGAGCACGGCCGCGAGCCTGGGCCTGCCGGTGGTACCCATGCGCATAGCGCTGGTGCTGGTGCTGGCGCTGGCCACCGGCACCGCCGTGGCGCACACCGGACTGATTGCTTTTGTAGGCCTGGCTGCGCCACACCTGGTGCGCGCTTTTGCGCGTGCAGGTCATGCGCGCCTGGTCCTCTTGTCGAGTTTGATGGGTGGCGCTTTGCTGCTGGGCGCAGATTTACTGGCGCGCAGTTTGATCGCGCCACAAGAGTTGCCCGTAGGCGTGCTGACCGCCGTGCTGGGGGGCGGCTACTTGCTGTGGCTGATGCACCGGCAAAACCCGGTTGCCGTGGGGTCCAAACCATGACGGCCACCCTGCAACCGGCGGCCCTGGTCGCGCTGCGCGCCCAGGGCTTAGGCGCCCGTTTGGGCAGCACGCAGGTGCTGCAAGGCCTGGATTTGCAGATCGAGGCCGCGCGTTGGACCAGCATCGTTGGGCCCAACGGTGCGGGTAAATCGACCTTGCTCAAGGTACTGGCCGGGCTGATGGCGCACACGGGCGTGGTGCACTTGCAGGGCCAGCCCCTGGCGGCGTGGCCGGCGCGCCAGCGCGCGCAGCAACTCGCGTGGCTGGGCCAAAGCGAAGGTGCGGGCGACGATTTGACGGTGTGGGACGTGGCGCTTTTGGGCCGTCTGCCGCACCAGGCCTGGCTGGGCAAACCCAGGCCCGAAGACTACGCGGCGGTGGAGCACGCCCTGCGCCAGACGCAGGCCTGGGACTGGCGCGAGCGCACCCTAGGCCAGCTCTCAGGCGGCGAGCGCCAGCGTGTGCTGCTGGCGCGCGCCCTGAGCGTGCAGGCGCCCGTGCTGTTGATGGACGAACCCCTGGTCAACCTGGACCCGCCCCACCAAGCTGACTGGCTGCACATCGTGCGCACACTGGTAGCCCGGGGCACCACGGTGGTCAGCGTGCTGCATGAGATTTCCATGGCCTTGCACGCCGACACGCTGGTGGTGATGGCGCAGGGCCGCATCTGCCACCAAGGCGCCTGCGCAGACCCGGCCAGCCACCGCGCGCTGGAGGCGGTGTTTGAGGGGCGCATTGCCATCCACGCGGTGCAGGGCCAGTGGGTCGCTTTGCCAGCGACATCCGCATTGCCAAGCCAGCCCTCAGACTGAATCACCCGCGGCAACACATGGAGGTGAGCATATCTGTGCACCGGCAACCCAAACCCATGCTCGTTTCCGTGCAAACGGCTTTGTTGGAGCACCTAGCGGTCACAGCAGCGTGGCCGCACGCGCAGGGCGCCAGTGGCGGCGCACCCCTGACGGCCAGCGGGCTGATCGCCGCAATTCCCCTTGTCTTGCGCACGCTCTTGGCTGAAGACACCCCGGCCCCGTAAGGTGGTTTTGCAAATACAGGGCCCCTTAGCGGGCCCGGATGCCTAGGCCACCAGCGGCAGGCTGCGGTGGCGCTTGCCGCTTAGCGCAAACAGCGCGTTGGATACTGCGGGCGCTATTGGGGGTAAGCCCGGCTCGCCTACACCGCCTGGCGTACGCTCGCTGGTGATGACGTGGGTCTCCACCACCGGCGCATGCGCCAGTTGCAGCATGGGGTAATTGGTGAAGTTGCTTTGCTGCACCACGCCACCTTCGATGTCGATCTTGCCCCACAGCGCGGCCGTCAGGCCCATCACCACGGCGCCCTCCATTTGCTGCGCCACGATGCCGGGGTTGACCACGGTGCCGCAGTCGATGGCGCAGACCACGCGGTGCACGCGCGGCATGCCGCCTTCCAGCGACACCTCTGCCACCTCGGCAACGATGGAGCCAAAGGACTCGTGTAAGGCAATGCCCCGAGCACGGCCGGCGGGCAGCGCGCTGCCCCACTGGGCTTTGCTGGCGGCTAGGTTAAGCACCGCCAGGTAGCGCGGCGCTGCTTGCAGCAGGCTGCGGCGAAATTCCAGTGGGTCTTTTTGTGTGGCTGCAGCGAGTTCGTCGATAAAGCTTTCTGAGAAAAACGCATTGTGCGAATGCCCCACCGAGCGCCAAAAACCCACTGGTACGCCCATGTTGGTGGCCACGTGCGCCATTTGTTGGTGCGCAAAGCCGTAGGGCAGGTCGAACAAGCCCTCAGAAGTGGTTTTGTCCGGCATATCCACCGGGCCAGCCAGCAGCGGCACGGCACGTTCCATCCAGCGCGGCGAGATGGCGTCGCCTGCGGACTTGATGCGCAGGCTTTGCACCTGGCCTTGCGCGTCCACGGTGGCTTTGAGCCGCGCGGCGTGCATAGGCCGGTAGAAGTCGTGCCCCATGTCCTCTTCGCGTGACCACGACAGTTGCACCGGCTTACCCGCGGTCGCCATCGCTACTTTGACCGCTTGGGCTACAAAGTCGACTTCCAGGCGGCGGCCAAAGCCGCCACCCAGCAAGGTGACGTGCACCGTCACTTGGTCTGGATCCACGCCAGCGGCCTTGGCGGCGGCGGCCCGCGCGGAAGACGGGATTTGCGTGGGCGCCCAAATTTCCACAGCGCCGTTTTTGACTTGCGCCGTGCAGTTCATGGGCTCCATGGTGGCGTGGGCCAGGTAGGGAGCGGTGTAGCTGGCCTCAAGTACCTTGGCGGCAGACTTCTCAGCCGCTTCGATATCGCCTTGGTCAAAAAAGGTGAAGCCACTTTCCCGGTCCAATTGGCTTTGCAGCGATGCTGCGATGGCTTTCGTGTCCAGCGCACCTTGGGCGCGTGGCTGCCACTGGGCGACCACGGCCTGGGCACCCTGGCGGGCGTGCCAGGTGGTCTGGCCCACCACGGCGAAGCCCGCGCTAGAGCCATGCGCTGCGTCCAGCGCCACGACCTGCTGCACGCCGGGCAAAGCCAGCGCGGCTTTGCTGTCAATGGACCCCACACTGCCGCCCAGCATGGGTGACATGCGTACGGCGGCAAACAGCATGTCCGGCAGGCGCACGTCTAGGCCAAAGCCAGCGCTGCCGTTGACTTTTGCCATCAAGTCGGAGCGCGGCGCAGCGGTGCCGATCAGCTTCCAGTCCTTGCGGTCTTTGGGCACCACGTTGGCGGGTGTGCTGGCGGCCGCAGCCGGGGCTAATTCGCCATAGTGGGCTGACGGGCCCGAGGCGTGTTGCACACGCCCTGCGGTCACTGTGATCTCAGAGGCAGGCACTTTCCACTGCGCGGCTGCCGCGCCGATCAGACTAGCGCGCGCGGTGGCTGCGGCCATGCGCAACGGCTGCCAGCCATCGGCCACGCTGGACGAGCCGCCGGTGGCGTTGATGCCCAGTTCGCGGGCCAGCTTGCTGACCACCCATTCACCCACTTTGACCTTGGCGGGCTTGGTGCCGCCCTCCGACTCCAGCGGGTGAAAGGGCAGGCTGCCCAGTAGCATGGACACATTGCCGTAAATGGCGTCTGAGCCTGCTTGCTCGAGGCGCACGCGCGCCAGCGGAACGTCCAACTCTTCGGCCACCAGCATGGCCAGTGCGGTGTGTACGCCCTGGCCCATTTCGCTGCGCGCCATGGCCAGCACTACGCTGCCGTCTTGGGCGATCTTGATCCAGCCGTTCAGGGCGACTTCGCCCTGCGTGGGCAGCATGGCGGCGGGCTTGCCCAAGCGCGAGCGCGGGGGCATCACGCCCCAACCGACCACCAATGCGCCCGTTGCGCCCAAGGCGCTCAGTATCCAGGTGCGGCGCTTCATGCGGTCACCCCTTGGCGTGGGGAGGGTTGCAAGGCGGTTTGTGTGGCGCCCGCTGCCCGGTGAATGGCCGCGCGCACCCGTTGGTAGGTGCCGCAGCGGCAGATGTTGGTCATGGCGGCGTCGATATCGGCGTCGCTGGGTTTGGGGTTGCGCTCCAGCAGTGCAGCAGCAGCCATGAGCATGCCGCTTTGGCAGTAACCGCACTGGGGCACTTGCTCGGCGATCCAGGCCTGCTGCAATGCGTGGGGTTGCTCGGCGCTGCCCAAGGACTCAATGGTGCGAATGTTTTTGCCCAACAGATGCGATGCTAGCGTCACACAAGAGCGAACTGCCTGGCCGTCCACGAGTACGGTGCAGGCGCCACAGGCGGCCACGCCGCAGCCAAATTTGGTGCCGGTGAGCTTGAGTTGGTCACGCAATACCCACAAAAGGGGCATGTCGGCCGGGGTGTCTGTTTGCACCGCTTGGCCGTTGATGGTCAGGTTCATGGGCTTATTTCTTCCTACAAAAATGCAGGGATGGTAAGCCAGGGGCTGCACCCGCTGGTGTCCCGGGTGCGCGTCGCCGCGTCGCCGGTTCGAGGCGCGGGGCTTTACTTCACCAAAACCACTGGCTGCTTGGCCAGCGCACACACCCGTTGCGCGACCGATCCGAGCACCAGATCACTCAGGCCAGAGCGGCCTTTACTGCCCATTACCACCATATCGAACTTACCTGCCGTGGCGGTGCCCAGGATTTGTTCGACCACGTGACCGACTTTGATCACCATATCGTGCGGGAGATTGGCTTTGTCCAGCAGTTTTCGCGCCGGTTTGAGGTCGCGTTCGCTGATGTCGCGGAAATAGTCCGCCAGCCCATCTTTGGGCAGGTGTTTGGCCAAGTGGCGCAGGCCTGTGTCGTCGTGCACGGTCACTAAGGTGATGTGGGGCGACTGGGCCAGGGCCGTGCTCAGTGTGGTGGCGTACTTCACGGCGCGCAGGGCCGATTTGGAGCCGTCGATGGCGATCAAAATTTTCATGGATATATCCGTGGGCTTGGTGGTGCTAAGGCGGGTCCGCACCGTTTTAGGGGCAAAGCTTGTTCTGGGCCCATGTTCGGCTTTTGTGCCCCAGCGCATATTGAGCCTGATCAACAACTTCAGAAAGCGGGCGCGGGTACGGTGCCGGTACCCACGCACATGGCGTCATGGTTCAACCTAAGCGCGGTTTGACGTCGGAGGCGCTAACGCTGCTGACCGGCCTTCTGGCCAAAGAGGCTTAGCGCAAAGCGGACGCCTCGCTAGCCCCTGGCTTGGTGCGCCCGTGGCCCTTGTGCCAGGTTGGTCCCGGCTGCAGCCAAGCCTCGCAGCACATCGCCGACCACAATCACGCTGGGGCTGCCCAAACCCTCGCGGACCAGGGTAGCGTGCAAGGTAGAAAGCGTGGCGCTGGCGTAACGCTGGGTCGGCAGGCTGGCGTTTTGGATGATGGCCACTGGCGTATCGGCGCTCAGGCCTTGCAAAAGCGACTGTTCAATGGCTGCGGCACCGTTCACGCCCATGTAAATCACCAAGGTGAGCTTGGCCTGCCGGGCGGTGTGCGACAGCGCCACCCAATCGGTGCCGCTGTCGCCGGGTTTCGCGTGGCCCGTGACAAAGACCACGCCGTGGGCATGTTCACGGTGGGTGAGTGGCACGCTCAAGCTGCTCATGGCCGCCAGCCCGGAGGTAATGCCGTTGACCACGTGTACGGCGATGCCAGCGGCTTGCAAGGCTTCGACCTCTTCGCCGCCCCGGCCAAAAATAAAGGGGTCGCCACCCTTTAGCCGCACCACCTGTTCGCCGCGCTGCGCTTCGCTGACCATGAGCTTCTCGATAAAGGCTTGCGGTGTCGAGGCGCAGCCGCCACGTTTGCCGACATAGACCACCCGGGCGTCGGGGGCGGCGTGGGCCAGCACGGCGTCATTGACCAGGTCGTCGACCAGCAGTACCGTGGCGCTGGCAATCGCTTTGACCGCTTTGAGGGTGAGCAACTCGGGGTCGCCAGGGCCGGCGCCCACCAGGGTGACGCGGCCGTTGTTTGGGTTAAGAACAGTAGGCATAAAGACGGTTCACAAGGCACAAGCCAGTTGCACCACGTGGGCCACCTGTTGCGCAATGGGCGCGGGCACGGGCGCTTGGCCGCTGAGGACTTGGAGTATGTATTCGGCCGTGGCGTCGGCGTCGGTCGTTTGCGGCAGATCGGGCAGCACGGTCAGGCTGCCCACTTGTGCGGGGTGCAAGGCCAGGCTCTGGCCATGTAGAAAGGCTTGCATTTTGGGCGTTCGCCGGGCGTCGGCCACGGCCTCGCCTTCGGTGCCGCGCAGCAGCAGCGCGTTACCCTGCACCAGCGCCAGGGTGGCGGCCATCGAATCGGCGTATTCGGGGTGGGTGTAACTGGTGACCAGCACACTGGGGCCTTGACTGGGGTTCATCAGCTTGACCAGGCTGTGCGCCGAGTTGCGCAACTGGACCACCCGGCGCACGTCGAGCAGCCGTTGCAGGCCCGCATGGAGCACTGCCGTGGGTACAAAAGCCATTTCGCCCGGGGCGATGGCGTCAACGGCGGTGGAAGGAAATAGCCCCAAGTTGGCCAGCACCTCGGTGGTAAAGACGCGCCGACTCTCCGTGGCCGTGCCGTGCACCAGCACCGGCCAGCCCTCGCGGGCCAGCAGAAGGGCCAGTAGGGGAGTGAGCACCGGCAGCTTGCGCGCGCCGTTGTAGCTGGGAATGACGATCAGCGCCTTGTCGCCCACAGGCACCCGCTGCATGCGGGCGTGGGTGGCGTCCAAAAAACCAGCCATTTCGTCGGGCGTCTCACCTTTGATGCGCATGGCCAGGCAAAAAGCACCGACTTCCAGGTCGGTAACGCTGCCGTCGAGCAACTGGCCCCACAGGTCGGCGGCCTGTTCGCGGGTCAGCGCGCGAGCGCCTTCGCGTCCGCGTCCGATTTCCTTAAGGTAAATGCCTATGCCCATGGCGCGATTGTCGGTGACGGCTGCCAGCGGGGCGCTATGAGCTTATGGAGGTCTGCGTCTGAAGCGACGGCGCTATTGCTCACGTTACCGACAATTTAGTGTTCTGCAGCCCGCCAGTAGTGGTAGCGCCAAGCCGTCGCAAACCCCGCCTTGCGGTACAGCCCCTGCGCCACGACGTTGTCGTCCTCCACCTGCAAAAACACGCGGTGCACGCCTTGCGCCGCCGAGTGCGCAGCCAGTCCGGCCAGGATGCGTGAGGCCAAACCCCGCCCCTGGGCGCCGGGCGCGGTGCGCATGCCGTGGATGCTGAGCCAGCCGTGGCTGATCGACCCGGTGCCCGCTGCCAGCGCCTGGCCGCCTTCGCTCACACACGCGTACACCACATGGCGGCTGCGGCTGAGCAATTGCACGCGGTGGGCGCCGTCCACCGGGTCAAATCCGTTTGCGATGTAGACCGAGGCCCAAGGTGCGCTGGGCGCCGCGCTCAGCGTGGCTGCATCAATCGGGGCCAGGCGCAGCAGCCCGGTCAGCTTGGCCACTTGCACCAGCACGCCGTGCTCGCCCGCATAGCCCATGGCGTGCAGCGCGTCGCCTATGTCGGGGGTTATCAGGCTCTCAGGCAGGCGAAACACGGTGGGCCGGTGGCGCTGTTGGTAGTGCGCCTCAATCTGTAGCAAATCGGGCTGGGACAGCGGCGTGTGCGCCAGCGGCACTGCGCTTTGAGCGCGGCCAACGGGCAGGGGGTCATAGGGCAGCAGCCAGCCGGGAATTTCGTGCACTTCGGCCGGGCACACGGCGTCCAAGGTGGCGCGTTCGATGGACGCTACATCTGCGGGGCTTGTCATGCGGACCATTGTCGCGCAGGGGCTGCCCTAAACTTGGCGCCCTGTATGACCCT
>Ga0214919_10002135_pt1 | contig 31482 bp, 15 predicted proteins | sample LL1503_MetaG_FD_177994 | JGI IMG/M metagenome (GOLD analysis project Ga0214919, IMG submission 177994) | Freshwater microbial communities from Lake Lanier, Atlanta, Georgia, United States - LL-1503 | ecosystem: Environmental > Aquatic > Freshwater > Lake | place: USA: Georgia | collected... | reverse complement strand
TAATTTATTTCATAATTTAGAAATTTAAGATATAATTATTTAAAAAAAAATTTTGCCAATCATTAGATGTCTAAATATAAATATAAGTTTATTTAATAAAAAATTAATGTTAAATAAATTAATAAAAAATAATAAAAAAAATGAATATTTTTAATTAGATTGATTGAAAAAATTTTTTTTTTTACCGTAGCCATTTTGGCTCAAGGCATTCGGCTCCAAGAGCCATTTGATCCCTTTGCACTGGTCTCCAAGGCCCTGCATTGGGACTTCTCATGTCCTCAAGAAGTTCAGTACAGCAGATGCTTGCCAGCCTCTCCGATGAGGAGAAAAAGCAGTTGTACGCTGCCCTGACAGAAGATTTGTTACCAGAGCCCAAGGCCTCTACTGCTTCCAAGGCCTCCAAGGCCTCCGAGGCTTCCAATGCCTCCGAGGCTTCAACGGCTTCCAAAGAGTCCCAGCCCATCACTGCTATCAAGAACTCCCAAGAGACGGTTCGAAAGACTGGGTCTTTGCTGAAAGAAAAGCTCCAGCTGATCAAGGCTTCGAAAAAACTTCAGGGCCGTCCTTATGTCAGTGCACTGGACTTGAGGAAAGCCTACAGACTCACTGGGCCCCTTTTTAGCACCAAGATAATCAAGGACTTGTTCGAAGATCCATTGATTGCAGAGCATGAGCTGCCATCAGACTACCCAACATTCAGGAATGTGGTAAGGCAGATTCAGTGCACTTGTGGCTATTTCGCTTGTAAGAACAAGGAGTGTGACTGGAAGCAGCCAACGTGTATGAAATACATGAGAGCTGGTGAAGCTGCTAGGGCCGCAGTAGATCATGCTGCAAAGGTTTCAATTGGTCTGAAGAGTTCGACAGGCTTTGACAGTACTCCTTCAGTAGAGCCAGCTCTGGATGGCCTGTTGCGCATGGTCAGTCTCTTCAGAGACATGAACCAACATCTGGAGAACTATGAGCACCAGTGGGCAGTCAAAGGCAAGACTTTTGGTGTGGTCTTTGACCTGACGCTGAAAGGCATGCAAGCTGAGGCAGCAGCTCTCCATGACTTCTTCCTGGCAGATGCACAGAGCCTTTATCATGCACTGAAGAACCTGCATGACACAGCCAGGGAAGGTTTCACTGTCCAGGGATTTCAAGCATTGCAGGAGAGATACAGGGATTCTCATCCTGAGTTGGAGGCCTTTGATGCAAAGACACCTGTCATCCCAAAGTATGGTAGGCGCTTCACCTCCGAACTTATGAGGGCTCATCAAAACTTCGAAAAGATCCTCATCCGCACTCAAGTTTGTGGTGATGGAAGCAGGAATGGGGACAGCCTGTCATCTACCCCTGCATCCAAGGATTCAATGATTAGAGACCTGACTGCAATCCATCAACTTGAAGAGGCAGTTGCTAAACAGTGGTGTCTGGATTGCCTCTCAGAACCTGGATGGAATTTTGAGATGGCCCAGCACCGACTGGAGAAGCTCATCGCTCAAGCCCAAGAGCTCCAGGATCACCAGAAAGCAGAGAATCCTGAAGAGACTCAAGAGGCCAAGGACTCAGAGCGCTTGGCAGATCTCTGGGTCTCCTTAGATCCCTTCCAAGAGCTCCAGGATCACCAGAAAGCACAGAATCCTGAAGAGACTCAAGAGGCCAAGGACTCAGAGCCATTGGCTGAGCTCTGGACCTCCTTAGATCCCTTCCAAGGACTCAAATCCTGAAGATGCTCAAGAGGCCAAGGACTCCAGGAAGCACAGAATCCTGTAGATAGTCTATGGCGCTGCAAAAGGTAGTAGTATAACCCAAATGAACTTAATTGAGGTTCAATTTCACAGGGGTAATAGTTTCAACCAAAAAAAAAATAATAAAAATATATTTTTATTATTTTTTAATTTAAAAATATCAAATAATGTATTTATCTTTTATAAAAAAATAATATTAATTTTCATTATATAGATTTTTTTTTTTAAATAATATTTTTATTATTAAAATAAAAAAAATATATAAATATAATAAACAAAATTTTAATTAATATTATTTTGTATTATTTTTATCAAACCAAATTTTTATTTCAATAAATATATTAAAATAATTATTTTTATAATAAATAATTTATTTTATAATTTACAAATTTAATATTTAACAAAAAAATGAATATTCCTTAATTGGTTAGTTCATTTTAGGAAAAAAAATTACCGTAGCCATTTTGGCTCAAGGCAGTGGCTTAGGCCCTTCTCCCTCCTGCTTTTACCTGGTCACAGTCTGGCTGTTGCAGCCATGGCCGCAAGTGGAGCCATCCTCAAGGCTCTCGGCTCCCTCAACCCGGATGAACTGAATGCCATCATCACTACTGCGACCGGACTCCTCCAAAGGCCTGCTCAAGAAACCCAAGCACAGACCTCTTCTTCCGTTCAGGCCCTGGTTCCACCACAACAGTCTGTGAAGCCGAACGATCTCTCTGATGGCCACCACCCTTCAGTCTCGGCCCTTGCTCCAACCCAAGCCCAGACTCTGATCTGTCAAGAGCCCAAAGAGACCCAGTTCACCCTGGATTTCAAACTTGAATCGGGTGCCCTCACAGCCATGGTTTCCATGATGCCCAAGAACGAGCAGGACTCCTTCAAGGAGTCTCTCATTGCGGGTGTGGTGGATGTCAACCAGCTGAAAAGAGGGCTTGGTTACATGCAGGTGAAAATCCTGCTGCCCAACATGCGCGATAGCTTGGTCTTCAACGGTCTGGAGATTGAGGCATGGATTGAGCACTACTTGATGAACACCCACCAGACTCCTGACGACTACCATTTGTTCGCCAAGCTCTGGTGCTTGATTCAGTGCTGCTGTGGAAGCCGCTGCGGAAATTTCAAGTGCCAGAAAGCCTCGTCGCCTCCTGGAGCGATGGCCATTCGTGCCGTTGGAGACATTTTGGTCAAGTGGAGGCGAGCCGCGGATGATGGTACGGGCTTTGAAGATTCCAGCAAGAAAGCCATGGACCTTTTGACCGAGCTCTTCGGCTTTGCAGACAACCTCAAGGAAATGAACACATTTCTTGAGAGGCTCCAGTGCAAGTCGGCCAAGCGCAGCTTCCACGTTGAGGATCGAAAGTTTGGTGAGATGGTGGAAGCACTGCGGTGTGATGTGAACTCCTTTCGGGCTGTCATGTTTCACCAAGTTCGGAGACTTCTTCTGGGCTTGAAGAAGGTAGCCGACTGCGGTGGCATCACTGCTGAAGACCTTCACCTGATCCATGAGAAGGTCAGGCTTTCAAACCCGACACTCACTGATGGAGAGACCCTGCGAGACTTTGAGTGGTGCCTGAATGCTGACTACATTAAGGCTACCCAAGTCAAGCAGAGGTTCAGACTCGAAGAGTACCTTCGCGAGGAGTCTGACCCCGACCCCAGAAGGGTTCTGCGCCGCAAGTACGCTCGCCAGATCGAAGCACTGCAGAGGGCTGTGGCAGAGAAAGTTTGGGAAGAGAGCATGAACAATCCAAGCATGGATTGGAAGGCTGCTGAAAAGATCGAGATGACCGCCTGGACCACTGCCTTGTCTGAGGCAGCATTGAGAGCTGAGAAGTTCTGATAAGACAGGCAGAGCTGCAAGGCTGCTGAGAAGATCGAGATTAAGACCTAGAACCCTGCCTGTCTTATGCCGCCTTGAGTGCGGAAAAGTCCTGATTCAGACAGGCACAGCTGCAAGGCAGCAGAGAAGATCGAGATAAAAGTCTGAGTCGGTGTCTTGTCTGAAGCAGCCTTGAGAGCTAAGAAGTGCAGATTCAGACAGGCAAGGGTAGCATAACCCATACAAGCTTTATTGAGCTTGATTTCACAGGGGCTATGTTTCACCCAAAAAAAAAATAATAAAAATATATTTTTATTATTTTTTTAATATTAAATAATGTATTTTTTTTTTATATAAAACAAATTATAATTATTTTATAAGAATTTATTTAAATACATATTTTTTTTTATTATATGAATAATAATCAATCAAAAATATTAACTTCTACATTAGTAAATATTGATAGTTCTTATAGAAACATTAATCCAAAAAATATATGTATAAGTAATAATAATATATTACCTATTAATCCATTATTAATAAATAATAATTTTATAACAATTAAATATCCTAACCATAATTTAGAAATAAATGATAATATTACCATACAAAATGTAAAAGGATTTAGTAAAATAATTTCAAATGAATTTTATTTAATTAATAATTTCAAATATTTATTAATTAATTTATTAGATAATAATCTAATAAATTTAAACTATTCACTAAAAATAAATATTAATATTGATATTTTTGGAGATTTTACAGAATCTAATTTATTAAATAATATTCCATTTAATAGTATTACTGGAATAAAAAATGTAAAATTAGCTAATGATATACAACCAATATATTTAAATTATGTTATAAATATTATTAAAACTATTTTAAAAATTAATAACAATATTATGGATTATTTAAATACTAATTGTATATTTATTGAATTACCTACTGAATATTTGGGAAATAATTTTTTTAATATTAAACAAACTTTTAAAATTGATTATTTACATATTAATGGCATTCCTTTAGGATATATTAATTCAAATTATCCAATAAATAATAATAATTATCAAAGTTGTCAAACAGTTTATGATATAATTGATAATGATACATTTAAGATACAAATAAATTATAAAGGTTATAATAATAATATATATAGTGGTGGTAATAATATAATAATAAATAAAATTATAAATTCAATAGATGGATATCCATATAATAATAATTATACTATTACTTTAAAAAACACATTTAATAATGTGGTAGACATTAAATTAGTTAGTTCTGAATTTCCATATACTGATTTATTAATTAAAGAAAATGTTAATGATAAATTATATTGGAGAAATATTGAAGATGGAAATAATATTTATAATATTAAAATTGATGAAGGATTTTATTCACCAACAACATTAGTTTCTAAAATAAATAATTTAATGAATAAAACACCAAGAATAAATAGTACACTTATCAATAAAATTTATAATAATTTTAATATAATTTTAGATTCTACGTCTCATACAATTACATTTTCTTCATATTATTTAATTAATTTATCTAATTCATTATCAATTAGAAAAGCTAATATAACAGATAATAATAATTCAGATTTATATTTTATTTTAAATATACATCATCCAAATAATTTAGTAAATGTCAATGATACAATTACTATAAGTAATTCAAATATTGTGACATTTAAACAAGTTAATAATGATAATACAGTTCAAATATTTTCAATGGCAAGTTCTTATATTAATAATAATTTTAATGTTTATAATATTAATAAAGAAAATCAGTCTTATGATGTCATTGTTGGAAAAGTTAAAGAAGTTGCTATTACATTAATAAATTATGATTCTGCCGGAGGTGAAAATATTATTATAAAAACTAATTCTAAATCATCATTTTTATTTGATAAATCAGATACAATAGGAACAGAATTAGGATTTTTAAATGTTGGTGATACATATTCTATTACAGATTTTAAATTTATAATAACTAATTCAGATACTTATATAAATAATTTAGGTTTAAATTCAATAGGAAATTTATCAAGTTATAATCATGGATTTTTTGATTTTTCAGGAACTTATAATTATTTTTTTATGTATTTAAATGATATTGAATATATATATACTAATAATAATTTACCTTCTGCTTTTGCAAAATTATTATTAAGTGGAAATCCAGGTGATATTTTATTTAATACTTTTGTTGAACAACCTAATAATCTATATGATAAGATATTTCCTATTTCTTCATTAGATACTTTTACAATAAGTTTTCTTTATCCTGATGGTACACCTTTAAATTTTAGAAATATAGGACACAGTTTTACATTAAAAATAACAGAAGAAAAAATACAAAATGAAAATACATATTTAAATTCTAAAAAAATAAATTTAAAATCAATACAAAATAAATAGATATTATTATTTTACTTATTTGATTAATTTTTTTTTATTTATTAATAATAAAATTATAATTATAAATTATTTAAATATTAATAATATATATAAAAAAATAACAAAAATTAAATCTAAATAAATATAAATCAACTTTATTTAAAATAAAATTTAATTAAATTTATTTATAATAAAAAATTGATTTTTTTTTATCAAATTCATTTTAGATTTATTTGTTTACCTTAATATTTACATAATTCCCCTTTTTAATATTATATAAAGTTAATTCTATGACAGCTATCATTCCACTGATAAAAATTATTAATGGTATTAAAGTAACAACTACAACTTGGCAACGAGATTCATATGAATTATTTGATAATGAAGCAGATACTTATCAACGGAATGAATTTATGGTTGATAGAACAGTAATTTTTATAAGAACTGGATATGTTATAAGTGCAATTTCCGATCCTATGGTACCAATTGAAATAAGACCAAATTCAGAAGCGTTAGTAAGATTTGTTCAAAGAGAAACTACTTTTTGGATAGATAAAGCAGGCCCACCTGAAGAAGCAAAAAAAAAACTGTGGATATTAATTGGTAATACATTATCTACTTCTTATCAATTAGTTGAAAAAAATATTATTAAATTAGGACGATTCAAATTTAGAATTATTAAACTAGCTAGAACAATTGAAGAAACTAATTTTGACTTTATTCTAAATAATGAATCAAATATTTGTATACCAATAAATCATGGTACATCAAGTATAGAATCAAATAGAGTATCAAGTATCGAATCAAATAGAGTATCAAGTAGTGTATTACGTAGTGTATCAAGTAGTGTATCAAGTAGTGCATCAAGTAGTGTATCAAGTAGTGTATCAAGTAGTGTATCAAGTAGTGCATCAAATGGTATACTAATTCATACATTGCCTTCAAATCTTGGAACCGATGAATTAAAACAAAAAGAAATTCCGTTTTGTCGCATTTGTTATGGAGAATACAGTGAAACTGATACCGATTGGCTAATTTCACCATGTGAATGCAATGGGTCAATTAAACATATTCATTTTAGTTGTTTGCAAAAATGGATTGAAACAAAAAACCCAACTGTATTTAATATTACTGATTATTCATATTCTTATCTTGCAGAAATTCCATCATGTGATTTATGTAATAAATCCTATGCATCAGGTGTATTAAATGGTTTAACTATCATACCTATAACATCATCAATTCCTATTTTAGAACCACCTATTATTGTGTTAGAAAATCTAATTAAAGATAATAATATGTATAAAACAAGATCTTTTCATGTAATTTCTCTGGCTAATAATAAAGTTGTTAAGATTGGTCGTAGTCGTGAAGCTGATATTAGTATTGCCGATGTATCTATTTCAAAAATTCATGCAACAATTAGATATGAGAATAGTGAATTTTTAATTCATGATAATAAATCAAAATTTGGAACTATGGTAGCCATGGGTAAACCAATGTGTCTTGAAGAAAATAAAATTATAACTTTACAACTTGGTCGCACAAGACTTACTCTAGAAGGCATATTTGTACCACCTATTATGCAATAAATAATAAACTATTTATTACATAATAAACAATAAACCACTTATTAAATAATAAATCACTAATTACATAATACATAATAAACCACTTATTACATAATAAATAATTTATCAAAATTATAAAAATTAAAGTAATAAGTATCATATTTTATTTATTAAGTTTAATAAATAAAATTTAAATAATTAATTTATTATAATATCATAATTATTTATATTTAAAAAATAATTCTCATATTATAATATTAATGGCTGAATATTTATTAAATCCTGAAAATAATAGATTAACAATATATCCTATACAAAATCATAAAATTTGGGAAGCATATAAAAAACAACAAGCAGCTTTTTGGACTGCTGAAGAAATTGATTTTTCTAAAGATTACAATGATTTTATTAAATTATCTTCTAATGAACAATATTTTATTAAAATGATTTTAGCCTTTTTTTCATCTTCTGATACAATCGTTAATATTAATTTGGGCGAACGCTTTTTAAATGATATACAAATTAGAGAAGCGCTTGTAGCATATGGCTGGCAAATGATGATGGAAAATATTCATTGTGTAAGTGGTGATACTAAAATATTAACTGATAATGGTTATTTTGAAATAAAAAGTATAGCTAACACTAGAGTTAATGTATGGAATGGTATAGAATTTTCTGAAGTAGAAATTAAATATACTGGTAAACAAGAATTATATGAAGTTTTATTATCTAATGGAATGAAATTAAAATGTACATCAGAACATAAATGGTATGTTAGAACAGTAAAAAATAAGAATAAACAAATTGTATTAACAAAAAATTTAAATTGTAATTATATTATATATAATTTTAGTTATCCTAAATTAGATGGTGTTGATGATAATATAATAATAGATATAGATATAGTACCAATTAATGCATCAATAAAAAAAAAAATATGTTGGTTAAATGAATTAGTTACAGCAAGTAGTATAATAAATATTAATTCAATTGAATTTATTAATATGAGTATGGATAAATTATATGAAATTCAATTATTATTAACTACATTAAATATTACTTCTATTATTACAGATACTTATTATAATAATGATTTTAAATTAATAATAAATTCATCTAATGTTAATAAATTAAATATTTTAAAACTAAATTGTTCTTTAGAAAATGATATAGAAAATGATATAGAAAATGATATAGAAAATAATATAGAAATTAATCATAATTTTATTAAAGTAGTATCTATTATAAAAATAGACTGTCCCCAAGATACATATTGTTTTAATGAAGAAAAAGAACACAGTGGGGTTTTTAATGGAATTTTAACAGGACAAAGTGAAACTTATTCATTACAAATAGATAACATAATTAAAGATCCAGATGAAAAAGAAAAATTATTTAATGCAGTAAAAGAATTTCCCTGTATAGCGGATAAAGTTAATTGGGCAATGAAATGGATTAATTCAAAAGATAGTTTTCCTATTAGATTAATTGCATTTGCTATTGTTGAAGGTATATTTTTTTCAGGAAGTTTTTGTGCTATTTTTTGGTTAAAAAAGAAAAATATAATGCCAGGATTATGTGCATCTAATGAATTAATAGCTAGAGATGAAGGTATGCATTATGGTTTTGCTATTTTATTATATAGTATGATAAAACATAAATTAGATGAGACTACTGTTCATGAAATATTTAATGAAGCAGTAGAAATTGAAACTAATTTTATTTGTAATAGTTTACCATGTGCATTATTAGGTATGAATTCTAATTTAATGACTGATTATATTCAATATGTTGCAGATAGATTATTAATTGAATTAGGTTATAACAAAATATTTAATAAAACTAATCCATTTGATTTTATGGAAAGTATTTCAGTAGAAGGTAAAACAAACTTTTTTGAATCTAGACCAACACAATATCAAAAATCTTCTATTTTTAATAAATCAAAAGAAAATACATTTGATTTAACAAATGATTTTTAATTTTATTATAACTTTATAGATAATTTTTAAAAAAAAAATTATCTATTATATTTCTATTTATTTTTATTAATTTATATTTAAATCTAATAGATGATAATGATTATTTTTTTATGAAAGAAAATATATAAAATATAAAAAAAAGTATTTAAAAGGCTGTTTAAAAGGTAGCGGAGAAACAGAATTTGAATTATATATACATACTAGATTAGCTACTTTTATGTTATATGACAAACCAGAATTTGAGATAGAAAATAATGATGATAATGAACAAAAGATTAAGGAGTGTATTAATATAAATGAAAATTTAAAATCAATTAATAAAGATAATTTAAATGAAATAAATAAATCATTATATGAATCAATAATTAATAAATTTAATTAAAAGTTTACTTGACATAGATTTAACAGACAAGCATCAAGAACTTATAGCTATAATTACTAAAAATAATTATTTAGATAAATTAAAAAATTACCTTACATATGCAAAAAAACAAGAATTAATTAATTCTAATCCTGATTTTATAAAAATACTGATGAACTAAAAAAAAAAATTATTTAATTTATAATCATTATAGATTTTTATCTAAATTTAAAAAATTATAATATAAAATAAACTTTTATAAATTTAAAATAAAAATAAAAATTTTACTAAATATTATAATTTTATTAAATAAACTAGATTAAAAAACTTCTAATTTAACAAAATATTATATATATATATATATATATGACTGAAATATCTATTTTTAATCAATTTAAAAATGATAATAAACCAATATTTTATCATTTTTTAGATAATTTTATAGATGATAGAAATGGTTATACAAGTTTTCAATGTAACAATTTTATTAGTAATAATATATTAAATAAATTTAAAAAATTAAGTAAAATAGTATTATGTTATAGTGAAATTGATATAAATCATACTACAGATGAGTATGAAGTTTTAATATATGTTCATGCAAATAAAGGTGATGCAGATGTAGATGCTATTCCTATTTTTAATGGCACAGAAATATTAAATCAAGAAATATTTAAAGAATTTATTAGTGATAATTTTTTAATTTTTGATTTAGTATTTGATAACCATAATACATCATTAATTATATTTTATGATGATGCCTATTATAATATTTTTTTAATAAATTCAGGTTTAGGAATATCAACTAATCATATTAAACATAAAATAAAAGATATGTATAAACCTTATGTTAATTTAAGAATTAAAGATGTTAATTTAGTAATAAATATATTAGTTTTTATTAATTTTTATAATCATTTATGTGTATATGTATATAGTACTAAATTTAATAAAAAATTATATTATACATATCTTAAAAAACAATTTGAAAAATTTGAATTTGATATTAATTTTTTAGATAAAATTACTTTTAATAAAAAAATATATTCAATATTATATAATTTTTTTTCTTTTATTTTATTAGAAATAGAAGACACATCAGATGTCATTAATAATATTATAATAAACAATTTAAGTAAAATTTATAATGATTATAAATATATAGATAATAAACTTATATTTGATAGACTTCAATTTCATTTAGATGATAATAATATATTTATATATCAACAACAAAGTGGCTCGTGTACTTGGTTTTGTAAATATTGGGCAATATCTATTTTTCTTATAATTTATAAATCAGAAAATTACTTTAATATTATTCAACAAATCTATTCAAATTTTTTAGATAGTTTAAATACTATATTTACTAAAGAAAATTTTAAACTTGAATTACAACATGAGGATTCTTGTATTGTTACTATGAATAATATTTATTTAAAATTAGTTAATTTAAATTTAATTAATGAACCATTAAAAAACTCATTTACTAATGTTATTAACATACATGGAATGCAAATAAATTATTCTCTCAGACGTAATATAACAAATAACTATTCTAATTATTATAATCATTCATTGGAATTAAATACGTTGAAAGATATACTATCATATTGTAATGTTAATGATAATATTCAGACTAATTATAATATATTATTTTATTATCTAATAGAATTAATACATAATAATTATGATGAATTACATAAAAATATTAATAATAAAAAAGATTTTGATTTAATTGAAAATATTAATAGTAATTTTATTAATTCTATAACGAATGACCCAAGAAATATTGAACGCTTTGATAAAATAATAAAAATAATTAAAGAAAAAATACAATTTTTGAAAACTAATAAAGATGAAATAATTAAAGAATTAGATTCTGAATTATATACAATATATATTGCTACATTGGAAAGAATAAATACATGTAATAAAAGTAATAATTATGAATTTAAAATGTTATTAAATAAAAATGAAGATTTTTTTAGAATTCCATTTAATGCAATTTTAGGTGATATTCATAATTTATTTCTATTATATAATAAAATTGATAGTTTAAAAGAAAAACATATATATTATGATTATTATTATATATATTATATTATTAATTATTATTTAAAAAATAAAATAAGTAAAGATAAAATATTAGATTACTGTAAAATATTACTTAAATTTATTATTATTATAAAAATTTTAGTAATTTATTTTGATGAAAAGAATAAATTTAATAATATATTTATAATAGAATCACCAATTATAGATAGTATTGATATATTAAAATATATATCAAGACAAGTACATAGTTTTCCTGAATTGACTTTAAGTTATGATATTACAGATTATTTAAAATTTTATAATAATATTATAAATAAGCAAAAGGAAATATTTAAACATAATATTTTAAATTTATTTATAGATCCAACTAATACAATACTTAAAAATCTTAATTTAGTAAATATTACTAATATAGCTGATTTATTAGAGAAACATATCTTATATAATAATTTAATAATTTCAGATAAATTAACTAGTTTATTAAATAAACATTCAGAGGAAACAATTTCTTTAAATAATATTCAAAATGAAACTGACTTATTATTAAAAAATCCATCTTATATATTTAATAATTATTTATCTAAAAGTAATTTTAAACATTTATTATTATTTATTAAATTAAATATATATGTTATTAATGATAATTTAGAACTTAAATTAAATTTATTAGAATTTTTTTTAAATAGATATATTGAAAATAAATTAGTTAATAATATTGAAAATATTATTTTAAGTTTAATCCATATTCAATTATTATTATTTAATTGCCATAGCGATATTTCTAAAAAAGAATCTTATTATAATGAATTAAAAAATTATAATTATTATCAAACAACTGTTCCTGATATAGATTTAAAAATGTTAGATATTATTTTATTTAATATATATAATGATACAAATAAAATAGATGAATTTATAAAAACTATTTTAAATATACATACAAAAATTAAGAATTTATCAACATTTATAAATTTTTTATTAGAAAAACATAATATTGTATTAGATAAACAATTACCAATGTATAATATAGTAATTGATAATTCATATATTAATAAATTATTAAATATAACATCATCTAATATAATATTAATACATGATATTAATATATATATCTTAAATTTTAATTATTACATAACATTAGAATTAGATACAGACAAATTTCCAGATTTTTATATAAAAAATATTTTTTATAATAATAATAAAGTTATTTTATATGATGAAATAAATAAACCATTTAAAAAATTAATACCTTTAAATTGTTTTCATATGATTTATGAAAAAGATAATCAATATAATGTATCATATTTTATTAATAATAATTTACAAATAAAACATATTGATAATATATTAAATAATATTGAATTCAATAATGTCATAGAAACAATAAGATTTTCTAAACAAAATCATTTTTTACCAATAAGTCAAGATATAATTAAATTTCAAATGTTAATTAAAAATTTTGGTTATAATATAATTAATTTTATTTATGTAAATGGGCCATCAACTCAAGGATATATTATATCTGAAGCAGAATATGAATATATGACTAGAAAATTTAATATTAATTTTTTAAAAAAAAATAATAATATTGATAATAATTATTTAGGTTTAATTAAAGAAAAAATACTCACATCAATATCTGAAAAAACAATAAAACCATTTGATAATATTATTAGTAATTTAGAAGGATTAAAAATAAATAAAGAACAATATAGTAAATCTTTATTAAAATTAAGAAAAAAAATATTTAAAATTAATAAGTATCCAGAAAAAGATATTATCTTATATAATTTAAAAAAAAACTTATCTCAAATAGAAACTAAATATAATGAAAGTTGTAAGAATATATTAGATATATCTAATATTCATATTAATTTTTTTCAAGATAATATAAATGAATTAATAAATTATACTATTTATTCAAATTTTTATAATTTATTACAAGAACTATTAATAACAGATTATAAAAGTAATACTCTTAAAATATATTTTGAGTTATATAATAATAGAAAATATAAATTTGAATATTTTTTTGAATATATTTTTGAGTTTATTTATGGATTTGAAATTTTAGATGAACAATTTCAAAAATATCGTGAAATAATATCTTCTTTTGAGAATTTATCTGATAGTGATTATAATCACTTGAGAAAAAATAAAAATAAATTCTTATTAAAAATTAAATATCCTTTCGGACCATATCAATTAGGAGGCGAACCTAATAAACCAATTAGAATAGATAAATTTATGATGGGTAAAGGTAAATCAGCTGTAATCACACCACTTTTAGCATTATATTTTAGCTTAATTCAAAATAAAATAGTATATATTATTGTTCCACCACATTTAAAAAATCAAGCCATACTGACAATGAATCAATATATATATTTTTTTAAATTAAGCTCAAAAATAATAATAATGAGTGATACGGAAATAAAACATTTATATTTATATCAGAAAATAGATAATATTAGTGATTGTGAAAAAAAAGAACACTTAAAAAAATTATTATATAAAAAAGAAATTTGTGATTATGAAGATATTAAAACTAACTCTGTTATGTTAATTGATGAATTTGATACTATTTTAGAACCTACTACTAGTACTTATAATTTTAAATTTGAATTAGGTAATGATATTGATGAAAAAATAATAGATAGTATATTAAATCAACTATTAATTAAACAATCTTTAATAACTAAAGAAAAAGATGATTTTAATGTAGATGATGAACAGTTGTCAGTAGAAATAATGACTAAAATTAATGATGAAATATTACATATTAATAATTTATTAGATACTGATATTTTAAAATATAATATTAATTGGGGAATACATCCAACTAATGGATATTCAATACCTTATTTTAATAAAAATAAACCTGATATTAATTCAACATTTTCATCAATTATTATGACAATTTATTTAACTTTATATTATTATATTCATATAGAAAAATTTAATATAAATGATAATATAAAAAATTATATAATTCATAATAATATTTTTAGTTTATTATTTAATAAAGATATACAATTAGTTAAAGATAGTCATATAGAAGAAATATATAATTTGCAAAATGATAAAATTAAAATAATAAAAAATATAATTACATCTATTAAATTAACTAGTTTACAATTAAATATTTCTTTTGTTGATATTTTAGCAATTGAAAATATTTATAAAATTGGATATTCGGGAACATTAAATATTAATCTTCCGCAAATTAAAAATAATACATATATAACTAATGATGATTATGATGAAATTATAAATATAGAATATGCTATTAAAAATAAATCTAGTTTAATTTTTTTTAAAAAAAAAGAATTAGAATTAGAATGTAAGGATGTTGGTAATAGATTAGGTTCAGATGCTGATAATAAATTATTAATTTTTAATTCTAAATATGATGCTTATATAGATGTTTGTGGATATTTTAGAGATTATATTAATGAAATGATAGCTAAAATATTAAATATCAAATTTAATAGACCAGTTATTTATATTACAGAATTAGATATTATTATGGTTATTTTAACAGAATCAGAAAATCCAAAAATATTTAATAATGAAAAATTACATAAACCTATATTTTATTACGACCAGGCTCATATAATAGGAATAGATATTAAACAAGAAAATTATCCAATTTTATTAGGATTATGTATAATTGATAATAATACTAAATATACTGAAATAGCACAAGGAATATTTAGATTAAGAAAAATTAATTTTGGACATTCAATAGATATTTTCGTAAATGATGATAATGTATTAACTAAAGATGAATTATTTAATAGATTAATTTTAAATAATAATAAGAGTAAAATAAATAGTTTAGATTTATTAAATTTTCAAACATATAAATCTGAAGTTAGAAAAAATAGTACAATGTCTTTATCTAATCATTCAAATGAAGAAATAGTAAAATATTATTTTAATCAACCATTAGATAAAACAAAAAATATATCTAAATTATTTGATAAAATAATTTATTTAGATATGCAATTATTAACAGATTTAAATCTAAATGATTATGATAAATTATATAACTTAATATTTAATTTAAATTACAAATCTATATCATCAGAAAAACAAGAAGAAAAACAAACTGAACAACAAAAAAAAAAAGAATTTCCTGTTGATATATTAAAAATTATTGAAAAAAATATTATATATCCAAAATTACTTATAAAAATATTACCTTTAGAAGATTATATTAGTTCTTTAATTTTAATAGAATGTTATAGTGAAATATATTGTTTTCCTAATATTTTTACTTTACACTTAACTGGATTAGCATTTATATTGAAAGAAAATAAATTATATTTAATACCAGGTTATATGATAAAATTTTATTTAGAATATCCTATTTTTAATATTTATTTAAAACAAATAAATAATATATTCTATGATGAAGATATTTTCATGACATTTAAAAATAATAAATTATTTAAAATTATTATTAAATATGATGAAGCAGCATTAAAAGAATTAGATTATAATGAATGTTATATATTATTAATAATTCTAATTAATGAAGGCTTATCAAGTATATATTTATCAATTATTAAATATTTATTAAGTAAATTAGAAACTGATAAATATAAATATCCAACAGAATTTATAAAAGAATTAAATAATACACAATTAAAAAAATATATTTGCGACATTAGTTCAATTACATATAATACTATTGAAAATTATGAATTAACTTTTAATCCTGAAAATTATGACTTAACAGTTAAACCTGAAAATATTCACAATTATCATAAAAAATTATTTGATTGTTTAAAATCAGAAAATATAATTTTTAATAAATATTTAAAATATAAACAAAAATATTTAAAATTAAAAACTATAATATATAAATTATATTAATGAATAATATATATGAAAAAAAATATATAAAATATAAAAAGAAATATTTAAAAATACTAAGTGGTGCAGGAGCTGTTGAAGATACCGACCAAAATATTAGTTTATTTACAAACCTTAAAAAATATTATGAAACTACTTATATTGCTCTAGAATTAAATTTTGAGAAAACATCCAATATTTTTGAAAAATGTCAGTTTTTAATTAATAATTTAAAATTATCTACCTATAAAGATAGATTTTCATCCAGTTCAACTTTTAAATTAGATGAAATTAAAAATGATATTGTTGAATGTATAATATTATATGATATTTTAGATTTCGAGGGAATTCCTGAGGTGGTAATTCCTGAGGAGGTTAATTCATGTTATAAAATAATATTTGATTTAATTCAAAATTTTATAGTTGATTTCATTAATTTTTTATTATTTACCAAAAATATAAAAAAGATAAATATATCAGATATCATACCAGCCCATATAGAAAAATTAAATAGATATTTATTACAGTCAAAAAAAGAAGAAATAATTAATGGTAACATTATCTTAACAAATATTAAAGAAAAATTATCACAATTATCACCAACATTAGAATTATTAGATCAAAATATAAAAATTATAGCAGAAATAAAGTCAATAATAATAGAAAATGAACTTGTTTTACATTTAGTTTTACATTTATTATTTAATAAACATGATATTAAACAATTATTTAATTATTGTGATGGTAATTGTTTTCCAGAATATCAACAATTATTATTAAATCTTGATATTATTTGTCAAAAAAGTCATGAATATGATCATGATATTAATTTATCATCTATATGTAATACTTTTAAAAAAGCATGTATTAATAATTTATTTATTAATTATGATGAAAAAAAATGTTTTGTTTTATCAAAACTTGCAAATCAAGAAGTTTATTATATACATACATATAATCCTTCAAATATAGAAATACCTGAAGATATGAAAAATCACTTTAATTTGAATTTAAGAAAACATTGTTGTAATTGCATATCAATTGTATTATATAATACTATATCAACTATAGAAATTAGACGATTAGAACAATTAGAAAAATTCACAAAATTACAAGATAATACTAATGAACTCACAGATATTTATGATTATTTAAATAATAACCATGAAGCTTTACATAAATATCTTACAACAATGGTATGTTCTCTTAAAATAGTAAGTAGTCATTTAAAAGACTTTATCATAAGATATTATTTAGATAGTTCTATTTTTACATTAATTAGTATTTTATTAAAAGAGACAGATTTATCAAAATATAAATATTTAAAATCAATACTATCTAAACTTTCATATTTAATAAATGCACCAAATTCAGAAATTTATATTTTAAGTTGTCCTTCAATTCCTGATTATTTTAAACAAAATTATCGTACGTATCGTTTTTTGCCATTATTTGATGAAACTGTAAATGTATTTATATCTAGAGAGGCAGATGGCTATGTGTCTATTAGTGATTGCCATAATATAAAAATATTTAGTAAATCAAATAAAATGGCATTATTTTATAATATATTAATGAATACTTATAACTTTGATAGTGATTATAAATTTAATTTTTCATGTTATAGTAATTGGTTGCAATTATATATTTTATATACAGATATGGATAATAAAATTAATCCATATTTTGACATTTTAGCGGGTTGTTTTGGTATTAAAATACAATTTAACAAAGAATATTTAGAACAATTTTTAATAAATTTAAATATCAACTATAATAATATTTTTAAAAATTTAAATTATTTTAATTATAATAAAACACATATTTATTATTTTACTACTGTTGCTTATTTAAGTGCTCAGGTTGCCCATAACAAAAATAAACTTAATACTGGTATAACAAAATTATTACATGATGGTTATGATGAAATTTTTTTATTAAAATTGTTTCAACCATTAAATGTCATTGACAATCCAGATGAAAATAAATCCATAATTGAAAAAGAAATAGATGAAAAACAACAAATAATTACCATTTTAACTCAAAATCCTTTATATACCGAAACTTTGATAAAATTAGATAATACTACAACACATATTTTTAAAACATTTAGTGATTTTTTTGTAGTATCAGATGTAAGAGACTTTATTTCTAAATCAAAAGATAGAGATGACAAATATGAATTAAACTATTATCTTACCGAAGAATACTATAAAAAAAGTTATAATGGAGAAACAATGCCAAATATAAATATACAACAGTTAAATTTACAAAAATTTAAAGATTATAATGATGACTTAAAAGAAAATATACTAAAACAATATGATGTATCTTTAACAGATGATAGTTATAATTTAAATTCATTATTTTTGCTTAATTTTCCAATAACTGAAGAATTATTTAATAAAATATATAAGTTAGATTAATTTAATTAATAATTTTAATAAAATTATTAATTAAATAATTTTTTTTTATCTTTTATTTTTTTAATATAAATATAAAAGATTATTTGTTTATATTTTTTTTTTATAAAGAAAATAATTTTAAATATAGTTATAAAAATATATATAACATTATAATTCTATCTGAGATTTTGAAATAAAATTAGTAAAAAAATAATAGTAGAAATAATTATTTAATTAAATAACTTTTAAATTAGCATTACAGAAAATAATACAATAAATAGCAATATTATATTATTTAAGAAATAATATATATAAAACAAAACATAATTTAGTAACTATATTTTGTTTCATATTAATTATTTTTATCTAAAATATATGAAGATTTTAGAATGAAAATGATTCTTCCTATTAGATTAAAAATGATTCATCATAATAGATTAAAATAATTATTCATCATAATAGATTAAAATAATTCTTCATATAGTAAGAATGAATAATCTAATTATGATAAAAAAAATATTACTATTTATTTACTTTTCAGTCTAATCATAATTATAATATGTTATTAATAAGTTTAATTTATTATAAAAACTTACTGTTTAATATTATTTAAATAAACATAAAATTATAAAATTATAAAAAATATGTCTGTATTTAATAATTTAATAAATAACTAAATTAAAACAATAAAAAAATATTAGAGTTAGTTATTAAATTAGTTTAATCAGGGCTATATTATTATATCATATACATTATTCAAAATTATATTAAATAAATAATATTCTTAATAAAATAATTTAGTTAAAAAATATAACTCTGATTAAAATATTATATTAAGTATTTTATAAAACATTAATAAATAATATTCTTAATAAAATAATGTAGTTAAAAAATATAACTCTGATTAAAATATTATATTAAGTATTTTATAAAACATTAACAAAATATATAAAAATAATAAATAAATTAGTTTTTTAATTCTTGCTTTTTTATTTATTATTAAAAATATAAAAAATATAAAAAATAAGCCATACTATAATAAAAAATGTTAATATAATTTTATAATTATAATATTAAGTTCTTACAATAATAAAAAATTAATAATTTATATATAACTAAAATATAATAACTTAAAATAAATTTTATTAATAATATTGAAAAAATTTATTTAATTTTAACTAAATTAATTTTTGAATATTAAATGAAGATACTTAAAGATAATAATATATTAATTTAAATAAATTATAAAAACTATATATAAATATATTAGAATAATACTATTAATAAATTATTAAATAAAATATATCTATATCTTATCTAAGCCAAACTATTTATCATATAATAACATTTAATTAAATATATTTTGTTAAACACTGACTAATTATTTAGGTTGAAGGTCAACAATAAATATTGCCGCAATATTTCCTTTTTTTATTTCATAAGGACTATTATCTTCATATACGTCTTGATATATATCATTATTTATATCTTGAAATTTTATTGTTATAGCAGTATCATATACTTTGTTAAAAATAGCACTTTGTGACAATAATGTTAAATACCTTAAATTAACCGCACTATTTACCCTTTTAATACCAAGATTTTTTAATTTTGGTAAAAATTCTGCCATTTCTGATAAAAGGCTGGATACATTTTCTTTTGATAATGTTTCCTTATTTTTAATGGTTTGTGTTAAATTTAATTTTTCTAATATAGATTCATAATTTTTTTCAAGTGTTTCAAACATTAATCCAAAATATATAGTATTTGATGGTTTATTAGAGATATCTGCCCAATAAACTTGTCTATGAATTGTGGGATTATACATTACCCAGTCTCCTACTTTTGGTTCAGGTTTTTCTTCTTTTTCAGCACCACCTCTAGTTAAATTATATTTATATTTATATTTACGATATTTATATTCATTTACAGACATATTATTATTTTTAATCATATCTATTATTATACATTATATAATATTTATATTTAATATATTAAAATATAATATAATTTTTTTTTTTAATTTTAAAATTTCATAATTATATTTAATAATATTATTTTTATTTATTAATTGTATTAAACTTTTCATACTATATTCATTTCTTATTACTATATCTATATGAGAAAAAAAAACATTGATTAATAATAAGGTATAATAATCACCTATAATATCATTACACATATTATAAACTAATGTTTCATAACCTAATTGTGAAAAACAATTAACATAAATAGTAATAATTGCAACATCATAAGAGTTTGTTAAATTATCTAATGTAAAGTGTTCATTAGAATAATATGTAGATAAAATTTCATTAAATTGTGAATATAAACATGTATTATGTATTAATGATAAATCTAGTTTTTCTTCAATTATAGTTTTAACTATTTTATATTGCCAATAATAATATATAGATTTATTAATATCTAAAGTCAATAATTTAATTAAAATTATAATATTTGATGTATAATTGGTTGCTAATATTTCTTTAAGATTGAAATAATACTTTATATATATTTCTTTAATTTGTTCATATGGTAATTTAATATCAAATATTTTTAAAATTAAATTATGATTTATACTACTTTCTGCTAATGAACCTAAATTTTCAATAATAATATTAATAATATTATATTTTTTATGAAATATTACTTTATGACAAATTATATTTAATTTACACATATCAATTAATTTTAATATTATAGAAGTACAATTTTTATTTAGATAATTTTTTATTAATCTATCATTAATTATTAATTCATTAAGAAACTTATTTATTAATAAGGTTTTATTTTTATTTTTTTTATTTTTATCTTGTATTATTAAAAATTCAAGATGATTTAATATTTTAAGTAAAATATAATTTAAATGTGTATTTATTAATAATTCTTTAATTAAATTTGCTGTAACTAAAATATTATAACGATTTATTATACAAAAATCTTTCTCAGATGTATTAGTGTTTCTAACACAATAATTTAGTTCATATATTAAATTATAAATATCATAATAGTCATATGCATGAAAAGAAAATTCACAAAGAAATTTAATAAAATTCATTTTATAACATAATCTATTAATACTTGATTTATTATTAATAGATTGAGTTATACAACTTACTAAATTATTTTTTATTATATATTTTAAATATATATTACTACAATAATTTAAAGAGTTTTCTTCAATTAATAATATTGTAATTAATTTGTCAAATTCCATAAAAAATAAAAGTAAATATAATTTATACTCTCTATTATGTAATAAATATTTTAGTAAAAAATCTAATAATAATATATTTTCATTTCTTATTATTAATTTATTTATTAAATAATATAATTTAAAAATTTTAAATTTAACATCATCGTTATCATAATAAATATAAGTTTTAGGTTTAATATTTTTTTGTATCATTTTTTTATTTAAATTATCAAAAAAATTTATTAAAATATCTATATCTTCATCTTGTAATAAATAATATATATTTTTTTCAAATAATTCTAACTCTTTATTAATATAATATGGAATAGTATTAATATTATCTAAAATATAATTTGATTCATCGAAATATTTTAAACTATCTATTTTAATTAATTCTATGACAGATAAGTTCATTTTACTATCTAATAGATCTAATTTATCTAAATATGACTCTTGTAATTCATTAATCGATTCATTCATTTCATCATCAATAGAATCTTTTATTTCTGAGATAATTATATTATCATCTAATGTATCATCTATTGTATCATCTATTGTATTTATATTATATCTAGTTATAGTATCATGACTAAATAAATTAAATTTTTGAAAAAATAGACAACAATTTTGAAAAGATAACTTTAAAAAATTATATATATTACTTTTTATTAGATAATAGTAATTCATTATTTGCCTAAAAATTAAAATAATTTTAAATGATATAAGGTAATTTATAATATTATTTTACTTAAAATAATAAATATTTTCAATTTTATTTAAAATATTAATTATAATTTTTTATAAATATTTAAATATATTAAAAAAATTTAATATATATCATATATTATATTATGTATAATATATATGAAAAAAAATATATAAAATATAAAAAAAAGTATTTAATAACTCGTAATAGTTTAGAAGGTGGTATGTCTGATGCTGATAAAACATTGACATCGGAATTAATTAGCTATTTAAGAGATAAAAAAAAAAATTATTATTATGATATTTCACTTGATGATTTATCTGATGCAGATTTATATAATAAATTATATTATAAATTATATTTAAATCAAGTTATTGTGGATGATTTATATTCTGATGAAAATAAATTATATTTAGATTCTGACTTTATTTATAATGCATTAGAAGAGTGTATTGCATTTAATAAAATTTTTTCGAAATATGAAATATTAAATGATAATGAGAAGGAATTTTATAATAAATATATTAAATTATTTCGAGAGTTTATTACTTTAATAAGTGAGAATACTTATAATGATGATAATAAACAAATATTAACTTACTTTTTTAATACTTCATCAAACTTAAACAATTTTAAAAAGTGTTTATCTTTGGAATTAATAAATGAAATAATTATGGAGTCAGAAAAATTAAAGTTAATTAAAATAATTATTAAACAATTAACTTTAAATAATTTATTAACTAATGCTAGTGAAAAAAAATTTGAAGTTATAAAAGAAATTATAGATTCTAATAAAATATTTGAAAGTATTGAAAATGTTGAAGAATTTATTAAATCTAATAAAATAATTTTAATATTATTATTTGAAGAAACCGAAATTGAACAAATTTTTACTTATTGTTATGGATATTGTTATCCAGAATATAATATATTATTAAATAATTTAATAAAAATTTGTAAACTAGATAATAATTTAACTACTATTTGTACTAAATTTAAAAAAAATTTTATTGAAAATTTATTTATTAATTCTAATCCACAAATATGTTATAATTTATATAAAAAAAAAAATAAAAAATATTATATACATACTTGTAATCCAGAACAATATATAGCATCTATGGATGAAAATATTCGGTATAAATTTAATTCAATAACCAGAGAAAATTGTTGTAATTGTATATCAATTGTATTATATACTAATTTTTCAAATGAAAGTTCAATAACTGATTTAAAACGAACACATATTGTATTAGACCAATATTTTACTTCAATGGTTTATTCTCTTACAAATGTCACCAAACATTTACCTAATTTTATAATAAGATATTATTTAGATAGTTCTATTTTTAATTTTATATCTATTTTATTATCTCAAAACTTATCTAATTTTAATAAATTTAAAAAAATTATAACAAACTTAAGTACAATAATAGCTGCTGAAAATTCAGAAGTTTATATTTTAAGTTGTCCATCTATTCATAATAATTTTAAAGCAAATTATAGAACCTATCGATTTTTACCTTTATTTGATGAATCAGTAAATATATTTATTTCTAGAGAAGCAGATGGCTATGTGTCTATTAGTGATTGTCATAATATAGCATTATTTAGTGATTCTAATAAATTAGCATTATTTTATAATATTATAAATAATAATTATTCATTTAATTTTAATAATTTATTTAACTTTATTTGCTATTCATATTGGTTGCGATTATATATTTATTTTAATGAAAAAAATATTAATCCCTATTTTGATATTTTAGCAGGATGTTTTGGAATTAAAAATATATTTAATAAAGATGAATTAGATAAATTTTTAAAAGATTTTAATCAAAATTTTAAAAATATCATTTTGAATCTTAAAGAAAAAAATTATAAGACTAATGTAATTCATAAATATCATAATATCCTAATTGATTATTATATAAGAAAGTTAGCAGAAGAAAATATGATAAAGACGTTACAAATTGGATATGATGAATTATTTTTATTAGATTTATTTCAACCTTTAAATATTATTGATGATATCACTAAAGATAAAGTTATAATTGAATCTGAAATAGAACGCAAGTCTGCATCATTTATTATTTTAAATCAATTAGATTATTATATAATAAATGATAATCCAGATGAAATTAAAGAATTTAATGAACTTGATATAATTATTCAAAATGAGATTACAAATTTTAATAAACTTGATATAACTAAAGATAAACTTATCAAACTTTTAGAAAAAAATGAGAAAACAGTTGAAGATGAATTACCTATATTATTTAAAGATGAATTACCTATAACTATTCAAATAAAATTAATAATAGAATTTTTACTTTTGCATAATTTATTAGATAATAAAGTATTTTTTAGTAATTTTTTTAAAAAATTAGATGATCCCCTTAAAGAAGAATTAATTAAAAAGTATAGAACTGATAAAGACAATATATTTACAGATTTTACTAATCTTGAAGAAATAAATAAAGAAAATTTTATTAATGATATAATCACATTATTATATACCCAAAATAAACAAATACCGCAAAAGCTTGATATAATCCAGATTTTAAACAGTTGCTTAGATATAACAAAAAAACTAGTAGAAGATACAACAGAAAAACTAGTAAAAAATATAATAGTTGAAAAACTTGTATATTTCATTAAAACATTCTTTTTTTCACCAAGTAATTATACCAATGTGCCATTACATAAATCTTTTAAAATACAGAAAATTGAAAACTTTGAATTTCCTAAAACTCATGAATTTATTAAAACTCATGATATTAATAGTATTCCAAATGTATATAATCAAAGCTGTTTATTTTTAGTTAATCATAAATTAGAACAATCTTTGTTTGATACAATTTATAGTAATAGTTAATTGTATATTAGTATAAAAAAAATACTAATATTTTATATTTACCATCAATTAATAAATTTTTATTATTATTAGAAATAATTAATTAAAAAACTTTGTTTATTAATTAATTATTGTTTATTAATTAATTATTACTAATCATTTATATGATTAGCTTTAAATATAAAATTTATTATTTAAAATAAATAAAATTATTACTAATCATTAATTGTATGATTTAATTAATTTTTCTTAAAAATATTATCTTATTTTTATTTTTTTATTATTAAAATTATCATTATAACATTGATAAATAAAATTTTTAAAAGATTTAGTATTAAAATTAAAATAATTTTTTATTTCATCAATATGACCAGACTTACCAAATCTATCAATACCATAAACATAGTCAGCATATTTATACCAGCATAGTGTAGACCCTGCTTCTAAACTAATTTTTTTAATATTTTTGGGTAAAATATATTCTTTATAGTCATCAGTAGAATTATCATATAAATTTGTAGATGGCATTGAAATTATTCTTATATTAATATCAGTAATTTCTTTAATAGTTTCAAAAGCTAATTCAACTTCAGAACCTGTAGCAATTATTATTAATTCAATTCTATTTTGAGAAATATTATTTGGTTCATAAATAATATATGCTCCTTCTTTAGAATTAATTGATGAATAATTATTTAACGGTTGTCTAGTCAAAATTATTGCTGTTGGACCATCATGATTTAATGCATATTGATATGCATTAATAGTTTCATAAATATTATATGGTCTTATTGTTATTAGATTTGGAATTGCCCGTAATATTGTTAATGATTCAACAGGTTGATGAGTAGGACCATCTTCTCCTACCAATACTGAATCATGAGTTAAAATAAATATAACTTTATGTTTTGATAATGCACTCATTCTTATAGCTCCTAAACAATATGTAATAAATACTAAAAATGTACTAATTATTGGCACAATACCATAACAACTTATACCATTTGCAATAGCAACCATTGCATGTTCTCTTATTCCATAATGTAAATATGAACCTGAAAAATCATTTTTACTAATGTAATTACTATTAATAATTAATTTAGTTGATTCTGCTAAATCAGCACTACCGATAATTATATTATCAGATTTAATAAAATTTAAACATATATTAGATATATCTCTAGTGGCTAAAGCTTTCGAGTCCTTTATACTTTTAGAAGTTAATACATCTGTTGTAATATCATAAAATTGGTTATTTATTATATTAAATTTTTTATATTTTTTTAATTTTTGAAAATATTCTTTAACATCATTATCTATAAAAAATGTATTTTCATTATTTGTAATTTGAAAATCTAAATATTTTTTTAATGCATTAGTATTATATTCTCCCAATGGAGAACCATGACTAGAACTTGCACCTGCTTTTAAGGAACCATATCCAATTGTTGTTTTAACAATTATAATACTTGGGCCATTAATACTATTAGGTTGTGATACAGTATTTAATTTATTATATATATCATTAATATCTGTATCACCATTTAATACTTCATAAACATTCCAATGTTGAGATTCAAATCTTTTTTTTATATTTTCAGTAAAAGTTAAATCTGTATTTCCATCAATAGTTATATTATTAGAATCATATAATACTATTAAATTATCTAATTTTAAATGACCAGCTAATGAACAAGCTTCATAACTAATACCTTCCATTAAACAACCATCACCACACATAACATAAATTTTATTATTTAAATTTAATTTTTTAGCAGCAATTGCCATACCTACTCCATTTGCAATTCCTTGACCTAATGGACCTGTAGATACTTCAATACCAATGTCTGGATTATATTCGGGATGACCTGGGCATTTACTATGCAATTTTCTAAAATTTTTTAGATCATTAATAGAATAACATTTATCATCAAGTAAATGTAAAATACTATATAATAAAGCTACTCCATGACCATTTGATAAAATAAATTTATCTTTATTAAGATTCATTATTTTACACCATAAAACAAACATCATAGGAGCACATCCTAATGGCATACCAGGATGACCTGAATTAGCATTATTTACCATATCTACTGATAATAATCTTAATGTATTAATAATTTTATATTCTAAAAATTCTTTATTAATATCAAAATAATCTTTTTCATACACATGTATTATTTTTATTTTATCATGTAAAATATTAATTACTGCTTTATAATAAGTAAAATATATAACTTTTTGATTACTATATTTATCTATTATTTGTAAATACACTTCATGATTAAATTTATTAACATTAAATAATTCTCTATAATAATATTTATTAGCCTTTTTAAGAATAGGAAATAAATTTAAAAAAAAATCAATATTATCTTTATAAGTATCCGAAACAATAATACATTGTTTTTTCTTATCTATTATATCATTTAATAACTCTGTAAATCCATCAATTAATTTTATTTCATTAATTGATTGTGATAATATTTCAAGATAATTATTATTTTTTATAACCATTAATTCTTCATAATTTGTAAGATTAAGTGTATTAGATAAAAAATTTCTTATACTATCAAAATCTTTTGGATGGAATTTATTACAAAAATAATCAAATGAAAAATTTAAATTTAATGTTTTTTTCCAAGCTAAATATTGATATTTTTCAATGTCAACAATAGCATTATTTAATTCAAATATAAATATATCATATTTATTTATTATAGATGACACAGAATTTTTCATTATTATTAATAAAATTATAGTTTTAAATATTTTATTAAATTAATAAAATATTAAAAAAATTGAAAAAAAAAAATTTATTAAATTATTTCCCTTTAAATACCTTTTATCTTTTATCTTTATCTTTTATCTTTAATAATATCTTTTAACAAAACCTTTAATAATACCTTTAAAAATACCTTTATAAGAAAATGAATAAAAAACTATTAAAATTTATTAAACATATTAATAATATTAATTGCCATATGTATTTTCCAAAGTATACTAAAAAGTCAATAATTTTTAATAATCCATGGAATAAAAAAATAAATATTTTAAAAAAAAAATTAAATAAAATTAAAAAAGATATAGATGATAATTTTACAAATGGTCAAAATGATAATAATAAATCTATAGAAAAACTGATAACTATTATAGATTATGATAATATTGTTAATAAAATAGATGTTTTAATTTTATTATCACAATCATGGGATAATTTGTATAATAATTTAAAAAATAAAAAAAAAAATATAGAAAATTATTTTGAATATTTTTTTAAGAAAAAAAAAAATTTTATAAATGCATCAGATATATTATATGATGAATATAATTTAGTAAAAGAATATATAGAAAAAATATTACCTTATTATAAAATTCAATTATCAATTTATCAAAAACTAAAGAAGAAAGTTTCTCAGAAAAATAAAATTATTAAAAGAAATTATCCTAAAATGATGGAAGAATATTATAAATTTAAAATATGGCTTATAAATAATAATAACGAGTTTATACAATATCTAAGAATGAAAACAATAAAAAAAATATTATTATAATTAATATTAACTATTTATTTTATGTTGCCCATAAACTAGTAAAGGACTATTATCATTATTTAAATGAATATTTGAAATATTATTATTATTTATAGAAGAATTATAAGAAATATGTTTATTATTCCCACAATAAAATAAATTACTAGAACAATAAAATAAATTATTCCAACAATTTAATAAATCATCACAATAACAAATACATATAATAAATAATATAAATAATAAAAATGGGATTAATTCTTTTTTTGAATATATACCAATATTTATTTTATTTATTTTTATAATACCTTTTTTTTTACATTCATATTTATCATCTAAAAATATTGTATTTAATGGAATAGTTCTATTACATTGTAAGTGCCATGTTTCAATGTAATGAATAGAAGCATTTTCAATTCTTAAATAGGATTTATAACAACTATAAATTCCTATATAATTAAATTTATTACTATTATTTATATAGTATAATTGATCCCAATATGTATAATTTGATTTATTACATTTTTGTGAAGTATCTATTAATTTACCATTAATTAATAAAATATTAATAAAAAAAAAAAAAAGATTTTTAAATAATATGTTCATTATTTTTTAATAAAATTAAGTTTTTAAATAAATTATGTCCTTTTTTTAAAAATATAATATCTCCATAATTCATTCCAAATTAGACTTTCTTTATCAGAACCTTTTAAATCATCATAAAATTTAGCGACACTTTTATAAAATTTTTTATTTCTTTCATTTTCTTCATGTTCAATTACTTTTAAAAACCATTCTTTATTAATATTATATACATTTACAAATAAATCTGAATCAACTAATTCACAACCAACATTTTTCATTATATTTATTAAATAATTTGGTGATACTATATATTCAGTTATATAATTACCTTCATTAGAGATCCAAGCCATATAATAATCAACAGCCTGACCTGGAATATCTTGATATTCTAGGCCATCAAATTTTTTAATTATTTCAAAATATTTTTGTCTGTTTCCTTCATCATCAGTATACATAGATGTATATATATTTTTACCATTAAGTAATTTCATTAATTGATTTGGATCTACTACTGTACATAAAAAATATCCATCTTTAATTAAAAATTGTTTTATTGTATTTATTAAATTTAAAACTGATTCTTCTGAATCAAATAAATAATGTATAGCAAAATTACAATTTATAATATCAAATTGTTTTGATGTAGAAAATATTTTATCAATTAATTTTTTATTTTCTAATGTCATATTTAATATACCACTTTCCTGAGATTTTGAATCTAAGGGTAGTCTATTATTGGCTAGAATAAAAGTTACTGATTTAATAAAATCCGGAAATTTTTTTAAAAAATTTAAATATCTTGCTTTAGCACTATCAATAGCTCCAAATAACCCATCTGCATCGTTATCTGTTCCAACATATTCACCAAGTCTAGCATGATACATTTTTAAAATATCGCCTCCTCTACCGCATCCTAAATCTAATAATGATTTTCTTTTATTATTTTCTGGCGAACAATATGTATAAAGTATAATTGATTTAATCCAATTAGTAAATTCACGAAAGATTTTACCTAAATTAGTTATTTTTTGATAATATTTATCTTGTTCTTTATCAGTAGTAATTATTTTAGTATCTATTTTTTGAATTAATAATTTTTGCTGTAAATAATATAAATCTGGTTTTGCTAATTTTTTTATTTCATCAATTGTAACAGATTCAGTTATTGATTTCCAAATTCTTATTGCTATATCTTTAAAATTTCCATAATTTTTATTATCTCTTATAACTGATTCTGTTTTATCCCATCTTGTTCTTAAAATTTTCCATCTATATTGATGAGGAATAGAAGGATCATTAACATAAATTATTTCTACAACTGTGTTATTATTAACTATTTTACCATGTAAATCTCTTACTTCACCGTTTTCAATTAATAAAAATGCCTCATGATTATTAT